>Ga0070735_10000974_pt1 | contig 28658 bp, 31 predicted proteins | sample Coa_R1_FD_66443 | JGI IMG/M metagenome (GOLD analysis project Ga0070735, IMG submission 66443) | Surface soil microbial communities from Centralia Pennsylvania, which are recovering from an underground coalmine fire - Coalmine... | ecosystem: Environmental > Terrestrial > Soil > Unclassified ...
TTGTTGAAGGATTTCTTCGAGCGCTCAAAGATATCCTTTTGCCCCAGTTTTCATTTCATTCCAAACCGGGGTCCCCGTCGGAAGGAACTGAAGATGGGGTTAAACAAGCTCAGGACGAGCGCGGGAAGATAAAAACATAGTTTAGAAATGGATCTAAAATAAGGAGTTTTTGTTCATGGAAACAAACATAGGTATAGCAGAAAATAATCGCCTTGAAATGGCAAAAAGACTTAATCATACCCTTGCCAGTGAATATGTTTTATATACCAAAACATGGAAATTCCATTGGAATGTGGAAGGCCCACACTTTGGAGCATTGCATCTATTTCTGGATAAACAAGTTGCAGAACTTGCCAAAATCATCGATAGAGTAGCGGAACGTGTCCGCGCTTTAGGAGTAAAAACTGAAGCAACTTTAATTGAATTCAAAGAAAAATCTTCTATCAATGAACATCCGGGACACAACCCCATTGATTTAGAAATGCTTAATATATTACTGAAAGATCATGAACAAATTATTAGACAAATGCATGAAGATAGTGATTTTAGTACAGAACTTACTGACATCGGTACCAATAATTTACTCTGTGATCTGATTGAAGAACATGAAAAAATGGCATGGATGCTCCGTGCATTTTTGCCATAAGTTATTCGTAAAGGAATAGTTAAAAAAGCTCCTATTTATCAATGTTTTCAATTTCGATTTTATATTTTTGAAAGTTAATAACGCAGCAATTTAATCCTTCTATTTTTAAAAAAAAATTTAATTTTTAAAAAATATTTATTCATTCTGTTGATTTTGAAAAACAGTTTTTTGTACAATTGAAATTGAAGAAGTAGAAAGTTGAGAGGTAAACCAAAAAAAAGGAGTCCGTTATGGTAATGAAGAGAAAAAAAGCGGCTGCTAAAAAAGGTGGCGCTAAACGTCGCGTAGCTAAAAAAGCTACTGCAAAACGTAGAACAACTAAAAAAGCAGGTGCTAAACGCAGAACTGCTAAAAAAGCTGGCGCTAAACGTCGCGTAGCTAAAAAGGCTACTGCAAAACGTAAACCAGCAAAAAAAGCTGGCGCTAAACGCAAAACTGCAAAAAAAGCAGGTGCTAAACGTCGCGTAGCTAAAAAAGCTGGCGCTAAACGTAAACCAGCAAAAAGAGCGGGTGCTAAACGCAAAACTGCTAAAAAAGCAACTGCAAAACGCCATCATCATAAAAAACATGCTGGCGAAGGTCTTCTTGAAGGAATTCTTGGTTTAGGTGGAACTCATCATAAAAAAACTCCTAAACGCAGAATGACAGTAAGAAGAGCTGCAAAAAAATCTGAATAGACTTTACAGAAAATAAAAAAGGCTTGCCTTTTTCGGGCAAGCCTTTTTTATTAACTCATCATAACCAATCATTAGCAAGGCATTCTGTCTTATATTGTCCAGAAATCATCACGAATGCGTTCTGTCTTATACTTTCCAGATAACGCTTCTTTAATTCCATCAATCTCTCTAATTGAAAAAACACTCTGACAGGTATATTTTTTTAGCGGCCTATAATAACAGCCAAATATATTTTTATACTCATAAGGATAATCATAAACAGAATATCTACCACGTACTCTACCCTTGCCATCTACTTTACCCTCATCATTAGCTTCTACTTTCGGATTTCCCAATTCTTCCAAAACATCATGATTTAAATAAGATAAATCTTCTCTGGTAGCTAACTGATTAAGATAAGTATTGCGACTGAATAAATAGGTTTGACGCAATGCAAATAATCCAGCCAATCCACACAGGATTACATTATTGCGGACAGGTTTACATACAAACGGTGTCAAACTTGCTATTGTCCAAACACCATTATTTTGAACTCGTTTTTTACAAAAATCCTTATATATGGTCGTAAGTTGCTGCTTTTTTTCCGGATTTTTGCATATTTCTTTCCATTGTGTTACATCGGGAGCGTTACTTAGCATACCATTCAAAGAAGAACTTATAAGTACTAAATATATAAGATTGATGCATTTTTTCATGTAGTTGCCTTTTTATTGATAATCATTCATATGACAATTCTAGTCGCCTAAATTCAAACCATTGCTCAACAATATCTTTTGGCCATGTTGCCGCTATATCCACAATAGAACTGTTTGCATCATCATACACTGGCATAAATCGCGGATAAATACGCGCGCTTACCTTTAAATCTCCCACCATTGTCTTTTGATTCGCTTGCAAGATAGTAACATGTTCAACATTACGCACATACCGGCCATAGGTATTAATAAGCTTATCTCCTGCCACACCATCGCCCGTTGATTTGATGGTTTGCACCTGAATCATAAGGTCTTTGATGTCTGACAAAATCTGTTGCATATCAACCACTCTAAACCCAAGCACATGGTGCGTTTGGCCATCTATTATAACTTCCTCTTGTACCAATTGCAATCCACCACCATCGCATAAATAGTTCATGATGGTCATGTTTGCCAATGCATGCGCGCCCATAATTTCTTGCTGCGCACTATCGTGAGAAATAAGACGTCTTAATCCGGTACTTGCCATATCAAAAATCAATTGTTCTATGATTTTATCTTTACCAATTTTGGCAGTCCAATCTTTATATAACCCTACACTATCAAGCTCATCAAACATTTCAATGCTGGTGTATAACGCAATAATTTCTGCACGTAGTTCTTCCATTGCTGCAAAGTTTCCCGCTAAAAATTCAGGCACATTATCACTAGTTACTGGTATAACATCGCCAACAGCATACGTTGTATCAGCGATAGTCAACGCATCACCTTCTTTGAAAGTATGTGTTGCAAGTCTTCCACTGCCATGTCCTAATGTTTCATGTAAAATACAGTGAATAGACCACATATCTTTACCGAGCTGACCTTCAGGATCATGGTGCGCAAGCCATGCTGCTTGCTCACTGGTATGAGATAAGATACGCGACAACTCAGGAGCAATTACCTCATTAATTCCTTTATCAGGGCAATACATAATTTGTTTTGAACCATGTTGTGAACGGATTTCTGCATAGTTTGGTAAACAGTATGCCGCGGTAATACGTAATGGTCCTAATTGACCTGAACTGAATATAATTTTATTAATGGACGCATTAGGAATTGCTGAAATATCATCAATAGTTTCTCGCATAAACTGATGCGGGAATGGTAACTGTTTTTCTAAGTGTGGCAATAAATTGTTTAAAACTTTCATGTCAACCGCTTTAACGGTGATATCTGCCTGGAATGATCCAACATATGCTTTGGGATCATCATATGTTTCAACAAAACCAAAACAGTAATCAAGGCGACTGTTAGTTTTTAACCAAGCAATCGAATGTTTTTTAAAATATTCTTCATCACCCGTACGCAAAAAAGCAATCAGAAGATCTAAACTTTCAATCAGATTCACATCAAAATGCTCACTGTTTTCTTTGGCATGTTTCGCTGCTTTCTCCAGCCAATAACAAGCAACTTCCAACTCCGTGCCATACTTACCGCCAACTTTGTATTTTTCTACTTTGGGTATACGCATACCATCGCTTGTATCAACAAAAAAATAAGAATTAATGGCCGTGCGTTCAGGTATTGTTAAGGTATGATAATCATCATCAGTAAAATCGACCGCATACATATTAACCGCACTTGCTTTAATATTATTAGCAATCGAACAGGTTGACTCTTGTTGTGTATCAAATAACGATAATAGTGCCCGGTCAATTAATGCTGCTGCCTGCGGATAATTCAACGCGTGTAATACAGATAACAGATTATCTTGCGTCAAAGTAGTAAGGCCTAATTTTGCGGGAGTACGTTTTTCATTGGTATGTTCTTTGAGAAAATATTGACCATGATTTGTCCACAAATAGACTAAATACGTTTTTGCTTCAGTCAAAAATTGATCTCTATCATCAGAAAAACCTTCTATCGTACTCTGTTTCAGCTCTTGCCCATGCGTAATAATATGTTCAAACAAAGCAGTTATAGAAACTGAATCGCGATGCCGCTGATCCGCGGCAATCTTATTTCCCGGTAAACTTGCGCGGTACATATAATAAATAAAAACACGTTCTGCTGGTGCAAGATCATTATAAAGATCAGATAAACCTGAAATATATTGCGTTGCAACTTCTTTATAAGATTCTAATGTTTCCGGTTCTTTTTCTAAACATTGGGTAGATAGTGTTGTCATGGTTATTGCTACATAAAAAAATATAAAACCTATAGTATACAACTGAACAGAGCTTTTTATTTGCATCCTAACTCTCCTTTTATAGATACATCATAATAGCTCAAATTAATAGGCTTGCCCAAAAAAGGCAAGCCTACTTTTATTTTCTGCATATAATTTATGCTGAGATACCGAGTAATTCCACATCAAAAATAAGGTTTGCATACGGAGGAATCACTGCACCTGCACCGCGAGAACCGTATCCCAATTGCCATGGAATATAGATGCGGCGTTTTTCTCCAACTTTCATGGTTTTTACGCCTTCATCCCAACCTTTAATAACCATGCCAACTCCTAATTGGAAGGTAAATGGTTGGCTGCGTTTATGACTGCTATCAAACTGTGTTCCAAGTTGCCCATTATTATCAAGCCAGCCAGTATAATGTACGGTGACTTTATTTCCTACTGATGGCGTAGCACCTGTTCCTTCTTGTAAAACTTCGTAACTTACGCCGCAATCCATCTGTACACGAGTCATGTTTGATATCCCTACTTGGGCTGCCGGAGCTGCTGGCATATCTGTCTTTTTGCCAGAGCGGCAACTAACCAATAAAAATGTTGTTGCTGTTATTAATGAACATGCTATTACTAATCTTCTCATTTTTTTACTCTCCTGCATTTGAAGCAATGCTTAACAATTCAATATCAAAAATAATATTTGAATAAGGTGGAACTTTTGCTGCACCATGTGCTCCGTACGCTAATTGCGATGGAATATAGACACGGCGTTTTTCACCTACTTGCATATTTTGCACACCATCATCCCAACCTTTCATAACAAGTCCAAAACCAAAAAGAACCGTAAATGGCTTTTTATGACTATAACTGGTATCAAATTGAACGCCCGGTTGTCCGTTGTTATCAACCCAACCTGTATAATGAACAGTAATTTGATTTCCCTTAACTATTGGAGCACCACTACCTGATTGCAAAATCTCATAACTTACTCCTGAAGGCTGTTGTACAAGTCGCGTTGTCTTTTGTGTTTCAACACGGGCCGGAGCTGTTGGATTATCTGTTTTTTTAGCAGGTCGACCGCCGTTTACCAATAAAAATGTTGTTGCTGTTATTAATGAACATGCTATTACTAATCTTCTCATTTTTTTACTCCTTTTAAGATTATTAAATCTGATTATATCACCTTTTTATGTTTATGCTACAACCATACTTTAAGGTATAATTACCTCAAAAAATAACAAACTATTGCGCACTCAAAAATCGTTATTTTATCTTAAGAAAAAATAACGTTAACCCTAAAAACCATCCTAAGATATTATGAAATCAAAAATATTATTGTATTTTGTTCCGCTTTTATTAGTGCAATCTTATTCTATTCGCGCAAGCCAAACTCCATCACCTGAAAGTTATAGCTGGGCAATTATTGGTGCAGGAGTTGCCGGAATTACCGCATTGGCAGTTTTAATTGATGCAGGAGTTGATCCTGCAACTATTGCATGGATTGATCCTGAATTTAATATTGGAAGAATGGGAAAATATTACCGTAATATTCCGGGAAACGTGCAAACAAGTCGTTTGCTCTTATATCTTAAAGAATGTCCTTATTTTAAAGATATTCCATCTGCGTTTAAAGAAGCTCTTTATTCCTATAAACTCGAAGAATATCAACCACTGCATGTAATTGTTGATCCTTTAATAGATTTTACCCAATACCTGCGCAACAGAGTTAATCCTATACAAGATACTATAACTTCTTTGGAATATGATGGCGATCATTGGTCATTACAGGGAAACAACGGAACACTCAATGCTCAAAAAGTTATTCTTGCCGTTGGAGCGTATCCTAAAAAACTTAATTACGATATACCAGAAATTCCTTTAGATGAAGCACTTGATCGCAATATTCTTGTAACATACGTATCTCCGGATGATTGCATTGCAATATTCGGTGGGATGCACTCAGCAATTTTACTGTTAAAGTATTTAGCAGAAGGTAATCTAGTAAAACGTGTTATTAACTTTTATATAGATCCTTACTTTTATGGTGCACCAGGTTTAGAAGGTGCTACAGGAGCGTGGGCACAAGAAGTTCTTGAAAAAAATCCACCAAGTAACATAATGCGCGTTCTCAGTACACCAGAAAATCTGCAAAACTTGTTGCCGTTATGCAATAAAGTCATTTATGCGATTGGGTATCAGCAAAATCCTATTATAGTAAACGGCAGCACAAAATTGTTATTTGATGAGCATACCGGCGTTATTGATCATAATCTTTATGGTATTGGTATTGCATTTCCGCCAACCGGTATTATCAATGGACAAAAAATAGCAAAGAATGGTCTTGTTACCTATATTACATACGCTAAAAAGTTAGTACCTCAATGGGTAGCACATGAAGGGTTTAAAGAGCATCCTTCTGTTGGAATAAATATAGACCAAGAATTACCATGGATATAGTGGCAAAGAAATGCCATGTTACCTGCTCACCCAAAAAGATCCATCCTAATAATGCTGCAAAAAGCGGCGTCATAAAACCAGCAAATGATAAAAATGTTGCTGAATAACGAGATAATAGATATCCATACAGGTTATAGCCAATAATATTGGCTATAACCACCAATGATAAACAATATCCCATCAACATAATAAACCGTTCTCCAGCAACGCCAAACATACTCACTAATGATGGTACAACCGTAGTAACTTCTTTAAGGCCCAATGCACCTTCTACCACAAAAGAAAGTATTAATGCTAAAATTCCTCCGCCCATCATGCCTATGCCATTAATCATGATCAATGAATAATTACGATGAAGAAGATGCTTTACCATCATCCATCCATATGCGCTGGCAGTTACGGAAAAAATTAAAGCTATTTCATAAATTGATATAAATCCAAAATGCCATCCTATTTTTTCAAGTGGTGTTTGTGCAATCAAAATAGGAATAAATCCTAAAAATCCAATCAACAAACCCAATAACTGACGATACGATAATCTTTCTGCAAATAAAAAATATGAAAAGATAGCGGTAATAAACGGAGATAAATTATATAATAAGCAGGCTTTGCCACTGGTAACATATTCTAATGCCCAAAATTCGAGGGTATACGCACAAAAGATATGAAAAATAATAATGCGTAAAAATAGTGAGTAATCTGCAGCAGAGATTGATAATCTCTGCTTTTTTATACATCGGTAATATATCAATAATAAACCGCCGCCCAATACCATACGCATACCAATAAATAAGAATGGTGGAACGTATGCCAATGCTGCTTTGCCAAGGGTAAATGTACTTGCAAACAGCAAATACATAATAAATATAAGAATCATAGTTATCTACTCTAAAAATAAGATTTTAATTTGATTGCTCCGGGGCTTATTTACTGCCATTCTAACATATCCGTTGCTTTTTTTAAATAAAGTTTGCGATAGTTAATATGATTATGTGTATCTGTATTAAAATTATAGTAAGAAAGGAGCGGTATGAATTACTTGAAGAACGTGTTTATAACCACTATCTTACTCAATCTTGCTATGATTTGTGCATCTGAATATTCTGCATATACTCAAGAAACACCGGTAAATATTGAAGAGCAAGTGAATGTCCCTGAAGTAATTTCTGCTCCAGAAGAAACTATTCAAGAACCAACACAACCATTAACCGATACTGAGCAGTGGAATAATCATTTGAGTGCATTAGCAGAAAATGATGAGTTTTGGGATACCACGAGCAATCTGCCATCTTATTCTTGGAAAGAAACTGCTATTACCTTAGCAAAAACATTATTAGATAAAGATAAAAGTCTTGCTGAAAGTTTAAAAACTGAATTTTTAAATACCGTAAGCGTTGCCATTGAGCAAAAAAATGGAACATTAAGTGCTGCATATACCTTTATTCAAGGTTTTGATAATGCAATTGATGCATATTTAAAAAGTATTACTGAACCAGAAGTTAAAGAAGAACCAAAGCCCGTCGAAGAAATTGTGCAACCAATAGTTGAAACACCAGCACCAGCTCCCGTAGAAGAAGCACCAGCGCCAACACCACCAGCATCAGAAGAACCAAAAGTAACACCAACAGAAACAGCACCTACAACTGAAACACCGCAAGATATTTTCCAACAATGGAATAGCATTCTTGAAGGTATAGCCAAAGAAGGAACTACTTTAGAAGAAAATAGAACCTTGCTCCAGAAAACCTATCCGATAGCACGCGAACTGTTTATGCAAAAACCGCAAGCAGCTGAAACTATACAGTTAAATTTAGAAGATGCACTTGCTGAACATAATAAAAATCTATTATTAGAGCCAATTAATATACAACAAGCGATGACCGCTTTTAGTGAAGCTACTGGAATTTCTTTAGATAAAGATATGTATAATCAACAAAATCAACAAAAAATAAAAGAACAAGAATTAAAATTACATGCGGAAAAACAAGCTGCTTTAGAAAAACAAAAAGAAGGTGCATTAAAAATCGCAACACTCGAAAAAATCAACGAACAACCCGCTTCACCAAAAAGCAGTGAAATAGCTGAACTTACTGCACGCCTTAAACAAAAATTTGCTGCTACGCAAGAAGAAAACGATAAAAAAATTGAATTGCTCAAACAAGAATTAGCAACTTTACGAAAAACAAAAGAAAAAGCTCCTGAAACAGAAGGCGGTGTGTGGGAATCTCTTAAAAATATTGCAAGTTCTGCAAGTAAATGGTGGTACGGTGATTCAGAATCAACCATTGCATTGGATAAAGAACGGAGCACAAAACTGGATGAACTTTTAAATGTTATGGCATTAACTGATTACCAAAAGCTTCTGGTAAAAGAAAACTGGGATACCTTTATACAAAAATTACGGGCATTTAAAGATCTGGATACTCATGATGTAACAGCAGTTAAAGAATGGTTAACAAATATTCAGCAAGCACTCGAATATATAACCATTACACACCATATTATTTCTAAAAATGATGCACTTGATATCACCAAAGATGCACTTAAAGAATATCCTGAAAGTACTACATTTATTAATGAAATTAAAAAATATTTGGAAGAAAAAAGAAGAAAAATAATAGAAAAAAAAGAGCAAGAAGAATTTGCTGAAATTAAAAAAGCTCAAGAAAAACAAGAAGAAAAAGATCAAGTTCTCCGTGAAAGACAAAGACGTAAAACACTCAAAGATTTAAGTGAAAAAAGAAAAAAAGAAGAACTAGAAAAAAAAGAAGCGTATAATCAGATAAAAAATGAATGGCAACAATTTTTACAACAATTACGACGACAAGATGCAACAGAAGAAGAAAATAATAAAAACACTGAGCAAGCAGTGAAAATTGCACGATCATTAATCTCTTCTATAAATATACCAGAAGATAGAAAGCGTGAATTTGATAAAAAACTTGAACTTGAACAACAACTTAAAAATGAATTTACCGCTGCTTTAGTGGCTCAACCAAAAGTTAATCAGCATGAAATAAATATTCAAGAAAACTTAAAAAGCTTTTATAATGATCTTCATACAATGACTCAACAATAATTTTCACGGAAAGCTTTTTATGAAACGCACAGCATGCACCATTCTCCTTTGTCTATTAATTGCAATGCCCATCAATGCAATGGAAAATAAAAAAAAGAATAACATTACGGAAATAACGGTAATCATAGATCCCAAATCTGCTCATTATCTTGATGTACATACGATAGTTGTTTCTGGTTCAGATAGCTGCAGTATTATTGATGCTTTTCATAGTAAAGAAATTAAGCAAATAGTAAGTCCCAAAGAATGTACCAATTATCTTTTTTCTACTACAACACATCCTCATAAAAAAATGATCGCTTTAGGTTATGATGATAAAATAACTATCTACAATACTGAGACTGATGCATTTATATGGCGCAAAACGATTTCCGATCATGGTTATATTAATTTTGCTGCATTTAGTCCATTCGAAGAAGCTCTTTTCGTCAAGCAAGGGAATTTCCAAATAATAAAATATAACTATCTTACTGATACACAAGAAAGTATGTATGAATCTGAAAGCTTATATCATTTTGCGCTCCATCCCCATAAAAAAAATATTTTAATAACAAAACGTAGTGCAGATCTTTGTATTCATGACTCTGATGATTTAACAAAGCAAATTACTACAACAAAAGATAAGTCGTCTTATAATTTATGCGAATATAGTGCTGATGGAACAACGCTCGCAGTTGGTAATCAATGCGGTATTCACATAAAAAGTTCCGATTTACAAAAAGAAGAATTCATAATCGATACTGCTGGAAAATTTAAACAAATAAAGTTTTATAGAGAAAAACTTATTTTAGCACTATTATCTTCCGAAATTAAAGATGAAAAAGAATACTATGCTATGGAATATTGCGATATTAAAAATAAGCGCATTATACACACAACTCACTTAGAATTTGATCCTATTTGGGATTTTGATTTTTCTCCTGACGGAAAGAAAATATTATTTGTTGCGGATTACAAATGCATTATTATGCCGCTGCCAATTGAGCTTTTTAAAGAAGATATTTTTATGTATTGGATTTTAAAACATTATCAGAAGAATAACTCAGAAGTAGAAATTCCCTATGATATCATACAGTATATTTTCTCGCTCTTTTTTAAGCAATAATAAATGCCAGTAAACACTGGCCTTATTTTTTATTGCTTTATCTTTCTCAATGTAATAGAAATAATACATAATCCCAATTCAAGGTATAATTATATGCACTATTCTCTCACGTAAAAAAATGAAAAAAATATTTAAATTTTTTAGTGTATGGCTTATTATAACAACACATGGGATGGAACAGAAAAATAATCAATCTTTTTATCTATATAGAGAATTAAGTGAAGCAGCAGCAAATAACCGATCACAGGTAATTTATAATTGGCAAGCACATCTTACTCGTATGACGTGGCATGCAAATGCTACACGAGAACAGAATCAACAACATACCACGCAAGCCATTAAAAACGCTGAATCTTTATTCAATTTTACCTGCCAAACATGTCCGCGATATAAAGAACATATCGCACAAAAATTAAAAGATGATTTTTCTTGCACAATTTTTAAACAGCCTCAACAAAATGGGAAATCGATAGCTGTAGAAAATATAAAATTGTTTAATGATGCAATTACATTATTGTTAAAAGATGCTAAATAAAACGAAATACAGTCTTGCTCACGTGCTTTTTTACTAAAACCCTTGATTTTTATACATACAATTTGTAATAATTATGTAAAATGATTATAATTAATCGCATGGTGCGATATATAACATATAATCTTAATATAAAAATTGGGGGAACTTGTATGAAAAATACAAAAAAACTATTACCGGTAAGTATAATGTTAATGATTACCTTGGTATCAGGGCAAATCTTTGGGATGAGAAACGTAAACGAAAATCCTAAACTTACCGAAGATCAAAGAAATCTTGTTTGGAGAATATTTGATAATACTGAGGCATCATCTATCAAAGTTTCAGAAAAGCTGAATAAAGCACGAGCTAATGGTAATGAATCTGACATCCAATTTTTGCAAGCTATGTTAGAAAGACACGCAAGAATTAAAAAAGCTTGTCGTACGATATTGTTTGGCGTACCATATGATTCGTATACTGATAAACAAATAGACGAAATAATTTATCCATCGTAAATTAAAAAGGCCCTTTTGAGGGCCTTTTTTTATTCATCTTCGCTACCAACTTGTAGTTCATTATCAATAATTCGTATGCGTTCAATATGCAATGCCTTACCGGTATCGGTATCAACTTCTATCCACGCACCACTCATGACAATAGGCAAAGCTGTATCAGGATTAAACTTAACCGGCAATGCCGTTAAAAAATTGTGAATGATTGATTCTTTTTTCATTCCCAACATCGAGTTCAATGATCCACTCATGCCAAGATCAGTAATATGCGCTGTTCCGCCCGGCAAAACACGCTCATCTGCCGTTTGCACATGCGTGTGTGTTCCCACAACACCACTCACGCGACCTTCAAGAAAAAATGACATTGCCATTTTTTCTGACGTAGCTTCTGCATGAAAATCCAGAAAAATGATGTTTGTTTTTTCGCGTAGTTTTTCTACAATAGCATCTGCTTTATAAAAAGGACAATCAATAAGCTCTTTCATAAAAACACGACCTTGCAGATTAATAATACCAATACGGTGACCTTCCACCATAAAAGTTGCTACACCAACACCAGGAACTCCTGCAGGAAAATTAGCAGGACGGAGTAAATCATCGTTTTCATCAAGATAGGTATAAATTTCTTTATGACGCCAAATGTGATTACCGCTGGTCACCACATCAACGCCATTATGCTTAAAAAAGCGCATATTTTTACTGGTGATTCCTCTGCCATGTGCACAGTTTTCACCATTAACAACAACTGCATTAATGTTGTGGGTTTTTTTTATCTTTTCAATATGTTTTTGAAAAATTACGCGACCAGCTGCACCCACAACATCACCAATAAAAAGGATTCGTAGTTTTGCCATACTTACCTTGCGTATTCAATTGAGCGTTTTTCACGAATAACGTTTACTTTAATTTGGCCAGGGAATGTCATTTCTTGTTCAATTTTACGTGCAAGACTGTGCGCAAGAAGATTTGCTTGTTCATCATTTAAGCTATCTTCTTCTACAATCACGCGTAATTCACGGCCAGCTTGTACTGCATATGCTTTTTTAACGCCATCAAATGATGCTGCTATTTCTTCTAATTTTTCTAAACGTTTAATATACGCGGTTAATGTTTCTCTACGCGCACCAGGACGTGATGCAGAAATAGTATCAGCTATTACCACAATAATTGCATAAATAGAGGCAAATGGTACTTCTTCATGGTGAGCTGCAATAGCATTAACAATCGTCGCGTTTTCTCCACAACGTTTTGCAATGTCGCCACCAATAGAAGCATGCGGACCTTCAACTTCTGCCGTTACTGCTTTACCAATATCATGCAATAAACCAGCACGTAATGCTAATGCACCATCAAGGCCAAGTTCTTCCGCGATCATGCGTGCAAATACACCCACTTCTTTACTGTGCACGAGTACGTTTTGTGAATAGCTGGTTCTAAAATGTAATTTTCCAAGCAACGTAACAATCTCGGGATGAATACCTTGTAAATTAAACTCAAGAATAGTGTTTTTACCATATTCTTGAACAACTTCTTCGATATCTTTTTCGCATTGTGCAACGGTTTCTTCAATACGTGTTGGGTTAATTCTGCCATCAACAACCAATTTTTCCAACGTACGTACCGCAACTTCACGGCGAATAGGATTAAATCCAGAAATGGTTATATCAGGAGAATCCCCAATAATAAATTCCATTCCTGTTGCCATTTCCAATGCTTTAATATTTCTTCCTTCTTTTCCGATAATTCTTCCCTTCATTTCTTCATTAGGAAGGTGAACAATACCAGATAAATAAGGCGCAACTAAATCAGTTGTATAGCGTTGCATTGCGCTCACAACAATATTGGTTGCTTTTTCTTTTGCGCTTTGACGCGCTTCTTCTTCAACTTTTTGGATATATTTTTGACTTGCAAGTCTTACTTCTGCTTCAATGGTGCCAAATAATGCATTACGCGCATCTTCTTTGGACATCCCACTGACTTGTTCCAACTTTGCAATCAGATCATTATACAATGCTTTTACTTTGGTATCATTGATACGTACGGTATCTTCAAGACGGTTTAAATTACGTTCTTTTTGTTGTAATTCACTGCGCAATTCATCCAATTGCACTTCACGTTTTTCTAAATGTTCAGACTTTGCATTCAACTTTGTTTGCAAACGATCAATTTCAATGCGTTCACGTTTCAGTTCTAATTCAAACTCTTTACGTTTATGATACATTTCATCTTTAATTTTTATTAAAGATGCTTGTCTTTCTGTATCAATATCACGCTTTAAATTTTTTGACTGCTCTTTAGATTCGTTCAGAAAAGCTGATCCGGCGATATATTTGCGATACGCTACAAATAAAAAAACTAGTGCCCCAACAAAAATAGCTGCACTAGCTAACATAAAAAAAGAAGAGATATCTATCATGAGCATTCCTACCTGTTAAATAGGCATTATCTGCCTAGTTCAATTAATATAAAGATTAGTGTCATAAGCAGAAATTAGCTTACACTAACGGAATGCACATCATGACTTTCAATTAAAGCTGTTATTATTACTACAAACCTAATAACGATAGTTCTTGATCAATATAATTTTTTAAGGACACCATTCTTTCTTCATCAGAATCATGCTCTTGCTGGCAGTGTAATAATTTACCTGCAAGGCGAAGCGCCGATAATATCGCTATTTTTTTGGTATCAGTAATAGCAAAATGACGACTAATTTCTTTCATAGAAGCATCAACCATTTCAGCTGCTTTTGCTACTAATGCTTCTGATTCGTCGCTTGAAAGAACATAGTGCTCTTCAAAAATTTGTATTTTATAGCTCTTTTTTTCATTCATCATAGTTGATTTTCATTCTCAACAATTAAATCAATACTTTTTATTAAATCATCAAGGGCAGAACGTGTAATAGAACGCTCTTCTGTAAGCTCTTGAACATGAACGGTTTCTTTTTGTACTGATTTTTCTATTGCGTTTAATTGGAAAGTCAATTGTGCATTGCCTTCAGAAAGCACGTTATTTTCTGCTTTTAATTCAGCAAGTTCATTTATAAGTACTTCATACTTTGATTGCAAAGCTTCAAATTGTTCTTTGTCTTGTTTAACCTTTGCAATCAGCGCCTTTATTTTTTCTTCTAAAATTAATACTACTTCCATGAGGTCTCCCCTTTTTAAAATTCATTCTTGGAAGTAGTCTAATTATTTTGCTCAGCGATTGTCAAGAGAACTATTTTTTTGATATTTCAACAATCTGAGAAAATGCGTTTGGCTCTAAAATTGATAATTGACTTAACATTTTTCTGTTAAGATCCACGTGAGCAACTTTAAGTCCATGCATAAATTTGCTGTATGATGTACCGTGAGGTCTTACTGCAGCGGTAATACGAGAAATAAAGAGAGAACGCATATCGCGTTTATATAATTTTCTGCTTTTAAATGCAAAAGCCCATGCACGTAATAATGTTTCATGTGCTCTTTTAAAAATATTTTTACGCTGCCCCCAGAAACCTTTAGTTTGTTTCAGTAAGCGTTTATGTCTTTTTTTAGTTGCTAGACCGCGTTTAACTCGTGACATTTTAAATTCCTGCTATTTTATACAATTGTTTATACGATTAATATGGTAATAAAAGTTTCATCCCTGGTAAATCTGCGGGGCTAAAATACGTTGGACGGCGTAATTGACGGTTAGTCTTTGCCGTTCCACGCGTCATTAAGTGACGTCTAAAAGCTTTACCACGTTTAATTTTAACAGATTTTCCGCCTGTTTTTTTGAAACGTTTTTTAGCGGAAGAATTAGTTTTTACTTTAATTTTAGTTGTTTTTGCCATTATTTATATCCCTATAACCTATTTTAAATAATAGATACGTGACCACATTTTACCAAGTTTTGAATCCTGTTCTTGCACCAAGTTACTTGCCCAATCATATTCTTCAAAACTTTTTACTATTTTTTGAAAGAGTTCTTCACCACGCGCATCTTTAGTGGCCATTTCGCGTCCCCTAAAAGATAAGGTGAATTTTACTCGTTTACCTGATGTCAAAAATTGAATGGCTTGCTTGATTTTGGTTTGATAATCATGCTCACCAATCTTTGGACTCATTTTTACTTCTTTGATCTGAATAACTTTTTGATGCTTTTTTGCTTCAATATTCTTCTTTTTCTTTTCATAAAGCACTTTGCCAAAGTCCATGATCTTAACAACAGGCACGCCATCTTTGCCTGATGGTGCAATTAACACCAAATCAAGCCCAGCTTCTTCTGCCTGGCGCAACGCCTGGCTTCTGCTTATAATGCCGATGTTTTCACCATCTTGCGTAATAAGCTGAACATGCTCAGCGCGAATTTGTTGATTAACCAATGGAGCAGTACTGTTTTCTTTTTTATCTTTCAACATAGACCTTTTTTCTCAATCCGCTATATTATTCAAATTCCGCGTTGTTTTCTTTCATTTGAACATCAAATTCAGGAGCTTGTGCCGCATGTTTTTCAGCAGCAACTGCTTCCATAACCTTTGCATACACCGCGTCAAAAGCTTTACTATCTTTTAAATATTGTAAAACTTGATCACGACCTTGTGCAATTTTGGTTTCGTTAAAGGCAAACCATGAACCAGATTGAATGATAATCTTAAAGTGTAAAGCTGCGTCAAGAAGATCAAGTTCACGACTAATACCTTCGCTAAACAATAAATCGAGCTCAACCTGCTTAAATGGCGGAGCTACTTTATTTTTAACAACACGAACACGCACACGGTTACCCACGCTTACTTCATTTTTCTTAAGGCTCGCTATTTTGCGAACATCAAGTCTTACTGAAGCGTAGAATTTTAATGCATTTCCACCGGTTGTGGTTTCTTTATTAGCAAATGGCATTGCACCAATATTTTGGCGAATTTGGTTAATAAAGATAAGCACCGTTTTAGACTTATGTACCACGGGAGTCAATTTACGTAATGCCTGTGACATAAGACGCGCTTGCAAGCCCATATGAGAATCACCCATATCGCCTTCAAGTTCAGCCTTTGGTACCAACGCTGCAACAGAATCGATGACTATCACGTCAATTGCCCCAGATCGAACAAGCATTTCTGCAATATCAAGGGCTTGCTCGCCGTAATCCGGCTGAGAGATAATCAATTCGTCCGCATTAATACCTAAGTTTTTAGCATACGTAACATCCAAAGCATGTTCAGCATCTATGAATGCACAGATACCACCACGTTTTTGCGCTTGAGCAATAACATGCATTGCTAAGGTTGTTTTACCCGATGCTTCAGGTCCAAAAATTTCAATGATTCTACCCTGAGGCAACCCCCCAATGCCGATCGCTCGGTCAATAAGGATAGAGCCTGTGGATATTGCTTCTATATTATGATTGGTAGACTCTCCAAGCTTCATAACAGCGCCACTACCATACTGTTTATCAATCTGAGAGAAAGTTACTTCAAGCATCTTTCTTTTTAACGATTGGTCGGCTTGATTTTTATCTTTTCCGCGCTCTTCTTGAGCTACAGATGTTGTTTTTATTTTCATTCTGAATATTCTTCGCCAGCTATAACTGTTAACTCATTAGTTTCTATTGTAGCATTTCTATGCAAAGAAGCAACAAAGCTCTCTACTTGGGCCTTCATTTGAGATGGCTCCAACCGTATGCTTAACTCGCTTTCAGCCCCTTGCACGTCCTGTGAGGTATAGTTTTCCACCGCATCTACCTTTATAAGGTAGCTGGTATCTTCGCCATGGTGGACCATAATCAAGCCTTCTTTATCCATGCCAAGCATAGCTCTGCCCGGAAGACCTTTTTTATCAAGTTCCTGCATTTTTTTAGCATCATCAGGACGTACTAAACCTGTGTGATACAATGGAGCATTAAACTCTTTTGACAACTCTTCAAATGATAGATCATGCGCAGCTTCTTTGGCTTCTTGCAATGCTTCTATCATTGCTTGTTGTGCACGTTCTTGGCAGACATCATCTTTGACGATATCTTTAATTGTTTCAAATTCCGGAAGATGGCGCTCTACTACATTGGTCAGCAATACCGCTACGCCTGTGTCATTATCCACAAAGAATCCATATTCACCTTTTTTAAGAAAGAATAGTTCTTGGGATAATTTGGTATCATTTTTATATATACCAACCGCAATCTCTTTTTTACCGCCTTTTTGTGCAATTAACGCTTCTAATGCTTGTACATCCCCTTTAAGTGCAACCGCTTTAAGATCTTTAACGAAATTCTTTTTGAACTGTTTTTCCATTAAAAGATTCTTAATTTCACTTTTGACGGCAGATAACGGTTTATAAGTACGCGGAATACGTTTAATTAACTGAATAATTACTTTTCCATCTTTGGTATCAATAACTTGAGAAATATCGCCTGGATTTTGTAATAAGAAAGCTTCTTTTTCAAATGCTCCTTTGTGATCGCCGCGTGCAAATGGTTCAAGTGATTCCCATTTTTTTGCCCACACTGAATGAGGATTATTTTCAAGATCTTGCTTGATTGCTTCAAGCGTGGTATCAGAATTAGCTAACTGTTTTTCAGTAATTTGTTGCACGTGAACTTTGATCGGTTCAAGAATATATTTACTTACTTTATTGTCTTCATAATATTGATTAATCTGTTCTTCAGAAATAGATGCATTATAATTTTTTGCATTAAACTTCCAGACTAAAGCATCACGTTTTTCAGAAACCCAATAACGGCGCGAAAGAGTATTGTGTTTGGTGTAAAATGCAAGCGCATCTTCATCACTCACACCTTTTCTTTTTTCTGCCGCACTAAATGCATCAAATGAAAATGCTACATAAGAAAATTCTTTACCAAGTTTTTGAGCAACAAATGCTTGTTCAAGGGCAAATGATGGAACATATGCTGTTGACGCAACAAATTGCATTGCTTGCAATTGTGCAATACTTGCTTCTACTTTATTTTCAAATTCGCGAACCGACATACCCTTATGTTTTAAATACATTTTGAGCATTTCAGCGTTTAATCCTCCCGCATCATACAATGCTGGTGGAATAATGCGTTGCAAATGACGGCGAGCAAATTGTGCATCATGAATACTTTCTGAAATATAGGCAGGGCTGATATAAATACCAAGCTGAGAAACCAACTGATCCATTAATGATAATTTAATCAATACTTCTAATGCCAATGCTTTTGGATCTGTTGGCCAATTCATTGCTTGCAATAAAAAATCTGCATATTGACCATATTGTGCTCTAATTTGCGCTAAAAATTCATTTTGTTCGGCAAGTTCTTGTGCAAAATCACGATACGATACATTCTGCCCATTAACTTTTAATGCCCATCCATCCGTACCACCTTCATATTTCATTAATGATGGTATAGAAATCATTCCTACGACCATGGCAATCACTACAAACATTGCCATATAACGGAATGTTGATTGTTTAAACTGGTTGCGAATAGTAATAATCATACTAGATACCTTTCTTTGTGTTTTCCTTTATGTACATTAACAAACACGGATACACGCATCTTTAATATTTTCTTCTTTAGCAAGTCTATTAACCAAAGCAGCTAATTCTTCTTTATTGGCAAATGGTGCAGTTACCACCTGATACCAATATGATGTATTTCCTTTGGCTGTTTTACTGGTTCGTTTTTTAACTTCCGTTTCTATACCTTTTGCTGCTAATTTTTTTACAAAAAGCTGCGCAGCTTTTTCTGTTCCAAATCCTATTAATTGTGCATAATAACGTTCGTGAGCTATTTGTTCAATATCGTTTTCTACTGATAATTCCGTAAAATCCTGATTAAGTGACGGTAACGTCGTAGAAATTTCTTCACTATTTGTTACTAATGAATCATACAGACAAGAAGATCCATCCTGCACATTGGTTGTAATAACTGTTGTATATACCTGATCTGCAAATGCATCTTGACGTATCTCTTGCGTAAATTGTTCAACTACTTTCTTTTTTCCTAAAAAATATCCGGTCATAAAAACCGCAAAAAAGATCAAAAACAGTGCCGCGACCAGAGCACTCAATTGGCGGTTAGGTATAAAAAGACCCTGATTATCAGCACAATGGCAACTTTTGTCATTCATAACTGATGTTTTTTTAAATGAATCTTCCCATTTATTCATATTTTTTACCCAATAATGGTAACCGTTTTAATACATCACTCATATACAAATGGATATTCCTGTTGGTCAAGTCAACTTTTTCAAGGCAACCGACATAGTCATTAGTATACTTGTTTTCTTTTTTTATTTCACGCTCTAACTTACGCCAAAAAGTAAATTGTCGTTTTGCGTACTGGCGTGTTTGTGCACTAATGCGTTCCACCATATCAGAAAAATCGCTATCTGTTTTTTTGCTCGCAAGATATGCAAATATTTCGGCGTATCCAATAAGATTTTTTTGCTCAATAAATTTTTGCCAATCAGTTCCTGCTAGTGCTTCTGTTTCTGCAATCCATCCCTGGTGCAACATCTGCTCAACGCGCATATTAATGCGATTTTTTAATTCTTCACGATCACGTTCTACAAAAAGTAAAAGATAATCTGCTTGTGGGCAATACAATGAACTATATGCAGAAGGCAGTTTTCCGGTTGCATGCCAAATTGTTAATGCACGCTGAATCCGATAGTGATCATTTTTATCAATGCGCAATGCTCGTTCAGGATCAATGGTATATAATTGTTGCCAAAGATCGGTTCCTTCTGGATAGATAGCTGATATATCTGCTTCTGATAGGTTTTGGCGGTTTTCAGATGCCAAGAATAATAAAGAATGGAGATAAAAACCACTTCCTCCTACAAGAATAGGAAGATTGCCACGGGATAAAACTTCAGATACTTTTTTATATAAGATTGCGCGATATTGCGCTACGGTATAATTACCCGGAGCATCAATAATATCAAACAGATGATGTGGTATGGGACTGTTTTTCCAATCTGGTTTTGCGGTACCAATGGATAGAGGAGTATAAAATTGCCCCACATCCATATTAATAATTTCAGCAGGAATATTGTCTGCAATGGCAAGCGCAAGATCCGTTTTGCCAACGGCGGTTGGACCATATATGATGAGCATGCACGTGCGTTGTATTAATCTATCTTTCATATATATAAGCATACACAAAAATTACCCATTGAGTAACCCCATGTATGCTTTATATACCTATTTTATGCACTTCTTGCTGATTCATTACTCGCTTTTGCCTTATAACCAACAGATTCTTTTAATTGACGTGTTGCATCGGCAACATCCATTTTAGTAACGATTGCAATTTCTTCAATAAGTAAGCTTTCTGTTTGTTGTAAAAGGCTTTTCTCTCCAAATGAAAGCTCTTTATTTGCTTCTATGTGCCTGAGGTCTCTATAAATTGCACACAATTCTAAAAGATTCCCACTCCGAAGTTTTCCTTGATATTCTTTATTACGTTTGTTCCAATTACTTACCGCAGCATCAAGCTGCTTTGCCATAACTGGTTGCGCTAATAACTTAAAAATATCTTTAATATATTCAGCGGAACTGAGATGTCGAATTCCTACAGCTGTTGCATTTTCTGTGGGAACTAAGATAGTCATGTCTTTGTTAAGAAATCGTAATTCAAAAAATTGTAATGATCTGCCTGCTATTTTTTTTTCTATAACACAGCTGATGACAGCCACTCCATGGCCGGGATAAACAACTTTCTCATTGCGAGCAAACATATCTACCCTTTCAAACAAGGTAAAAGCTTCTCTCGCAAGAATTAGTTTTTACACAGTAACCAGTATATCATACATTTGCAAAATACTTAAATCAGACTATGGATATTAAAAAACGGTGCATACCCAATCAAAAAAAGTCATTTTTATGTCTTCATTAAGATATTCTATTTCTTGTGTGGCTATTTCATCTTTAAAATCATTTAAAATAAAATGTAAACGTGGATGTTGACCAACTATTACATAGAGTTGACGAAGTAATTCCGTACATTGACGTCTACTAGGAGATCCTGTTTGCTGCTCATTTCTATAAGCGCAAGCTATTTCAAGACATTTTTTTATACATAATATATTATTGCAACTCATCGCAACTTCTAAGGAAATTTTTATTCTTTCTTTTTTTGCAAAAGAACTGTCCTTATCTTTTTTAGTGATAGCATTGCTATTGCCTGCAAGACACGCCATTATATTTTTATTAATAGTAGTTTTCCAAAATAAATTGGCGAATTTTGGTCGTTCGATCTCATACTTTTTGAGTAATGAAAACAATACTTCATCGCCCTTAGGAATAAACTCATTATTTATTTTATGATATTTAACTACAATCTGATGAGCTTCGATCGTACTTTTCATCCCATCTTTATTTGTTTTATAGCAATAATAAAGACACTTATCAGGACATTGTTGCAAGAGAGAACTTTTTGCGAGAATATTTTCAACACCATCATAATTTTTTTTATACGCAGCATTGAGTAATATACGTATCATGTGCGGCTTATCCAAACCACACAAATCGTTGGAAAAAATTTTGGGAAACGTTATAGACCAAGTTGTAGCAAACTCTTTATTTATCTCACGAAAAATAAATTTAGGTATATATTGGAAAATTGTTCGTTGCACATCAAAAGGCAATACTTTAAAAGAGCACGTTTCCATGGATAGCATAGCTTGGGTTACAAAAAGCAGCAACAGCACGTTCTTCACAATCTCCCTTTTTATTTTAAGAAATCACACATGATAAAACATTCAGAATAATTTCTTTTTCCTCTTCAGATCTTTCGCGTACTTCTTGCATAGTCTTAGCACCATATTCTTGCAACAATAGCACAACATCATTATATTCACTATTATTTTGTGCAAGAGCAATCATCTGGTCTAATAAGGTGATTTGCGCTGCTGCTGTGGTTGTTTGTATTTTATTGATGTCAATTTCTTCAGTATTGAGAATTTCTTTTATAATTTTTATATTTTTTGTCAAACAAGCACGATGCAAAGAATTTATTGTTAATAATAAACGAGTGTTCTTGGTATTTGCACTAAAATCACCAATGCAAGTATCGCAATAGAGATTATCAATTATTTTTTTAACACAAGAGTAATGTTCACAATTAATTGAAACATGAAAAGCATTTTCAAGGTTTATTTTTTCATCGTGAGCGATGGTATTAATAATAGAACTATTACCGGCCAAACAGGACATTGTCAGCAAATCAGTTTTTAATCTTTGCCAAGAACGGGGAGCTTTTACAATTCTATAATGCGTTAATAACCTTGACCATTCTTTCTCTTTATTATCAACAATGTCATAAAAATCTATTACTTTTTTTTCATCTCCATGTTCCATATAATAATAAAGTATATGATCTTTATCGCAGCTCTCTTTATCTTTTTTGGTGCATCCTAATAAAGAACTGTTTTTCAAAATATTTTCCACTCCCTTATAATTTCCCACATATGCAGCATGAATCACCACACGAATCATGTGATCTCTACTTAATCCGGCAAGATCATTATCAAACGCTCGTGGGGAAGCAATCGATGCATCTATACTCCAGCTTTTGTTTATTAATTGGAGCGTTGTTCTTGAATTATAGAAGAAAATCTTGTCTTGTATTTCTGAAGCTAGACGGGAAAAATTCAAAGGTTCAACTTGCTCCATACTTAACATATTTTGATTACAGATAAACACACAGAACGTAAGACGTATTATTATGTATAGATTATTCATTATTATTGTTTAATGTTTTTATTGTCTCTATTAAGATTTTTAAAGATACAGCACTTTTATAAATAATACAACCACAAAAAAGCATGCTATTTTTTCATAGCATGCTCAAAAAACACGAACATAAAATCGGGTCAGTTTTTAAAGATTTATATCAAGACCATATCATTAATCAAAAATGGTGGTTTTTATAAAAACAAGCCGTTTTTATTCTTGTTTTATAAAAACAATGGTGCAAATTTCATTTAGGAAAATAATTAAGCTTCTTTTATTAATTTTATTCGTAACGTTGTTTTGGAAGAATTGGAAGGATGAGTAGTCGCGTTAATTTTTTTATCTTGAGCAATTTTGGCATCCAAAGATTGCAACATATCCAAATCATCATTGATAACCTTTAAATATCCATAACTATTAGGATAATGAGAACGCTTAAGCGCGCAACGAGCAAAATAAGGATCTTGCAGGGCTAATAAGGTATCAGCCATTGTTTCTTGAGTGAGCAACCACTGAGCAAAATTTTTTTGAGCATATATTTCTTCAACATTGTTTATTTTAACCGGCGCATGTTCAAGAAGATTACCGAGAAAACTTGCTTGAGTTTGGGAGTGTCCTTTTAAGGCATGCGTTATTTCATGAGTAACGGTAAACGTAATTTCCTCATCAGTTTCTTGGGCAATATTTGGATTAAACGCAAAGCAAGCAGGACTTATTTGTTTATATTCACAAAGATTTTTTTGTGGATTTTTTTCGTATGATTCAAGCTCTTCAAGACTATTTATATCTTTATCTTCTACATATTGTTGTCGAGCACCCTTAAACCATGCCCTGCTATTGCGCACAAGAAATTTATCATCCATATCTACAACATTCACTGATGTTGGCTCTAAACCGTATTCTTTCATAATTTTTTCCAACTTCATTGCAACGATAGGAGATAAATTAACGCTCCAGGTGGTAGTGCTGTTTGGTTTTTTTAATAATGCAATACCATTATTAACTTTATCACGAAGATCAAGAGCAGCAAAACGCCATGCAAGAGAAGTAGTATCAATATTATATGATTGGCATAATATTTTCTGTGCAGCAAGCTCATTACCAGATAGGTGATCATTTATTTTTTGAAAATCATCCCTGATAATAGCTTTAACTTCTTGAGCCGGCAAACGGCCTAACACATACATTCTTTTTACTTGCGCTTTATCTATTTCAACTCTTTGTTTTTCATCACAATCCTTTAAGAGATTTATTTTATCGTACGCACAAAGTTTTTCAATGCGAGGATCATTCCTTAAAACGTGTATACTCAAACCACGAATAGAATATTCAAAAATCTCAGATATATATTTTTTAGCTTGGAATATATATTCTTTTTTAGGCAATACAACAGGTTTTTTTCTTTCTTGCGCATCTAATGTTTGAATATCATCACCTTGCCGCTTCATACATAAAGAGTTCAAGGGAAATAACGATAAAAAAATAAAATATATTATTCTTACATTCATAAAAATTACCTTAAAAATTACCTTGGATTCTCAATGATTCCAAATATTTATTATTATTAATATCATTAACATCGGTGATTACTTTATCCCAAAACATACTTTCATAATCTTCTTGATCAGTAATTTGATTGTTTAATATTCTCTCAACGTGCTGCATATCTTGAACTTCTGCAACAGTCATACCGCTGCCATCGCGCAGAAAAATATCAATATGCTCTTGATCAAAATGATTTTTTTGTTGCATCATCCATTCTAAGTTAGTGGTGAGTTGATCACCATCTTCATAGATTCTTCGATTGCATTGGTAAGGATCTTTATTAACAATAAGAGAAAAAAGTTCTTTATTTTGAGCCGTTGAATATAATAATTCTCGAGAATTAAGAACAAAGGGAACATCTTTTATATTCCATTGTCCCGCATTAACTTTTTGTTGGATTTTAGATAACAATAATTCGATCGTCTCATTTTTCGGGCGCGGACAATCACCACAAGCTACAATCATGGCATCAAGGAGAATGTACCCAAAGCTATAATTGCCATCAGAATCATCGTCATCATCATTATCTATTTCTTCAAGAGCTTTTGATACATCTTTAAGATCACCAAAAACAAAAGTATTTACCAAAGAATCAGCCGTGGCGTAACATTCAATATCTACTTTTTCTTTTAATTTTTTTTGAATCAAAGCTCTTTTTAAATATCTTTTCCCGTACTCAATAATTTCTTGATCTTCATCAAAGAATTGTTTATTTGGTTCTTTATAAAATAATTTATCATAAGGATTAAGAGCGCAATATCTATAACTATTATTATTATCACGCTGCAAAGAAAGTAAAACTATAGCTGGCTTATGATCTTTTAAGAAATGAATCACAAATTTTGGATTGTCTTGGTTTCTATAAAGCTTTTCCAATTTACAAAAATCTTGTTCTTCTTTTGACAAAGTTGTCCATCTTTTTCTTTCTTCTTGCGCAAATTGAGCAGCTATGCGAGTAGCATATGTATCAGTGACAGCTTCAAACAGTTTCTTATTCTTTTTATTTTTATATTGCATAATCATAGAAAAAGAAGCACCATGGAATATCGTCAAAGCCAGACAAAGCACCCTAAACATAGAATTCACGTATTTCTCACTGAATTTATTCAAAAATAGACTATCCATCAATTATAGTAGCATTTATTAGAAAATTATTCAATTAAGAATAATATAGCAATAAGGGTATCAGGCTTTGCTTATCAGAAAACTAAGCCTACAAACACAAGGGCGCGCACTTTCCCCTTTAAGGGATCTTAAAATAGGTAGAACAATGTGTGTTTCAAAAACGTTTAATAGCACGATCAATGTGGATCAATTTTTGATACAATTTACAGAGATTTAACGTTAAAATTTTAATTTCATTCAGAATAAAAACGTGAATTGGTACGGTCAGTCGTGACGGGCGCCCTGGGGACGTGCGATTGGTTCGCAACCTTATTCCTTTTATTTGTTCGTACGCGTACATTTACTAACACCCTCCTTTTATAACCCTTCTTTTAATAACTCTTACTCTTTTTATTCTTAGTACGCGTATACCTGTATACCTATATATATCTATATACCCCATATACCTTATATGCCTTATACCTTTATCTTGCTTTCCTATAACCTCTCTTCTTTTCATTCCTATTCTTTTTCTTCTTCTTTACCCTTCTCTTATTTCTCTTACTTCTCTTACTCCCCTTCTTCTCATTCTTTTATCTTTTTACCTTCTTACTCTTGTTCTTTTATTCTTCTTATACCTCTTATATCCCCTATATTCTTACAGAGGATTAACTTCACGTTTAAGCAACAAGCTTCGCAGTAGAGGCTATATATCTTGTATATCCTATATCTCTCTATATGTATCTTTATATATACCTATCTATATATATCTCTTACGCCTTACTTCTCTTTCTTTCTTACCCTGCCCTTCGAAGCTTTAGCGAAGTAGGGTCTTATAACGGAGTCTCCTGCCCCCCGCCTCCATAGCCTTTCTATCAAGAAAAGGCGGCGGGGCTGGATGACGGAGTGGGGGTCGCCGGCGCGAAAATCGGGAAACAATCTGCGGCCAGAATGGCAAAAAAGCTTTATAAACCTATGATACCCCCACGCCGTCATCGGGTTATCCGACACCTATATTAAATAGTAAAGATAGCATCAACAGATGGGACGATACATTATTAAGGATGAGGAATCAAAGAGCAAACCTTGAGTGCAACCCACTAATATTTTATGAGTTTATTGTTGACAGGATGATATTTTTTGTTATCCTATAAAAAGAGCTTGTAAGAAGCATTCTCTATGGCACTATGAGTATAAAAATGAAGATTCTAACTCAGAAATGCTATTAATTAATCGGCATAGCATACATAACATAACCAAAAGGATAACAGATGGCAAAAATAATTGGTATCGATTTAGGTACAACTAACTCGGTAATAGCATTTATGGAAGGCGGCCAGCCTAAAGTAATACCTAACAAAGAAGGCGGAAATACAACTCCTTCTATTGTTGCGCATACAAAAGATGGCAGTCGTTTAGTAGGTGTTTTGGCAAAACGTCAAGCAGTAACAAATCCTTCTAACACCTTTGCATCAGTAAAACGTTTTATTGGTAGCAAATATGAAGTGGCGTCAAAACAATCTAAAAATATTTCGTATAACATTTCACGTAGCGACAATGGCGAAGTAAATATTGAAACACAAGAAGGTAAAAAATTCGCTCCACAAGAAATTTCAGCAGCTGTATTAAGCTACCTTAAACAAGCAGCAGAAGATTATCTTGGGCACAAAGTAACTGAAGCGGTTATTACTGTTCCTGCATACTTTAACGATGCGCAACGTCAAGCAACAAAAGATGCTGGTAAAATTGCAGGTCTTGAAGTTAAACGTATTATCAACGAACCAACAGCAGCTGCATTAGCGTATGGTGCTGATAAAAAAGGCAACTCAACTATCGCGGTATTTGACTTTGGTGGTGGTACATTTGACGTTTCAATCTTAGAAATCGCTAACGGCGTTATTGAAGTTAAATCAACTAATGGTGATACAATGCTTGGTGGTGATGATATTGACCATAAGCTTATCGACTTTTTAGTTGAAGAATTTAAAAAAGAACAAGGTATTGATCTTAGCGCAGACAAAATGGCATTACAACGTCTTAAAGAAGGCGCAGAAAAAGCTAAAATCGAACTTTCTTCTATGTTAGAAACAGAAATCAACTTGCCTTATATTACGGCAGACGCAACAGGACCTAAACATTTCAACACAAAAATATCTCGTGCAAAACTTGAAGCGCTCTGCGCAGACGTATTTGCTCGTTTAGTAAAACCATGCACACAAGCATTGGCAGATGCTAAATTAACAACCAAAGATATTAATGAAGTTATTCTTGTTGGTGGTTCAACACGTATCCCTAAAGTACAACAAATTGTTAAAGAAACATTTAATAGAGAACCAAATAAATCAGTTAACCCTGATGAAGTAGTTGCTCTTGGTGCGGCTTTACAAGGTGGTATTTTAGCAGGTGATGTAACCGACGTATTGCTCCTTGACGTAACACCACTTTCTCTTGGTATTGAAACTCTTGGTGGC
>Ga0070735_10000975_pt1 | contig 28632 bp, 29 predicted proteins | sample Coa_R1_FD_66443 | JGI IMG/M metagenome (GOLD analysis project Ga0070735, IMG submission 66443) | Surface soil microbial communities from Centralia Pennsylvania, which are recovering from an underground coalmine fire - Coalmine... | ecosystem: Environmental > Terrestrial > Soil > Unclassified ...
CGCGGCGTCAGTTCCGCCGGATCGGCCGCAAGCGCGATCATCGACTACGTCCACGACCTGGCGAGCCCGGGAACGGTGCACTCGGTGGCCGTGCACTCCGAGGGCCGCTACGGCTTCGCCAGCGACATCTGGGCCGGCATGCCGGTGCGCTCGACCGCCGGCGGCGGCTACGAGGTGGTCGAAAGCTTCGCCATGGCCGACTTCGCCAAGGGTCGCCTCGCCAAGACCAACGACGAGCTCGTCTCGGAGCGCGACACGGTGAAGGAGCTGATCGGCTAGAACGAAACGCAGTCGCCGTGCGTCATCAGGAGCACGGACTGCTGGTGATACGTGGTCTTGTAGGCGGCGCGGACGGCTTCCAGCTTCTTTCCATCATCGGAGCGGCCTGGCAGCACGATCATCACCATCTTGGCGGGCTCGCGGATCATCGAGCCGGCAGGCGGGGTCCAGCGGCCCTCCGCGTCCACGACCGTCAGGCCCTCGGGGAACCTGGGGCTGACTTCGGCATCGAGGAACTTGCTGAAGTCGGCTTCGCTGACGCCATCCGAGCCATCGGCCGAGACGCGGCTGAACACGAGTTCGGCGGTCGCCTTGAAGCCGCCGTTGTTGCAGTGCGGCGGGATGACGCCGACCGCGTGCTTTGCGGGAAGGTGCCCGCACGCGGAAAGCACGAGCGCCGAGGCCGCGCTAACTGCCAAAATCCCGCCGCGGTATCCTCGCATCGGCCTCGATCTCGATCTTCATGCGCGGGTCGATCAACCCACAGATCAGACAGGTCGCGGCTGGGCGTATGTCCGCCAGGATCTCGCCGAAAACCGGCGCAACACGCCCCCAGTCACCCGAGTCGGGCAGATAGTAACGCACACGAACCAAATGCGTTAGGCTTCCACCCGCCTGCGTCAATGCGTCCGCAAGGTTAACGAAACATTGACGAGTCTGCTCGATTACGTCCTCGCGGATCGTCATCGTCGAATAGTCGAAGCCTGTACATCCCGAGACGAACACCTCGTCGTGATCAGCGTGCTGAACGACAACGGCGCGCGAGTATCCGGCCTCCTCTTCGAACACCGAACCTGAGCTGATGCGCCGCACGCTCACTGGCCGACCAGTTCGCGGCCGATGAGGAAGCGCCTGATCTCGTTGGTGCCGGCCCCGATGTCGTAAAGCTTGGCGTCGCGCAACAGTCGTTCGACCGGGTGATCCTTGGTGTACCCCGCTCCGCCCAGCGCCTGGATCGCCTCCAGCGCCGTCCTCACCGCGTTCTCGGACGCGAGCAGGATCGCGCCGGCGGCGTCGAAACGGGTGGTGCGGCCGGCGTCGCAGGCCTTGGCCACGGCGTAGACGTAGGCGCGGGCCGAATTGAGCGCGACGTACATGTCGGCGATCTTGCCCTGCATCAGCTGGAACGTGCCGATCGGCCGGCCGAACTGCTGGCGCTCGCGCACGTAGGGCAGCACAGCGTCCAGGCAGGCCTGCATGATGCCGAGCGGGCCGGCGGCCAGCACGGCGCGCTCGTAGTCGAGCCCGCTCATCAGCACCGCCGCCCCGCCGTTCTCCGGCCCCATCACATTTTCGGCGGGCACTTCGCAGTCAGTGAACACAAGCTCGCCCGTGTCTGAGCCGCGCATGCCGAGCTTGTCGAGCTTCTGCGCGCAGACGAAACCCTTGAAATCCTTCTCGACCAGGAAGGCGCTGACGCCGCGGCTGCCGCCGTCGGGATCTGTCTTGGCGTAGACGACCAGCACGTCGGCGTGCGGTCCGTTGGTGATCCAGAACTTCGAGCCGTTCAGCACGAAGGCGTCGCCGCGCCGGTCGGCGCGCAGGCTCATCGAGATCACGTCCGACCCGGAGCCGACTTCGCTCATCGCCAGCGCGCCCACGTGTTCGCCGCTGATCAGCTTGGGCAGGTAGCGGCGCTTCTGCTCCTCGTTGCCCCAGCGGCGGATCTGGTTCACGCACAGGTTCGAGTGCGCGCCATAGCTCAGGCCGACGGAGGCCGAGGCGCGGCTCACCTCCTCCATCGCCACCACATGCTCGAGGTAGCCGAGGCCGGCGCCGCCCCATTCCTCCTCGACCGTAATCCCGTGCAGGCCGAGCGCGCCCATCTCGGGCCAGAGGTGGCGCGGGAAGTCGTTGCTGCGATCGATCTCGGCGGCGAGCGGGGCGATGCGGGCGGCGGCGAAGCGGGCCGTGGTGTCACGCAGCGCGTCGGCGGTCTCGCCGAGGTCGAAGTCGAGAGCGGGCCCCTGACCGATCATGCGCCTGCCTAGCATGGCAGGCGCGGGGCGTCAGTCGCGGTCGGCGAGCCGGTCGAGGAAGAAATAGACCGTGCCGGCCAGGCAAAGGATGCCGATCAGGCCGGCGGCGAAGCCGGCGCCGGGGCCGAGCAGGCCGCCGCCAGCGCGCCCGGCGAAGATCCAGAAGAGGCCGCCGCCGAAGAAGACGAGGCCGATCAGGCCGAGGATGACCAGCGGGGTGAAACTGGGCTGGTCGGCGTCCTCGTGCGTGTCCTCGAAAATGGAGCGAACCGAAGCGAAGGTCGCCGGACTGGCGCGCGGCGACGGCCGCACGATCGGTTCGGCGATCCGCTCGGGCGCGGGCTCGGTCGCCGCCGCGTCTGAGTCGGCGCCTGGAAATGGCTGCGGCTCGTCGTCGACCGAAGGGGCTTCGGCGGCCTGCGGCGGCCCCTCGTTTGGCAAGATGGCCTGCAGGCGCGCGGAGACCGCCGCAGCCGCCCGCTCGCTGGTCGAGGTGGAGAGCGCGGGGTCCGACGGCTCGGGCTGCGCGACCGGCGTTGTGGCGGCGCTTTCCGGCTCGGAGGCGAGCTCGGCCGGCCGTACACGCGGCACGGCGGCGCGGGCGTCGTAGTCCAATTGCGGCCGAACGACCGCCGAGGGCGCGGCGACGAAACCCTCCGGCGGGGTCAGAAACAGCGCCTTCTCGGCCGCGCGGCGGCGGATCAGCGCATCGACCACGATGCGTTGGCCATCGAAGTCGGCCTTGCGCCACATCTCCATGGTGCAGGCGGCCTGCAAGAGCGCACCCTCGTTCACCCGCCGCAGCACCGCGGAGTGGCGAAAGGCGTCCAAGCCGATGTTGAAGACGAAGGAGACCAGCGCATCGAACTGGTTCTGGGTCAGCGGCGTATAGGTCCAGTCGTTCACCGCCGCCTGCACGTCGACCAGGTCGAAGCCGAGCAGCGCCTCAGCGTCGGCTTCGGTCACCTCGGCGCCCTCGCGCGCCGAACGCGTGTGGCCATAGCCGATCGCCCAGCGACCGTCGCCAATCGGCGCGGCCGTCCGGTGAAACCCTTCAAACCGCTTGATCAGTTCGATCGCGGCGGGGGAAACCCCGTAGCGCAGCTTCATCCGCGTCTGACCCAGTTTGAAACGCGGTTTGCGCGTCCCGTTCCGCGCCCGCAAGATCAAGACCGTTCAGCGGTGAAGCAGGAAAACGGTCGCCAGGCTCAGAAAGCTGAAATAGCCGACACAGTCGGTGACCGTCGTGAGGAAAACCACCGACGACGCTGCGGGGTCGAACCCCATCCGGTCGAGCGCCAACGGGATCAGGATCCCGGCCAGCGCGGCGGCGAAGAGGTTGATGATCATCGCCGATCCGGCGATGGCGGCCATGCCGGGGTCGTGGAACCAGACCAGCACCACCGCCCCCATGACGATGAAGAAGGCGACGCCGTTCAGCAGGCCCACCGCCAGTTCGCGCATGATGGTGACCAGCACGTTGGCGGCGTTGAGCTCTTTCGTCGCGATGGCGCGCACGGCGACGGTCAGCGTCTGGGTGCCGGCGTTGCCGCCCATCGAGGCGGCGATCGGGTTGATGACCGCCAGCGCGGCGAATTTCTCGATCGACCCCTGAAAGAGCGCGATCACCGCCGAGGCGAGGATGGCGGTCCCGAGGTTGATGAACAGCCACCAGAAACGCGAGCGCGTGACGCCGATGACGGTCGCGCCACGGCCTGCGTCCGAAACACCGGCCAGGGCCAGCATGTCCTCGTCGCTCTCCTCGCGGATGACGCCGACGATGTCGTCGACGGTGATCTGGCCGACGAGGCGCCCGCCGGCCTCGATCACGGGGGCGGAGATCAGGTGGTACTTGTCGAAGATGTAGGCGACCTCTTCCTGGTCCATCTCGGCCGGGATCTCGGTGACCGGCTCCATGATGTCGGAGAGCAGCGCATCCTGACGGCTCTTCAGGAGGCGGCTGACGGGCGCTGCGCCCAGCGGCCGGTTGGCGGGGTCGACGACGTAGACGTCGAAGAAGAGGTCCGGCAGGTCGTCCGACGCTTCACGCACATGCTCGATCGTCTGCCCAACGGTCCAGAATTGCGGCGCGGCCAGCACCTCGCGCTGCATCAGCCGGCCGGCGGTCTCGTCCGCGTAGGTGAGCGCGCGTTCGATGCCGGCGCGGTCGATGTCGGACATGCGCGCCAGCACCTGGCCGCGCACGTCGGCTTCCAGGTCGTCGACGACGTCCGCGGCGTCGTCGGACTCCATCTCGCCGATCGCTTCGGCCAGCACGCCAGGCGCGACGTGTTCGAGGATATCCTCCCGCAGCGGCCCCTCGAGTTCGGAGAGCACCTCGGCCAGCACGTCGGCCTTGAGCAGGGGAACCAGCGCCTCGCGGTAGTCGCCGGAGAGGAAGCCCATCAGGTCGGCGATGTCGGCCGGGTGCAGCGCCTCGAGCAGCTCTGCCATGCGCGGCTTGTCGCTGCGCTCGGCCGCGTCGACGACCATTTCGACGAAGGCTGGGTTGAGGCCGTAGTCTTCGCGGAGCGCCAGATCCTCGAGGTGTTCAGTCGGGGGCGCGGCCGTGCGGTCGTCGTCGGTCCGGCTCATCGCTCGCCCCTCCCGTTCGATCCGCCTCGGCGCCTGGCTTAAATCTCCAATCTCGCTGGTGCGGTCGAGAAGACTCGAACTTCCACGGGTTGCCCCACAGCGACCTCAACGCTGCGCGTCTACCAATTCCGCCACGACCGCGCCCGGCGAGGCGCGGGGGTTAGCAAATGCGCCGCGATTTGGGAAGGCGAGCGGGGTTGGGCCTCCCGCGGCGCCGCGCCGCCGTCGACGCCGCGGCGCGGCCGTGATAGTCGGCGCCCATGGGCGCGATCGCCGGTTTCCTTCGCCGAGTCTGGGTCTTCCTCCCGTTCACCCTGCCGCTCTGGCTGGCGCCCAGCCTGCCGAATCTGCACGCCCAGACGCTGCGGACGGTCTGCTACGTCGGCGCCGCGTTCGCGATCCCCGTCTTCCTCGACCTGATCGGCGGCCGCGATCCCGGCGAGGCGTTCGCCGACGAGGCCGCCGCCCATCCACGCGCCGAATACGGCTTCATGCCGCGCCTTCTGGCCTTCAAGTTCGTCTTCATCCAGGGGCTGATGCTTTACTATGTCTGGCAGCGCCACGCGGTCGGCGTCGACGTGGTGATCCTGGCGCTGCTCGTCGGGCTCTACTACGGCGCGGTCGGCATCGCCGTCTCGCACGAGTTGATGCACCGGCAGAACCGGCTCGACCGCTGGCTGGGCGACCTGCTGCTGATCCTGGTCAGCTATCCGCAGTTCTCGATCGAGCACGTCTACGGCCACCACATCCGCGTGGCGACGCCGGACGATCCGGCCTCGGCCAGGCTGAACGAACCCCTCTACGCCTTCGTGCCGCGCAGCGTGGTCGGCGGGCTCTTCGGCGCCTGGGAGATCGAGACGCGGCGGCTGAAGGCGCGCGGCCACGGCTGGCTCAGCCCGCGCAATCGGATGATCTGGTACGCGGTCTTCGTGGCCGCCTACTACGCCGCGGCATGGGCGTTCGCCGGCGTCTACGGCCTGGTCGCCGTTGGCATCCAGAGCGCTGTGGCGATCTTCTCGCTCGAGACGATCAACTACATGCAGCACTATGGCCTCTCGCGGAAAGAGGTCGCGCCAGGCCGGTATGAGCGCCCCGATGTCCATCACAGCTGGAACTGGGAGACGCGCTTCTCCGGCCTCTACTTCCTCAACCTCGGCCGCCATTCCGAGCATCACCGTTCGGCGTCACGTCGGTTCGACGCGCTGCGCGAACTCGACGGCCAGCCGCGCCTGCCCGCCGGGCTGATGCCGATGTTCCTGACCGCGATGCTCCCGCCGCTCTGGTTTGCGATCATGAACCCGCGGGTCGCCGCCGTGCGCGAGGGCCGCCCCCTGGCCGACCGCGCCAAACCCCGCGTCCGCCGCCGGGGCCAGGTCGAGGCGGTGTTCGACCGTTGGGGCGGCTACCTGATGGCGGCGATGATCCTGGCGCTCGGCCTCGCCACCTCCAGGCTGGGCTTCCAGACGTCGATCCTCACCTTCACGGCCGTCGCCGCCGCGCTCATCCTCCTGCGCGAGACGCTCGTGCTGGCGCCCCTCCCCGCCCCGGCCGACTAGCCCTTGATCCCGAGCGCCGCGTGGACGTCGGCGACGAGACGCAGGATTCCTTGCGCGTCGAAGTTCGGCCAATCTTCCGAACGTTCGAAACGAACGATCACCAGCTGCTCCTTCGGCTCGATCACGATGCGCTGGCCGAGCGAGCCTGACGCGATGAAGGCGTCGGCCGCCATGCCGCCCGCGCGCCGGGACCGGGCGTCGCGGGCGTCCCCGCGGGCGGTGAAGAAGCCGGCGGCGTAGCCCTCATCGGACCCCGCCGTCGGCGACGCCGAATAGTCGACCCAGCGCTCCGGCAGGAGGCGGCGGCCACCGGCGACGCCGTCGTTGGCGTAGAGCAGCCCGAACCGCGCCCAGTCCCGCGGGCTCGCGTAGATCGACATCGCCCCGACGGGATCGCCGGCCCGGTCGAATTCGACGGTGACGTTGCGCATCCCGAGCGGGGCGAACAGCTCGCGCCGGGCGAAGGCGTCCACCGAGGCGGCGTTTTCCCCCGCCTGGTCGCGGATGACGCGGTCGAGGATCAGGGTCGTCGGGCTGGAGTAATGCCAACGGGTTCCAACCGGCGCGACCAACCGCGCCTGCTCGGCGTACCCGCTCATGTCGCCCTCGGTGAACATCATGCGGCTGTTGGCGTCGAAGCCGGTGTTGGTTTCATCGAGGTCGAGGCCGGTGTTCATCCGCATCAGGTTCTCGATCGTGATCGCGCCGCGGGCGTCGCCGGCTGCGCGCCAGGCCGCGATCGGGGCCGGTTCGCCGAGCGACAGCCGGCCCTTGCGCACCAGAACGCCGGTCAGCGCGTTGGTCACCGACTTGGCCAGCGACCAGCTGAGCATCGGCGTCTCGGGGCCGAAGCCCGGCGCGTAACGTTCGGCGATGATGCGGCCCCGGTAGACCACGACCACCGCTTTGACGTGGCGGCGGGGGCCTTCCGCCGGCTCAGCGAAGGCGCGGTCGAGCGCCGCGGCGAGGCGCGGATCGTCGGTCTGCACAACGCCCGGCCCGGCGATGTCGTCTGAGCGCGCCGGCGCCGGCGCGGTGGCGGGCGGCGTCAGCTGGCTCGCGTCCGTCAGCGGCCCGTCCTCGAGCTGGCAGCCGTAGCCCGCATGGTAGATCGCCGTCTGCCGCGAGGCGCCGGCGAGGGTGACGGTTACGCGCATTGCGGCGCGGTCGACGTCTGCGTGCAGCATCGGCAGCACCAGCTTGACGCCCGGCGTCGGCGCGATGGTCTCAGCCATCACCGCCTCCGGGTCGAGGCCGCCGACGAACACCTCCGAGCAAAGCACTTCGCTCACCATGCCGGTGGCGCTGAGCGCCGCGCGGGCGATGGCGCCGGGAGAGCGCCCGGCTATTGCGGCGGCGGCGCTAGCGTTGGACTGGGCGCGGGAGCATCCGGCGCTCGCCAGGGCGAGCACAAGAGCGGCGCAGGCGGACGTGTTCATGGGCGTGGTCCTCGGGTTGAAAGCTGGCCCGAGGATCGTCAGCAGTCAGGCCGCTGGCGCGCCGCGTTCGAAACGCGGCTAGTCAAAATCCGAAGCCGGTCAGGCGGCCGCGACGTGGGCGCGGCGGTATTCAGTCGGGGTCACGCCCGTCCGCAGCTTGAACGCGCGATTGAACGGGCCAAGCGATTGGAAACCGGCGTCGAGCGCGATGGTGATGATCGGGACCTCAGCCTGCGAGGCGTCCGCCAGCGCGGCGGTCACCTCGTTCAGCCGGTAACCGTTCACGAAGGCGGCGAAGTTGCGATGCCCGAGGTGCTGATTGATCAGCCGCCGCAGTCGATATTCGGGCACGCCTAGCCGGGCGGCCAGCACTGCGATCGAGAGCGCCTCCTCGCGGTAGGCGCGGTTCTCGTTCATCTGCCGCTCGAGCGCCGCGAGCAGCGACGCGGCCTGAGGGTCTTCGCGGGCGGCGGTGCGGGCCGCCCGGCCCGCGGCGAACAGGTCCGGCGCCAAGCGCACGAGCGCCAGACCGAACCCGAACGTCAGCACAAGGTTGCCGACGGCGTCCGCGAAGGTCTGGACCGCGCCGCCGCGGCCAGCGTGAAAGGGGATGGACGAGAGGATGCTGGCCGCGGTGTAGAGGCCGACCGCAAAGACGAACACGAGCCTCAGCCGCCGCCGCGCCTCCACCAGGTCGCCGGCGCGGCCCGCCGCCGCGCGCCAGATCGCGGCGCAGACGAAGACCAGAGCCAGCCCGACCGCGGGAAGAAATCGGCCGGGAACGGTCAGGAAGGAGCCGGCCAGGTTGAAGGCCACCAGAACGGCCCACCCCACGGCGTAGGGCCATGTCGGGCGGAAGTCGTCGTCGAACAGGGCGAGCGAGGTGACCAGGAAAACAAGCGGATTTCCGCTGGCGAACACGCGGATTGGCGCGATCCACAGGTGCGGTCCCGCGAGCGCCGGCGCCGTGGCGATCAAGTTCGCCGCCGCGCCCACGCAGAAGAGCGCCGCGAAGCGGGTCGCCAGCGCGCCGCGCCCATCGCGCCAGAGGACGATCGCCAGCATGAGCAGCAACGCCATGGCCCCGCCGCGCACGCCGGCTTCGACAATCCCCATGCCATTCCCCGTCGCAGGCCTGTGCAGGCTATAGTGGCGGGGGTTGGAAGGGGACAAGATGCACAGACTCGCCGCCGCTCTGCTCGCGTGGCTCTTCATCGCGACCGTCGCACACGCCGCCGCTCCAACACCGGCGGATACGGCGGTTGGGTGCAACGACTGCGCCCCTAGGGCGACGTCCGTCCAACGCGAGCCGGTCCCCGTCCATGCCTTCGTTGCGATGCCGGCGGTATCGATCGAAGGCGGTCGGATCGCCGGAATCGGGGACGGTAAAATCGTCGTCTTCAAGAACATCCCGTTCGCCGCACCGCCGGTCGGTCCGCTGCGCTGGCGTCCGCCACAGCCGATCGCGCACTGGGCGGGCGTGCGTTCCGGCGGGCTCGATGGCCCGGCCTGCCCACAGACCGTCAACGCCGACGGGCGGCCGAACGGCGGCGGCTATGCCGGGCCGACCAGCGAGGACTGTCTGAACCTCAACGTTTTCGCGCCCACCCACGCGCACCACGCGCCGGTGCTGGTGTGGATCTTCGGCGGCGGCAACACGGCCGGAGCGAACTCGATCGCGCCGAACGACGGCTCGTCCTTCGCCCGCGACGGGGTCTTGGTGGTGCAGGTGAACTACCGACTGGGCGCGCTGGGCTGGTTCGCCCATCCGGCGCTGACCCGCGAAGCGAACGCCGGCGAGCCCTTGGGCTCGTTCGGGACCATGGACCAGATCGCGGCGCTGAAGTGGGTCCAGCGCAACATCGCCAGGCTCGGCGGCGATCCGCACAACGTAACCATCTCCGGCGAGTCCGCCGGTGGGCTCGACGTGCTGACGCTGATGGCGACGCCGGCCGCGCGCGGCCTCTTCCAAAAGGCGACCGTGCAGTCCGGCGGGGGCTGGGGCGAGCCGGTGACGCTGGCCGACGCCGAGGCCGACGGGGTCAAGTTGGCGACGTCGCTCGGCCTGCCGGAGAACGCCACCGCCGACCAGCTGCGCGCCCTGCCGGTCGACCAGCTGGTCGCCGCCCGCGGCCGCTTTGGGCCGATCGTCGATGGCCGGCTGATCCATGAAACGGCCGCTCAGGCGTTCGCCCGCGGCCATCAGGCGCCAACCCCGCTGATCATCGGCTCCAACAGCTGGGAGGCCTCGCTGCTGCCGCCGCCCGGCTATGCGGCCTACCTGGCCGCGCAGAGCCCCGCGACCCGGGCCGCCTACGCGGCCGACGACGGCGACGACGCCAAGCTGGCGCAAGCGATGTTCACCGACGGCTTGATGGGCGCGCCGGCCCGCTGGTTCGCGGCGCGCCAGGCGGCGAAGAGCCGGGCCTGGCTCTACTATTTCTCCTACGTCCGGGTGGTGCGGCGCGGGAAGATTCCCGGCGCGAATCACACCTCGGAAAACCCCTACGTCTTCGACACCCAGATGATCATCCCGAACTATGCCGCCGAGATTCAGCCGCCCGACCGCGACGAGGCGGCGTTCATGCACTCCTGCTGGGTGGCGTTCGCCAAGACCGGCGCGCCGACCTGCAACGGCGGCCCGGCCTGGCCCGCCTATTCAGCGACCCGCGACCAGCTGATGGAGTTCGGCCTGACGAACGGCGTCCGCACCCACTTCCGCCAGGTCGAGCTCGACGCCCAGGACCGTGCGCAAGCCGCCCGGTCGCGCTAGCCGGCGCCGGCCATGAAGTCGTAGACGTCGGCGGCGCGGGTCACGGTGATGGCGATCTTGTCGTCGCTGATGACGATCTCGCCGCGCGCCACCGGGTGATTGTTGGCCAGGATCCAGACCTCGTCCGACGCCTTCGCATCCAGCGGGATCACCGCGCCGCGGCCCATGCGCAACAGCTGCTGCATCGGCAGGACCGAGCGGCCGAGCACCACGGAAATCTCGACGTTGACGGCGCTAACCTGGTTCAAACGGGACCCCACGAGCGTCCGGCCATTGCCTTGGCCGGCTCTGGGGCCACATTGCCGTCATCATGCTTGACCGGTCGTTAAGCGAAACTGCGAGCGCGCCGTCTTTCGCGCGCGCCGACGGCCGGGCCGCGGGTTGGGCCGTCTCGCCCGGACGGACCGGCTATCCCGAGGCGGTCGCCGCGATGGAGGCGCGCGCGGCGGCGATCGCTGAGGGCCGCGCCGGCGAACTCGTCTGGCTGCTCGAGCATCCGCCTCTCTACACCGCCGGCGTCTCGGCCAGGCCCGCCGACCTCCTCCAGCCCGACCGGTTTCCGGTGTTCGAAAGCTCGCGCGGCGGCCAGTTCACCTATCACGGCCCCGGCCAGCGCGTGGCCTATGCGATGCTGGACCTGGGCGCCCGCAAGAAGGACGTCCGCGCCTTCGTCCGCGCGCTAGAGGCCTGGATCGTCGAAGCGCTCGCCGCCGTCAACGTCGACGGCGCCGTGCGGCCAGGCCGTGTCGGGGTCTGGGTCGAGCACGGATCGCCGCGGCGCGAGGACAAGATCGCCGCCATCGGCGTCCGCATCCGCCGCTGGGTTGCCTTCCACGGCGTCAGCCTGAACGTCGAGCCCAACCTCGAGCATTTCAGCGGCATCGTGCCCTGCGGCGTCGCCGAGCACGGCGTAACCAGTCTGGTCGCGCTCGGCCGGCCGGTGACGATGGACGAAGCCGACGCGGCGCTGAAGATCGCCTTCGAGCACGTGTTCGGCCCAACCGAGCCGGCGGCGCCGCCGATCTGACCAGGAGAAAGCCATGACCGACCTCGAGCGCCTGCGCGCCATGCCCATGCCGTTCGCCGAACTGATGGGCGTGCGCTACATGGAAGCCAGCAAGGAGCGCGTCGTCGCCACGCTCACCGTGCGCGACGATCTGTGCACGAGCGGCGAGATCATCCACGGGGGCGCGTTGATGGCCTTCGCCGACACCCTCGGCGCGGCGGCGACCGGTCTCAACCTGCTCGAGGGCGTCGGCACGACGACGCTGGAGAGCAAGACCAACTTCCTCAGCGCCGGGCGGCTCGGAACGACGCTCACAGGCACGACGACCCCCATCCACCGCGGCCGGCGCACGCAGGTCTGGCAAACCCGCATCGAGAACGACCAGGGCCGGCTCGTCGCGCTCGTGACCCAGACTCAGATGGTATTTGCGGCCAGCTAGGCCGAGACCGGCCGCGTCGGGTTGGGACCGTAACGGTTCGGACCCTGCTCGGAGTCCATCAGGCCAAGCTCGATCGCCGCCCAGATCAGGATGAGCATCAGGAGGAAGTCGACGAAGCCGGCCGGGTGCGGCCAGACAACCGCGAGCGCGAACAGGATCAGCGCCGCCCACCAGCCGGAGCGGCCGCGATCGTGCAGCCGCTTCGACACCAGGCAGGCGCCGCCATAGAGCATCGCCGGGTAGACGATGAGGCCGGTGAGCCAATGACCTACAGGGCCGACCAGCCCTTCGTAGACTGCCGTGATGGCGAAGAGGATCGCCGCCCCGATCAGGAACGGCGTGCGGCCAAGCCGGCCGTCAGCGGAGAGAAAGAGCTCCCGCCAGTCGATCTGGCCGTTGTTCAAGCGAACACGTTCGGGGCCATGCCGCCGCCCATCGGGCCGGGAATGCCTTTCGGCGAGGGACCATACTGGTTCGGGCCGGGCGTCCCGTCCAGGAAGCCGAGCTCGATCAGCGCCCAGATCGGGCCGACGATGGGCACGAAGTAGAAGATCAGCATGAAGGCGCCGCTCTTGTCGCGGTCATGGCAGCGTTTGACCCCCAGCGCGATGCTCACCCAACAGAGCGGGATGAGGCCGAGGACGTAGATCAGAACCACGATTGCGCCGACGCCGCTGCTGGCGGCGTCCTCGCTGGCGCCGCCGGCCGCCGCCACGACGCCGCCGAGCGCGCCGAAGATGACGACGGCGACGATGAGGACGAACCCGTAGGCCACGCCGAACCCCAGCCGGGCCAGCCAATAGGTGGTCCGCCTGATCCGGCCCTGAAAGCCGAACAGCGTCTGCATCAAGGTCATCTGTTGCATGGCGCCCCTCGACACGGATCTCGGAGCCGAGACTACGTCAAGCCGCCGCGGGCGGCCAGCGGCGGACCGCGGCTACTGGGCGGCGACCGCGACCGGGACGATCGGATCGCCGAGGCCCTTGGGCGATGGCCCGAAGCGGTTGGGACCGGGCGTGCCGTCGGTGAGGCCGAGTTCGATCAGAATCCAGATCGGACCCGCGACGGGGATGAGCGCGGCGAGCACGAACCAGCCGCTCCGGTCGCGGTCGTGGGCGCGCTTCACGCTGATCGCCAGGCCCACATACATCTCGAAGACGTAGAGGGCGAGGATGAGCGCGGCGAGCAATGGGATGACGGCCGTCGAGTCGGTCGCCGCGAAGGCGATGCCGACGATGGCCAGCGCCAGCACGAACACGCAGCCGAGCAGCATGAGCCCGCCGAGCCAATAGTGCTTTCGGCGGATGCGCCCGTGGTAGCTGAAGAAGAGGTGCATCAGGTCCATCGTCGTCCCCCGGACAGCCTGCAACAAGCGCCAGGCTAGCGGCGAACCCGGCCATGGGCCAGCCCGCACCCCTTCCTTCCGGCGGCCTGAAGGCGCATGTTTCGTCCATGACCGACACCGCGACAAACCCCACGCGCTCCGCCGCCGGCTTCGACCTCACGCCGCCTTCGGCCGAGGAAGAGAAGCAACTCGAGGCGACCCTCACGGCCGAGGAAGCCGACGTCCTCCTGCACCACGGCACCGAGGCGCCGTTCTGCGGCGGCCTGCTCAACAACAAGGTCGACGGCGTCTACTGCTGTCGCCTCTGCGGACTGCCGCTCTTCCGTGCACAGACGAAGTTCGAGAGCGGCACGGGCTGGCCCAGTTTCTACGCGCCGATCGACGAGGCGCACGTGCGCGCCGTGCGCGACGAAAGCTATGGCATGGTGCGCATCGAGACTCGCTGCGCCCGCTGCGACAGCCACCAGGGCCACGTCTTCCCCGACGGTCCGCCGCCGACGCGGCTGCGCTACTGCATCAACTCGGTGTCGCTGAGCTTCGTCGCCAACGGCGATCCCCTGCCCGATCCACTGCATCGAGGCGACCACATCTAGCGCGTCGGCATCCCGGGCTCAGAGCGGGATGTTGTCGTGCTTTTTCCATGGGTTCTCGAGCTTTTTGCCCTTCAGGCTTTTCAGCGCCCTTGCGATCCGGCGGCGGGTGTCGCGTGGCAGGATCACGTCGTCGATGTAGCCGAGGCTGGCGGCGACGAAGGGATTGGCGAAGCGCTCCTTGTATTCCGCCTCGCGCTCGGCGATCGCGCCGGGCTTGTTCATGTCGGCGCGGAAGATGATCTCGACGGCGCCCTTGGCCCCCATCACCGCGATCTCCGCCGTCGGCCAGGCGTAGTTGATGTCGCCGCGGATGTGCTTGGAGCTCATCACGTCGTAGGCGCCGCCGTAGGCCTTGCGCGTGATCAGCGTGATCTTCGGCACGGTCGCCTCGGCGAAGGCGAACAACAACTTCGCCCCATGCTTGATCAGCGCGCCCTGTTCCTGCCGCGTGCCGGGCATGAAGCCGGGGACGTCGACGAAGGTGATCAGCGGAATCGAAAAGGCGTCGCAAAAGCGGACGAAGCGCGCGCCTTTCCGCGCCGCGTCGATGTCGAGCACGCCCGCCAGCGTCTGCGGCTGATTGGCGACGATGCCGACCGGCTCCCCGTCGATGCGGCCAAACCCGCAGACGATGTTCTTCGCCCAGTCCTTGGCGATCTCGAAGAAGTCGGCCTCGTCGACGACCTTCAGGATCAGCTCTTTCATATCGTACGGTTTTTCGGTGCTGGCCGGCACCAGCGTGTCGAGCGAGGCTTCCTCGCGATCGACGGCGTCGAACGTCTCGCGCCGGGGCGGCTTCTCGCGGTTGGACAGCGGCAGGAAGTCGACCAGCCGGCGGATCTGCGCCAAGGCCTCGAGGTCGTTCTCGAACGCGCCGTCGGCCACGCCCGACTTCAGCGCATGCACGCGATAGCCGCCCAGCTCCTCGTGGCTGACGTCCTCGTTGGTGACCGTGCGCACCACGTCGGGGCCGGTCACGTACATGTAGCTCGTGTCCTTCACCATGAAGATGAAGTCCATGATCGCCGGCGAGTAGACGTCGCCGCCGGCGCAGGGGCCCATGATCACCGCGATCTGCGGAATGACGCCCGAGCAAAGCGTGTTGAGCAGGAAGATGTCGGCATAGCCGGCCAGGGACTCCACGCCTTCCTGGATGCGGGCGCCGGCGGCGTCGTAGAGGCCGATGATCGGCGCGCCGAGCTTGGCCGCCTGCTCATAGATCTTGACGATCTTTTTGGCGTGCGCCCCCGAAAGAGACCCGCCGAACACCGTGAAATCCTTCGAAAAAACGAAAACGAGACGGCCGTTGATCGTCCCCCAGCCCGTGGCGACGCCGTCGCCTGCCACCTTCTGGTCGGCCATGCCGAAGTCGGTGGCGCGGTGCTCGACGAACATGTCGAACTCCTCGAACGAGCCTTCGTCGAGCAGGACCTCGATGCGCTCGCGGGCTGTGAGCTTGCCCTTGGCGTGCTGGGCGGCGACGCGCCGCTCGCCTCCACCCGCACGAGCCTGGGCGCGGCGCCGTTCGAGTTCCTCGACGATGTGCTTCATGCCGCTGGACGCTCCGTCTTCCACCACGCCTGAGTCGAGGCGTAGACAAGCGGCGAACGGGTGACAAGCGCCGGGCGGCCGACACGCTCTGCGACAACGCGCCCGCGACGGATGCCGGGGCGCTCGTGCGTGCAAGCCCGTGTAGGCCGTCGCAGTCGCCAGGAGGGTGGCGCCCATGTCCCTAGACCCTGACCTGAAGGCCGCGATCGCGGTCACGCGCTTCGGGCTCGGCGCCCGGCCCGGCGAACTCGGTGCGGCGCGCGCGGACGCGGCCGCGTACCTCAAAGCGCAGATCACCCCGACCGGCGCCGAGCAGCCGCCAGGAAGCTTCGCGTCGAGCGCCACTCGGATCACCGATCTGCGCGTCTTCCAGCAGGATCGCCGCCAGGCGCGGCAGCAGCAGGCGGCGGCCGACGGCGCCGCCCCGGCAGACATGGACCCCGTGAAGATGGCGCAGAAGATGCTGCGCGACGACGCGGCCGGCGAGTTCATCGCCCGCGCCGCCCTTGGCGCGACCACCGACGCCAGCTTTCGCGAACGCTGGGCGCTGTTCTGGTTCAACCACTTCACCGTCGGGCAGAAGAATCTGGAGACGGCGCTGCTCGCCGGGCCGTTCGAGCGCGAGGCGATCCGCCCGCACGTGTTCGGCCGCTTCGAGGACATGCTGGTCGCCTCGTCCACCCACCCCGGGATGCTCCTCTACCTCGACCAGGCGCAATCGATCGGGCCGAACAGCCAGCTGGCCGCCATGGCCAAGACCGGCTTCGTCCCCGGCCTGAAGAACCTCGGCGGGCTGAACGAGAACCTCGCCCGCGAGATCATGGAGCTGCACACGCTGGGCGTCGGCTCCGGCTACACCCAGGCCGACGTCACCGAGTTCGCCCGCGCCATCACCGGCTGGAGCATCGTCGGGCTGAACGAGCGTCGCTTCGGCGCCGGGGCCGGCGGCGGCGCGCCGGGCGAGTTCACCTTCCGCGCCCTGGCGCACGAGCCGGGGTCGCGCACCATCCTCGGCAAGACCTATCCGGCCGGCGGCATCGAGCAGGGCCGCGCGGTGCTGCATGACCTGGCCGCGAGCCGGGCCACGGCCCACCACATCGCCGTCAAGCTCGCCCGCCACTTCGTCGCCGACGATCCGCCCCCGACGCTGGTGGCCAAGCTGGAGCAGAGCTACAGCGCGAGCGGCGGGCGGCTCGATCAGGTGGCCCGCACGCTGGTCGACGCGCCCGAGGCCTGGGCGCCCGACCAGCGCAAGTTCAAGACGCCCTACGAGTTCCTCATCTCCAGCTACCGCTCGATCGGACTGGCGCCGGGTCTGGAGATCACGCCGGTGCTGAACGAGCTCGGCCAACGGCCCTTCTCCGCGCCATCGCCGAAGGGCTGGTCGGAAGACGCGAGCGACTGGGCATCGGCCGACGGCGTGGTCAAGCGACTGAGCTGGGCCGAAGCCTTCTCCGCCCGCAACGCGCCGCCCAGCGAACCGCCCTTGCAACTGGCGGAGAACACGCTGGGGGCGCGGCTGAACGCCAACACCCAGACCGCCATCAACCGCGCGGAGTCGCGCAGCGAAGCCTTCTCCATCCTCTTGATGAGCCCGGAGTTTCAACGCCGATGACCCGCTCACTCGATCTCAGCCGGCGCGGCGCGCTGGCCGCCGCCGCCGGATTCGGCCTCTCGATCACCTTCCTCGGCCGCCAGGCGTTCGCCGCCTCCGAGGGCGACATGGCCAAGCGCAAGCTGGTGGTCGTCATCTGCCGCGGGGCCATGGACGGGCTCTCTGTCGCCCCGCCGATCGGCGACGCCAACTATCAGCGCCTGCGCGGCGAGATCGCCATCGCCCCCTTCGGCCAGCCCAACGGCGCGCTGCAGCTGGACGAGACCTTCGGCCTGCATCCGCGGCTCGAGACGGTGCACACGCTGGCGCTCGCGGGCCAGGCGCGCATCGCGCCGGCCATCGCAACGCCCGATCGCGCCCGCTCGCACTTCGAGGCGCAGGACGTGCTGGAGAGCGGCATGGAGGTGGTCTATGGCGCCAACTCCGGCTGGCTCAATCGCGCCATGGGCGCGTTGGCCACGACGCGGCGGGTCACCGCGATGTCGGTCGGACCTCAGGCGCCGCTGATCCTGCGCGGGCCGGTCGAGGCCGCGTCCTGGTCGCCCGGCGGCTACAAGGACCGCGATCCGCGCCTGCCGCAGATCCTGACCGACCTCTACGCCGGCGATCCGCTGCTCTCGCCGGCGCTGGCGAGCGGGCTGCAGACGCAGGCCATGGCCGCGGTCGCGACAGCGGGGATGACGACGGCTGCACCGCCGGCCGCGATGAATGCGGCCGGCCAACCGCCCGCGGCCGACCAGGCCGCCGCCGTCCAGCGCTATGCGCAGCAGGCGAACCAGCAGGCCGCCGACGCCGCGCGCAAGCTGGGGACCACCCTCGCTCACTTCATGACCGAGCCGAACGGTCCGCAGATCGCCGCCGTCTCCATCGACGGCTTCGACACCCACGCAAACCAGGGCGCGGCCGAGGGGCAGCTCGCCACCCGCCTGCGCGGCCTCGATGCGGCGCTGGACGGCCTCTCGACCGGGCTCGGGCCGGAGTGGACGAACACCGTCGTCGTCGTGGCGACCGAGTTCGGGCGCACGGCGCGCATCAACGGCACCAAGGGCACCGACCACGGCACCGCTTCGACCGCGCTCGTGCTCGGCGGCGGCCTGAAGAAAGGCGGCATCATCGGCGACTGGCCGACGCTGGCGGACGCCAGGCTGTTCGAGAACCGCGACACCGCGCCCACCGTAGACATGCGCGCCCTGTTCAAGGGTGTGCTCGCCGAGCAGATGGGCGTCGACCGCCGCGCTCTCGACGCGACCGTCTTCCCGAACAGCGCGGGCGTCGCACCGCTGACCGGGATCGTCTAGCGCCGGCGGCGCGGGCGCGGGAACGTCACCGGCGCGGCGTCGTCTTCGCGGAAGCCGAAGCGGTCGAAGCCGGCGCGCATCTCCGGGCTGAGCGGCGCCTCAACCACCAGCCGCCCGCCGCCGGGATGCGGCAGCTCCAGCCGCCGCGCGTGCAGCAGCAGCTTGAGGCCCTCGGACAAACCAGCCGATCCCGCGTCGCCATATTTCCTATCGCCCAGAATGGGATGGCCGATAGCCTTCATGTGCGCGCGGAGCTGATGTGTGCGGCCGGTGTGGGGACGAAGCGCCAGCCAGCTCACGCGGCCTGCCGCGCGCGACAGGGTCGCATAGTCGGTCACGGCGGCCTCGGCCCGGGCTTCCTTGGCGTCGGCCGGAACCATCAGCTCGCGATCGCCGATCCCGACCTTGGCCAGCGGCAGCTCGATCGTCCCCTGCCCCGGCCTCGGCTGGCCGGCGACGATGGCCCAATAGGTCTTCTCTGCCTTGCGGTGCGCGAACGCGCCGGCCAGCCGCGCGGCGGCGGCGGGCGTCTTGGCCATCACCAGGACGCCGGTCGTGTCGCGGTCGAGGCGATGCACCAGTTTGGGCCGCTGCGGCCCCTCGCCCCAGGCCGACAGCAGCCGGTCGATGTGCTGGGTGGTCTTCGTTCCGCCCTGCACGGCCAGGCCCGACGGCTTGTTCAGCGCCAGCACCTCGTCGTCCTCGTAGAGCACCAGTGAGCGGGCAAAGGCGGCGTCGCCCGCGGATAGGCCCGCCCGGCCCGTGCGCTCGGGCGCGTCGGGCAAGGGCGGCACACGCACCTGTGCGCCCGCCGCCAGGCGTGTTTCCGGCTTCACCCGCCCGCCGTCGACGCGGATCTGGCCGGAGCGGGTCAGCTTGTGGATCTGCACGTGGTTCAGGTGCGGCCAGCGGCGCCGCAGCCAGCGGTCGAGGCGGCTCCCATCCTCGCCGGGCGCGACCTGAAGCGTGCGGACTTCCTTGGCTTGCATCGCCGCCTTATGCCGCGCCGGCGACAGCGCGTGCAAACTGGCGTTCAGGCCGGCGCGCCCAGGGTGCGGGCGACGTCGTGGGCGTCGTAGACGTCCGGCTCGCGGGGCGCAGGACCCCGCCCGATGAGGATTTCGAGCGTCTGGATGGTGCGCGGGCCGCCCCCGAGGTCGAAGCCGACGTCGCCGCCCACGCCCACAGCCGAGTGGCGCCCAAAGTCGGCGCCGCCGGCGCCCAACGAGACATAGGGCCCGTTTCCGGCCCGCCGCTCGGTGGCGCGCTGCGTTACGCGGAACCAGTCCCCGCCACGCGCCAGCGTGAGTTCGGCCGCGCGCCTGAGGGCAAGGTCGGCAACGCGCGCGGGGTCGGCGCCGGGACCGCCGGCGAAGACGATGCGCCAGCGATCCTGCTCGATCGGGCTCTCCTGGTAGCCGACATGGGTGTCGGCGCTGAGCGGCTGATAGACCGTCGGGGCGTCGACGCACGCGGTCAGACAGAGCACCGCCAGAATGATCAGAGCCGGGCTGCGCACAGCGATTTCCTCCTCATCGATAAGGGCTTCAGCGCGTGGCTGGTTCCGTTTCGAGCCCAGCGGCGCGGACGAGCGCACGAAAGTCCGCCGGCGCCGGCGCTTCAAGCCGCATCTCGCCGCCGCCCGGGTGCGGGAAGCGCAGCGCCGCGGCGTGCAGCATCAGGCGGGGAACGGCCGCGCCGTCCAGCACGAGCGCGCCGCCGTAGCGCGGATCGCCGGCGATCGGCCGTCCGACCGAGGCCATGTGCACGCGCAGCTGATGCATGCGCCCAGTGCGCGGCCGAAGCTCGACCAGCGCCGCGCTCGGGCCGGCCGCCAGCGTCCGGTAGCGGGTGAGCGCGCTTTCGGCGTCCGGATGATCCGGCTCGCACACGCGCATGAAGGCTTCGCGGCCTTCCTCGACGCGGCGGAGCGGCGCCTCGATGACGCCCTCGCGCGGCTCGGGCGCGCCTGGGGCGACGATGGCCAGATAGCTCTTCTCCACCCGCCGTCCCATCAGCGCCTTGCCGAGGAAGGCGGCCGCGGGCTTGGTCTTCGCCGTCAGGATGAGGCCGGAGGTGTCGCGATCGAGGCGGTGCACGAGCCGCGGCCGGTTCCCATTCGGCTTGGCGAAGGCGAACAATAGCTCGTCCAGCGTATGGACCTGCCCCCGCCCGCCCTGGCTCGACAGCCCGGCCGGCTTGGCGAACGCCAGCACGTGCTCGTCCTCATGGATCACCATGGCCCGTACGGCCGCAACCTCGGCCGTCGAGAGTCGAGGATTCTGTTTATTTTTTAACGTCATGGCCCGACTTGTTCGGGCCACCCATGATCACCAACCGCGATCAGGTGTTCATGGGTCCCCCGCCTTCCGCGGCTGCGCCGCTCCAGCGGGGGATGACGGGAGAGAGGAGCGCTCACTTCGGCGACTTCGAGTCCCGCAGCGCGGCCCAGCGGTCGAGGCGTTCCTTCATCCGGGCTTCGGCGCCCTCGCCTTTCGGGCGGTAGAAGACCTGCCGCTCCATCCCGTCGGGGAAGTAGTTCTGGCCAGAGAAGCCCTCGTCCACGTTGTGGTCGTAAGCGTAGTCCTTGCCGTAGCCCAGTTCCTTCATCAGCCGGGTCGGCGCGTTGCGGATGTGGGCCGGCGGCATCAGCGAGCCGGTCTCCTTCGCCGCTCGCATCGCGGCCCCGAAGGCGGTGAGCACGGCGTTCGACTTCGGTGCTGCGGCGAGGTGCACGACGAGCTGCGCCAGCGCCAGCTCGCCTTCCGGCGAGCCCAGGAAGTCATAGGCGTCCTTGGCTGCGTTCGCGAGCACGAGCGACAGCGGATCGGCTTCGCCGATGTCCTCCGACGCCGCGCGCATCAGGCGACGGGCGATGAACAGCGGGTCCTCGCCGCCGTCCAGCATTCGCGCCAGCCAGTAGAGCGAGGCGTCCGGATCTGAGCCGCGGATCGACTTATGCAGGGCCGAGATGAGGTTGTAGTGCTCCTCGCGGTCCTTGTCGTAGGCGGGACTGCGCTTCTGCAGCACCTGGCCCATCTCGGCGATCGAGAGCGGCTTGGCCGCAGCGATGTTGAACAGCGTCTCGGCGAGACTAAGCAAATAGCGGCCGTCGCCGTCCGCGAGCGCGAATAGGGCGTCGCGGGCCTCCGGCGCCAGCGGCAGCGGGCGGCCCTCGTAAGCCTCGGCCTTGTCCGCGAGCACGCCCAACGCTTCGTCGTCCAGCCGCCTGAGCACGAACACCTGGCAGCGCGAGAGCAGCGCGCCGTTCAGCTCGAACGACGGATTTTCGGTCGTCGCCCCCACCAGCGTGACCACGCCCTGCTCGACGAAGGGCAGGAAGCCGTCCTGCTGGGCGCGATTGAACCGGTGAATCTCGTCGACGAAGAGCAGCGTCGATTGGCCCGCGGCGCGGCGCCCGCGCGCCGCCTCGAACGCCTTCTTCAGGTCCGCGACGCCGGAGAAGACCGCCGACAGCTGCTGGAACTGATAGCCGGCCTCGGCGGCCAGCAGCCGCGCGATCGTGGTCTTGCCGGTGCCGGGCGGACCCCAGAGGATCATCGAGGCCAGGCGATGGGCGTTGGCCATCCGCCGGATCGGGCCGTCGGGGCCTAGCAGGTGATCCTGGCCTACGACTTCGTCGAGCGTGGTGGGCCTCAGCCGGTCCGCCAGCGGGCTCGGCGCGTCGGGGCTCAGGCCCGCGGCTTCAAACAGGTCCGCCATCGTGGCAAGCTAGCAGAGATCAGGCGGGCCCGAGAGGGGGCGACCGCCGCTCCGCCAAAGGACGCGCATGGACTGGACGTCGGGCTATGTTTCCGAGATCGACTACACGCACGGCTACTATCGCGAGTTGACGCCGGGGCTGATCGACTTCGCGCTCCTGGCCAGCGGCCACCAACCGCCGCGCAGAGCCGGGATGCGCTATTTGGAGCTGGGCTACGGCCAGGGGATGTCGGTCAACATCCACGCCGCCGCCTCGCCGGGCGAGTACTGGGGCACCGATTTCAACCCCGTTCAGGCGGCGAACGCTCAGACGCTGGCGCGGGTGTCGGGCGCCGATGCGCGCCTGTTCGACGACAGCTTCGCCGATTTCGCCGCCCGCGATGACGTCCCCCAGTTCGACTACATCGTGCTGCACGGCATCTGGAGCTGGGTTTCGGACGAGAACCGGCAGGTGCTGGTCGACATCATGCGCGATCGGCTGAAGGTCGGGGGCGTCGTCTATTTCAGCTTCAACACCCTGCCCGGCTGGGCGGCGGCAATGCCGCTTCGCCAGCTTATGTCGACGCACATGGAGGCGGCGGGCACGCACGCCCAGGGCATGGTCAGCCGCATCGATGCGGCGATCGCCTTCGGCAACCGGCTGGCCGACGTGGGCGCCGCCTACTTCCGCGCCAATCCCACGGCCAAGGCGCGGCTGGACTCGATCGCCGGCCAGAACCGCAACTACCTCGCGCACGAGTACTTCAACCGCGACTGGACGCCGATGTACTTCGCCGAGGCGCACCAGTGGCTGACCGGGGCCAAGCTCTCCTTCGCCGCGCCGGCGACCCCGCTGGACCAGCTGCTCGCGTACAACTTCACGCCCGAACAGCGCGACCTGCTTTCCGGCATCTCGTACGACGTGCTGCGCGAGACGGTGCGCGACTACCTGTCGAACCAACAATTCCGCAAAGATCTCTACAGCCGCGGCGCGCGCCTGCTCACCAATCTGGAGCGGCTTGACCTGCTGCACGACCTCTCCGTGGTGCTGACGCTCGATGCGGCCAACATCCCGTTCGAAGTCGAGGCGGGGCTCGGCAAGGTCGGCATGCGCCAGGACATCTTCGGTCCGGTGATCGAAGCGCTGAGCGAGGACAACTACAGGCCGAAGCGGATCGGCGACCTGGCCGAACTGCCCAAGCTGGCGGCGCTGCCGCCGGGCGCGCTGGTCGAGTCCATCGCCGTCCTGATCGGCGCCAAGCGGGCCGACGTCGCCCAGTCGCCAGAAGAGATCGAACTGGTCCAGCCGCGCTGCGAGCGGCTCAACGCCCACCTGATCGAGCGCGCGCGGGTCAGCGGCGACGTGACCTGGCTCGCCTCGCCGGTCACCGGCGGCGGCTTCGAAACCGGCCGCTTCGAGCAGATGTTCCTGGCCGCCCGCGGACGGGGGATCAAAAAGCCCGAGGATTGGGCCCGCGACGCCTGGGCCATCCTCGCCAAGCAGAGCCAGTCGTTGATCAAGGACGGCCAGGTTCTGCAGACGGAGGCGGAGAACCTCGCCGAGCTGACAGCCCAGGCGACTCAGTTCGCCAACCAGCGGCTGAGCCTCATGAAGCGGCTCATGGTGGTGGCCTGACCGCGGATCGCCGTGATGTGAACGGCGCCGCGCCTTCCGCGCGCGTCGGGCAACCGCTACAAGCCCGCGTCCTCACTCGTCCCGGAGCCAGTTTTGGCGCGCCTGTTCAACGCCTATGTGATCGCCGACTGGAGCGCCGCCTCGCGGCCGAACACCGGCGCCGACTCGGTCTGGATCGGCGTTCTGAAGCGCGACGTGCGCTTTCGCCTGGCCTTCGAGGCGACCAACCCGCCCACGCGCGCGGAGGCGGAGAAAAAACTCGCCGCCGTCCTCGACGATCTGAAGAAGCGCGGCGAGCGCTGCCTGCTCGGCTTCGACTTCCCGCTCGGCTTTCCGCGCGGGTTCGCCGCCGCGCTCAAGCTGCCCGAGGCCGCCCCGCCATGGCGCGCCGCCTGGGACCAGCTCGACCGGATGGTGAAGGACAAGCTCGACAACACCAACAACCGCTTCGGCGTCGCCTCCGAGATCAACCGGCGGCTGACAGGGGGACCCTTCCCCTTCTGGGGCTGTCCGCCCAAGGACGCGCTGACGACGCTGCAGCCTAAGCGCACGCGGACCCACGGCCCAAACGACCTGCCGGAGATGCGCCACGCCGACCTCGCCGCCAAGGGCGCCAAGCCGATCTGGCAGATGTACTACAACGGCTCGGTCGGCGGGCAGGCGATCCTGGGCATGCCGGTGGTGCGCCGGCTGAAGCTCGCCCACGGCGAGGCGATGCGCGTCTGGCCCTTCGAGACCGGTTTCAAGGCGCTGGACGAGGGCAATCTGGCCGGCGTCGCGATGGTCGCCGCCGAGGTCTATCCGTCGCTCTACAAGGCCCAGCCCCTGCCCGGCGAGGTTAAGGATCAGGCGCAGGTGCGCGTCACCGCCGAGCAGTTCGCCCGCGCCGACGAGGCCGGGCGCCTGGGCGCGATGTTCGGCCCGTCGAAGAGCGCGCCCGCCGACCTCGTCCTCGACGCCGAACGCGAGGAAGGCTGGGTTCTGGGCGCGACCGCCTAGAGCCCGCGGCGGCCGAGCAGGACGAAGCGGCCGACGAGGAGGCCGGCGGAGAGAAAACTCGCCAGATTGATCGACCAGATGATGCCGGCGACGCCCGCGTGCAGCGGCAGAGCCAGGAACCAGGCCAACGGCGCCATCAGGGCGACGTAGCTGATGAAGTGGGTCACGCTGGGCATCCAGACGTCGGCCCGCGCCCGAAGCAGGCTCGCCGCCACCACCTGCAGCGCGTCCGGCAAGAAGAACACGCACGCGAGCATGAGCGCGCCCGCGCCGAGCGCCAGGACGCGGGGGTCGGTGGTGTAGGCGCTCATCATCGCCCGAGCGCTCGGCAGGACGGCCAGCGAGACGGCCAGGCCAAACAGCGCCGCGACCGCCAACCCCAGCCACGCGGCGCGGTTGACGCCCTTCGCGTCGCGCGCGCCGTACGCGCGCCCGACCAGCACCGCGGTCGCCGTCGACAGGCCGAGCGGGACCATGAACACCAGCGACGCCACGTTCAGCACCGCCGTGTAGGCGGCGAGCGCCGCAGCGCCGAGCCAGCCCGCGATGAGGTTCATGCCGGCGAACGAAGCGACCTCGAACAGGCCGGACAGGCCGGCCCCGTAGCCGACGTGCCGCTGCTCCGCCTCGGCGGCCCGCTCGCGCGGCGGCTTGGCGAAGAGGCCGAGCGCGCGGGCGTTCGGCAGCCGGACGATGAAGATCATCAGGGCCGCCATCAGCGCCGTGCGCGAGCCGAGGGTGGCGCAGGCGCCGCCGATCGCGCCCAGCGCCGGCAGGCCGAAACCGCCCGGCACCAGCACCAGGTCGATCGCCAGGTTCACGCCGTTGGCGAGCCACATCATCGCCATGGCGACGCCCGGCTTGCCCATGGCCTCCAGCCAGCCGCTGCAGGCCGCGCCCAGGGTCAGCGGCATCAGCGAAGCGCTGAACACGATCATCACGCGGCTCGCCCCGTCGGCGAGGTCGGACGCGAGGCCGATGTGGTGCAGGAAGGGCGGACCGAGCGCGATGAGGAACAGGGTCGATCCGATGCCGATCTGGGCGCCGTAGACCAGCCCGCGGCGGAGCACGACGCCGGTGTTCGCCATACGGCCCTCGCCGATCGCCCGCGAGGTCATCACCTGCACGCCGTTCAAAAGGCTGATGGCCACCGTCAGCACCACCGCCGTCGGCGCCCAGCCCAGCGCGTGGTAGCCCAGCTGCACCGCCGAATAGCGACCGACGACGATGGTGTCGGTCAGCCCCATGGTCATGATCCCGAGGCGCGACAGCACGACCGGCCCCGCCAGGGCCAGCAGGGCGCGCAGATCGGCGAGAATGGGGCCGCGCGGCGCTCCCGGGTGGGAGGCCGTCCTGGCCTTTCGGGCGTCCATGGGTGTCGCCTACGCGAAGGGCGCGGACCCTGACGGCTCGCGGCTCGGCCCGCAAGAGCCGCGCGCCCGCGCCCAGCCGGCCGTGGCCGCGGCGCCACGGGCATCCAGCGGCGGACTTTCGGCGTATAGTCAGCTGCGCGTGACAGCACTTCGGGGAAGAGCCATGGCCGAGATCATCAAGCGGCGCGTTTGCGCGGAGATCGAGGGCCCGTTCGTGGTCTTCATCATCGGCGCGCGGCTCAACAAGCCGTGGAAGCTGAACGTGGTCATCCCGTTCCTGGCCACGATGCCGCGCATGCTGAAAGAGCTGGCCGCGGCGCCGGAGCTTGGCCTGCTGCACGTCGAGCAGCACTTCGGTCTCTCGGGCGCGACGCTGATCCAGTATTGGCGCAGCTTCGAACAGCTCGAGGCCTACGCCCGCGACAAGGATCGCGAGCATCTGCCCGTCTGGCGCTGGTTCAACAGCAAGCTGGGCTCGAACGGCGACATCGGCATCTGGCACGAGACCTACCTGGTCCAGCCTGGCGCCTATGAGAGCGTCTACAACAACATGCCGGCCTATGGCCTCGGCGCCGCGGGCACGCTGGTCGACGCCGTCGGCGCCCGCCAGGAAGCCCGCCAGCGCATGAAGGCGGCCGCGGAGAAGATCGCGGCCTAGCGCTTCCTAGCCCCGGCGCGCCTCGAAGGTCAGGGTCTTGGCTTTGGGGTGCAGGGGCTGGCCGCGCCGGTAGTCGCCGGTCACCTCGATATCGACGAAGCCCGCGGCGGCCAGCGCGAACCGGAACTCCTCCAGGCCCCAGAGCCGCTGGACCATCGGCTCGAGCTCGGATTCGACCAGCCGGTGGTCGCGCCAGCGTTCATAGCGGATAACGTACTCGATCCGTTGCGCCAGCCACGCTGTGGCCGTGTGGTGACCTTCGAGCGTCAAGACGTCGCCGTTTTCGGCCGTCCAGCTGCGCCGGTCCGTACCGCTCATCGCCATCGACGCCAGCGGCTGAATGTCGAGGATGACGGTCCCGCCGGGCGCGAGGTGGGCGTGAAAACGGCGCAGCACCGCCATCGCGGTGTCGAAGTCCTCGATCAGCGTGAAGGTCCCCACCGGCACGATGATGCAGGCGAAGCGGCGCGCGTAGCCGAAGTCCTCGAACCGCTGCTGGCTGAGATCGGGCGTGAGCCCGCGCTCGTTGCAGCGGGCGCGGCAGCGGGCGAGCATGTCAGGGCTCGCGTCAAAGCCGGTGACATCGTGGCCAGCGTCCAGCATGGGCACGAGCCCGCGCCCCGTGCCGCAGGCCGGCTCGAGGATGGGGCCGTCGATCGTGGCCAGCCGCTCGAGGTGGAAGGCCGTGTCGGGCAGGAACCCGAACGGTTTGTCGGTGTCGTAAACCTCGGCGCAGAGCGCGCCGTAGCGATTGACTCGCATGAAGCTGTTGGAAGGCATGAAGGTCTCGCATGGGTGCGCAACCGCCATTTCGGGCGGTCAGGGCACGGGAGAGAAAAAGGGGGCGCGAGGTCAGGCCCCGCGACGAAATTGCCTGCGGAGGTCCGCGGCGCGTATGGCGATCTAGGCCGGCATAATGGGCGAGCCTTAGCCGCTCCGCCTCCGAAAGCCAAGCGTTCAGCGGCGGCGGGCCGTCCAGAGGATCGTGATCATGTTGCGCACGACGCGGCCGTTGAACGGCGGCCCCGCGGCGATGCGGCGCAGCTCCGCCAGCACGACGCGTTGCTCGTCCGCCGGCCGCGCCGTCATGTCGGAGTAGGTTGAATAGAGCGCCACCGCCTGGTCGGGATCGAGCACGAGGTCCCAGGCGGTCTGTTCGTGTTCGATCTCTTCGAAGCGCCGGCTGCGGCCGAAGGCGCTCAGCCGCGCGTTGACGTCCAGCGCGAAATTGATGCTGCCTGGGCCGCTGCGGCCGGGGCTGCGTGGGCCGTCGTTCAGGAGTTCGAAGGTCGCCTCATGGAAGGGGTCTGCACGTTCATCGTCGCCGAAGTTGTTCCACACCATCGCCCCACCAGCCGCCGGGCTTGAGCGCGTCGGCGATCTTGGCCAGCGCCGGCTGCTCGTCCAGCCAATGGAACGCCGTCGCGGACACACCGAGGTCAAACGCCGCGGCGGCCAGCTCCGCCTCTTCGAACGGCGCCGCCCGCACCGTCAGCCCCGGCAGCGCCTGCGCGCGCAAGAAGGCCGCCAGCCGCGCGTCAGGTTCGATCGCGACCAGCGGATTCGCGCCCGCGGCCAGCAGGGGCCGGGTCGCCTTCCCCGTCCCCGCCCCCACCTCGAAGACCGCCGCACCGGGCCCTAGGCCGCAGCGGTCGCGCAGGCGCTCGAACACCCAGTCCGGATAATCCGGCCGCGCGGCGTCGTAGTTGGCGGGATCGTCGCCGAACGCCTGGCGGCCAAAAGCGCGGTCGATGTCGGCCATGCCGCTACTCGGCGGCTTGCGGCTGCAGCCCCGT
>Ga0070735_10000977_pt1 | contig 28629 bp, 36 predicted proteins | sample Coa_R1_FD_66443 | JGI IMG/M metagenome (GOLD analysis project Ga0070735, IMG submission 66443) | Surface soil microbial communities from Centralia Pennsylvania, which are recovering from an underground coalmine fire - Coalmine... | ecosystem: Environmental > Terrestrial > Soil > Unclassified ...
CGCCGCGGTTGCACCTGTTGCATGCTTGCCTCCCTCGCGAGGTGTTACTCTATGCGGCTCTCGCTTGTTGCACCGCCCATTGGTACTTTTTGTAGATGGCGTAGTACGACGTGATAATCGCCGCCATGGCAAACGCCAGGAGCCCATCGCCGCCCAGCGCAGCCGCGGAACCCGCGTGCGGCAGAAACGCCCGCACCGCAGCCCTTGCCACGAATGCGAGTAACCAGATGATGACGATCAAGGGTGAACTGTGCACGTACATCACCCCGCGACGATCGGTCGGCTTTACTTCGCTGTGGCGCCCGCGCAGAAACCCCAGCGGAATTCCGAGCACGGCTCCGATGAGCATCACGGCCGCGACTTGCCATGCGGGTGCGGGCATCACTCCCTGCAAAACGGAAGCGTACATCGTTGCGTAGATGCTGAAACCCGTTAGAGCGAGCAACACGATCGGCATGATCCACAGACGCGTTGTGCTCATGCGCTGCGGGCGCACCGTGCGCCAAATAAAGAGCGCGATAACGATGACGTAAAAGAGTGCCGTCGGCGCGAACGGCTGGTGCGCAGATCCCACCCGATGTCTCCCTTAGAAAAACGATGAGGGAGCGAAGCCTTCCGGCTCGCTCCCTCAGTGCTTCCTCGCAGCGGCTCGAAATTACTTGATTTCGACCTTTGCGCCCGCTTCCTCGAGTTTCTTTTTGACGGCCTCGGCTTCGTCTTTGCTCACGCCTTCTTTCACGGCCTTCGGCGCGCTCTCGACGAACGTCTTGGCTTCGGTCAGACCAAGGCTGGTGATCTCGCGAACGGCCTTGATGACCTTGATCTTCTCCGCGCCCGCTTCCGCGAGGATCACGTCGAACTCCGTCTTCTCTGCGGCCGGAGCGGCCGCACCGGCGCCTGCGCCCGGAGCGGCCATCATCATCGCCGGAGCGGCGGCGCTGACGCCATACTTCTCTTCGAGCTGTTTGACGAGATCCGCAAGCTCGAGCACGGTGAGTTTATCGATCGAATCGATGATTTCGGCAACTGCCATGATACGTGTAAGTCTCCTTTTAGCGTTCTAAGCCGCGGCTTCTTTTTTCTCGCGGATAGCGTTGAGGGCGCGGACGAGTCCGCTTTGATTGCCCGAGAGCACGGTAACGAGTCCGCGCAGCGGGCTGGCGATGGAACCGACCATCTTCGCGATGAGTTCCTCACGCGAAGGCAGCGCTGCAAGCGCTTTCACCGCTGCAGCGTCGACGACGCGGCCTTCGATGTACGCCGCTTTGACTTCGATCGGTTTGACGTCGTCCGAGAATTTTTTGAGGGCCTTGGCCGGTGCCACCGGATCGGTTCCGGCGAACACGATGGCTGTCGGGCCATGCAGAAACTGCTCGAGTTGCTTTGCCAGTTCGTCGCCGGCGGCAATCGAGAACAGCGTGTTTTTTGCGACCGCATACGAGCTGCCGTCTTTGCGAAGCTCACCACGCAGACGCGTGATCTCTTCGACGGTCAAACCCGCATAGTTCGTGAAGAACAGATTTCCGGAACCCGAAATGCGATCTTTGAGTTCGGAAATCGCGGCTTCTTTTTTTGCGGTTGGCATGAAGCTGTTTGGTCCTTTAAAAACAAAAGACGCTCCATCCGCACCGGAGGAACGCAAAAAAGGGCGCAGGAGCGCACATATCACGTCCTCGGTAGGCGTCGTTTGCGACATTATCTCCCCGGAGGGAGACCTACGGTCTTCGGAGCCGTCGGTCATCATAACAGAGGTCCGGGCCTCCAGGCAAGTTACGACAAAAGCCTGAAAGGGCTCGATTGGCCGGAAGAGGAGGGCTGTTCGATGAACCGCAAGACGTTTTTGATGTCTACGTCTACTGGCCTGTTGGCTGCAGGAGTGCCTTCAGATTCCTTGGCGGCGAATGCGGACCCGCCGATGTCGGCCGCGGCCGCATTGAAGAACCTCATGGCGGGCAACACCCGTTTCAGTTCCGATCAGCCGATCCCCAGACGCTTCATGAACCGGGTTCGTCAAATCGCAAGCGGCCAGTCGCCGTTCGCGACCGTCCTGGGATGCGCCGATTCGCGGGTCCCGGTAGAAACGATTTTCGACCACGAGCCGGGCGACATTTTTACCGTGCGGCTCGCCGGCAATTTCATTACCGATGCGATTCTCGGGTCCATCGAATACGCCGTGGCTGTCCTCAAATCACCCTTGATCATGGTGCTCGGACACACGTCCTGCGGCGCCGTAAAGGCCGCCGTCGACTTCGTCAAAACCGGCAAGCCGCTTCCGGGGCACATGCAGAGTCTGGCCGCCGCGATCGAGCCCGCCGCAAAGGCGGTGCAGCACAATCCGGGGGATTGGCTGCATAATGCCGTCGTCGAGAACGTGCGCCTAAACGCCCAGCAACTTCGTAGTTCCACACCCATTCTGGCGGAGGCCGTGCGCACAAACACCGTAGATGTGGTTGGCGCCGTTTACGATCTCGGCAGTGGGAAGGTAACGGTGGTCTAAGTGCTTTTCGCATGTATCAAGCCACTGTAAAGTAGCGCAAAATAAGGGGGCGCTTTCGAGCCGGCACGTTCCCGACGCAACCGCTTTGGAGCAATTCGGCCGGGGGCTGCGTCCAATAATTCCCGTTCTAAGCGCGCAGCAGAACTCGCGGTTTCGACGGGTTCTATTTTTAATATAGCTGCGTTTTGCCTACGTTTGGCGCGCCTCCAGCGGCGGAACATTCTAAACGGTAGGTCCTTCTTTGCTGCATTTTTTGTGGAGGTGTGTAGTGAGAATATCCCGGCTTCTTTCCATTGCAGCCGTTGCTTCTTTATTGGCGGCCTGCAGCGGCGGCATGCAATCGGTTCCGACGTCCTCGCAACAAACACAACAAACCGCTCCGGGCGGACCATCGATCCAATCTCGGGCGATGGTTGACGAAGGGCTTACATTGCACGTCCTTCCGGCGCGCGGCGTTACCGTTTTGAGCGACCTGTATCCGTCTTCGCGTACCGTGTTCGCGCATGCGAGCAGCAACAACATGACGTACCATGGTGGTCCCGTACAGCACAATCCGAAGATCTATCTGATTTTCTGGGGATCGAATTGGACGACAGGTAATCAAGAATACAAGCTGCTCACCAGCTTCTACAACGGCTTCAACGGCAGCCAGTGGACCGGCACGCTCACGCAGTACACCGACTCGAGCGGGCATACGAACAATAATGCCGTGCTCTCCGGCACGTGGATTGACACGTCGAAGGTGCCGTCACGACCCGGCAGCAGCGCAGTCGGGACCGAAGCCGAACGCGGCGTCAATCATTTCGGCTTTGCGGGAACCGACGCGAACTACGTCGTGGCGATCGAGTCCGGGCACGATCCGAGCGGTTTCCGCACGCAGTGGTGCGCGTGGCATAGCGACGAAAACGAAAGCCAAGGTACCGTTTCGTTTACCGACCTGCCGTACCAATCCGATGCGGGCGCGAGCTGCGGTTCCGGTTCTGTAAACAGCCCAGGCACGTACGACGGCGTGACGATCGTCGGCGGACACGAAGCCGCGGAAGCGATGAACGACCCTCAGCTCGACGCGTGGTACGATGCGAGCGGAAACGAGATCGCGGACAAGTGCGCATGGACCGATCTGCAAAATACATCTTTCTCAACCGGTACGTTCCCGACGCAGCCGCTTTGGAGCAACTCGGCCGGCGGCTGCGTGCAGTAAATTCCGTCTGGGCGCGCAGCAGAACCCGCCGGTTTCGGCGGGTTCTTTTTTTTAGCGCTTTACAACGAGATCGGCGGCTGCGCACAGAGCGGGCCGTGACCAGCTTATTCGGCGTAGAAGCGGGCGGCGGTGCGCATGCATCGCGTCTTTTTTTACCCTGATTCTAATGGACCATGCTCTACGCAATCCGACGTAAAAAAGCGTACGTTATCTGCACCATTATTGCACACACTGAAAAGAGGGATCACATGGCCATATCGGTCGTCATGTTCTTCAAAAAACCCGACGATCGCGACGTGCGTACGATCTACGACGCCGTCATCGACGAAATGGGCGTACGCGACAATCCCGCCAAAGGCGGTATCTATCACTGGTGTGCGCCCGTTGACGACGGACTGCGAGTCTGCGACGTCTGGGAAACACACGAAGACTTCGAAGGTTTCGCTCAAGAGAAGATCGGACCGCTCACCGCAAAGCAAGGTCTTCAGGCGCCCGAAGTCTCCGTCACTCCGGTCCACGAGATGGTCGTAGGCCGCGGCACCGACCATAAAGGTGTCGGCGTCTTCGTCGAAGCGGAGGGAGACACGGAAGAGCTGTTTTCGAAAGTCGATCGCGCGAACGAGCGAATGAACGTGGTCGCGGATCCGCCCGAAGGTTTGATCTTCCATTGGACGACTGCAACGCCGACAGGCATTTGCGCAATCGATCACTGGCGCTCCCGCGAGGATTTCGAACGCTTTGTCGACGCGAAACTCGCGCCCGCATTGGTCGAGTCCGGGATGCCGCAGCCGCGCATTACATACTTCGACGTCTACAACACCATCGATCGCCGCGTGGCGGCGAAACCGCAGCCTGCTTAGGAGAAAAGAAAAAGCCCATCGGTCCCGGTGGGCTTTTTAAATACGGAGCCCGCCCCTTATGCGTGCGTCTTTACCCGGTTGGGATCGACCTTTACGCCCGGACCCATCGTGCTCGTGAGCGTGATGCTCCGCAAGTAGGTGCCCTTTGCGGCTGCAGGTTTCGCGCGGACGATCGCATCGAGCAGCGTCGCGACGTTCTCCGCGAGCTGCTGCTCCGCGAAGCTCGCCTTGCCGACGATCGTGTGAATGATGCCGGTCTTGTCGAGACGGTATTCGACTTTACCGGCCTTGATGTCGCGAACCGCTTGCGCGATGTTCGCGGAAACCGTTCCGGCCTTCGGGTTCGGCATTTTCTGCGCGAGAATACGGCCGAGTTCCTTACCGACCGCCGCCATCATGTCCGGCGTTGCGACGGCAACATCGAAGTCTGCGAAGCCGCCCTTGACCTTGTCGATGAGATCCTGCTCGCCGACGACGTCCGCACCCGCAGCCTCCGCCGCTTTGGCGTTGTCGCCTTTGGCGAACGCAATGACGCGAACCGTGCGTCCCGTGCCGTGCGGCAGCAATACCGTACCGCGAACGTTCTGGTCACTCTTCTTCGGATCGACGCCGAGGCGAATGTGTACCTCGACCGTTTCGTCGAATTTCGCGTTCGCGTTCTTCTTCACAATCGCGACCGCTTCACCCGCGTCGAAAAGCTGCTTGCGATCGAATCCTCCCGCGACGCTGCGGAAGCGCTTACCGTGAAAACGAGCCATTATGCTTCCACCTCCACGCCCATCGAACGCGCCGTGCCGGCAATGATCTTCTTCGCCGCGTCGATATCGTTCGCGTTGATGTCGGGCATCTTTACTTTCGCAATCTCTTCGAGCTGCGCATTCGTGAGCTTGCCGACCTTGTTGCGATTCGGCTCCTTCGAGCCCGATTCGATCTTGAGCGCCTGCTTGATGAGGAATGACGCGGGCGGCGTCTTGGTGATGAACGTGAACGTCCGGTCCTCGTACACGGTGATCTCGACCGGAATGATCATGCCCGCCTGCGAGGCAGTACGTTCGTTGTACTGCTTGCAGAAGTCCATGATGTTCAAGCTGTACGGACCGAGAGCCGGTCCGATCGGCGGCGCGGGCGTTGCTTTCCCGGCCGGAATCTGCAGGCCGATTTTGCCTACGACCTTTTTAGCCATTGTTACCTCGACTGTTTAGTAGTCTGCCCCTGCGTTTTGACAGGCGATCGGGGTCACTCCGCCTTGTCATGGTGAGGTCCTTCGATACCTCAGGATGACAATTTTACAACCTCAGGACGACATTCAGACTTTTTCGATCTGGTAGAACTCGAGTTCGACGGGCGTCTCACGACCGAAGATCGAGATGAGCGCGCGAACCTTTTCTTTCTCCGGCGCGATCTCGTCGACGATACCGGTGAAGTCGAAGAACGGACCCGACGTGACCTTGACGCGGTCGCCCTTCTTGAAGTCGATCTTGAGTTTGGGCGTTTCGATGCCCATTTGCTTGAGAATCGTCTTCACTTCTTTGTCTTGCAGCGGAACCGGTTTTTCACCCGCGCCCGGGCTGCCGACGAATCCCGTCACGCCCGAGGTATTGCGCACGACGTACCAGGACTGATCGTCCATATCCATCTCGACGAGCACGTAACCGGGAAACACTTTCTTCGGTGTGATCTTGCGCTTGCCGTCTTTGAACTCGACTTCGTCTTCCATCGGCACGAGCACGCGGAAGATCTTGTCCTGCATGTTCATCGAGTGGATGCGGCGCTCGAGATTCGCTTTGACTTTGTTCTCGTAGCCCGAGTAGGTATGGATCACGTACCAATGCTTGCGATCGTCCTTGCTGCCGCGAACGCGTTCTTTTCGCTCGTCCTGCAGCAGGTCGTCGGCGTCGGGCGAGCCTTCGATCTCGTCCGCGACTACGGCGGCATCGGTCAAATCGTCGGCGTTCGACGACTCGGTCAGTGCCTGCGACTCGGACTCGTGGGTCTCTTCCGTTATCGCGAACTGGTCGCGATCTTGTTCCAAAGAAAAATCTGACATTATGAAATCGGCGGATGTACCCAGTTGAAGATTTGTCCGAAGACCCAGTCGCACGCCCACGTGAACAGTCCGATGGCCACCACGAGAACGACTGTAAGGACGGTTGCGGACACCCACTCTTCACGCGTCGGCCACGTTACGCGGCGAAGCTCGAGCCACACGCCGCGCACGAACTCTTGGGCATTCATGCTGCCGGCGGTACGCGCCATCGACGCGTTCGCAGACCGCGGCGCGGGAGCAGGCGCTTTCTTTTTCCCACCGTCCGGCGAACCGCCGGGGGCTTTGTTCATCACGAGGTTACTCCTGAAAGATTGGCAGGGCGGACAGGACTCGAACCTGCAACAACTCGTTTTGGAGACGAGGACTCTACCAATTGAGCTACCGCCCTATGGAAAGACCTACTTCGTCTCTCTGTGCGGCTTATGGCAACGGCAAAAGCGGCAATACTTGCTCAGCTCGAGCCGTTCGGTGGTCTTCTGCTTGTTTTTTTGCGTGTTGTAGTTGCGACGCTTGCACTCCGTGCAGGCCATGACCACCATCACGCGATTCTCTTTCTTTGCCACGTTCCTCTACCACACAACGTAAATAAAACGGACCGGCGGTCCGTTTGACGCCCCAGTATAGCACACGCATTCTTCGACCCGCAACCATCATACCCGCGAAAGATCCGCGTTCAATATGAGTGCTTGCTCGCTGCTTCGCGGGGGGAAGCCGGCGAGCAAGCAAGAATCCCGCGCCCGGGCGGAATCGAACCGCCAACCTCGGCCTTAGGAGTGCCTTGCTCTATCCAATTGAGCTACGGGCGCCCGGGTATCACCCCAAAATCTTCTGCGAAGATTTCAGGGACCTCGTAAGTTTAACAGGCGTTCCGCCATTCTGGCTCCACGCCCCCTAACTGGCAAAGCCGGCAGGGACCCCGGCCTTACTACGCGCGGGCGGCCGTCAGCCCTTGCGGCGATAGGCGAGGAACCGTTCGACGTAGTGCGGGTCGAACTGGGTTCCGGAGCAGCGTTCGATTTCCGCGAGCGCTGCCTCTTCTGGAATTCCGCGATGGTATGGGCGGTCCATCACCATCGCCGAGAAGGCGTCCAGAATGCTGACGGCCCTCGCGAGCGGATGAATATGCTCGGCGCGCAAGCCCGCCGGGTAACCGAGTCCGTCCCAGCGTTCGTGGTGTTGCCCGACGATTTCAGCGACTTCCGCGAAGCCGTTGTATCGCGAGAGGATGTTCTTTCCGAACTCGGCGTGGTTTTGAATTGCGCGATACTCCTCGAGGGTCAAACTGCTGGGCTTGACGAGAATGCGATCGGAGATAAGCAACTTGCCGACGTCGTGCAGCAGGCTCGCTTGCAGAATCGTCGCAAAGTCTTCCGGCCGCAGGCCGAGATTGAACTCCGCCCAGCGCTTTGCCATCGCGTTCACGTGAAATAAGTGCGTGCGTGTGAACGGATCGCGATCGAGCAAGCTGTCGACGATCGTTTCAATGCCGGCGTAGATGCCGTGCACTTGATTCGCGTCGATGTCGTCTTCGCCGATGGGCCGGCCGCCTTGTTTACGGCTCAGCCGCGTGCGATGCGTGCACAGCGCAAGCAATTCCGCGCGGTTTGCGGCATCGGTCGGCACGAAGGCGTAGCCGCACGCAACCGATATGGGGATCGACTGACCGCGCCCGTGGTACGACAGACGACGGCAGCGCTGTTCGATGCGGCGCACCAGCTCGATGCTTTGGTCCTTCGAGCGCGCGCCCAGCAGCACCATGAAGACGTCGCCGCCGAAGCGGCCAATCGACGAAATCTCCGCGCTGAATTCGTTCAATGCGGAGGCGATGGCGCGCAGCACGGAATCGCCTTCTGCGTACCCGTACGTATCGTTGAACATCGCGAAGTTCGTGACGTTCAGCATAGCCGCGACGGCCGGTTTGGCCGACGTCGTGCGCGCGATGAGATCGTCGACTTCGCGCAATAAGCGGGAGTGGCTGACCAACCCGGTGAGCGGATCGAAATCGGCCGCACGCAGCAGCGTTCGATACATGCGCTGGTTTTCGACGGCTACGGCCAAGTAATGCGCAATTGCCGCGATGAGTTCGACTTCACCCTCGTCATATGCGTCAGGCTGGGTGGTCTGCACGGACAGACAGCCGACGACTTTCGAAGCCGTACGCAGCGGCACGAAGATTGCCGCAACCGTGTCGTCAGTTTCGGGGCGATCGATATTGATCGGAATGCGCTGCTCGCCGACCCACTGGTCGGGGCGATTCCCCCAAATGATGTTGCCCGTGTGGATGACTTCGAGCGAACGCGACCCTTCCGTAAGTTTGATGTGCGGCGCACGCTTGATGATGCCGTGATCGTGGAAGTACTCGATGGTATGGCTGCCGTCGGGCTGCTCGAGTGCGATAAAAACCACGGACGCATCGATGTAGTCCGCAAGCACTTCGCACAGGCGCTCGAAGAGTTCGCCCAAAGAGAGATCCGCAGCAAGGAGTGACGCCGCGTGCCGGACCAGCGCCCGGTCGCGCTGTTCACGTACGCGCTGCGAAACGACCACTTCTTCCGTCGCCACCGCCACCTCCGCAAAATCCCGCCTCTCTCGTTTTCGGCAAACTGGCAGGCGACCCGTGCAGCCCAACGGAGGCGCCGCTCCCTCCTGCGGGGTAGAATGCTCGAAATGCACCATCCGGAAGAACACGAAGGAGACGTGGATTACGATCTCCTGGAGCGTCAGACTGCCTCCCTGCTTGAAGACGTCGGCGACTTTCTCGCCAACGCCTCGAATTTCGCCGCGTTCATCTATCACTCGCTTCCGGACGTGAACTGGGCCGGCTTCTACTTTCCGGATGAGCGAGGCCTCGTGTTAGGGCCGTTCGGCGGCAAGCCGGCGTGCACGCGCCTTCCAAAAGGCGAGGGGGTGTGCAATCGCGCTTTCGAGAGCGGCAAACCCGTGGTCGTCGACGATGTGAATGCGTTCGCCGGCCACATTGCCTGCGACCCGGCCTCACGGTCCGAGCTCGTCGTGCCCATCCTGAAACCGCCGGCAATTTACGGCGTGTTCGACATCGACAGTCCTATCAACACACGGTTCACACAGCGGGACGCAGCCGGTATGCAGCGCCTCGTCGCCCAGTTCGCGGCGCATACGCCGCTGCCCGAGCGCTATCGCACCGTACGCGCCACGGCCGTCCTCAACGAGCGCATCGACGTGCAGACGTGCCGCGATCATCATACGGTTCTGCGATATCTCGCCGACGAGGTCGGCAAAGAACAGCGCCCGGCCGCCGTCGTGCCGTTACTGCGCCGGTACCGCGCCGTGCTCGTTGCGCACCTCAAACTCGAAGACGATTGGCTCTACCCGCGTTTGGCACAAAGCGCAAACATCATCGTGCGCAGCAAAGCGGAAGAGTACCGCCGCGAAATGGGCGGCTTGCGCGCGCAGTTTTACGATTTGTGGAACCTCTGGTCGGCGGAAGGCGCGATCGCTTCGCGGTTCGAGGAGTGGCAGCACCAGTGGCACCTATTCCACCAAGCGCTGGAAGCGCGCATTTCGAAGGAAGACGACGATCTGTACGCCGCCGCCGAAGCGGACCTCACATAGCGTACGAGAACGTCGTGCTCGAACACCGCGAACACGCGAAGAGTATTTGGTTGTGCCCCGGCTGCAGATCGAAAACCAGCACGACGCCTGCGTGCCCTGCGGGGTGAACGCCGCTTCCGCTCAGCCCGAGGAGTACGGGATCGCTCCATAACGCGACGCCATAATGTAACGCGATTGGAGCCGTGAAATCGAAACCGATGCTGCCGCCGCCCGCGGCGACGTTCGTAAGAGCCGGGAGTTGCGACGGGGGCACTTGCGGCAGCGGCACGGCATTTTCAGAAACCGGATAGTCCGCATATCGAAATACGCGCGACGGCAACGTTTGCCCGGCGATGAACGTCATACCGGCGACGGTGTCGTGATAATCGATTGTGCCCGGATACAACGTATCGCCGTTCAACATCGGCGACGAGACGTTGGGCCCGCCCGCAATGAATGGGAACGCCACCGCACGCGGCTGTGCGGAGAATGCGCGAGCGTCCGTTGAGGCCTGCGCGAGTGTTTCGGTTTTCATGCCGTCGGCAGCAACGCGCCCATAGAGCGCATCCATAATCTGCGGATCGCCGGCGTTGAACATCTCTTGACTCTCTTGCTGCGACATCATCACGATAGGCTGCGATTGACCCGCCGCGGCATATGCGTCCGCAATTGCGGCAATGTACTGCTGAGCAGCCTGCACCGAAAACCCGCCGCGCTGCTGCAGATCGTCGGGGTCCGTGCTGAACGATGCTTCCTGTGAGGCTAGATATGCGCGCGTGAGATCGCGGGCGGTCCATTCGAATGCGAGCAGCGCGCACGATGCGTCCGGCGCCGGGCGTTTGTACGACGTGACGTCCGCGCAATAACTGCCCCACGGTGCGCCGTAGTCTTCGATTCCGTCGGTTCCACGACTGTTCCAGGTAATTCCCCAGAACGCGTCTTCACCAATGGACATGAACGAAGCGGGGTCGCGCTGCGGACGCCCGCGTCCACCGATTTGGACGCTGACCAGCGGCTTGTACCAGGAGAACGCATGCTCGAGAACCGGCTCGTTTCCCGGTTCCGCTTCGACGTCGTCGCCGTTTTGCACGTGTTCGTCATCGTACGCCGACTGGTCGACCAGATATCCCAAATTGCCGATAAGCCACGTTACCGGTACGTGATGCGGATGCGCGACCGATTCGAGGATCTGCATCCCACCGAGCGGCCCCAGCTCTTGCAATGAGGTCGCGACAAAAATTGTTTGAGTTGGGCCGCTGGGTTTTGCCCAGCTCGGAATCGGCGCAGCCGTGTTGGCCTGCAAATTCGTGGCGCTGCACTGTTCGCGCGTAACGTCAATCGGTGCAAACGCTCCGGCCGGCACTGCGTACCACACCAAACCGTCATAGCTGACGACGCACGGGAAAGTTGACCCGTCGAAAACGCCGACGCCGTGCTGACCGCCGATCGTGGGAAGCGGGCCACCCGTGTTGCTGCCCGAGCAACCGGCAAGAATAGAGAGCAACGCTCCCAACAGAAGCAGCGGGCGCAAACGCATGCCCGAATGCTTCGGTGATTAGCGAACGGAGTGCCTGCTTTTACGGTGACGGTTTCGCCGGTAGCCCCAATACGCAACGAACAGAATTAGGGCGATGACGACGAACGCGGGCACGAGCGAAAACCAGAACGAGATCACCTGGATGTGGTAGGGGTGCGCGTTCGTGTTGACCGTCATCTGTGCCAACATGCCCTCATACTAGCACGCCGCAAAGAAGAGAATCGGAAGAATCCGCGACTCACGGGGCCGAGTGAAGGCTCCGTCGCCCGCTCAGGTAACACCCGGCCGCGGACGAAAACCGGGATATGCAGCATTCGATGTTGCCGGCTGCGGCATTTCTCATCGTTGCGGCGACGTGCGTCATTACCGTCGCTCGATATGACGCGCTCCCCGATCGCATCCCCTTGGGCTTGCATTTCAACTCGGATGCGAGCGGCAACGGTCCACGCTATATGATTTGGTTCTTTCCATTCGTGCAGTTGGGTCTTGCGCTCGACGTGACGACGCTGCCGTTTCGTGACGCAATATTTCTCAGCGCCGTCGTAGCGATTCTCTACTTTGCGCAGCTGCTCGTCATCGAGCTTTCGCTTTACGGTCCCTCACGCATGCGCTACGCGCGCTTCTGGGCCTCGTTCGCGATTCTCATCTCGCTCGGTACGAGCGCCGCCTTCGCATTGCCAATTCACTAAATAATGAAAGCCCGGCACTTCACACCGAGCTTTCATTGAATTCTGGAGCCGCCGGCGAGGATTGAACTCGCGCTCTCGTCTTTACCAAAGACGTGCTTTACCACTAAGCTACGGCGGCACTTCTTGGGTCAACCTTGGTACCTCGTCAGCTGACGATTTCCCTACCTCCTGCATCGCCGCGAAACAAAAGGTACCGGTCGGCCCAGCGCAACTTTCTCGACTGGCCATTCTTCGCCGGCTCCACGCGTAACATGCCGAGTTTCACCGGCATCTCGCCTATCGAAATGAGCTATGTGCAGTTATTGTCCGGGCAGTACACGCCAAAATACTCTACCTGACCCGTGTACACGCGGCAAGCCGAGCCTCCGCGATGCGTGTGCGAGCTGTAGCAATTGAAGAGTACCACGCCCTTACGTAGCCGGCCGGTCTTGACTTGGACGCGAGATAGAACAGTGTCTTTCTCAATAATCAAATCATATCGGTGATCTTCCCCGAAGGGAATTGATACGAGGTAACCCGCGCGCACGAGATCGTGCATTACTCGCAATTCAGAAATTTCGCCCTTGCGCTTGGTATTGCGCTTCACACCCGTGACGCGGATCATGGCGAAACGCTGTGCCACCAGTGCGTCATTCTGAGGCGAAGATTGGAGCGGGCGGCGGGAATCGAACCCGCGCTGTCTGCTTGGAAGGCAGAAGCACTACCACTATGCAACGCCCGCGCGTTCCGGGACGGAAAACTGGGCAGGGCTGGATTCGAACCAGCGTACAGCTTTCGCTGGACAGATTTACAGTCTGTTGCCTTTAACCACTCGGCCACCTACCCACAAGGGTCCCCGACGGCTCACCAGGGTACGATGCGCCCCGGTCGGAGTCCTGTACCCCCAACCCGGAGCACTTCTAATCGTTTTCTCGCGCTTCTCTTAGGGGCCGCTCATGAAGCGCCTCCTCCCTTACAGTTATAACCGGATCAAGCACCCTCTCTTCACCACGATTTTGGAGTTTTTGCAATGAATGCACGAAGGTTCTTGGTCTCCATGACGCTGATCGCGGCAAGCACCCTCACCGCATGCGGCGGCGGCAGCGGATCCGGCACGGTACCGCCGGCAACCGGCGGCGGAGGCGGAAACCCCGCGTCCATTACGCAGCAAACCGAAGATTCAATCAATACGGCGAACGACGTCGGCGCGCCGATGGGCGAGATCAGTTCGTACAATGAGTCCCTTTCCTCACCGCTGCAATCCGACGGGCGCGTCGTGACGAATCTTGCGACGGTAAAAACGCTCGGCGACGGCAGCTGCAGTAACGGTGTGGAATTCTTCGCTCCGGACAAGAAGGGCGACGCCAATTCCACCGAGCGCATCGTGTTTTACGACAACGGCTGCACGCAAATGCAAAGCGACGCCGTGCGCATCTATGCCTCGACCGGGCCGAGCGCCGAAAACGTTCAGCGCACCGTCTCGCTCTTCGCGCTCAACAGCAGCACGGCTGCCGCGGTGAACACGGAAACCGTGAACTACATCAACACGTCGTTCGACGCTTTCGGTTACCCGATTTACAAGAACGGCTTCGACCGCACGCACACCGGTGAACTCGATGTGAACGGTGTGAAAACAATCGACGGCGACGGCGAACTAGCCGTCCTGCCCCTCAGCGGCAACAGCTCGACCTATTGCAGCGACTCCGCCGGCTTCAACGCCACCGGCAACTCGGCACTGAACGAAACGTTCGGCTGGGCCGGCACAATCGGAAACGGCACGCGAACGATTAACAGCGACGGAAGCGTGACATGGAACCTCACCTACGCCGGCAACCTGTACACCGGACCCATCGGCGGACTCTCGATTCAGAGCGGCGTGCAGAACACGAGCTGTCCAATCTCGACGCCGATGTTCACCCTTGCGGGCGGTACGCTCAAAGGGTCCTCGAATCTACCGGTCCAGGCAACGTTTGCGAACGGTGTGCTCAGCAACCTCACGATCAGCAACGGTACGCTCACGAACGGCGATACGCTGAACGTCCAAACGAACAGCGGTGTTTCGCCGAGCAACGAGCATTTTATCTCAGGCACACTTGCCAGTAGCGGCGCAACGGTCGCCAATTTCAACGTCGATGCCTTCGGTGACGGCACGTTGGTCGTGAGCGCCAGCGGAAAAGCGTACCAGATCGAAGACTGGCACGTCGTCAAGTAATGGCCTCGCACACCCCCGGCCAAAGGCCCGTGGTTTCCACGGGCCTCTTTTTTTGATTAGGTTGCGGTCGAGCTTTCTTTCTCGAGGCGTCCTTCTTCGAGGTCGATCAAATCGGTCCACGTGTTTACGTAGTCGTTTCCGGGATCGATCTTCTCGAGTTCGTCGCAGAACTCTTTATGCTCGTCAGCCGACGGCTCGTTGTGCAGGACCCACGCATGCATCTTGTCGACTTTGTCGCGTTCCGGCCGCACGAAATCGCCAATCCACTCGACAACCTCGTCGTCGCTCGGCGAACGCCGTACGGCATCCAGAAATTCGTCGTCAGTTACGCCCAGCGTGTTGAAAAGCTTGCGATTGAAACGGCAATCGTAGTAGATGTACTCTCCCAGCGTCCCTTGAAGCTGCGCGCGCGCTTTGTCGATCGCGCGCGGCAAAAGCATGAGACCGCCGAGCTGTTCGCGCGGGCCGCGGGGAAATTCGCGGGTCAAATCCATGCCGCCAGCTTTCCCTAAACGACCGGCATCAAAGCGGCGCATTATACTTGAGGAAGCGCGCCTCGCGCGCCCAACCGGCCCTTTCGTACAGGGCTCGAGCCGCAAAATTATGGAGCGCGGTTTCCAGAAACATGCTGCCCGCTCCGTCCTCGCGCGCGTGTTCCAGCGCGCGGTCGATGAGAGCGCTCGCGACACCGTTCTTGCGGAACCGCGGATCGACGAAGAGGTCTTCGAGTATCCACGTTCCGCACAGATGCACCGTGGAGTAGGTTTTGAAGAGTTGCATGAATCCGGCTGGTTCGCGTTCGACTTCGGCAATGTAGATCGTCGACGTGCCGTTGTTCAAATGCGCCTGCGTGAATTCACGCTCTCGCTGCGAATCGGGCTGTTGTTCGTAAAACACGCGGTATGCGTGGACGAGGGGCAGAACGTTTTCCAAATCGCCCGGCGTTGCTTTGCGGACGTTTATTGCGCTTACGGCCATTCGACAGCGTTCGCCGGAATCGTGCGCTCGACCGCTCTGCGAGGCAACCGATATTCTTAAGCGTTTCTCAGATTTCCGTGCTATGCTTGGCGATCCGGAAAGCGTCCTCAGAGAGGTTACGCAGGATGATTCTCGAGCCTTCGAAGAGCGCGGAGGAAATCGAACGCCGGCTCTCCGCGATACGGGATCCCGAGCTCGCCGAGCTGCTGAAAAGCTTCAAGCGCGAGCCAAGTCCAAGCGACGCACCCAGCTACACCGAGCCCGACGATTACTCATCGCCGTACGCGCCGTATTGGAAGCGGCGAATCGGGTTCATCGCGCTGGCCGGTCTGCTTGCAATGTCCGTCGGGTACGGCTACAACAGCGCGACGTCACACCCCGGCAGCCAAACCAAACCCTTGCGTGCAGCAGCGCTTGTGCCGCCGCGAGCACATCGCAAGGTTGCGGTTCGTCATAGCGTTGCACCGGCAACGTCCGTGCAGCACCATGCGGCAGTCGTACCGGCACGCGCGCCCGCGCCGGCGCCGGACGAAGCGATGATACGGCAGGTGCGCGCGCAGCTCGTGCATCAGCGCACCTTGGCCGTACAAGCGCAGGCGGACGCAGCGCGAGCGCACTATCAAGCGAAACTCGCGATGCAAGCGCGCGCCCAGGCGCAAGAACGCGCGCTGGAATCCGCACTCGCGCAAGCGCGCGCCGAAGCGCTCGCCGCAGCACGCGCGGAAGCGCTCTCGCGCGAGCAAGCCGAAAGTGCTTTGCAGCGGCAGCAAGAGCAGGCTGAAGTGAATGCGCAGGATCCGCAGATAAAACCGGGGGATGAACCGCCGGCTTCAACCGGGCGCGTATCGACGTATCCGAACCCGAGTAACCCTGCGCCGATGCCGGGGCCGGTGATGGATCCGAACTGCACGCCGCATCGCGGCAGCTTATTTCAAAACATCTTGACCAGTGCAGCGATTTACGAGGTGCAGCGCATCATCCACTAACGGCCTTCGCGCACGATGCAGCGGAAGCCCAGGTGGCTCATGCTCGTGTCGACCATCTGCGGCGACCGCGCCGCAGGGCGAAAACGCAAGCAGTAGTTTGGCGCGCACAAGTGCGATCCGCCTTTGAGGACCTTGCGCGGAATGCGCAGTTGCGGCCGACCCGGGTCGTAACTTTCTTCAATGCGCGAGTGATCTGAGCCGCTGCAGCATGGGCTTTTTGCCGGCGCGTGTTTGCTTGAAAACCAGTCACTCGTCCATTCCCACACGTTGCCTGCCAGGTCGTAAAGCCCATAGCCATTTGGCGGAAACGCGCCGACCGGCGACGTTCGCTCGTAGCCATCCGTCAGCAGATTCTGCCAGGGAAATTCGCCTTGCCACGTGTTGGCCATCACTTTGCCGTCGGGCTGCATCTCGTTGCCCCACGTAAATAGCGCGCGGTCGAGCCCGCCGCGCGCAGCGAATTCCCATTCGGCTTCGGTCGGCAATTCTTTGCCGGCCCAAGCGGCATATGCAAGCGCGTCTTCATAAGCGATGTGGACGACTGGATGAGTGCCTAACGCTTCAACGCAGCTTCCCGGACCCATCGGATAGCGCCACTGCGCTCCGGGTACGTAGGCCCACCACTGCGACCAATTCGTAAGATCGACCGGGCCGTCGGTGCGGTGAAAAACGAGCGAACCCGGTACTAGGGCTTCAACCGGAACATCGGGATAATCAGACGGATTCGGCGCGCGTTCGGCGAGGGTGATATAGCCAGTATCGTTTACGAAGGCCGCAAACTCATCGTTCGTTACGGGATACCGGTCGATGCTGAACGCGCCGACCGTTTCCTCGTGAACCGGCGCTTCCTCGGGATAAAACTCCTCGCATCCCATAAAGAACGTTCCGCCCGGAATGCGAACCATCTTCGTTACGACTTCGGCCATTCGAGAATCGTGTGCGTGTGGTCTCCGTCATCTCTACGCGCGCCGCGATCGACAAACCCGGCCCTCGTAAAACACGCGATTCCCGCTTCGTCGTCGGAATGCGGCTCTACCGTGATCCGCTCCCACCCGAGTGTATCGCGCAAGTGACGCGCCATAAGCGCGCTCGCGGTGAACGCAATCCGCCGCCGGCGAAACGCAGGCGCGACGAAAAGTTCGAGTCCTACCGTTCCGTCGGGGATTCGCCACACTTGGAGAAACCCGGCGTCACTAGCGTCTTCCACGACGACGAATGGCCATATGGTGAATTCGTCGACGACGCGAACGTCGGCGCGTCCTGATTGATCGGAATCGTGAAACCACGTACGCAGAAGCGCTTCATCACGCTGTTTTGCCGGACGTACCGTGACGCGTCCATCTCGAAGTGTGACGTCACGCAGATCAAAATGCTGTATCATCTTGCACCACCACGCCATACGTATGGCACAACAGTATTTTAGCATAACTGCATGAGAAAGAAACCATTTCGCGGCTACTGCGCCGCCGGGTGTGGGAATGCGATTTTCTCGCGCTCGGAAAGGGCGAAGTACCGTTCCGTGACCTGCGCCAAAGGTCGGTTTGAACGACTGCGCGGAAGCTGCTCCAAATGCCATACAAAGCTGAAGCGCCGTCGAGCCAAGTACGGCTCTTTAGCCTGCTCTAATCGAGCATCGCAGGAAACTCTTGGAATTAGGAGCGTATTGCGGAATCTATAATTGCAACGGCTACGTCAAAAAATATCTCATTTATCGCTTCGGTGAGCGCTGTGCAAGTGCGGTTGGGCTGGGCGGCATCCAATTTCGGGAAAGGTTCCGGTGGAAGACGAGCACATAGAAGCGCGCTAAATCGAGGCCGCGGCCGCGCGACCCGTCTTGGCGGCCGTGAAAATCCGTTTCAGCGAAGGGTGTTCAAGGACTCGGGTGATGGCCAAAGCAATTAGGGTGTGGCCATGCCGGCGTGGCCCAGCGGTCGACGGCACGGGATTTGTAATCCCGCCTCGGGTTTCCGAGCTCGTCGGTTCAAATCCGACCGCCGGCTAAGCGAATTTGGAGGCTTGCCAATGCGAGCCTCCGCCCTTCCAAACGGACATCATGCAACCAATCAAACCCAAATGGACGAACTCCGGCCTCGTACTGGTATGCGAGCGCTGCTTCAAAGAGCGCATTCCCGAAGAAGATCCGGACAAAGCGGCGGAAATCGGCGATTTCCATTTGCGCGATTGGCTGAAAAAGCGCCTAAAAGAAGACGGCCATTGGGGCAAAGTCCGCGCGATCAGCACCAGCTGCATGGACGTGTGCGCGCCGGGACGGGTCACCGTGGTGATCGACCCCAAAACCGAGGGAAAGCACGCACAGGCATATGTCGTGGATCCCCTACCGGACAAGGAACAGCTGTACAATCTCATCGTCCGGGTGCTCGGTGAAACACGAAATGACGAAACGACGATGGACCGCCCCGCTGCGGGATTCGAGCGCTACGAAGACGAGGTAACCGGCCGATAATTATTCGGTGACCTTCGGAGGGTTTGTGTCTCGTAACCTTTGCGCTCTCGCGCTGTGCCTCATGGCAGGCGCCGTCTCCATTTTTCCGTGCGCTACGCGCGCGGCCGATGCGCAGCAACCCACAGCCGACACGCCGCCGGGCTGGAGTGCGCACGATGGACCCGAAGGCTTGCGATACTTCGTTCCGCCGGGTGCGACGAACATGGACGTCTACGAAGCCGTGTTCCCTCGGCAGCAACTCAGTGGAACACTCGAAGAAACCACGAGCGGTATTTGGCATGGGATCGTCGGCAGCGAACGCATCGTGGATTCGAAAACGACGCGGATTAACGTCAATGACGGCGCCCCGGCATATGAAGTCGCCGTTGCGAGCGTCGATTCGCAAAATCGCGCCGTATATCGCGTCTTCATCGTCAAACTGTACGGCCGGACGGTTGCCGCGGGCGAACTGAGATTCAACGATGTCGATCACATGAAATCAATCGGCGAGCCGGCCTACGCTTCCCTGGAGAATATGGTCCTGCAAGCGCCGTAATATGACATCCGCCGTCAGGATTGACGTGCTATCATGGCGGCATGCTTGAGCAAACTGCATCGCTGCGCGGACTCGATGTCGTCTTTTACACCGTAAAGGACTTACGCCGCGCCCGCGATTTTTACGAGAAACTCTTCGGCTTAAAAGCGTCGATGGAGTCGGAGTACTGGGTCGAGTACGACCTGCCGGACGGCACGACGTTCGCACTCGCGAACGATCCCGAGGGCTGGAAAGAGGGTCATGGCCTCATGCTCGGCGTAATCGACCGGAGCGCGGTTGCCGAACGCGCCAAGGAGCTCGGGGGGACCATTACCGATCGCGCGTTCGAGAGCGCCTCGTGCGGTGCGTTCGAATGCATCGATCCGGAAGGCAACTACGTCTATTTCCACCAGCGTAAGTAGTTAAAAAAGGCGCCGCCATTTGCGGCGCCTTTGTGTCACCCTGAGGTATCGAAGGGTTACGGAAGTTCGATTTCCGAGAGATTCTTTTCGATCTTGCGCTTTACGCGCTGAAGCGCGTTGTCGATTGATTTGACGTGGCGTCCCAGGTCGCGTGCCATCTCCTGATAGCTCTTGCCTTCCAGGTACGAGAGCAGCACTTGCGACTCGAGTTCCGACAGGTTCTCTTGGATACGTTCCTTGATGTCCTGTGAAACCTCTTGGTTGATGACCAGTTCTTCCGGATCGGACGTCTTCTGCGACGCCATTACGTCGAGCAGCGTGCGCTCGCTGTCTTCATCATATATCGGCTTGTTCAGCGAAATATATTGATTGAGCGGAATATGTTTCTGACGCGTCGCCGTCTTGATCGCCGTGATGATTTGACGCGTAATGCACAGCTCGGCGAACGCGCGGAAACTGGAAAGTTTGTCCGCTTTGAAGTCGCGAACTGCTTTATACAAACCGATCATGCCTTCTTGAATGATATCTTCGCGATCGGCGCCGATCAAAAAGTAACTCTTCGCTTTTATACGAACGAAATTCTTATACTTGTTGAGCAGGAACTCCATTGCGAGATTGTCGCCCGACTTAGCGGTTGCGACCAAATCTTCATCAGCCCGCTCGTGATAGTCGAGGCCATCCGATACAGGATGGGTCATTGCCATTTCTTTTTTTCCCTCTGGGACCGGCATGCGTGCAAATCGCGCGCTCCGCGGAGCGCGTCGAGCGCCGACGCATCCCGAACAGTATAAGAGGGTCCTCCTTGCGCGTCAAGGACAAGGGGAGCATCCCTAAGGCGCGGCTGCGAGCGCTCTCCGCTGCCGTACGGCTTCATACAGTAGCACGCCGGCGGCGACGGATGCATTGAGGGAAGCGACCTGGCCAAGCACCGGGATACGAACCAAGTAATCGCACTCTCGGCGCACCAGCTGCGAGAGCCCGGTGCCCTCAGCCCCGATGACCAAGGCGATGTCTCTGGCCAAGTCGGCCTGCACAAAGTCGATGCTGTCCGGGCCTAGGTCCGCACCGGCGACCCATACGTTTGCTTTCTTCAGCTTGCGAATCGCGTCGGCGAGGTTGGAAACGCGCGCGATCGGGATATGGGCCGCCGCACCCGCAGCTGCCTTACGAACTGTCGCGTTTACGCCGGCCGCCCGGCGTTCCGGCATGATAACGCCGTCTGCGCCCGCGCACTCCGCCGTACGGATGATCGCGCCGGCATTGTGCGGATCGGTGATGTGATCGAGCACGACGAAAAGCGAAGCGCCTTCACTTCGCTTTCCGACGACCTCTTCGAGCGTGACATACGAAAACGGCTGCCCGAAGGCGATGACGCCTTGATTCGCTTTGTACGGAAAGTGGTTGAAGTACGCTCGCTGTTCGAAACGCACGCGAATGCCGCGCTCGCGCGCAATGTCCAAGATCTTGCGAACCGCCGGATCTCGCTTACGTTCGTCGGCGACGTGCAGCGATCGCAGCTCTTCGCCCGCGGCGAGCGCTTCCTCGACCGCATGGACGCCGTAGATGACGTCGTCGAGATCTATTCTGCGACGGTCCATGTCGTGCCGTCTTTGGAATCTTTGAGCGCCACACCGCAGCCGGCAAGCAGATCGCGCAGGCGATCGGACTCCGCCCAATTCTTTTCTTTGCGAGCTTGCGTGCGCTCCGCGATGAGGTGCTCGATCGCTTCTTCCGGCGCTACACCATTGATTGCGACGCCTTTCGAGCGCAGACAATCCAAAAAATCTTGGCGCAAAGCGCGCTGCGGTTCTTCGAGCCATGACTCATTCGGCGTGAGGCCCAAAACGCCGAGCCAGTACGCGAACTCTTCGCGCGATTCGCCGCGATAGGAAAGCAACTCCGCGAGTGCCACCGCCGTATTCATGTCGTCGTTGAGCGCCTGCTCCATACGCTTCGTTAGCCCCTCGACGGGCTCGGCGTGCTTCGATACCTCAGCATGACGCAAGTCGCGGTACTTTCTCTTCAAACGCTCGAGCGCGACGCTTGCGCCGGCAACGGATTCTTCGGTGAAGTTCATCACTTTGCGATAGCCCGTCTGCAAAAACAACAGCCGAATCGCTTGCGGATCGTGGCGATCGAGCATTTCGTACAGCGGTTCAAAGTTGCCCAGCGACTTGCTCATCTTTTGGTTGTCGAAGAGCAGCAAGCCGCCGTGCATCCAGAAGTTCGCCATCGGCGGATGCTCCATCAGCGGCTCGCTTTGCGCGACTTCGTTTTCATGATGCGGGAAAATCAAGTCGGCGCCGCCGCCGTGAATGTCGAAACCGTCGCCGTTAGGGTCGAGCAATTCGTGCGACATCGCCGAGCACTCGATATGCCAGCCGGGTCGTCCGTCGCCCCAGGGCGATGGCCATTTCGGCTCGCCGGGTTTGGCGAATTTCCAAAGCGCGAAATCCAACGGGTCTTCTTTCGTCTCGTCAACCTCGATGCGGGCGCCGGCTTCCAGTTCCTCGATGTTGCGATTCGCAAGCTGCCCGTACCGCGGGAATTGCGAGACGCGATAGTACACGCCGTCCTTGCTGACGTACGCGTAGTTCTTCTCCATGAGCTGCGAAATCATCCCGATGATCTGCGGGATGAACTTGGTCGCGTACGGCTCCGCGTCGGGTTCGCGTACACCGAGGCGCTGCATCGAGCGCTTGAACGACGCATAGTAACTGCTGACGATCGCGTACCAATCCTCGCCGGTTTCCTTCGCTCGGTTGATGCTGCGATCGTCGATGTCGGTAACGTTCTGCACGAATGTCACGTCGTACCGCAGATGTTCCAAATACCGCCGCAGCACATCGAAAAACAAGAACGAGCGCGCATGTCCAAGGTGCGCTTCAGCCGACGGAGTGAGACCGCAAACGTAAACGCGCACGCTCGGCGGAACGAGGGGCGCAAAATCTTCGACGTTGCGCGTCCGCGTATTGTAGAGCTTCAATTAGATAACCCAGGACCAGGCGGACTCACCCGTTTCCTGCTGCTCGATCTCGCGCAGACGGTCTTCCAACTGAGCTACGCGCCGCTGCAACTTCCCAATCGCGTCCGCCGTCGGATCGGGCATGTCGACTTGCGGGCGATCCGGAACCGCGCGCACCGGCACGCCATTTTGCATCACCACGCGTGCGGGAACGCCGACGACAGTCGCGTTGGGCGGCACATCCTTGACAACTACCGATCCGCCGCCGATCTTCGAGTTCGCGCCGACGGTGATCGCGCCAAGTACCGCGGCGTTGACGCCTACCGTCACGTTGTTTTCCAAAGTCGGATGCCGCTTGCCGTGCGAGAGGCTGGTGCCGCCGAGCGTTACGCCTTGATAGATCGTGCAGTTGTCGCCGACTTGCGCCGTTTCGCCGATGACGACGCCCATACCGTGGTCGATGAACACGCCCGAGCCGAGCTTCGCACCCGGATGAATTTCGATGCCCGTCAAAAAGCGGTTGACGTTCGAAAGCCAGCGAGGAAGCAGCGGAATGCGCGCGCGATACAGGCTATGCACCAAACGGTGCATCGTCACTGCATGAAAACCGGGATACGACAAGATGACGTCCAGCGGCCCGCGCGCGGCAGGGTCACGCTCGAGCGGAGCGTTGATGTCGGCTATAAGTGTCTTAACTATCGTCATCGTGAGCTCGTCGAACGACCCCGAGCTTGTCGAGGGGTTCCTATTTAAAGCGACCCGGCGTGCCAAAGGGTTGCACGTTTATGCCTTGTCTTCCGGTTTCTTCCCATGCAGCGGCTCAAACGGCTGCCCGCCCGGACCAAATCGGATCGGCTCGAGGCCGCGTCCGTGCAGGATGTGCGAGTTTACCGCTCCGATGCGGATCAGGATGCGGTCGTGTCCAAGCAGCGGAAAGAGCAGCTCCAGCGGCGGCCCCTCGATCTTTCCGGTCGTCGCCATCCGCACGGCATACTGCGCGTCCGGGGCGCTGATGCCGAACTCTTGCGCCATCTCCGCCAGGTCGTGCGCTAGCGGCAGGCCGCGCAGCTCCGCCTGGCTATCGACGTACTGGCTCACCGTGTCGAGAAAGAACAGCACCTCGCGGTTGCGCAGCCGCTCCAATTCAAGCGCCGGAATGAGGCACGCTTCGGCGCGTAAATCGGCGACTGCGGAACGCGCGTCATCGACGGACGTCAGACGTTCGCCGAACGCTTTCAGAAACGTCTCGATCCAATGCAGTGCCGCCGGCGGCGCGGGAGATTCGAGAAACCCCCATTGCTGCATCGCCGCCGCAAGCTCGTCCCGCTGCACATTCATCACATCCGCTCCAGGAGCGCAACCGCAAATGCGGCAATGCCGCTTCCGTCTCCGGTGTACCCCATTCCCTCGCTGGTCTTTGCCTTGACGCTGACTTGGCCGAGCGAAAGGCCCAAGCGCCCGGTGATGTTCTCGCGCATCCGCACGACGTAGGGCGCGAGCTTCGGCTGCTGCAGGACGATCGTCGCGTCGATGTTTTCGATGCGATAGCCTTCGCGACGCACCTCAGCCGCGCAGTGACTCAGCAATTCCATTGAGTCCGCGTTTTTCCAGCGCTCGTCCGTATCAGGGAAATGTCCGCCCAGATCGCCCAGCGCCGCGGCGCCGAGCAGGGCATCGCTGATCGCGTGCGCGAGCGCGTCCGCGTCGGAGTGCCCGAGCGCGCCGCGGTCGAACGGAACGTCGACGCCGCCGAGGATCAATTTGCGCCCTTCCACCAAGCGGTGCGCATCGAATCCATGCCCTACCCGCATTTATTCGCCATTGCCGCTTCGGCGCGAGCGTGATCTTCGGCAAGCGTCACTTTGAAATTTTCCGGCGATCCGGGAACCACGTGCACGTGCACGCCGATTCTTTCGAGCAGCATCGCATCATCCGTTGCGTCAATTCCGTCCCGCAGGCCTGCTTCGTGAGCGCGCAGCATGTCCGAAAACGTTGCAAACTGCGGCGTCTGCGCCGACCACAGCACGCTGCGGTCGAGTGTCGACGACACGATTTTTCCGGCATCGACGACCTTTATCGTATCGACGACGGGAAGCGCGAGCAGCGATGCATGTCCCGGACAAACCGGCTGCATACCGCGCCGGACGTCATCCGCGGCGATCAGCGGGCGCGCGCCGTCGTGCACGAAGACCCCTTCACCCGTTTGCCTCGCCGAGCGCAGCGCCTCGAATGTGCTGGCTTGTCGCGTGGCGCCGCCCGGCACAACCGCATGAAGCTTTGCTCCGACGGCATCCTTCGCCACGTGTGCAACGTCTGCGAGCCACTCGCGCTCCGTGGCAACGACGATCGTGCCGACTTCCGGCATGTTCGAAAACGTGCGCAGCGACCACCACAGCATGGGTTTTCCGGCGATCTCGACGAGCTGCTTGGGACGGCCGAACCGCGTCCCGCGCCCTGCCGCAACGACGATCGCGCAGAACGTCATGCGCGCTTCAACTTCGCGAAGATCATGCGTCCTGCAACGGTTTGCAGCACGCTCGTGACGACCACGTCGGCCGATTCGCCGATGAGACGCCGGCCGTGCTCCACGACAATCATCGTGCCGTCGTCCAGATACCCGACGCCCTGATGCGGCTCCTTGCCGTCGCGAATGATGAGCACGTTCATCTCTTCGCCCGGCAGTACGACCGGTTTGACCGCGTTGGCGAGTTCGTTGATGTTGAGCACCTGCACGCCCTCGACGTGCGCGACGCGGTTCAAATTGTAGTCTGTCGTCAGCAGCTTGCCGCCGAGATCGTGCGCGAGGCGCACCAGTTTCGCGTCGGCCGGGCGGATGTCGTCGTAATCGCGCTCGCTGATTTCGAGCAGCCCGGTTTCTTGCAGACGCTTAAGCACTTCGAGGCCGCGCCGGCCGCGGGCCCTGCGCATCGGATCGGTCGAATCGGCGATGAGCTGCAGTTCGCGCAAGATGAAGCGCGGCAGAATCAGCGGCCCTTCGATGAAGCCGCTCTCGAGAATTTCGACGATGCGTCCGTCCACGATAATCGACGTGTCGATGACTTTCGAAACTGCAGCCATGCCGGAAACCGCCGATGCAATCGGCATGATGTGCATGCGGGCACCGACGCGTGCACCCAAGTACGCCGCAAAAATACTGATGATGATGTAAAGAAGAATCGCGACGTAGCTTCCGGCGCGGCCGCTCGTCGAGATGAACTCGAAGAGCACGCTGCGGATCAGAAACGCGATCACCAGGCCGAGAATCAGGCCGACTGCGCCGCCGGCCAGTTCGATTGGCGCGAGCCGCTCGATGGCACGCTCGACCGCGTTGAGTTCGTCTTCGAAGAACGTCTGCGCGAGCGGTGCGAGCAGCACGCCGATTATTGCGCCGGCGACGGGCGTAAGAATATTGAAAGCGAGCTGCCAGGGTTCGCTCGCAAAATGCAGCGAGATGAGATGCAGATACGCTTCGCGCCCCAGCAAAAAACCGGTAACCGCGAACACGACGGCAAAAATGAACCGCAGCAACGCAGCTGCGATGCCCGGACCTACGCGAATGTCACGAAAGCCGCGCATACGTCGTTTGCCACGAACCGCCCGCGCCGCGTAAGCCTGGCGTGGGTCGCGTCCCGCTCGAGCAGTCCGAGCGATTCGTATCGCTCGACGACGGGCGCGTAAAAATGCAGAAAATCCAAACCGTATCGCTCTTTAAAGGATTTCAGGCAGACCCCTTGCGCCGTCCGTAAAGCGAGCATTACGGCCTCGCCCGCGCGGCGCGGCCCCTCGAGTTGCTCGGCCTCACCGGGAATCGGACGTCCGCCCAGCGCTGCGTCGAGGTACGTTTCCAGTTCGCGCGTGTGCACGCTGCGTACGCCGCTGCGATACGACGCTGCGCCGACGCCCAAACCGGCGTACTCGCCGTTCGCCCAATAATTCAGATTGTGCGCGCTTGCGTGCCCCGGCTTTGCAAAGTTACTGATTTCGTAATGCTCGAAGCCGCCGCTCTCCAGCAACTCGATCGCGATCTCGTACAACTCGGCCTCGTCCGTATCATTGAAAAACGCGTGCGGCTCGCGTTCGTGCCAGCGCTCGTACGGCGTCCCTGCTTCAATCGTCAAACCGTACGTCGAGATATGGTCGACGCCGAGCGACATCGCGCTTTCCAGCGAATGCCGCCAGCTCTGCGGCGTTTGCCCCGGCACGGCGAAGATCAAATCGAGGCTGATACTGCGAATGCCGGCATCACGCGCTGCATCCACGACGCGCCGCACGTCGTCCACCGAATGCCGCCGTCCGAGCGTTTGAATTTCTTGCGGCACCAGCGATTGCACGCCGATCGAGACGCGATTGATTCCGGCCTCACGATACATCTGCAAGTCCGCGTCGCGCACAAGTTCCGGGTTTATCTCAATCGTCGTCTCGCGATCGGCCGGTCCGGGAAACGCTTCCCGTAAACGCTGCACGAGACGCACGATGTCGCCGGCATCGTACGTGTTCGGCGTTCCTCCTCCGAAAAACACACTCGCAAATCTGCCGCCTTGAGGCAGATTGGTGTCACCCTGAGGTATCCAAGGGTCGCCGAGGTATCGAGGCGCAGTTTCATCGATCTCCGCATGCAGCGCTTCCAAATACCGCGAGGCTACCGTGCGCCTGTGCGGCCATTTGGCGAAATCGCAGTACGGACAGATGTACGGGCAAAACGGGAGATGGACGTAGATGCCGGCCATGGCGAGGCGGTGTTATTTCACTAATTCGAACGACGGAGCGGCGATCGCATAATGCTCGCTGCACGCCGGCGCCACCACTGGAACGGCAGGCGCGGCGGAGTAGCAAAAACGCAAGGTTACGTCGTGCTGCAGAGAACGCGCAACGAGGCTGGCGCGTTGAAGGTGCATCTTCAGCAGCGTGGGGTCCTCTCCCGCGCGAATCGCCGTCGAGCCATCCACCGACTGGTCTTGCAGCGGCTCTTTGATGTTGTCGATTGCAGCGCATTGATCCTGCAAAACGCGGGTCTGATAGACCATTGCGCCCGCCGTTACCGAGCTCATCAAAAGCGCACAGGCCGCAACGACCGTGTCAAAGCGCAGCAAGTCCTTCATGGCGAGGGTTTATTCTTGCTCCGAGAAGATTCCCACCGCTCCCGGCCCTCCGTGGGTCGCGATGACGGGCCCTGCCTCCAAAACGTCGAGCATCGCCGGCGTATTGCCATGGAGTTCCGCGCGTAAGCGTTCCATGATGTCGCGGGCGAGATCCGGCGCGTTCGTGTGCATGACCAGAAATCTCGCCTTCGATACGTCCGTGATGTGTTTGAGCGAGAGATCGATCATCGTTTGCTGGGCGCGGTTCATGGTGCGAACTTGCGCTTCCGCGACGACTTCGCCGTCGCGCAGCGAAATAACCGGCACGATCTTCATCAGCGTACCGATGACTGCTCTGGCCTTCCCGATTCGTCCGGTGCGCACGACGTGCGAGAGGTCGGGTATGCAGGCATAGAGATGCTGCGTGCGCTTTGCATGTTCGATGCGCTCCAGAATCGTGTCGCGGCTCGCTCCCGACTGCGCGAGCGCGTTGGCTTGCAGCACGAGCATGCCCAGGCCTCCGGCAACGCTTTCGGAATCGACGATCGTGATGTCCGCGCCGGGAAATTGGTGAGCGGCCGATAGTGCGGCGTTGATCGTGCCCGACAGTTTGGAACTGATGACGATGCA
>Ga0070735_10000978_pt1 | contig 28619 bp, 30 predicted proteins | sample Coa_R1_FD_66443 | JGI IMG/M metagenome (GOLD analysis project Ga0070735, IMG submission 66443) | Surface soil microbial communities from Centralia Pennsylvania, which are recovering from an underground coalmine fire - Coalmine... | ecosystem: Environmental > Terrestrial > Soil > Unclassified ...
CCCGCAGCCCGGCCGAGAGCACCAGCAGCGCCCCGAACACCGAGTGCCGCCGGAGCCCGTCCCGTGCCTGCGCCCGCGCTGCCCGCGCCCGCGTCCGTCCCTGCGTCCGCGCTAGCGCCGTCAGCGCGCCGCGGCCCACCCCGACCAGCGCTCCACGGTGACCGCCAGCACCGGCCCCGTCGGCGGCGCCGCCCGGTACTGCCGGTACCGTCCGGCCAGCAGCCGCAGCGGTTCCGCCATCGACCGGGGGTCGCTCAGGACCACCGCCCGGCCGTCGGCGCGCACCCACCACAGCGTGTCCCAATCGTCGGAGTACTGGTCAGCGAGCATGGTGACCTGAGGATTCTCGCCCACGTTCCGCAGCCGCTTCAGGTAGTTCCCGGACTTCGGCTTCTGGTCCACCGCGGTGTAGATGGCGTCCCCGTCGACCGCGAAGGTGACCACCACGACGTGCGGCCGCCCCTGAGCGTCCGCCGTCCCGAGCCGCGCCACCGGCACGGTGCCGAACCGTGCTCGTGCCTCAGCCTCGGGAAGCCTCACGCAGTGGATAGTACGGTCCCTCCGCCTCGCTGGCCGGTCCTGGGACGACCCCGGCTTCCGATAGACTCATCGGGTCGCCCGCCGGGGCGGCCTGCCGCCTTAGCTCAGTCGGTTAGAGCGACGCACTCGTAATGCGTAGGTCATCGGTTCGATTCCGATAGGCGGCTCCAGCTAGAAGTCAAAAATCGAACACCGCCGAGTAGGTCGTGGACCGGCTCGTGGACTGAAATGTCGGTGGCCTGGCTTATCGTTCTGTCATGGCCAAAACACACAAGGGTCATATCCAACGACTGCCGAGCGGCTCGTTCCGAGTCAAGGTCTACGCGGGGACCGATCCGGTCACCGGCAAGGAACGCCTGCTCAGGCAGACCTGTCCCGACGAGGCCTCCGCCTACGTGGCGCTCGGCCGGATGCTGGCCGAAGCCGACGGCGGCCGGTTCCCCGACCGGCATGCGACTGTCGGCCAGGCGCTGGACAAGTACCTGGAAGTCGCTGACCTCGAGGTCTCCACCATGGAGGCGCACCAGGGTTACATCCGTCGCACCATCGGGCCGGTGCTCGGCGAGGTAAAGATCCGCCAGCTTGGCGCCGACTCGCTCGACACGCTGTACACGGCGCTGAAGAAGTGCTCGCGGCTGTGCGGGAGGCTGCCGCGCACCGAGCACTATGCGGACGGCGAGCACGCATGTGACCAGCGGTGCGGCCCGCTGCGTGACCACCGGACTGCCCGGCCCCACGCATGCGACGCACGGTGCCGTCCGCACGCGTGCCAGCCGATGAAGCCAGCCACCATCTTGCGGATCCACTCGATCATTTCCTCGGCCCTGGACCTGGCCGTCCGTTACGACTGGGCCGACCGGAACGTCGCGAAAAACGCTAGGCCGCCGCATCCGCGCAAGCGCGAGCCGGACCCGCCGAGCCCGGACCAGGCCGCACGGCTGCTCAACCTGGTCTGGTCCGAGGATGAAGAGTTCGGCCTGTACCTGTGGACCGCGTTCACGACCGGCGCGCGGCGCGGTGAGATCAGCGCCCTGCGCGAGAACCGGTTCGACTTCACCCGCCAGCAGATCCACCTGGCCCGCAACTACCTGGTCAAGCAGGGCCAGCACATCGAGAAGGCGCCCAAGGACGGCGAGGGTCGGGTCCTGTCTCTGGACCTGCTGACCTGCGAACTGCTCCAAGAGCGGTTCCAGCGCCGCCGCGCCGAGGCCCGGTCCCTAGGCGTCCATGTTCCCGAAGACGCATTCGTGTTCTCTCCCGACCCGGCAGGCCAGACGCCCTGGAATCCGGATACCATGACCCACCGGTACCGGCGGTACGCCCGCCGGGTCGGCATCACCAGCTCGCTAAAGGAGCTCCGGCACTACTCCGCCACCCAGCTCCTGGCCGCGGGCACTGACCTGAACACCGTGGCCGGTCGCCTCGGCCATGCGGAGGGCTCCACCACTCTGAAGTTCTACGCCCAGTTCACCCGGCCCGCCGACCAGCGCGCCGCCGCGGTCATCCCCTCTCAGCTCGACGGGCTCCGCAAGAAGGAACGCCTGCGCGAGCTGTACGGTCAGCGCCAGCCGGCTCCGGGGAGCGTTAACCTGGCTGCCCTCGCCGTCGTCATCGGTCCGCAGGCTGGGCTCGAGGAAGATATCGCCCTGGCGTGGCTCACCGAGTTCGCGGCAGCCGATTAACGGAGCGGAGTAACCTCAAGGCGGGCGGCGGCCCGTCCGGCCAGCTCGGCGTCGATGGCGGCCATGCGGGCTTGAATCACCGGACGGACCGGAGAACCGGGCCGGGCCAGGGCCAGGCTCGCCGCCAGCTCGCGCCGGGCCGCCTCCAGCTCGGCGGAGGCCAACGCGGTCACGTCGTGCTCACGCATCAGAGGCGGCGATCTGGGCGCGCTCGTTTTGCTCGCCGAGCACTCCGTCGAGGGCGGCCTGCAGGTCGCCGCGGACCGGCGGGACCGGGTCCTGCTTGTCCAGGAACGCGATGGCGTTTTCCAGCCGGCGCCGGTAGTACGTCAGTTCGTACGTGGTCAGGGCATGCAGAGGATGTTTCGGCTGGTCGACGGCAGGGATCTGCTGGGTTGCTGCGGTGGATGGCATCGGCTGGCGGTCCCCTCGTGCGGGGTGGGCGGGCGTCTTCTCGCTTCCTAACGTGTCAGCCCGGGAGCACAATGAGCTATGTGGCGCGACGGAGAGGCACCATCCGCCACGCCCCCGAGCCGCGACGCCACAGGGAGGCACTGACGTCATGGCGAATGACCGTGATGCCCGGGGCGACCTCGGCGTGTGGCTGGGCGAGGAACTGCGCTGCGCGCGGCTGGCCGCTGGCTATACGAGCCAGGATCAGTTCGCGCGTGAGCTCGGCTTTGACCGCACGGTGATCGTCAAGGCCGAGACCGGAGCGCGCCCGCCATCGGACGACATGGCGGGCCGGATCGCGGAGATGTTCCCTGATCTGTGCAACGGACTGTACGTCCGGCTCGCGGGGATCGCGCGCAGGTCGAACGGGCCGATCCCGGGCTGGTTCGCGGACTGGGTGGAGATCGAGGCGAGGGCGACCATCTTGCGCTGGTGGGAACCGCTCCTCATTCCCGGGCTACTCCAGACCGAGGACTATGCGCGGGCGGTTCTGTCGACCTGGCGCCGGGACAGTCCTGACGAGGTAGAGGCCAAGGTCGCCATCAGGCTCGGCCGCCAGTCGGTCCTGGCCAGCGCGGACTTCCGGGTACTGCTGGATGAGTCGGTGCTGCATCGCCGCATCGGCGCGCCGGAGGTCATGGCCATGCAGCTGGAGCATCTGCTGACCATGGGTGCGCGGCCGAACATCTCGATCCAGGTGATACCGGGCGCGGCGGGTGCCTACGCCGGTCTGACCGGGGCGTTCGCGATTGCCGAGGTACCGGGCGAGTCTGCTACGGCATACCTGGAGACGGGCGTGCAAGGCATCACCGTCCGGGACCCTACGCTGGTAGGCAGCACAGCCCGCATGTTCGATGACTTGAGAGATGAAGCGCTATCTCGCTCCAGCTCCTTGGAGCTGATAGCCGAGGTGGAGAAACCATGAGCGGATCAGATGGCCTCCGCTGGCGTAAGAGTACGTTCAGCGGCGCGAACGGCGGTGGTTGCGTCGAAGTGGCCGGCCAGGACGGGATGATCCTGGTCCGGGACACCAAGGATCACGGCCGGGGGCCGGTCCACCGGTACACCCCAGGCCAGTGGCGCGCGTTCATCACTGGCGTGCGCAGCGACGAGTTCGACCTGGACAAGCCGGGCCGCCTGCCGTAGCAAACGCTGCGCGGGCGTGTCACCAGGAACGGCGTCGGGTGACGCATTCCGGCACGCATGCCTGGGTGATGGCGGCGATGCGGCGCATGGTGCCGGGGAGCCAGCGATCGTAGAACTCCAACGCTCGGGCCAGATCAGGGCGCTGGCTGCCGTAGACGTGGTGCCATTCGGCGGCCAGGGTGGAGAGCTCCCAGATGGCATGGATATGGCTGGGCCAGCAGTCCCGCAGCTCGTAGCCGCTGTAATGCTTGCGCAGAACGGTATCGGCCCAGTGCCGCAGCTCGGCCAACTGCGCCGTGTACGCCTGGCGGTCCAGGCCGATCCAGCAGGGTGCGGCGGGGCCGCCGGGTACGGCGGCGTCCAGGGTGTCGGCTACTGTCCGGGCGAGTTCTTCGAAGCGTGCGACAAGGTCCAGGTCACCGCGGAGCCCGGCCCGGTCGAGGCGCTGGCCGGTCAGTGCGACCTGGCCGCGTAGGGAGGCTACCTGTGCGGCCAGCGCGGCAAGGCTCTCGCCGAGTGCCTGCGCGCTAGGTGCAGCCTGCGGGCTGGTCATTCACCCTCCCCAGCACCAGGGCGAGCGGCCAGGTCGGTGAGCTTGCGCAGTTCCTCCGCGATGTAGGTGCGGCCGGTGCCCGCCTGCAGGCCCGCCAGCGGTGCGAGCTCGGCGGCGACCCGCCCGGCAGCTGACCGGTTCCCGTATTCGGGGTGTCCCCGGTAGCGCGACAGGAAAGCGGCCTTCTTGGTGGGGAAGTGGATCACAGGCTGGTCGACGCCCTGGTTGCCGCCCTGGTTCTCGGTCGGCCCCTCGGGCTCGAGGATTCCATGATCATCGGCGAGGTAGAGGATCGGCTCCCCGTACACCGTCCGGTCCCCGGTCGTTCCGGGGACCGGGGTAGCGTCGAGCACCATCTGGCGCAGACCCCGCAACGTGCCGGACGGCGCGAGCACAGTCCGCAGCAGGTACAAGACCACCACGGCTCCCAGGCGCAGCACGGCCACCGCGGCGCGGCCGACCGGAGCCCAGGCCGATTCGGTATCCAGCAGAAGGACGTGCTGGCGGATAACGGCGATTACCCGGTCGGTGATGACCGCCAGGAACACCGGCGCCGCCGCATATGCGGCTACGGACCGCCAGCTGGCGGGGTCGGCGGCGGCGATGTTCATGCCCGCCGAGGCGGCCGCGCAGATCATGATCAGGAACCGGACGCTGCGGGACGGCTGGCCGGCCCGCGCGAGCCCGATACCGAGCGCGGACAAGATGACCATGCCCGCGTCCAGCATCGCCGCCTCGATCAGCGACGCGGCCCTGGCGTCCTTCTGAGCCAGAATGAACTGGTACTGGGCGTCGAAGCTGACGTACATCAGCCCCGCGCCCAGCAGCGCTAGCAGCCAGGTCGCGAACGCGATGACCCGGCTGCCCAGGGTCCGTCCGGACCCGGCCAGCTGACCGATGCCGGTTACCGCGCCCACCTGGATTTCCCGGCCGGTGCCGTCGGCCCGTGTCTGGTATCCATCCGGCCAGTCCGTGCAGCCGCCGGGACCTCCGGTCATCATCCGTCCTCCCGTCCCACGTCGTTCCCGGCGTGCACGATCCGGGTTACGGAGGTGCGAGACAGGCCGAACGACCGGCCGATCGCCGCCGCCGCGTATCCAGCAGCGACCATGGCCGCCACGTCCCGGTCACGCTCGAGCCGCACGGCCCTCAGGTAGCTGGTCCGGAACGCGCGACGTTCGCGCTCGGTCAGGCCACCCCAGATGCCGTGGGTGATCGCGTTGCTGATGGCGTAGTCGAGGCACGGCTGGCGCACCGGGCACGCCGCGCACACCTGCCGCGCTGGCTCGGCGGACTCGCCGCGGCCGGGATAGTAGAGATTAAGGTCAGTGCCGCGGCACGCAGCCAGCTCCCGCCAGCGCGCAGCAAAACGCGCCGGGGCCGGCAAGGTGCGGTGCCGCGGAGGGCGGCCCGTCATCGCGGCGGCGCGGTCACCCGCGCCCGCCACTGGGCAGCGAAGACGGCCAGCTCGGCGACATCCAGGCCGCTGGCCGCGAAGTCGTCGGCGAACCGCCGCGGGAACCGGCGGGTCGTCTTCCGGGCGCCGCGGCACACCACCGTGTGGGGTAGCGCCCCGACGATCGCCAGCCGCCGGATCGTCTCGCGGGAGACGCCTAGGCGCGCTGCGAGCTGCGCGGCGGTCAGGAAGTCCGGGGCCTGCACGGTGGCGGCCGGTTCGGACGGGCGGGGCGGCGGGATCAGCGCTGCGGCCAGCGCCCGGGCCACCGTTTCCAGTAGGTCGGGTGGAATTTGGGGAGCGATGGATCCTCTGTCGTGCTGGGTGTTTGCCGTGCTAGCTTGCATGGTGGGTCCTCATTGCAGGGGCCTTGCCCCCTGGGTGATCTTGGCGGATGGTCCAGGGGGCCTTACTGTGCCCGGATTGGCCGGGCTGGTGCTGGCGGCATCGTACGCTGCATTGCTCTGACACCTCGGGCAGCGAGCAGCGCATAAGCGGCGCCGGGCGGATCGTGGCATCGGATATCGCGGCTGATCCGCGGAGGCGGATCCTCGGCATACGGCACGAACAGGCTCGCGTCTGTGGCGCCCCGCTGGCCGTCACGTCGGCGGACACGGCGCGCAAAGTTGATACAGTCCGATGCGGTCCGTCGTCCACGGCCGCGCCGAGCCCTCCGACCACAGCAGGCAACCGCTGTCGGCGCGCTGGCCGGTAGCAGCCGGACGGCCCGGGCTGCCGTTCCGGTGCCGTGCCCGAATCGGCGCGAGCAAGCCAACATCTCGGCCGGGTCGCCGGTCGTGCGGTAGGCGAGCCCGCCGACTGGGCCGTCGGCGGCGGCTGGCAGCCAGCGGCCCGCGCGGGCCGCGTCCATCTTGTTCCGACGAACCAGGCCGGACGTGCATGCAGCGGCGGCCGTCGAGGCGGACAGCGCAGTCATCTCAGCATGTACCTCCCGGGCTATAGACCCGACCGCGAGCGTGCCGCCACAGTAACCCAAACCGGTTTCATGATCATTTACGAAAGGCCCACCCAGCATCCTGTCGGCCCGCTGAGGGCCCGGCCAAATCCGCGAAATGTACGCAGAGCCCGCTTACCGTCCGTACGTGGTCGAAAGCGATCCTAGACAGGCATCAGCGACAGATGCTTGCGGTAACGGCCGCCGTGGCGGCCGGCCGTGAGTACGGTCACGACGTTGCATGCGGGCCACGACGTGGCCTACCTGACCGCGGGCCAGCACGCCGGAGGGTGCGCCGGGGCGATGTCCTACTACACCGCGTCCGGGGAGCCGCCCGGCCAGTGGGCCGGCAAAGGTGCTGCGGCGCTCGGGCTGACCGGGCAGGTGGACCCGGCCGTGATCGCCCGGCTGTACCAGCACGGCATCGGGCCCGGCGGAGAACTCCTGGTCAACCGCCGCCAGTCCCGGGCGGCGAAGGAGCGGGAAGAGGCTGCGGTGACGGCGTACCGGGCCGCCTATCCGTACGCCAGCGCGACCGAGCTGGCCGAGGTCCGCGCGGCCGAACGCGGCAACGACCCGCATCAGGTGCCGTACTTCGACCTGACCGTCGACGCGGTCAAGAGCGTGTCGGTGCTGCACGCCTCTTACCGGGTCGCGGCCCGCCAGGCCCGTGACCATGGGGACGAGGACCAGGCCGCCGCGCTGGATGCGCGCGCGGACCAGATCGAAACCGCGCTGCTGGACGCGGCCCGCGAGGCGGTCGCCTGGCTGGAACGCCACGCCACCTACACCCGCACCGGCCACCATTCCTCGCGGACGGGGGAGTGGCGCGACGGGGACGGCCTGGTCGCCAGTGTGTTCCTGCATCACATCAGCCGTGACGGCGACCCGCACCTGCACGTGCACATCGCCATCTGGAACCGGGTCCAGCGCGCCGACCACGCTGACGAGAAGTGGCGCACGCTGGACTCCCGCAGCCTGCACAACCAGCGGCTCGCGGTCGCCCCGGTCACCGACCGGATCCTGGAGACCAGGCTGTCCGCGCTGGGCTACGCCATGGTGCCGCGGCCGGACGGCAACGGCGCCGAGGTCGGCGGGGTCTCCCAGGACGTGATGGACCTGTTCAGCTCCCGGTCCCGGGCCCTGACCCCGGAACTTCAGGCCCTGATCGGCCAGTACCAGACGGCGCACGGCAGGCCGCCGTCTAAGCGGACGATCTGGCTGCTGGGGCAGCAGGCCGCGCAGAACACCCGGCGCACCAAAGCCGAAGCCCGGCGCACCGTCGCCGGGCGGGCCGACACCGCCGAGCCCACTCAAGCGCAGCGGCTGGCCGCCTGGGAAGCGCAGACGGCACGGCGGGAAGTGCAGGCCCTGTCGGCGGTGCACCAGGAAGTTGCCCGGTTCGCTGCCGCGCACGCCGGGCGTGCACCGACGATGCTGGACGATGCGGCCAAGCGCAAAGCCGCGCGGATCGCCGTCGCCGAGGTGCAACAGCACCACGCGGTCTGGTCGATGGCTCAGCTCCTGTTCGAGGTGCACCGGGCGCTGCCGGTGCTGCCGCCGGGCACCGACGCCGACGTGATCGTGACCGAGGTGGCCAAGCTGGCCGTCTGCGGCCGGGCCGGGGCTGAGGTCGTCCAGGTCACCGCCCCGGACCTGACCGACGTGACCAGCCTGGGGGTCCGGGCCTCGGACGGCGGCAGCATTTACCGGCCGCCGCACGAGGAGCGGTACTGCACGCTGGCTCACCTGGACACCGAACAGCAGATCCTCGCCGCCGCCGCACGGCCCGTGCCGCAGCTCGTCGGTCACGAGCAGGCCCGTGCGGCCGCCGGGCGCACCGGGCTGAGCGCCGGGCAGCGCGACGCCGTGGTCACGATGCTGACCGCTACCACGGCGATGACCGCGCTGGTCGCCGCGGCCGGGGCGGGCAAGAGCCACACGATGGCCGGGTTCGCCCGGCTGTGGACCACGTTCACTGGCCGGCGGGTGATCGGGCTGGCCACGGCCACCAACGCGGCCCGGGTCCTGGCCGGCGAGGGCCTGGCCGAGTCCTACAACATCGCGCAGTTCCTCGGCAAGATCGAAGGCTCCGCCGAGCTGCGCCGGCCCGTGCCGCTGCATGAGAACGACGTGCTGGTCCTCGATGAGGCCAGCCAGCTCGCCACGACCGACCTGGCGATGGTCCAGGAGGCGGCCCGGGCCGCCGGGGCGCGGCTGATCCTGGTCGGTGACACCGGGCAGCTCGGCGCGGTCGAGGCCGGCGGGATGTTCCGGCTACTCGCCCGCGAAGTCCCGTGCGCCGAGCTGCATGAGGTCCGCCGGTTCCACGCGGCCTGGGAAGCCGGCGCGTCGGTGCGGCTGCGGGCCGGTGATTTCACCGCCTACGCGGCCTACGACCGGCACGGGAGGATGCGCGGCGCTGACCAGGACGCGGCCATGGACCGCGCGGCGGGCCTGTGGCTTGCTGACCACCTGCGCGGCAAGAACGTCCTGCTGCTGGCCGGGTCCAACAGCGAGGCCGCCGACCTGTCCCGCCGGGTCCAGGCCAAGCTGATCCAGCTCGGCGCCGTCCACCGGCCGCAGGCCGCGCTGGCCGACGGCAACCAGGCCGGGACCGGCGACCTGATCCGGGCCCGGCTCAACACGAAGATCAACGCGGGCGGCCGGGAGCTGACCAACCGCGACACGCTGCAGATCACCGGCTGGCACGGGCCGCACGCCCAGGTCCGCCGCCGGGAGCTCAACGGGACCTGGACCCGGCCGTTCCTGATCCCCCGCGCGTACCTGGCCAGGAACGCCGAGCTGGACTACGCGGGCAACACCCACGTCGGGCAAGGCCGGACCGTGGACACCGCCCACCTGCTGGTCACCGCCACCTTGTCCCGACGGTCCCTGTACGTCGGGATGACCCGCGGGCGGGAGTCCAACACCGCGCACATCGTCACCGGCAACACCACGCCACCCGGCCGGCCGCCCTACCAGCAGGCCTCCCCGGAATCGGTAGTCAAGGCCATCCTGGACCGCGACGACGCGGACCTGTCCGCCACCGAGCAGATCCGCCAGGTCCAGGACCGGGCCGGGGGAACCGGGCACCTGCTCACCTTGTGGTCCGCCGCGGCCCGGCCGTCGCTGGACTCGCAGATCAACGCGTGCATCAAGGCCAGGCTCACCGCATCCGAAGCGTGGCGGTATGAGCGAGAGCCCGCCCGCCCGGTCCTGCACCAGCGGCTGCGCACCGTCCAGCTCGCCGGGCACGACATCAGCACGATCATCGGGCAGATCACCACCGCGCCGATGGACCGGGCCCGGTCCATCTCCAGCGTCCTGCACAGCCGCCTCCAGCAGCTTCAGCTACCGGACCCCGGCCACAGCGTGACCTGGGCCCAGCGCACATCTAAGGACGCGCCCGCCGTGGCGCACGAACTGGCCGCCGCGCTGGACCAGCGGGCCCGCGCGCTCGGCGAACGACTGGCCGCCAGCCCCGAGCCGTGGCTGGCCGGGCGGCTTGGCGTCCTGGAGCCGCACGCCTCGCCGCTGCTGCGCGAGGACTACGCCCGGCGCGCCGCGGCGGCCGCGACCTACCGGGAAGCCGCCGGGATCACCGACTCCGGCCAGGCCATCGCACCCGAACCGCACCGCGGCAACCCCGAACTCGACCACCTGCGCCAGGCCGCCATCCGCGCCCTGGAACTCCGCGACGAAACCGAGACCCTCCGCCGCATGACCCACGGCGAGCTTGAGGCCCAGATCCTCGACGGACACCGTGCCCAGGCCAGCGCCCCGCCCGACGTAGCCCGGGTACTACAGCTCACCGCCCAGGCCGAAGCCGACGCCTGGCAGCAATCCGCCGACGCCGAGGTCAAGCACGACTCGGTCGCTTCGGCGGGCGCGACGGCGCTTGCCCGTTGCCTGGCGGCCCAGCGCGAGCAGCTCGAAGCTGCGAACGCCCGCTATGAGAAATGGGCCGCCGACACCAGCAGCAGGAGGGAAGCAGCCGGGATGGCCAGCACCGAGCTGCAGCGGCGCGAGCTGGCCCAGCAGGTAGCAGAACAGCGGCAGCCTCAGGCCCAAGGAGAACCGGGAACCATGGTGCAGTGGTGGCGCCAGCTCGAAGCCGACCTCGCCGCCGTGGACCGGGCCATTGAGCATGAGCACCAGGCCGCGATCACCGCAGGCAAGGCCTGGCCACCCGAGCGCCAATACCAACCTGCGGCTGAGCCGATGCCGGGGCCGGACAGCAGTTCCGGAGTGGGCCAGGAAGCCGACGACCGGTCTGGCTCGGATACCCAGGCAGCCCGGCTGGACCGGCTACTTGGCCAGGCCAGCGAGGCAGCCCAGCGTCTCACTGCCGAAGACACGGCCCGGGAAGCCAGCGCCGGCTACGCCGCTCGCCTCGAACGAGAAGCCCATGCAGAATCCGAGCACATCGTGCAAGCTCAGAGCTCTTACGAAGCGGAGATCGAGTTGTAAGTGCGAGTGTAAGTCGCGCTGTACTTTCTTTACGCCTTCAAAGACGGCCTGCGGGTAGTTACCTGGCATGATTTAGGCGGTGCTTGTAATCCTTGCGCTATCGTCCCTGCAGTCGCCAGGACGGTATCAGCAACTCGTTTGTTGCCTAGAGAGGCGGAAGGTTCATGCGGGAATGGCAGTACTGGACGCGGAACAAGCTGAGCATCCTCGCCGGCTACCTCCCGGCCTTCAATGTCGCCTCCTCCAAGAAGTCTCCTGAACGGTTGTATATAGACCTCATGGCTGGCGAGCCGTTTAACCGAGACAAAGAGACAGGGGAGGAATTCGACGGGTCCGCACGGCTCGCCCTGTCCTGCACTCCTCCCTTTACGCGCATAGCACTTTGCGAGATGCCGCAGAAGGCGGGGGCGCTGGAGAAAGATCTGCGCGCCAGGTATCCAGGCCGGCGTTTCCGGGTCTACCCGGGAGACTGCAATGAGACGATCGGGCAGGTGCTTGCCGACCTGGGTGAGTGGAGGTGGGCTCCGACTTTCGTTTTCGCGGACCAGCAGGCAGCTGAGATCCACTGGGAGACGTTGAAGGAGATCTCTGCGTTTCGGGACGGGAAGACGAAAGCCGAGATATGGCTGCTGACGTCGCCATCAATGGTTGCCAAGGGAGTCGCAGGCACGAACGGCGAAGCGTTCGCCCGACGGGTAGACACGCTTTACGGCATCCCGGACTGGCGACGAATCCAGCTGGCACGCGACCGCGAAATCATCAGCGCGGAAGAGTACCGCGATGAGATGGTAAACCTGCAGCGCTGGCGGCTCGAGCAGGATCTTGGCTATGTCATGACCGCGCGGATCCCGATGCGGATGCCGAGCGGCCTGCCCATTTACGACATGGTCTTCGCGACCGACCATCCAGTCGGCAACAAAATCATGACCGACCTATACAGGAAGGCTGCCGAACGGGAGCCTCTCATGAGGCAGGAGGCCAAGGCCAAGGCCAAGGACAAGCGGTCGAGGGATGCGGGCCTGGATACCCTGTTCGACCTGCCCGCGACCTCAATCCCGGTCGAATCCCTCGCCTGGGAACCCACCGACTCTTGGGACCCCGCCACACGGTCTTGGTGGCATCAGTAACCCGATTTTCCCGCGTAGAGGATCCGCGGCCCTACGCCGCGACACCTGCGCGGGCGGGCATCTCGTCCCACACCCGGCCGTCCAGTTCGCGCCCTCCGGCCTTGGGGGTGCGGCCACCCCACTGCTTGAAGAAGAAGGGAATCGACGCACTCACGCAGTTGTCCCGGATCGCCATCACCCATGACGGATCCAAAGGCCGGTGATCGGGGCCTGACTCGCCACCCGCGATAACCCAGTCGATGCCCGTCAGATCCAGGCCGTCCAGCGGCCCGATCAGCGGCTCGCAAGACAGGAAGCGCACCGCAGCGGGAACGGCGCGCAGATGGTCCACGCGTGGCAGCGTCGTAGTGTTCTCGACCGAGACGCCGAGCCACAGATTGGTCGGCCAGTCAAGGCGGCCTGCGATCTTCGGCAGCCGGGCCGAGCGCTTGGTCAGTACCTGGTAGGTGTGCTGCGGGGTTGCGGCGATCACGTCGAACACGTCACGGACGAAGCTGAGCGGTACCCGTGCGTGGAACAGGTCGCTCATCGAGTTGACGAACACCGTCCGGCGGCCTGCCCACGTGTACGGCAGTCGCAGGGCGTCAGGATGCAGGGTAAGCCCGAAACCGGGCCCGGACGTGCGGGGGTCGCCGTCGGCTTGGTACTTGGCCTGCCCCATCGCCTTGAGCCGTTTGGCCAGCGAAAGGGCATAGCAGTGATCGCACCCGGCCGATATCCGGTCGCATCCGGTGGTCGGGTTCCAGGTGACCTCGGTCCATTCGATACCTGTGCCTGATCCCATGTGTCCTCCGCACAGTTTCTCGTACCCCTGATCGAACAGCATACTCATGATAAATATTTACCGGTAAAAATTTACCGCTAGGATAGCAGCGTGGCTAGGCCGGGTCGGAAGAAACGCGCCGAGAGCCGTTATGCCGAACAGGCCGAACAGCTCGCGATGCGGTTGCGCGCGCTCCGCGAACAGCGCGGCATGACCCAAGAGCAGCTGGCGGCCCAGGCGCAGATTTCCGTAGCCACGGTGCGTAACATCGAAAGAGTGATCGTGATCGAACCTTCCCTGTTCACCGTTCTCGCAATGGTGCGGGTCCTCGATGCAACGATCGATGACGTCGCCAGGTAGTAGGACCGGCAAGGTCGAACGCCGCGCCGCATGGCGCTCCCGAAGTCGGCTATCTCGGCTGCAGGGTCACCAAAGAAGGGTCCAGCGGGCAGCTTCACCTAGACCACACGCCGTCAGCCAGTCCGCGGACGGCTGGACCTCGCACATTACGCGCGAAACTAGCGCATCTTGCTGCTGCGGTTATATGGCAACCTCACCCAGGACCAGATCGTCGCCGGACATCGTCGCCTGCGGCCTTCCGTCGACCGGTTCGTGGACCGGTGGTTCATATAGTCCCAGCGCCAGCAACTGCCGCCAGTGCCATGAGCCGTGCCATCCTTCCAGCAGCGCGATCGGCGCATGGGGCCACGCTCTTGTCAACGGCAGGTCATCGACTCCGATCGAGGCGGGTTATAACAGATCGGCCAGCATTGTCTTATAGTCGCGTAGCGTGATAAGCGCGATATTGTTACCAGTTCGAGCAATTTCAGATCGCCGAATCGGTACTCGAAGGATCGTGAGATGCAAGCATCACGCCACGCGTACATATCAGCCGTTCCAGCGCGCGGGCAGGACCCAGCTCAGAAAGGAGCTGACCGACGGCCAAAGGTGGCCAAGGTCGGCGGTTAAGTGAGGTGGGCATGGTCACGATTGACCGCACCCCTATAGTCCGCCCTATTCTGGAGTCTTCTCACGCAGGCGAAGCTCCGCCTTACCCACCCTGATATAAAAGACCCGGCTACCGAACTGCCAGATTCCAAGGATAACGACGGCGACCGAGCAAGTAATAAATACTATCTGCAGATTCCTTGTCAGGACAGAGACAGCGCTCGCCACCCCGATGACGCACGCCCCGGTCACCGCAGAGGCAATAGAGGCGATCCTGTCGCTGGCACGGCGCTCTGCCTCTTGTACAGGAGGCGTTCGTACGTTTCCTAGGCCTGACTTAATCGACAGGAGGCTGTTAGCGACATCGTTACGCTGCTCGGGACTAACGAAGGATGAAGCCATGACTTCAGCCGTCAGGACATCTATTAGATCCGAGGCCGATACTGCGTATTTAGGCTCAAGCTTCCTGTTATAAGTGGAAGCGTTAACAATAGCTTGCACCACCTCGGCGGACGGAAAGTGGCCGGTCGCCACAGAAGGCCTCAATGCGGCCAAGACGTCTTCAGCGGCCCGCTCCTGCTTAAGCGCAATTTCCCTAGCTCTCCGCCTACTAAGGAATACGGGTGTCGCCAGCGCCAAAATAGCGCCGCTGGCGACACCAGTGACGATCCCGATGATCCATGCATTGTCGTACCATGAAGTGGCTACTGCGCTAGTGCTCGATGCGGCCAACAAGATGAGGTTAACTGGCTTCCCCTCCCCAGTGCGCTAAGGTGATGATATATCAGGGCCGCCTCGTTTGATGGCTGGTCGAAGCGGTACCTGTCGACTCCCGCGGCCAGTCAATGCGATCAAAGACGTTGTTCGCTCGTCCAGTCGCCTCACTTGACGATCAGGACCCTCTCTAGTGAGCCAGACCTCGCGGAGCCGGACCGCGAACTGTTCAACGTCGTCGAGCTCCCCGAGCACGGTAGCGCTGGCTCACCACATGATCATCGCGTGACCGAGTTAATTGCGTAGTCGTTGTCACTGGCAACGCACCCATCGTGACGACCGTCTGTAGTAGTCCAGCCGACCCAGCAGTAGCGCGATCCCGGGTTCTGACCGGCCTCCTACCATCAGGAGTGCCCGCGCTGAGGTGCCGCCGACGTAGGTCGGCGACCTGAACCAGGGCCGGGGCATGGCCGTGTCGGTGGCGGCCGAGGGAGGGGACATATCCGGTGGTGTAGAGGTAACGACGGTCGCCGAGGCTTAGACAGGTAGCCCTCTGCGCTTCATGGTCTCAGCTACTGTTTGAATATGGCAGATACCGGACGTGACTCTGATGCGTCAAGGCGCGTTGGACTTCGGGCATTTAACAAGACCAAGTCGTTTTTCAACGAACATGACATGATCTTCGAGAAGGTCGATCTTGAAAACGATATTGGCATAGATGCAATACTAACTTTTGCGCGCCGTGGGCCAGATGCAGGAAGGTTCATAAACGTTCAGGTCAAGGGAGGCAAGACATATAAGCACGCAACTCACATTGACGAATTCTATGATAGATATCGAGGAATGGCCAGCCTCCGCAGTACGGATTGGAGACTATGGAAGGAAATAGAGCCTTCTCGTGGATACGAGGGGCACCACATCGTGGATGTAGATGCCCGGCTGAAGACCATATGGCACAACGCGAGGCCTACCTATGTTATAGTCCAGGACTCCGATGACGATGAGCTATACTTTGGCAACCTTACTCGCATGGTAGATATGCAGCCGCTCGATCAAGATCTTGCTGATGCGTATGAGCGAATGCATAAGCCAAACGATGGTTCGGTATTTCACACTTATCTCGCAGGCGTCCACGAGCGCATCTCACGCCTCAGCGACGGGGAACGACGGCAGCACAAGACCTGGATGCCGCTCTATCCAGATCTTCGCCTGACTCCTGACGGCCTAGATCGATTCTTGGAGTACGCACTAGCCGATGCTCGCCAACCCCTACCGGAACGCCAATGCGTAGTGGGAGAGATAGAAACGATCGTTACCTATCCGGATAGCACGATCGGCCCCTCGCTGGAAGCACTGGAGGCACAAAAGCGCCTGGACCTGGAGTTACAAGTACGCGGCACGGACATACTCGGGATAGCTAGTGGGCCCGTTACCAGGACGACATCACAGTCAAGTCTTGGCTTCAGGCGGTTGCCATCGGACGGCTGCCCGCCAGCACAGCTACCGTCGATTACGCACAGTAGCCGCGGCTGTCACCGTAGGACATGACTGTCGAACAGGTCGCCGATTCTTTGTCCGTCTCACCTGCAGTCGCCGATTCGCTCATAGGGCACAGAATGATCGTTCCGGCTCGGCGGGTCATCAGCATCTGGCTGTGTCGCAGCGGAAGGCCAATTGGGCCGTCACTGCCCGGGGCACACCTTTCTTGGCTGAGCATGCCCCGGGCGAATCGATAGCAGCGGTCATGTCGGAACAATCGTGGAACTGCAGACCTGGCGCGCGTTTGGTACGATCAGGCCCACATTTCGGAAGGGGGAAGGGGCGGAATGGGGTCAGAGCTAGTTCGGTACGAGGGTGGGGTCCCGGTGCTGACCGAGACGGTCGCGGATTTCGCGACGACTGTCCTCCACCCATTGTTCGGCTTGGGGAAGTTGGCATCGCGCATCCTCGCGATACGGGCGGAAACCAGGCGGCTCAAGCTGGAAGAGGCCCGGGACCGCTGGGAGCATGAGGAGCGGATGGAGACCGTGCGCCTTCAGGCCCACGCGTTCGATCGGCACTCAAGCAGGCTCCATGAGGAGAATATGAAGGCCATCAGGATGCTTGAGCGCGCCAACGAGAGAGAGGCCGAGCGGGCGATCAGGCAGCTCGAGAGCAACTACGACATCGCCTTGAGCACACTGAGGGTGGATGGCGCTGCCAGGCGGTATGAGATCGACCAGAGGGCGGCGATCGCGCTGGCTGGCATCGACGCCACCTTGCGCGTGGACCTGCTGCGACTGGCGGACGCGCGGAGCAGGAACGACCAGATGTTCACCCTGCTCCACAGGGAGACCCGGATGGCGGAACGTGCTAGCCGGGATATAGCGCGGCCCATGAACCTAGCGCTCAGGCAGCTATCGCATCCCCGTTTCTTCCGTTTGGCTCATGAGACCGTTCAGTCCCTGGGTAATGCCACGGCCCTGACGATCAAGTATCACGGTGATGGAATGGCTGCCGTCGCCGAGGCGATCTCCACGGCCAAGGAGGTCCCGCCAACGGGCAGGCGAGGGAGGCGGTCCTAGATGTCGCCATCAGCCGTCATCGTCATCGTCATCGTCTTCGCCGCGGTCGTCTCCGTGATCGTGCTGGTTGTCAGGCTGGCTCAGAACGACTCTCGGTCCTCGACCCGCAACTCGTATCAGAAGCCGACGTACACGGCACCCACCTGGACGCCGCCCACGCCTACCCCGGTGCGGGTTCCAACGTCCGCGGTGTCGGCATCGGGGCGTACACCTGTGCAGGTTCGGGCGGTACTCCAGCGGCAACTCGGCCAAGCGTACGCAGACGAGCAGGAACGGGTCCGACTCCATGTGCTTCGGCAGGAGCAAAAGGTTGCCGCGAGACTAGCGCTGGCTCAGCGCCTCCTTGACTTCGAGGAGTTGAAGGCTCTCCATGCGGAGGCACGACAGACCGCCGATCACGCCTACCGGCTCATGGCCCAGGCACGCAAGGCGGAGGACCAACTCTGGTCAAGCATCAAGCAGACGTATCAGGCACGCGACGGGTCGGGTGCTCGGGGCGCGTACCGGGCCCAGTACACCCAGACAGCCAATTCGCTGCACCAGGACAAGGACCTGGTACACAGCTACCTCGTGCAGTATAAGGCTGACGTCGACCGCCTCAACCAGAACACGGGACGGCTCCGCGACTCGATCAACGCGAACTGCGGCGCGAAAGGAAGGGAGTGGTACCGCGCTCTTATGGCGCGCACTGCCGCACGGCGAGAGGGACGCATGTTAGCCGCATTAGCCGCACCGGATCTGATGAGCTATGCGAGTCATCTCAGTCATCCGGCGATAAGTGAGCTCTCGCCGACCACAACAGCCCCGCAAGCGAGTTCAGAACGGCCTGATCTGAGCGCTCGACGAGACGCGTGCGGTGGACGCGCTCTCCGCGCATATCGGCGGCTCTTTGCGCGCCCCTTACCAGGGGGGTTGGCCACGTTGGGTCACCGTTTCCGGTCTCTGGGCTCACCTCAGGGGTAAAGTCGTCCCGGGGCCGGACGGCATTGGTGACGATGACTGCGGGTAGTACCGGGGTCTCCGCGCCCGGCTACCGGGATTCGAGACCGAGTGCTTCGGGATGGGCCCGGCGGTAGTGCTCGGTCAGGACCTCGGTGAGGTTGCCGGGCCGGTACGCGACGGTACGGTGGCAGATCTGGCAGCGGGTAACCGAAGCTGGGTGACGGTCACGGGGAAGCGGCGGGAAGGTGACTTGCTCATTTGCCTCCATGATGCCGCTCCGGAGTGATCTTGCACGGTGCCCACGCCGGACGTACTTCATCGCGGCATGTGCGGATGTCTGCAACGGGCAAGATGGACCGGAATTGGGGGACCGCTCAGTCCGCCCGCAATGATGTCCGGCTCAGTGAGTGTTGCCGTTTCCGGCACCGGGGCTCCGGGCGGCGTCACGGTGGGAGCTGATTTCACCGGCGCGTGTCCGCTCCGGCTCGTGGCGGCCGGCTGCGGCTTCAAATGAGCTCTACCGGGAGGCGCGCGGCAGGGAATCGAATTGAAAGGGGCCCAGGAGTGACCGAGGGTTCGCAGAGGCATATGAGCGAGGTGCCGCGAAAGCGATGTGTGAAATCCTGCTCGAGGACTGGGCTCTCCGGACCTGGCGCGAGGTTGGAGCATGCGCCACGGTCACAATCTTGATTGTGCGGTGTCTGCTCTGAAGCCGGTTCTCAGTGCCTGACCGCGAACAGCCGCCAGGGGCCCGGGACTCCCTTCAGTTCGTGCTCGCCGCGGTCGTCGAATGTCACGCCCGATCCGGCGACAAGGTCGACCACGGTCCGCGAGACGAGGACTTCTCCCGGCGCGGACCGGGCGGCAACCCGCGCGCCGATGTGCACCGCTATCCCGCCGATGCGATCGTCCATCAGCTCGACCTCACCGGTGTGCAGCCCGGCCCTGACCTCGATTCCCAGGGTGCGCACACGGTCACATACCGACAGGGCACACGAAATGGCCCGCCCGGGGCCATCGAACGTGGCCAGGAACCCGTCCCCGGCGGTGTCGATCTCACGTCCGCGATGACGGCTGAGTTCTTCTCGCACCAGCCGATGGTGCTCGTCGAGAACCTCGTGCCATCGCCGGTCCCCCACCGACGCTGCCGTCTGCGTCGATCCGACGATGTCGGTAAACAGGACCGTTGCGAGCACCCGGTCGGCTTCGATGGCCGGCCGGCTGCCGGTAACGAACTCCTCGACCTCGGCGACGATGCGGTCGGCATCGCCGAGGAAGGGGATGTGGTCAATACCGTCGAGCTCGACAAACCGGGCGGCGGGAATGCGAGCCGCAACCGCACGTCCCTGCCCGGCATCGACGACCCGGTCACCGCTTCGATGCAGGACCAAAGTGGGTACCTGGATATGGGGCAGGACACGCCGGACGTCGACCTGGCCGAGTATCTCGGCCAGTTCCCGCCACTCCCCGGGTGAGGCCCCCAGTCGTTCGAACCGAGCCCACCAGCGTCTGAAGGAGGGATCGTGGCCGGGACCCTGCAGATCCAGGTTCCGGCCGGTCCCCATCTCCGTGGTGAACCGGTCGAAGAAGCGGCGCTGCTCCTCCTCGGACCGGCCATAGGGCCAATCGTGCGCCCGGACCGACCGGGCGAAAGGAGCATAGAGCACCAGGCCCCGGGTACGGTCCGGGTGACTGGCCGCGAACAACATGGTCATGGCGGCGCCCCGCGCCCCGCCGAACACGACAGCGGCCTGGGATCCAGCTGCGTCCATCACGGCACCGACGTCGTCCATCTGCAGTTCAACGGTCGGCGGCTCCGGACCCCGGTCCGACAAGCCCACCCCGCGCATATCGAACAAGATCAGCCGGGAGAACCTCGCCAGACGGTGAAGGAAACGAGCCCAGGCGGGCCACTCCCACATGACATCGAGGTTGGACCAGATGCCGGATGTGTACACCAGATCAACCGGACCATCGCCGATCACCTGATAGCCAATGTAGGCCCCGTTACTCAGCGCATAGCGAGGCTCAGGAAGCTCTGCCATGTCCCGTTCCGCGCACAGGCCGACCCCGGCAACTCACCACTGCTGATCCCGCCACCAACGATCCCTTCCCCGCGCACGTCCAGCCGCCAAAGAGCTGGCCGGTCCAGGCGGCTTCCGTTCATGAGACCCACGGCCATCGCGCTCCGGCCTGCCACTTTGACGAGCCTGCGGCCAACAGGCACGCCGCGATCGGCTCGCAGCCCTAAGGACAACAGATTGCCCGATCTAAACGAATGTCGCACTCACAACGACCGGCACCGGCCCGCCCCTCCACGACTATCGCAGCTGCCACCGGCCGTCGGCCACGCCCGGCAGTCCCCACCACCGCCGCGGCTTGACGGCGCTTCGCTCGCGCCTCGATGACGCAACAGCGCCTGGCCGGCCAAGGTCAGGAAAAGCGCCCGAGTGAGTTCGACGACGCGGTGCGCCGCGATCCGCGATGTGCCCCCTCGCGGCAGAAGAGCATGCCTCGCCGCGCCGATCATTTGGTCGCCGCCATCAGGCTGACTTTCGAGGGGGCTTGGCGCGAAGATCTTCCTTGAATTTCGCGATTAGCGCTAGCCGCTGCTGATCTGTCTCGTCAATGTCCTTTCGCGCGATGTCAGGACCCTGTCTTCTGAGTATTCTGTGTGTACGGTCGACTTTCCTCTGAAGATCACGGACCGGCTTGGAGATATCCGTTTCCGCGAGGAGATCGATCACAGCGGCGGCCTTAAGTATGCTGGAATCTTCAGATGTACCCTCACCGTAGTACGCCTGAGAAAAACTGGCGCTAATCGATCTCAGAAGTTCTACATAAGCTTCTCTCTTCAGATCGTCCAGCTGCCATCTGCGGGCCCTTTCGGTCTGCGCATATTGAATGATGAAACCTAGTACGACTCCCAGCAAGCTGCCAGCGGCAGCTATGATTGCGGTCGACATTGTTACCTCCTACCTGCAAGACGTGAGCGGAGAACTATATCCACAGACGGCAGCTATGCGCATGCTGTGGCGGTTGGAATGGCGATGACTGGTGACCTGGCACCCGTAGCCACGGCGACAGCTCCATGTCTACTTGCAGCGATATCATCGCTCCGATCAACGGCGTTCGCCAGCGCGCACAGTCTCGGTGAAAGGTAGGCGCGGAACAGCATGTACGGCACGCCGAACGCGGAAGCCGCTTACTGCTCCGGGTAAGTGTCGCCTCACGGTCGAGTCGCCCACGATGACACTCACATCGGCAAAGCCGGACGCAGCCGGGTCAGGTGCTGCAAATGGCTACTGTCCTTCAGCACGCTGTCGATGACTCAAGTCCGAGTCAGCAGGGGCGCTGATACCTCGGGCTTTGGCCGGGCACACTGGGGGGGTGGACTGTCAGCGGGCGGAAGCTCACCTGCGGCTGCTGGCTGAGGAGCAGCTGCGTCGTCCCGCGTCGGCCGGGGGTAACCGCCAGATCCGGGTGGGCAGGGTCGCGGAGCTGCTGACGGTCATCGGTGCGCTCGATGACGAGGCGGCCGGCCGGATCGTGGCGGACTTCGGCGTGGCCCTGGACACCCGGCAGGATGACGCCCGGTACCGGCGGGTCCAGCTCGGGAGATCGCCATGGTGGCCGGCCGGCGTGCGGTCCGGGCCGGCCATGCCGGTGAGCCCGGGGCCGCCGGCGTCCGGCCCAGTGCCGGTCCGGCTGGTCCTGCTGGGGCAGGTGATCCCGGTGCGCGGCGAGCCCGGCGGAGGCGAGGTCTACCTGCTGTCGTACGCGCAGACCGGGCCCGGCCATCAGCTGAGCCTGTTCTTCCGGTCCACCCGCCAGGCCGGCCCGTCCGGACCCGAGGCGGGGATCTTGGGGCAGTTCACCGCCACCGACGACCGGGGGACCCGCTACCAGATGAAGGTCCGCGACCTGGGCGGCGGCGCCGACGGGTGGACCCTCATGCTCAAGCCCGGCCCCTCGCACCACCCGCGGTGGCTGGACCTGATCGCCGCTCCCGGTCAGCCCGCCGTCCGGGTCGACCTGGACTCATCAGCCCGGCCGCCCCGCGACGCCACGGTGACGGCCGGCCCGGTGACGGCCAGTCCCGGCGACCACATGCTGCACGCCGTCGCGGCCGGGCTGCTGGCCGAAGATGCCCGCCTGGGCTTCCCGCTCCGCCACAGCACGCCCCGGCCGCCGGCCCCCGACGCCGAGTGGCTCGGCGACATCATCGCGGCCCTGCAGGCGGCCGGCGCGTTGTCCGCGCTCAGCCCGCTACCCGGGCAGTTCGCCGCGCTGTGCGCCCGGCTGCACCTGCCCGGCCACGGCATCACCGCCCCGCCCGTCCGTGACCTGCCCGGCCCGTGGCTGAGCATACTGGCGCACGGCCATCGCGGGGCCCCGGTCGCCGACGGCGGCGCCGCCGCGGCCGTCGCGCTTCCCGACCTGGACGGGATCACCCTCGCGATCCTCGGCCTGCACAACTGCCTGGGCCGCACCGTCATGCACATGCACGCCAGCGGCCCGGTGAACCAGGTGAGCTACCCGGTGGGCTCACTGTATTACTGGCCAGTGACCTGGATCCGCGACAGCGGCGGGGACTGGCACGCCACGCGCGCCCTCGGCAGCAGCAGCCCGAACGCCGACGGGTCCGCGCTCCGCATGCAGGTGGTGCCGCCGCTCAGCCGCGCGACCACCGGGATCGAGGTCATCGCCACCGCGCGCTCGGCCCAAGCCCGCGCTACGCTGCCGCTGCGCTGGGACTAACAGCCCGCCCCGACGCCCGCCTCAGTCGTGATAACTGACCCACACTGACATGTGCTGCGCTACTCGCGGCAGTAGAGTGCGCGTTTCTAATGCCGCTCCTGCCAACTACATTTAGCCGCAGTTCGGCAGAATGCACACGAAGCCCGCGCGGGCGAATTTTCTGGCTGGCTCTCTTGAACGGTGGGCCGTGATTCGCAATACTCCTCAATCCTGGACCCCGAGAATCGGGCGTGACCGCCAACCCCACCAGGCGGTAACGGCTACGATGACCGCAGCAAGACCAAAAATCAGAGCAGTTTTGCCTGATGGCTCAATCCGGCCCGCCGCGAAGCCGACGATGCCAATCGCCGCAGCATAAGTGGCAGGTACGAACAGCAGCCTCCAGGTGCGTTGCATGTTCTGATATAGCACCCATACCGCTGAGCTGGGCGGGCGTCGCAGGACCAGCGAGACGGCATCCTTCTTGTGGTCACCTAGGACTCCCCAGAATCGCGGGGGCATGAGCAGGCGGTCGTACCAGAAAAGAGTCATTAGGTAAAGCAGTATCGCTACGGCTAGAGCCGTTAGAGAGACACCCCGAACGGCGGCCCAGTACGTTGTCTTTGGCGTGGTCGTGGCGTACTGGCTCACGACGAACGTCAACACGGCGGTGACGAATCCGCCGAACACTTTTGCGGTATCCATCTTCGATTTGATTTTCGCTCTTATCTCGGTGGTGTCGCTGGCCGCTCGCGGGGTTAGTCCCCACACGGGCCGCCAATATCTTCCGTCCTGCCTCAGGGCTAGCAACTCTGCTCGTGTCAGGCTGGGGACGTCGCGGTAACGGCCGGCTTTAGGCGCGTTTTCGTTGAGCAGTGTTGTCAGAAGGCAACTCATACCTGGATCATGGCCGATGATCAGCGCCGCGCTTTCCGCTCGATCGGGCGCGGGACCGCTCTTGGTGAGTAGCTCGATCGTATTTTTGGCCCACTTGCGAGGGTCCCTCTCATATGCTGAGGGGTCGCGGTCGATGGCTTCCATGCGAGCAAGTGGAGGGGGACCGTGGCCGTACTCGGTTCTGATCGCGTCCGCTGTCTGTTCGTATGCCCTCCGGAACGCCAGTGCGGTGGCAGACGCCGCCTCGGTGTCCTGGCAGTGGAAGCGAGTGACTTTCACCGGGCAGTCGGCCCGGCGCAGGTCGTCGAGGACGCTGGCCAGTGTGCCGCCGACCTCCCGGGCTTCAGTACGGCCCTGCGGTGTGAGTATCTCAACGGGTGGCCAGATCCGCTGCGCTGGTGGGTGCGGGTCTGCGGTCTCCGCGTGTGGCCGCTTCGCCTGAGCGTGGCGCATGATGAAAAGCCACTTCGGGCAAACTGAATTTGAAGAATCCGTCATGACGATGTTGTACTGCTGCCCCCTCGGAAATGCACGTTTGACACGAGAACGCCTCCGCGTCGGCGTTCTGCGAAACCTTCTGCGCTGATGCGGCACTCCATCTCTTGAAACTGCAAACGCAATCGGGATGGGTCAGGCGAGGCCCAACGGAGGGAGTAACGCAACGTACTCATTTCGGCAGATCCGGGCGTCGGCTGACCGGACTGTGCGTAGAGGAATATAGGTCAACCGGCGGTCCGGCGCCTTGTCCCTCGCGGGCGCCGGATCCATGCCCGTCGGCTACGTTTACGCACAGTAGCAGGATGCGGGGAGGCGGGGTCTTGAGCGTGGACCGGTTCGTGGACCGGGTCGCCGGATAATCCCAGGCCTGCGAGTGCCATCCGTGCGATGGCCCGTGCTATCGGTGCAGCTAGCGCGTCCGCAGCCACGGCGCGTGCCTCTCGTAATGCGTAGGTCATCGGTTCGATTCCGATAGGCGGCTCCCAGGTAGGAACCTCCCTGCCGGATCGGTCTGGCTTGGGATCGCATAAGTCCAGCGGTTAGCCACGGACAGATCGTCCGTTCAGCGCAGCGCCTGCGGCGCGTGCGACAGTCTCCTGACTGTGTGGCTGGACTAGCCCGATGCGGCCGATGGGGTGACGATCGGATAGCGGGGGATGGGCAGGGGAGGGCACTCGATCCACACGATCACCGGGCTTCCTGGAGCATCGGCGACGGGTGCCGCGTTGACGAGGCCGAACCTGATGCGCTGGCCGTGGGAGAGCGGAGCCATGCAGCCTGGCCGCGTGCCCAGTTGCCAGACGCCGTACGCGTCGCGCCAGGTGATATTGCTGGGCAGGCCGTAGCTGGTCAGCTGGGGCTCGCCGCTGAGCTGGATTGTGAACTCGTCGCCGTTGATGCCCACGAGGCCAACCGTGCCGGTCTGCACTGTAGGTGTGAGGGTTGCGGTGGTGAGCGACTTCCCGGCCCAGAATCCAGCGGCGACCAACAGGATTGCGGCAGCGCCGAGGGTCATGCGGGTCCTGTTTCGCGTCGTCATGAACGGGCTCCTCACTGCGGTTGGCTGCCTCTGCCGGTAGTCGCCGGGAGCGGTCTGGGCCTGGCTGCGTGGCCTGCTACGGCGGGTTGTTAACGTGGGCGATGACGTGGCCGCTCTGGTCGTAAGCGACCTCGCTGGTGACGTCTGTGCTGCTAAAGCTGTGGCCCGGGGCCCTGATCCAGGCCAGGAAAACCCCGACGGTCTTACCGGCAGTGATTGGCACTGGCACGACGTTGGCGGTGATGTCCTTGCCGAATGCCGTGAGGACCACCCGGACTGCCTGCGGGCTGGTCAGGCCGAGGACCGGCCACGCGGTACCGAATTCAGACGCAGCCAGCGCAACGTCCGGGACCAGCGCGCTGAAGGCGATGCCTCCGCTGCCCGGCACGTCAGACCGAGGCCACGCCGGGCATTCGACGTTCTGGGTAGCCCCCTGGCTGGGGGTGCGGAACGTCGCCCAGCACACCTCGGCACGCCGGGTGACCCAGGCCACCGTGGTCCAGTGCCCGGGCCAGCTGCTGATCAGCGTCAGCTGGCCGTTCGCCGGGGGATCTTCGGCCACCTGGGCATCGATCGGCGCTGCGCTCGGGGCGGCTGCCGGGCCGGATTGGCTCGGGAACATCCTGATCGTGAAGCCACGGCCGCCCACGACCACGCTTCCGACCGCCACGAAAGCGGCCAGCGCCGCACCAAGCTGGGTGAGTCTGCGGCGATGGCGGATCCGCCTGCCGCGGCCGATGATCGCTGCCATATCGAGGTTCGGCGGCTGCGGGTCCGGGTAGTCCAGGTCGACCGGACAGGCACGGCTGGGTTGCGGGGTGTTCATGACGTGACCTCCGATCGGAGCTCGGCATCGGCACGCAGCTTGGTCAGCGCCCTGGACGTGGCGCTCTTGACCGTGCCGGGTGAGATGCCGAGCTCCCGGGCGATCTGGAGCTCCGACAGGTCCAGGTAGAACCGCAGCGCCAGCACGGCCCGCTCCCGGCTGGTGAGCTTGGCCAGCGCCCGGAGCACTAGATCGCGGGCAGCGGACGCGGCGACCAGATCGACGTGACCGAAAACCTCAGGAACCTGCGGCGAGGGCTGCTCGTACCGGACACGTCGGCGCCACCAGTCGGTGTTCGCATTGATGATGCAGCGCCGCACATAGGCCGCCGGGTCACCATCGCGGATCCGGTCCCAGACGGCGTAGGCCTTGGCGAACCCGTCCTGGGCCAGATCCTCAGCCCGGCCGCGGTCACCGGTCAGCAGTTCCGCCAGCCGGACCATCTTGCCTTGGTAACCCATGACGAAATCGGTGAAGTCGCCGAGCTCATCGTGTCGGGACACCGGACCGCCTCTTAGGTCTGCTGGCTTAGCCTCAACGTTCCAAACGCAGCAATGATCCGCTAGGTTCTGCGCGTCACCGAAGACACCAGATCAGTGCCTGAACGTCCGCCCCAGCTCTGAACGTTCTAGGTGCGGCAGCCAAAAGCGTCGGCGATCGGCGTACTCCCTCGAACCTAATGCTGAAGTGCAACCGTCCGGCTGGGCCGCATCGCTCATGCTCCAGAACATTCGTTCCGGGCGGCCATAACTAGCTTGAGAAGCCCGATCATGCGACGAGCAGAACAGCGGCTCAGCGCGCGTTCTCTGCGATCTCCTATATCACTGAGCGTGATGCCGCTGGGGTCGCGGCCCGCGTTAAGCCAGTCGTACCAGGCGGCAGCCTGGCGGGACCGCGCCGGCCCCGCCGAACGCGGTGATCAGCGCGTCGCTTGCCTGACCGGGACCGGGGAACCGGGCGACGCCGCCGTCCAGGGCCGGTGACCATGCCCCCGCCCGGCCCGGGCCCGGCGTGGCGCCGCGGCCGGGCCCGCACCAGTAGGCCCACGGCTGCCCGGCGGGCCGCGGCTGCGGGGCCGGTCCGGGGCGCCGGACGATCCAGACGGCCGCGGGCGGGGGGAGCTGGCCCCGGGCAGCGAGCGCGTCGCGGGCGGCGGCGCGGATGGCCTGGTGGCAGGATCCGGCCCGGCCGCTGTGCCGGCGCGCGTCGGCCGGGAAGGCCTCGGCCTGGTGCCAGTCCTGGCAGCGGTAGCACCACAGCAGTCCCTGCCGGAGCCGGGCCTGGTACTCCGCGGCACTGACCCCGGCGCGGGCCGCCTCGATCTTCAGCGTGTGCTCGCTGGTCATCGTGGCGGCCAGCTGGCAGGTCATCAGGTTCCCGTCTGTCTTGCTGGTCCTGTTCGGCGCCATCACGTCCATCGGGTTCCTCTGCGATCCGGTTTAACCTGGAACGGGGCCGGTCATGCCTGCGGGTTGACTCCCGGCACCGTGTCAGTCGGTTGCATAGAAAATTGTCCTGCAATTTGCAAGCCTGCCGCTCCTGGCGCGGACATGTCAATGCGCTAAGCGGACTATGCACAGGCACGTACCTGGATACCAGGGGGACGGGACCGGGCGGGGCGCCCCCGTGGCCCGGCGCGCGGCGGCGGCCAGGCTGCCGCGCGGCACCGAGCCGCACGCCGCGATCAGCCCGGCGCCGTGGCACCAGGCCAGGCGGTCACACCCAGCGCAGCTGGGCAATCTGGATCGATATGCGGTCAGAAGACTGCATTAGACTCATTGAGTCGGCCGCAGATAGCGAGCCCTTGTGATGGTCTTGGCGCACCGCGAAGCGTCCTGCTGATGACTCGTTCTGCCGGGCATGTACCCGTGCCGCAGCTTCGGTTCCTCCTCCCGCACTACTGGCATGACTGGCCTCCCGCGCCGGGGCCGGGCCTGCGGAGGTCGTCGCCAGCGAAACCCCAGGGCTGATGCCGGACGTGCTCTGGGAGGATGCAGCAGCTTCCTTCGATATCGACGGTTCCGTGAAACTCGTCTATGTCGAGGCTGCCGGGTCCGCGACGATCTGGCAGGAGCTGGCGGGCTGGGTTTCCACTCGCGGTCCTGATCACCGGTACACCGAGACCGGCGCCGCGGGTCCTGCTCTTTGCCTGCCTGCCGCGGAAGAGATCTTCGAACGACGGTCCCGCTTGGCCAAGCCGCACCTGCAATGCCTGAGCGGCTGGATGATCCCGCGTATCCGGGCCTGGCTTGTCTTTTCCCAGTTCACCCCCGCATGGTTCGTCGTCAGTCAGAGCGATATCC
>Ga0070735_10000979_pt1 | contig 28610 bp, 20 predicted proteins | sample Coa_R1_FD_66443 | JGI IMG/M metagenome (GOLD analysis project Ga0070735, IMG submission 66443) | Surface soil microbial communities from Centralia Pennsylvania, which are recovering from an underground coalmine fire - Coalmine... | ecosystem: Environmental > Terrestrial > Soil > Unclassified ...
AATACCGGTTACAAACCGCCGGAATGGTCTTCCAGTCGTTCAATCTGATTCCAAGCATGACGCTGCTGGAGAATGTCGAACTGCCGCTGCGTTTCGCGGAGGTCGAACGCGGCCAGCGCGATGGTCTCGCGCGCCAGGCACTCGATCGGGTGGGGCTGGGCGCAAGAGTTCGGCACCGTCCGACCGAACTCTCCGGCGGCGAACAGCAACGCGCATCGCTGGCCCGTGCATTGATCAATCAGCCGCGATTGCTATTGGCGGACGAACCCACGGGTAATCTCGACAGCCACACGGGCACGGAGGTCATGAGCTTTATTCGTGAGTTCAACGAATCCATGGGCATGACGGTTGTGATGGTAACCCATGAACGGGCTTTGGCCGAACGATACGCAAAACGACTGATCTTCTTGGCAGATGGCAAGCTGGTAAAGATGGAGAGTCTCGAGATCGCCACGCCGGCTTCGCGCGGGGCAGAGTCATGAAATTTTACGACGTGACTGAGCTGGCGGTTCGTAACTTACGGGAATCCATCCTGCGCAACTCTCTGACGACTGTGGGAATCTCGGTTGGCGTGGCTTCACTCGTGGCCATGCTTTCGCTCGGCATTGGTCTTCAACAACTGGCAAATCGGCGGCTGCAGAAGTCGGGGTTGTTTGACACAGTCGTGGTGACCTCGCGCCGCGACCTGCGTGGTTTCAACCGTGAGCAGGAGGAAAATGGTCCAACTCCAGCCGAAAGTCCGGCGCTCGATGATGCGGCGCGCCAGAAGATCCAGCAACTGCCCGACGTTGCCGAGGCGTTCCCCGACATCCGTTTCGTCACCGACTTGCGCTTCGATGAAAAGCCGCACCTGACTATGGTTTCAGGCATGCCGTTTTCGGCGAAGAACAACGATGCCTTCGACGGGATGCAAGGCAGCTTTTTCTCGTCGGAAACGGGCTACGAGGCGATTCTGCAGAAATCGTTCGCTGAAGAGTTGCTGGGTAAGAAAAGCAAGTTCGGGGAAGAAGCCAATGTCGCCGAGATTGCAAAGCCTCTGCTCGGCAAAACTCTGACCATGCGTTATGCGGAGCGAACGGCGACCACCCCAGCGCCGGGAGCAAGCGATAGCAGTGCCGGCACGGCATATTCCGTCATATCGCGTGAGGTCACACTGAAGATCGTCGGCGTTTCTGACTTGGATCCCGACAGCTTGCGGGCGCAGGCGCGGGCACGGGTTTTCATTCCACTCAAACTGGCGCAGGACCTGCATGTTATGCAACCCTCCGATCTCCGCGATACGACCAACGTGGTTGCAGGGAAACCTGCATACACGAGCATGCAAGTGCGCGTGAACAATCCAAAGAATGTCCAGACAGTCGAGGACGCGATCAAGAAAATGGGATACAACACGTTTTCCATCGTCGACGCAACACGCAGCATGCGGCAATTCTTCGCGGTTCTGGACCTATTCCTTGGAATCTTCGGCAGCCTGGCGTTGGCAGTTGCCTCGATCGGGATCATCAATACGTTAGTCATGGCAATTCTCGAGCGACGGCGTGAAATCGGCATCATGAAAGCCATTGGCGCGAGCGACACCGATGTTCGCGGGCTGTTCTTCGCCGAGGCAGGAGCGATGGGCGTGTTCGGCGGATTTCTTGGAGTGGCTCTCGGATGGACCATCGGGCGCGTGATCAACGTCGGTACGAACGTTTACCTCAAACGACAACATTTTCCGCCGGAACAAATCTGGTTCGTCCCTTGGTGGCTGGTCCTGGGAGCGATAGTGTTTGCCATAGTTGTAAGCCTGGTCTCGGGTCTGTATCCAGCGAGCCGAGCGGCACAACTCGATCCCGTGCAAGCTCTGCGCTACGAGTAAACTAAATTCATGCGCCGCGGCACTCCCCTCTTCCTGCTTCTGCTGCTTTGCTCCGTTCCCGCATGGACGCAAGGCCGTATTGATTGCGACGCCCTCAAGAGCCGCATTCTTGCCCAACCCGTCCACTATTGCGTGATGTTGCCGGCAAGTTACGACGCCTCCGGCTCGCGTCAGTATCCGATTCTCTATTTCCTACATGGCCTGAACTCGAACGAGCAGATGCTATTCAAGATGGGCGGGTGGAACACTATCCAGGATATGGAGCAGAAACACGAAATTGGAGACTTTCTAATTGTCACACCGGAGGCGCGTGCAAGCTTCTACGTGAATTCATTCGACGGGAAAGTGCGTTACACCGATTTCTTTCTGCAGGAGTTCGTTCCATACATCGAAGGCCGCTATCGAGTCCGGCGCGAACGCGAAGCCCGTGCAATCAGCGGCATCTCGATGGGCGGCTATGGGGCTTTCCACTTGGCATTTGGCCATCCGGAGTTGTTCGGCGCAGTCAGTGCGGAGAGCGCAGCGCTGATGACTGAATCGATCGAGGATTTGAACACCGCCATTCGCGCCGGCACTCCCCTCGGTAAACTCTTCGGCCCCCTGTTCGGCAACCCAATTCACGAAGATCTATGGAAACAGAGCGATCCGTTCGTCTTAGCAAAGAAAAACAAAAACGAGATTCGTAGCCTGGCGATTTATTTTAACTGCGGTAAACGGGACGATTTTCAATTTGAAGTCGGCGCAGAAGTTCTGCACAAACAACTGGATCACGAGGGCATCAAGAACGACTTCCACCTATACCCGGGCGATCACAGCGCCGGCTACTTTCTTGCCCATCTACCCGAAGTCATGGAATTCCACTGGCGGGAATTCGAAAAAAAATAACTTGAATTCCGTGTTTCTGTGGCGACTCATTCCTGACTCTTTGTTTCTCCCTGCTCGCTCACTTCCTCGGCTCCGGGCATGATCTTTTTCAGCGGAGCTTTGCGCTGCTCTTCGAGTTCCGGATGCGGGAAGGGTTTGCGCGGCAGCATCTGATCGCGCATGGCAGTGTTGTAAACGAAGATTGCTTCGACCGTCGCCGCCTGCTTTAGATCGCCGGCTTCCAGGCGCTCATAGGTATCCATGTTGGAATGGTGTGTAAGAGTTGAATAATCCAGTTCGTCCTGAATGAACTGGAATCCGGGAATGCCAATGGCGTCGTATGACTCGTGATCGGTACCCTCGGTGTTGCGTATAGTAATGGTGGTTACGCCGAGATCTTTGAGAGGCGCGATCCACTGCGAAAAGATCGGAGCTTCGGCGGCATTCTCCTGTAGATAAACGCCAAGAATTTTCCCGCTTCCATTATCGACGTTGAAGTAGCCGGAAATCTTCTGGGATTCCGGTTTCAACTGGATGGGACCGCCGGGCTTACGCATCCACTCGGGCAGTTTCATTTGGTCCGGAGCCGTAGAGAGCGGCACGAAACCGAAATGCTGTTTGACATATCCCGCGGATCCATATTCTCCTTGCTCCTCACCGGTCCAAAGACCAATGCGGATGGTGCGGCGCGGCTTGATGTGCAGCGCATTCAAGATTCGCATTACTTCCATAGAAACCACCGTGCCTGCGCCGTTGTCCGTCGCCCCGGTTGCCGACGCCCAGGAATCCAGGTGTGCCCCGAGCATCACGACTTCATCTTTGAGGATCGGATCGGTGCCAGGAATTTCCGCAATCGTGTCAAATCCGTGCTCGTGATCGCCAGTGAATTTCACATCCACATTCATCTCGATATTGACGGGCACATGCGCCTGCAGAAGCCGATAAACACGTCCGTAGTTTTCGATGGCTGCAACCACAACCGGAAACTGCATGGCACTTTCCCGCTTATAAATGTCGGAACCCAGGCCGCGATCGTCAAAAATGCTGCCACCCTGTCCCGATGAGGGATTCGAACGGCCTCCGCGGCTGGGAAGTATTACCGCCAGAGCATGCTCTGCCACCAGGAACTTGGCAATCTTCTCGTTCAGTTCCCGGCGCTTCAAATATTCCTGCATATACTGGGCGAATTCGCTTTCGGGAGTGAGCGGATAATTGGCGATCTTCGCGAGGTCCTTATCTTCGTACCGCTTGAATAGCGGCTGATCGGGTGGTTTGACTTCGCGCATTTCTCCCACCAAAACGACTTTGCCAGTCACTTTCCCCTTGTACTTGTCGAGGTCTTCGGCTTTCTTCACGTCGATCCACAGAGCGGGACCGCTGATAGCACCATTTGTTGAGGGCGACCACGGAGCGGCCTGCGCAATAAACACCGCCGTATCGGGCGAAGTCATGTGCACCCATGTGTTTAGCTGTTGCCAGCCCATGCCGAACTCGCCCCAGTCTTCGAGATGAGCATTGGTACATCCCATCGCGGCGAGTTGATCGCGCGTCCATTCATTGGCCCGCTTCACGTTTGGCGAACCGGTAAGACGGGAGCCGATCCCATCCATCAGCCCGGAAGCGTACTCCATGACATGCGAGTGGCCTAGCCCTTCATCTCGAATTTGCTGATACATCGTGTAATCGATGTTTTCCTTTGCGGGCTGGGGAAGTTCGTACGAAGGCTTATTTGCCTCGTCGGATTTGTTTGCCTTGGTCTTATCCGCCGCGGAAATAGGGAGAACGAGCAAGAGAACAAAACAAACAGCAACAAGCTGAGTCTTCATAATCTATTTTTCTTCCAGTGTGTGCGTGATAACTGATAACAAACTTGTGATTTTAGCAGGATGGAGGCGACCTAGAAGCTGGCCTGAATCTGCACTAACCCACTCGTACGTTGCCGATTCATCATGTTAGCAGTCGGGATGCCGGTTCTCTGAAACGACTTTTCACAATCTGCAGTGGACGGGCCCCGCATGTTTCCTTCCATGTAAGCCAAACCCGGGCACCGGGTGCAAGTTCCAACATGCGCGCAGCTTGAACATACATGAAGATCTTTGGCGCGGATCGATCTCACTTGTTTCAGTTGGCTCGAATCTCGCCAAATTTCGACGAACCTTTGTTTCCGAACATTGCCGCAAGGCAACGGGAACTGCACACAAGGATACATATCCCCGTAGGGGGAGATGTAACACGCAGTGTGTCCAGCGCTACAGGGATAACCTTCCATCACCTCTTCGCCAGGCACCGGAGGCGGAGCACAGAATTCATCCACGTTGTCGATGAGCGTTCTGTCACGGAAAACTTCGTGCAGATTCGTTCCCGAAATACCGAGGTCGAGAATCGACCTCTCTCCATCCATCTTCGGCGTAATCGTCGGGTCCACCGAATAACCGACGCCCAGTTCCTTCGCCAACTCGATAACACCCCGGTTGTCTGCGACATTGCTAGTCATCAAGACATTCGCGATCGTGACCTTCAGCCCCTGTAACTTGAGGAACTTTATTGCCGCAATCGTCTTCTTCAGCGATCCGGGTAATTTGGTGATTGCGTCATGAATCTCGGGACGGTGAGAGTAGACGCTTATTTGTATCTGCTCGGCCCCCAAGTGTCGCATCTGGCGCGCTTCTTCCTCGCCGATCATCACGCCATTGGTTTTCACCTTTACGTTGAACAATAATTTTCTTGCCTCGGCTACAACCTCAAGGAAGTCTCGCCGCATAAAAACTTCACCGCCGCTGAGCGTCAGAAAAAAGACACCAGCATCCGCGAGTTGCGCAAGAAGATCTCGGATTTCTGCGGTCGTCATTTCCCCGTGATCGTCATGATCCAGATAGCAATGCACGCACCTCTCGTTGCAGCGATAGGTGACGTCAAGATGAACCGAGATCGGAATTCCGAGACGCAGCGCCTTCTGATTCATCTCGGCTAAGAGGCTCATGCGGTATCTGTAGTGTGCTCACGGATTGGATGGGTCGAGACGCGTAAAATGCCGTGGTCTGAAAGGTCGGCCACGAATTGCTCGGCGTCGCGCAGCGCTTCCTCAGGAGCAACCTCAAACTCGGAGCAGATCTTTCTACGAACAATTTCTGACAGAGGAGTATGGCCGTCTGCGGCCTGCCAAATCAGGGTAGCGATTTCGCTTAGCGTAAAGAATGTCGAGTCCGCGGTGGACATGACCATCATCTCGTCACCCACCAGGCGCGCGGCAATGGCCGAGCTTCTCACAATGTACGTTTCAGCGATGCGGGCGTCCTCGACTCACCGTATTATCTCCCACACACTCTTATTCGCAACGAAAATCAAGCGCCGCACGGGAACCTGATCTGCAAACTGGCAAGCAGAATGAAAAACTTTCGCCACCAATTCCTGGTCTTCTGCAAAGAAAAGGATGTTGCTCAACAGTGACCGCACGGCTTCAGTTTTTTCCACTTCTTCGACCCTGTTCTCGGGACCCTTCGCCAGCAAAAATAGTGTTTTCAAGGGCGCGCTTTCGTTTTCTCCGGCACGTGCTAATTCCCCGGCGAACGGCGTTCCATAAGCGTAGTAGCCATCGAACTGACGGCGAATATAAGAAACTTCATCTGTCAGCAAACTGACTTCCGAAGGCGCCAGGTGAGAAATTGTCGTTTTCCCGGCTCCTGATGCGCCCGCAAACAAAAATGCTCGCCGATTGCGAATCGCGCTGGCGGCGTGGACCAGAAATCCGCCTTCCTCGGCCAGCAGCAGGCTATGGGCAATACGCAACGCAGAATCGATCGCGTACGGATTAGCCGTCTGCCGAACCGATCCCTTTCCTGCATCAAGGTCCCAGCGCGCACTGAAATCCCCGCGCTGGATGTGCCACTCGCGACCTGTACGTTTTACAGTGACATCTTCGTCAGCACGATCCCAACCTGACGGCTCGAATAAGTCAACAGACAACTCTAGCCGCGGCTGCGAGTCCGGCCGAATAAATCCCGCATAGCGAGAGGCCAACAGTTCACGAAAACCTGGGCTCTGATTGCGGACCGCAATCGCCATTCCACCGATGTCGATGGTCACGGCCCCTTCCTGCGGCCGCCTGCTCATGAAACCCCTGGGGCGGTCCTCTGACTATTTCTCAGCGCCATCGAGGCATTTCGACATCTCAACGCGAAACTTTTCATGCGATCGCTTCTGGCAAAAACCCGTGCGACACATCGGTGGAGAAGAGAAACTCTAATGGAGGGCGGCCACTCGCGTTTACCACGTTGAACGCGAACGACTTTCCCCAGCACGTTCTGAGACTCCACCGGTTGGTCGTTCTCTGGCATACCGTCTCCTCGAGTGATCCAGCAACCGTGATCCTGTGCAATTAGACGATGAACGACAACGCGGCCGTCTCGATGAACCATTACAATGTCACCGCAGATTACCGATTCGCGGTGGCCGTCCACGGTCAGAACGTCGCCAGGCCATAGTGCTGGCACCATGCTCGTTCCTTGCGCGACAAACCGAATACTGCCCCCCGATCTCAGATGTCCGATAGCGAGTTCCATCTTATTCCGATCGTTGGGACGATCGTGCATGGAATTGCCTATGAAGTCTTCCGATTGAAGCGGCATTGGAATTGGGTGGGGCTAATTTTCCCGCAGGCTAACGCCATCGTCTCGAATACTCGTTCGTGGCGAAAACTGGGTTTTTGATATGGTTTCTTACACCCTGGCTGCCGATCGATCGCCGGTTTCGCTTCGCCCTTAACGCTCTTTTCGGTCATGAAGTACGCGACCAACCTGGCGCGAGATCCTCGCGCGAACTGATGGCTCCCTCGGAGTTTACAACATCCGTGATAGCTCAGTGGTTAGGATTGTTGATTCGTCTAAGGTCGACCCGGAGGCCGTTTGTGTCTATTGAAAGGTCAGCACCACGCTGGTTCTGTTGTATGTAACCTTCCAACCATTGGTCACACTGGAGAACTGCCCACTCACACCCTTACTCTGGATAATCGTGAAGGTCTGTCCGGCCGACGGGGAGAAACCATTGATTGTTGTCACATTCAAAGCACCAGCCACAGTTCCGGTTCCTCCCAGTAGCAGCCGGTCATACTGGCTGGTATTCGTTCCCCCAATTTTCACGGTGAACGACGCGGCGGTACCTTGGGTGCAGTTGCCGGATAAGGTCACCGCACCAACTGCCTGGGATGTGCCTGGGGCAATTGTTCCGCTGGTATTCTGCACCGACCCTTGGATGATCCCCGAGCCGGATAACACGCCGCCGGTCAGCGTAGGAGTCGAGGAAAACGAAAGGAGACCGGTGCTGGCATTTGTGCTCCCGTTTTGTTGCCCATAGGTTCCAGAAAAGCTCATTGTTCCAGTTGCCGACTGTACCGTCCCTGCGTTCTTGAAGGCTGGCTGGACGCTGCTCGTGCCGGTTCCACTGGTCTTCTCGAATAGACCGCCGTTATTGAAGAATCCAGATGATCCCTTGAGACTCGCGTCAACGCTGAAGTTCCACGTTCCAGTGGAGCTATTGTTCACGACGGAGGCGTCCAGCAGCGTGAGGTATGACCCACGTTGCGTCAGGATCGCGGTCTGCAGGTTGTTAAGTGTTCTTCCATCCAGCACCGGCAGTCCCGCGCCAAACGTGATTCCGCCCTTCGCATTTGTCACGGCTTGTGTTTGAGGGGCGCTGCAGGCTCCAGTCGTGGTCGAGTAGGCCGTGCACATTGTGCCATTCGTCCACGTAAGCATTGCGTTTAAATTCAGGATGGCCACTCCGTATACGAAGCCGGCCGCCAGATTCACAGGGCCCCCGAACGTTACAGTACCGGATTGATTGAAGCCAACCGCTGAACCCGAAAAATTCGTGGTTCCTGTCAAACTGTAGCTACCGGTCAGGACTTCGCTGCCGCTGGTAAAGTTAATCGTGCCCGCACCGGTGAGCTTTCCGCTTAGCGCATACGTACTGGAATCGAATTGCAAGGTTGCGCCAGAGGCAACAGTCCACGATCCAGCGCAAGTCGCGTTGCAACTGCCTCCACCCATAAAGTCTAGAGTTGCCGCGTTCGCCAGTACTGCTCCTACATTGTGAAACGCAGGTTGAATTGTGCTAACACCCGTTCCAGCTGTCTTCTCAAACGTTCCCAGGTTAACCAGAATCCCGGTAGTGCCAGAGATATTGGTGTCAGCTGCGAGATTCCAGGTCGCGCCCGCCTTGTTATAGATCACTGCAGAATCGAGCATCGTGAGAAAGTATCCGCTGCCCATCATCGACATGACCTGGTTGTTGTTCAGGGTTCGTCCGTCCAGCGTGGGAAATCCAAATGGGAACGTGATCCCGCCATTGGCGTTGGTCACCGATTGTGTCTGTGGCATGGCGCAGCCCGCCGTCAGTTGAGAATAGAAAGTACACATCTCCCCATACGTCCAGGTGAGCATCGCCGCAAAGGTCAAAGTTGCTGTTCCGTAGATCGCACCACCAGTGAGGTTCGCCGGTCCAGTGAAAGTGACGGTTCCAGGTTGGTTGAAGGAGACGAGCGCGCCGCCAAAGTTTGTCGTTCCTGAAACTGTGTAGGCGCCAGTGAGAACCGCGCTTCCGCTCGAGAAGCTCACCATCCCCGCGCCGCTAAACGGCCCGCTCAGCGAAAAATTAGCAGTATCAAACTGAAGCGTTCCCCCAGATGAAGTTGTCCACGAGCCGGAGCATGTCCCCGAACAGCTGCCCCCGCCGGTTAAATCAAGTATCCCGGAGCTTTCGGTGACGTTCCCAGTGTTATTGAACACAGGTTGAATTGAGCTTGTAGTGATCCCTCCGGTTTTTTCGAAAGTACCGTTGTTATTGAATACGCCGGAAATCCCATTGATATTGACATCGGCGGTCAGGTTCCAGGTGGCCCCAGCGCTGTTGTTGATGATCGAACCGTCCAGCAGGGTTAGAGAACTGTGTCCAGCAACTGGCATTCGTGCTGTCTGTGCATTGTTCAGTGTCCGTCCATCTAGCGTCGGAAATCCTGACCCAAACGTAATGCCTCCGTTTGCATTTGTCACGGCTTCCGTAGTCGGGGCGACACATGACGCCAGAGTCGAGGAATACGTCGTGCACATATTCCCGTCTGACCATGTCAGCATTCCGGTGACCGTCAGATTGTCATTTGCAGCCAGAGTGCCGCCATTTAGCGACAACGTTGGAATGGTGATCGTGCTGACAGCCGTAGTCGCCAGGTCTGCAATCCCTCCGTTCACAGACAAGGCACCGAGGTTAGATACAGTTCCACTGAAATTGACCGTGCCAGCCCCAATTGTTGTCCCGCCGCTGATGTTGTAATTCCCGGTTAACGTCGCCCCTGCAGTGGCGAAGTCTACGCTCCCGGCGCCAGCTGCGCCCGTTCCCCCGATTTGGCCACTGAGGGTATAGTTTCCGTTATCGAACTGCAGCGTCGTACCAGATGCCACACTCCACGACCCCGAACAAGCCCCTGTGCAACTCTCTCCTCCGGTAAGGTCCAGGTTGGCCGCGTTAAGCTGCACGACACCGGTGTTGTTGAAGAACACTTGGACCGTCGTTGTGCCAGTCCCGCCATTTTTCTTGAAGGTTCCGGCATTGATAAAAACCGGGCTTTTAGATCCCCCGGCGTTCTGCAGATTGGCATCCGAAGCAAGGATCCATTGGGCTCCGCTTTGGTTGTTGATGATGGCGCCATCCGCCAACGTCATGTTGAACGCGCCTGTGATCGATGCAGACTGCGCATTGTTCAACTTGCGCGAGTCCAAGGTCACTGGGCCGGTTATGCTGACGCCCGCGTTCGCAAACACAGCCGATACGCCTTGTGAGGCGTTGCAGGATTGGTTTTGAGAGCTATACGAGGTACATATCGCTCCGCCCGCCCATGTCAGAGCGCCGTTGGTCGTGATCGTCCCAACGCCGGTCATAGTGCCGCCGTTCATCTCAAGCGTTGTCATGGTTCCAAACTCGGTGAAAGTCAACACGCCCGAGCTAACGGTGAGATCTGCGGCAAAAGTTCCTCCTGGAATTGTTAAAGGGCCGCCCGAGAACGTGAGAGGTGCGCCTGAGGTCAGCGCCGCGATCTGCTGATTGGCGCTGGCAAGCGAGGAGATTGTAATTCGGTTTGTGAACGTGCTCGCAATACAAACCTGGTCGCTTGAAACCGGAACTCTGCTCAGACTCCAATTCGCAGATGTCGTCCACTGATTGTCGCCGCCACTCCCTGTCCAATTGTTGCTTCTCGTGCCGCAGGTCACATCGCCGGGTAAAGCGATAAAGCTACCGATTTTTGCCGCAAAAGCTCCCTGCAGATTTGCTCGATGGGAGGTACTGATCTGAGCTTCGGGGAAATCATGGGAATGTGTCCACCCTCCGACATAAACCGACCCTTGCTCATCCACGGCAACCGATTCACCGACGTCTGTTCCGCTCCCACCCAGATATGTTGAGAACAGCAGAATTCGATTCTTCGTATCGACGACGCTGATAAATGCGTCTGCGCTACATTTTTCACTCGTTCCGCTACACCTCTCCTGTAAAGCACTTTGGATTGGAAAGTCCGGAGAACGCGTCCAACCCACGATCGCGGCTTTGCCCGAGTGATCCAATGCAAGTGACTTCGCATAGTCCTCTCCGTGACCGCCGAGATACGTAGAAAAAACAATGGCGGATCCATCGGGTAAGAACTTCGTCAGAAACGAATCACTTTGCCCGGATAATGTTCTCTGCAGAGGCTTGATTGCCGGGAAGTCTTTGGACCTGGTCGACCCTGCCACGTAGATTCCAGTCGCATCGAATGCGATCGATGAGCCCACATCGCCGCCGCTTCCGCCCAGATACGTCGAAAATACAATGTTGCCCGTGGCAGACAGCCTCGTGACGAAGGCCTTGCCGATGCACCCTGTTTGCGGGGTCCCGCATGCATTCTGGAGCGCGCTTTGCGTTGGAAAATCTGACGATTTCGTTTCGCCCGTCACATAGATGTCGCCTGCTGGATCGACCGCAATTCCACGGATTTCATCACGCTCGCTTCCGCCTAGATAGCTCGAAAACAAGATTCTCGAACCATCCGGACTGATTTTCGTGATGAACGCATCGCCGTCTCCTTCCGCAACCATTTGTACGGGATTCACTAGAGGAAAATCCGCTGATCTTGCCAGTCCAGCCACGTAGGCGTTCCCGGCCCCGTCGACTGCAACTGTGTTTGCTTCGTCCTCTCCGCTGCCACCGAGGTAAGTCGAGTATAGTAACTTGCCGTTAGGATTCACTTTTACCAGAAATGCATTCCCGGCACACTCACCTCTCCCGTCCGAGGTGCAGCTTTGCTGAACCGCATTAAGGACCGGAAAATCTCGCGCGCGGGTCCTTCCCGCAACATACGCGTTCCCTTGCAGATCCACCGCAATCGCTCGTGCTTCGCTCAGCCACTCGGAGTCTAGGTAAACACGGAAAACCACGGATGAACCGTCAGCAGAGAGTCTTGCCACGAACGGCCTTCCCAGATTCGCCTGTGCTTTCGGCCCTATCATGGCTGATTCGCCGGCGACGTTCGTGCCCGCAAGATATAGACTTCCATCCCGCCCCACAGCCACCGCGGTGACTTTGTCGTTAGCGTCGGGCAATATCGTTGAGTAAACCAGAGCGGGGTGGGATGGAATGGACTTTGTCGCGGGAGCCGGTGCGTCAGATGCGATCGTTGAATAAGCCCAGAATCCAAGAATCAGTACAAGGCAGGCGCGACCTACCCTTTGGCACAACTGCATGTTTTCTCCCCAACCACACGAATTAAGCCAGAGCCGCGGCGCCTTGCGAAGTGTCCTTCTGACCAGCTGTCTCAGATTTGATAAGCGATTAGAATCAAGACGGAAAAATTACCTGAGTTTCACAGGGCAGGACGTTCATGTCAAGCAGAAACCGGTTATCGCAGTTTTACAGCAAATTTCTGCTTATTGAGTCCAGATTTCAGACGACCAGTGGCACGCCGAAATGACCCCATGATGAACGGTCTTCACTACTCGTATCTGTCTGATTAGGACCACCCGCGAGACACGCTGAAAATCTTCCACGTCAGCTTGCAGTGCTCACTAGCCGCACCAGCACACAACGAGAACAGGGCATGAGATTACCGAAGCAAGCGCTCATTGCGGAATACTCGAGAATAGACGGTCTCAGACTTGATCCAGTTTTTACGACGCCGGCATGCACGCGCACCGGCACGCCGGCGTCTGTCATCGCAGCCATCTTTCCGGTCTGCGAAGGGCTTCAACCAAGTCTTCGAGAAAACGAGCGGCCCGCACTCCATCGATGACGCGATGATCACAAGAGAGCGTCAAACTCAGGCTGGGCCGAACGACGGCTTGGCCGTTGTGGGCGACCACGCGATCAGCGATAGTTCCAACCGCCAGAATCGCCGATTGACCCGGCGGAAGAATCGCGCTGAACGCATCGACGTGATACATACCCAGATTGCTGATGGTAAACGTCGCTCCGCTTATGTCAGCTGGGCGAAACTGATTGTTCTTCGCACGTTCAGTCAATTGACTACGCTGTTGCGCGATCCGGACCAATTCCAGTTTGTCCGCGCCATGGATGACAGGCGCTACCACGCCGTCGGCGACCGCCATCGCGATCGCAGTATTGATCTCCGAATTCAGACGAATTTTGCCATCCACCCAAGTCGCATTCAATCGTGGGTGTTGCCCTAACACCTTTGCGACTGCTGCCACCAGCAGGTCCGTGTGGGTTACACGCACTCCCGGCGCTGCAAACTTTTCGCGGGCGGCGTTCAAACCACTGGCGTCCACTTCTCGACTGACAAAAAAATGCGGCGCAGTCGTCCAGCTTTGCGTAGTCCGCTCGGCCATCAGGCGACCGACCGCTCCAGGTTCCAGGTGCTCGGTACCTGGCACGAACTGCGGCTTCGCTGCGAGCACATCGGAAGCGAGAATTTCACCCTCCGGCCCTGAACCCGGCAGTTGAGCAATGTCAATTCCGTGCTCTTTTGCTAAACGTCGTGCCTTCGGAGAGATCCTCGCACCGGTCGATGCCGCACCTTCCGCATGACTGGCAGACCCAGCCGCGGGAACCTCTGAAGCTCGCGCCGACCTCATGCTGTGGCCGGGCCTAGTTTCCTGCGGCGCGCTTTCCCCGGGGCGCAGAATCCAGGCAATTGTCTGACCGACTGGAATCACCGACCCGGCGCTCGCCGAAACTCCCGCCAACACGCCTTCTGCCGGCGACTCAACTTCGAGCACGGCTTTATCCGTCTCGATCTCGAGCAGGGGTTCGCCCTTGGACACACTGTCGCCCTCCTTTTTCCGCCAAGCCACCAGCTTGCCGGCTTCCTGCGCCATTTCGAGGGCGGGCATGACTACGCTAAAAGGCATGTCAGTTCGTTTAGTCTGTGACGCCTACTCTTTCCGATTTTGCGCTCTCTTCAATCATCTCGAGCACACGCTTGCTCGGACCCGACTCGCTCTCACGCGTAGTCGGAAGCGGACCGTTAACGGTGAAGTAGTGGGCACCCGCCACGAGCAATTCTTCCGCGGGAAAACGAGTGATCACCTCGTGACCGGTCGGAGTTACAACGATCTCTTCTTCAATGCGTGCGGCGCTCCAGCCGTCGGTCGAAGGCCAGAAGGTTTCCAGTGCAAACACCATACCGGGCTTGATCTCGTGGGGATGCTCAAACGAAACCAGGCGGCTGATGACCGGCTTCTCCCAGATGGCAAGACCGACTCCGTGACCGTATTGCAGCGCAAAGCACGCCTCTTCGTTCGGGAAACCAAACTCCTCCGCCTTGGGCCAAACTGCGGCGATTTCGGCAGTCGTCCGGCCAGGCCGCACCAACTCGATTGCAGCATCTAGATATTCGCGGCAGCGCTTGTAGGCATCCACCATTGCATGCGACGCGTACCCAATTGAGAAACAGCGGTAGTAGCAGGTCCGATAACCCATGTAGGAGTGCAGAATGTCGTAGTAAACCGGATCGCCGGGACGCAAAACACGGTCCGAGAAAATGTGCGGGTGGGGATTGCATCGCTCTCCGGAAATCGCGTTCACAGCTTCCACGTACTCAGATCCCAGATCGTACAGAGTCTTGCTCACCAGCCCGACAGCTTCGTTCTCACGCATCCCGGGCTTCATAGCGCGATACAAGTCATCATAAGCAGCATCAACCATCATGGCGGACATATTGAGCAGCGTAATCTCATCCCGCGTCTTGATCACGCGCGCATCCGACATAAGCTGTTGGCCGTCGACAACCTTGATGCCTTCGCGTTGCAACGCGAACAGAACCGGCGGCTCGATGATGTCAATGCCAAGTGGCTCTTTCATCAGGCCACGCATTTCGAGTTCGATGCGAATTTTGCGCGCGACATCCTCTGCGCGCCCCATCTCCGGCGACATAGCTCCGCGCAGCATCGAAATTCCCGGTCGAGAACGCTCGCCCAGCCAGGGGCAATGCAATTGATGGTGCTTGGCGGCTGATCCGAAGTCCCACAAGATCGGTTCATCATTTTGCGGAAGCAGCGTAAACCGGTTGCACTTGTCCTGCGCCCAGCTGCCGATGTTGGTCGAGGTGAGGTAGCGCACGTTATTCATGTCGAAACAGAGCAACGCGCCCATTTCGGACTTGGCCAGCAGGTCCTTTGCGCGTTGCAACCGTTCCCGACGTAAGCGGTCGAAGTCGACGCGCTGCTCCCAATCCACCGCCATCGTTCCATGAGTCGGCAATGCCATGGTGCCCTCCTAACTGCAGCCAGCGCTACTTTCCGCACAACCTTCGAGCTGTTTCGGCGACCGTCGCTTCGGTCGGAACGGTCGCATCTTCGAGCGGCGGTGAAAACGGCACGGGAACATGCATCGCACCCATGCGAGTGACCGGCGCATCCAAGCTGTAAAACGCGCCTTCGGCAATCACTGCTGCGATCTCAGCGGTCACACCATATCGGCCATAACCTTCATCGACCACGATTGCCCGTGAAGTTTTTTTCACAGACTCGATCAGCGTCCGCTCATCGAGCGGCCACGTAGTTCGCGGATCGATCACTTCTGCGCTAATGTCGCTTTGCTCCAGCAATTGCGCAGCCCCCAAAGCAACCTGCACCATGCTGCTGGTTGCAATCAGCGAGATGTCGCTGCCCGTGCGCTTTACATCCGCGACGCCTAAAGGGATCGTATAGTCATCTTCAGGCACCGGCCCCTTCAGCTTGTACATCATCTTATCTTCGAAGAAGACCACGGGATTTTCGTCGCGGATCGCGGTTTTCAACAGGCCCTTCGCATCATATGGCGTCGAGGGCAGTACAACTTTCAAGCCGGGAACATGGCTGAACCAAGCATGTAGCGACTGCGAATGTTGCGCGGCCGAGCGGCGCGTCGCGCCCAATGTAGTGCGCATCACCATCGGAACTCTCCACTTCCCGCCCGACATGTAATGCACTTTGGCGGCCTGATTCGCCATCTGGTCCATCGTCAGGGTGATGAAGTCCCCGAACATGATGTCGACAACCGGACGCAACCCAGTCATCGCAGCGCCTACGCCAATGCCCGTGAACCCAGCCTCCGAAATTGGCGTGTCCATTACCCGTTCTGTGCCGAATTCTTCGACGAGCCCCGACAACACCTTGAACGGAGTTCCCGCTTCGGCGACGTCTTCGCCAAAAATGCAGACGCGGGAGTCCCGCCGCATTTCCTCCGCGAGTGCCTCGCGAATCGCTTGCGAGAACGTGAGTTCTCGGGTCTCAGGCATAGACGTCCTGGTCTACTTCGCTGGGCAGGGGATATGGCGCGTTAACCGCAAATTTCACCGCCGCCTCCATCTCTGCCCTAACGTCGGATTCAATCCGCTCGAGCGTCGCGCGGTCTGCTGCACCTTGCTCCTCAAGCCATTTCGTCAGTAGCTGAATGGGATCCCGCTCGGTCTTCCATTGCTGTTCTTCCTGCTTCGAGCGGTAGTACTCGCGGTTGATATCTCCAACGTGATGCCCATGATAACGATACGTATTGCAGACGAGGAACCCGGGGCCGCCGCCCTCGCGAGCCCGATCCACCAAGCGCTTCGCCGCAGCAAACACTTCTCGCACATCTTGTCCATTAACGGTTTCGGTGACGATCCCAAAAGCTCTTCCTCGTCCCGCAATGTCGCCGGCAACGGTTTCACTGTAGTGCGTGTATTCGGTGTAAAGATTGTTTTCGCATACGTAGATCACAGGCAGCTTCCAAAGCGCCGCAACATTCATCACTTCGTAGAGAACACCTTGCCCGAGAGCGCCTTCGCCGAAGAAGCACACGGCGACGCGTTTCGTGCCCGTCCGCTTGGCTGACAACGCGGCACCGGTAGCAATGCCCACGCTGCCGGCCACGATCGCATTCGCACCCAGGTTGCCGGTAGCAGGATCGGCGATGTGCATAGAGCCGCCTTTGCCGTGGCAATAACCGGCTTTCTTGCCCAGCAACTCTGCAAACATCCGATCAGGCGACGCGCCTTTTGCCAGGCAGTGCCCGTGGCCGCGATGGGTACTGGTAATGTAGTCGTCCTGACGGAGCGCCTCGCAAACGCCGACTGCAACCGCCTCCTCGCCAGTGTAAAGATGGGCCAACCCGGGCATCAGCGCCCGCGTGTAGAGCTCGTTGACATGCTCCTCAAACACGCGGATGCTCACCATTCGCCGGTACATGCGGAGCCAATAAGAATTCGTGGCTCCCGAATCGACTTCCGGACGATCGGCCGCAATGGTCATTTTGCGATTCCCGTCTTTACTCCGGACATTTTTGCCAGGACATCAAACATCACTGCGAAATCGTACTTGGCCCAGCCCATGCCGCGTGCTGCCGTAAGAAATTCGTTACTCGCTGAAGTAGTCGGCAACGGCACATCGAGCTGCCGCCCCAACTCCATGGCCAGGACCATGTCTTTCTGCATCATGTTCACATCGAACCACGCCTCTTCAGGCTGCTGCAGAACGAATGGCCCGCGATACTGAATCATGGGCGACGCAACCGCACTGTGCGTTAACACCTCGACCGCGGTTTCGCGCGTGATCCCGCTTTTTTCGGCCAGGAGCACGCCCTCCGAGAATCCCATCATCTGGACGGCGAGACTCAGATTCACGGCGATCTTCATCGATAACGCCAGGCCGTTGTCACCGACGTAGGTCACCTTCGGTCCAATATCCAGCAAGATTGGCTTGATTCGTTCAAAAGTTTCACGCCGGCCGCCGACCATCACCGACAACTTGCCTTCCTGCAGAGTGATGACACTGCCCGAAACCGGCGAGTCCACCATGTCCGCGCCTTTTTCTCGGACCTTTGTCGCAAATCCGCGGCTGACGGCAGGACTAACTGTGCTGATATCGGAAAAGATTTTCCCGGAGCTTAGACCCGCTAGCAAACCGTCAGCGCCTTCCATGATGGCCGTCAGTGCAGCCGAGTTTGTGACCATGGCGAACACAACGTCACTCGCTGTGGCGGCGGCACGGGGTGAGTCAGCCCAAGCCATGCCTTTCTCGATCAGCCATTCCGCTTTCTTGCGAGTGCGGTTATATCCGGTGATGCTGTGCCCTTTGCTGAGCAGGCGGTTCACCATTTGCCCGCCCATTGTCCCCAACCCGACAAATCCCAGCTTCGCCATTCTTTACTCCAGTCAAGAATTGGATCTCAGCAGCGGTTGTGCTTCACTCGACTTCGAATCTTCGCGAACTTGTAAGAGGTGAGCGCGCATGGCCGCCCGCGCCATTTCACAATCTCGCCGTTCAACCGCATCCAGGATCCGCCTGTGGTGATATTGACCGCGCTCCGGGCCGCCCTCGACATAAAAAATTCGCATGCGCTGCTCTCGCAGCAGCCCGACAATCGAATCAATGAGTGAAAGAATCAGTGGATTCGCGGCTGCTTCGGCTAGCGAAAGATGAAAATCCAGATCAGCCTCGATGAATGCAACCGGATCCTGACGCAGCCGGTCCATCACGTTGAATGCATCCCGCATCGCACTCAGATGTTGCTCCTCCGCCCGCGTCGCTGCTAATGCCGCGATCTCCGGCTCGAGGATCGTGCGCAGTTCGGCAAGGTTCGCGGAACCATCGGCCTGGCCAACTCGTATCATCCAGTCAAGCGACTGCCGCATCGCTTGCCCCGTGCCGTTGGTGATGAAAGTTCCCCGGCCTGAATAGGCTTCTACCAGCCCTTTTTCCCGCAGCGCTTTTACGGCTTCGCGAACGGCGGTGCGGCTCACGCCGAATTTCTGCGCGAGTTCTCTTTCAGCCGGCAGCTGGTCACCGGCCTTCAGGCTCCCCTTGAGGATCGATTCCTCGATTTGCGAAACGATCTGCTCGTAAAGCCTGGATGTGCGAATGGCTTTGTACATCGATTTTCCAAAAACCTCACTCGGGCTCGCAATATAGCATAGAGATGGTTATTAGGTATAGTGGTCTGACCACAATACCTCACCACAAACGACCTAACTGACCGATACCGTCTTTGTGTTCGTGAACTCGCGAATCCCGTAAGGTCCGAGCTCGCGACCGTGCCCTGAGTGCTTCACCCCACCAAACGGAATCCGTGGATCCGACGCGACCATCCGGTTTATAAAAACCATGCCCGCCTCCAGCTCGGTGACGAAGCGTTCGCGTTCTTCGTCATCGTTGGTCCATGCGCTGGCACCCAGCCCGAAGCGGCTGTCGTTGGCGATGGCGATGGCGTCTTTGATGTTCTGCGCTCGAAACAGACACGCGACTGGTCCGAACAATTCCTCTCGATACGCCGGAGCACTCTTCGGAATATTGGCGAGCACGGTGGGCGCATAGAAATTGCCCGGACGTTCCAGCTTTCTTCCACCGGTTAGAACCCGAGCACCGGCTTTTACGGATTGCTGAACCGCTTCATCAAGGCTTTCCACACCATCCGGAGTGGAAAGCGGTCCCAGATCAGTGCTCTCCTCCATAGGATCGCCAACCTTTAGTGCTTCCATTTGACTTGTGAACTTTTCCTCGAACCGTTCGAAGATCGAATCCGCGACAATAAAGCGCTTCGCAGCGATGCAGGACTGCCCATTGTTGATGATCCGCGCTTTGACCCCGGTTTTGACAGCTTCATCCAGATTCGCACTTGGCATCACGATAAAAGGATCGCTGCCGCCTAATTCGAGAACGACCTTCTTGATGCGTTTTGCCGCGCCAATCCCGACTTCTACGCCTGCCTGCTCACTTCCCGTGAGTGTCGCCGCGACCACCCGGGAATCCTGGAGCACCGCGTCCACCTGCTTCGATCCAATCAGCAGTGTCTGAAAAACTCCTTCCGGAAAACCAGCCCGGCAAAAGATCTCTTCCAATTTGAGCGCGCATTGCGGTACGTTCGAAGCGTGTTTAAGCAAACCAACATTGCCTGCCATCAGCGCTGGCGCCACGAACCGGACGACTTGCCAAAAAGGAAAGTTCCAAGGCATCACTGCCAGGATCGGCCCGAGTGGTTGATAGCGAATGTAGCTGCGCTTCACCCCAGTGTCGATGACTTCGTCAGCGAGGAACCGCTCTGCATTCTCCGCGTAATACCGGCACGCCGATGCGCATTTCACCGCTTCGTCGACCGCCGAGCGGAGTGTTTTTCCCATCTCTGCGGTCATCAACTTGGCGTGTGCTTCTTTTTCTGTCTCGAAAATCTCCGCCGCTTTGGTCATCATGCCCGCACGTTCCGCAAACGACACGCAGCGATAACTGGCAAACGCGGTGGCAGCACGCCCGATTTTGATTTCCACTTCCGCATCCGAAAGGACATTAAACGTTTTCAGAACCTGTCGAGTGGTGGGATTGATGCTGGCAATTGACATCGGCGTGGAACCTCCCCGTCAAGCGTCGAACGCCCGACCGGAACTAGAGATCCAAATCGGTCCAACCACCATACCACAAATCGCTTGACAGCAAACCAGCAGCAATGGTAGAGCTGTCAGACCACAACCAATCCGGACGAGGTGTAATGCACCATGCGCGCTCCTGCGGTTTCTTGCCGCTCCACCATGCGAACCTTGCTAATCTCCGTAACCGCCCTCGTTTGTTTACCACTGGCCGCGCAAACCTACAATGGCCGGATACTGGGAACCGTCGCCGACCCTAGCGGAGCTGCGGTAAGTGGCGCCGCCATCACTATCACCGATGTTCAACGCGGCACAACCCGCACCCTGACCACGGACCAGTCCGGCCTCTATGCGGCTCCAGATCTCTCGCCCGGAATTTACAAGGTGCGAGTTGAGGCCAAAGGGTTCAAGACCGTGGAACGCACAGGTGTAACGGTCGAAGTTGCAAAAGATGCTCGGGTCGATATCGGCCTGCAAACAGGCCAAATCAATGAAGTGGTTGAGGTCTCCGGTGAGGTTCCCCTGGTTGACGCGACTTCATCGACCCTCGGTGGAACGCTGACAACCGAGACCATTAACGATCTTCCCTTAAACGGTCGTAACTACGAAAACCTCTTACAATTGCGTCCCGGTGTCGTGCGCTACCCCGGGGGTGGATTTTCGACTACCAGTACAAACGGCCTTCGTGCCGAAGACAACGCCTACTTGATTGACGGGTTGTTCAACAGCGAGCCCTTCTCTGGGCAAAGCATCATCAATGGCGCGGGTATCGCCGGTGATTCGGCAACGATTCTACCGGTTGACGCGATTCAGCAGTTCAACGTCGAGGAGAACCCTCCTGCAGAATATGGTTGGAAGCCCGGTGCTATTGTCAATGTGGCTCTCAAGTCCGGTACGAATGGACTGCATGGCTCGGCGTATGCTTTTGGTCGTGACACGGTTTTCGACGCTCGAAACTACTTCAACACCGTCGAATCGGGGCCGAAAAACCCTCGAAATTTGGAACAATTCGGCGGCACAGCCGGCGCGGCAATTATCAAGGACAAGCTGTTCTTTTTCGGTGGTTATGAAGGCCAGCGTTACACCGTAGGCAACGTCGGGCAGATCTCGACACCCGCGACCGTTTCACTCGGCGGTGATCCCAATAACAGCGTAGTGGACGCCATCTCCGCGGTCCATACCGCTTTTCTGGCCGGCGCGCTTACTCACGATGTCAGTGCTTCCAGTCTCAAAATTGCCGGATGCACCATGAGCCCTTCCATCTCCTGCAACGGCACCGGCTTCCCCACTAATAACGGCACCAGCCCCTTAGGAGCAACCACCATCGAGTTTGGTCTTCCGAACACTGTAAGTGCAGACAACGCGGTCGGCAAAGTAGATTTTCACCTGAACGATCGCCATACCCTCACGAGCATGTATTTCTTCGGCAATAACTCGGGCACGGTATCGGACGCCAGCCAGTTGCAAAGCAAATGGCTCACTCAGATCCATACTCGATCGCAGGTGTTTGGAGAAAACTGGACGTGGGTCCCGAGTGCACGATGGGTGAATGAAGCGCGCTTCGGCTACAACCGGCTTTACCAACCTACATTCACAGCCGACCACAACCTCGCGGCCTCAACTTATGGCCTCGATACCGGGGTGACGAATCCGCTCTACGGTGGTTTGCCGCGCATCAATGTTTTCCCTTTCTACATCTTTCCCCAGGAATTGGGAGGATTCAATTGGCCCAAGGTTCAAGGTCCCGATACCAGATTCCAATTCGTCGATCATGTTTCATACACACGTGGCAAACATGCTTTCAAATTCGGTGGTGAAATACATCACGACGCTTTCAATGGTGGCGCATACGGTGGTTCAAGAGGCCGTATCAAGTTTGTCGGAGGAGCTTTCGACAGCGGCAACTCCTCGGGACTCGAAGATTTCTTTGCCGGCTTGCCAACTTCCGGCAGTCAGCTCGTCGGCGACCCGACCCGACACATTCACAACTGGGGATACGCGTTCTTCCTGCAGGACGATTGGCGCGTGACCCGAAACGTAACTGTCAATCTCGGGCTACGGTATGAGATCGATACGGTGGTAAAGGAAGATCACAATCTGATCGGTAATTTCAGTCCTGCTGCAGGACTTGAACAAGTCGGGCAGCAAATCAGTTCGCCTTACAACGGAGATCACAACAATTTTGCTCCTCGTCTCGGTTTGGCATGGGACGTAGCGGGGAATGGTAAGACCGTGGTTCGTGGAGGGGGCGGGGTCATCTATGAAACGATCAACTGGGAATCTTTTCTCGCGCTGAATAATGCGCTTGGTATCAGCACGATTCCAACAGGTGCCATCATTAACGCCAGCGGTGGCACGGCCGGGGGATCGATTTCCGTAGGCACCGTCAATTTTGGCGGTTCGAGCCTGAACTGGAATGGCCCGGGTACCGTCTTTCCCACAGGAACCATCAACTGCTTCGCGAACCCCTGCAGTCTTCTCGGAATTACTCCCAATCTTCGGACTCCCTACGTATACAACTGGACCCTCGGTGTCCAACACGCCTTTACTGAGGGCCTTTCCCTCGAAGTCGCGTACGTGGGCGACCACGGCGCGAAGTTAATTAATATCCGCGACATCAATCAGGTTGATCCGCAGTCCCCGGCTGAGATCGCTTGTGGTCATTGCGAGCAGGCAGGCAGGCCTTTTAACGCCCAGTTTCCTTATCTGAGCTTCATCTACCAGATGCAAAACATGTACGAATCCAACTACAACGGCCTGCAGACCACTCTGACTTCGCGAAATTTCCATGGCCTCACGAGCATAATCGGATACACCTATTCCCATGCCCTCGACCAGGTTGGCGCGAATTGGGATTTCGGCGCCGGCCTGGGCCTGCCTACGGACAGCATCCGTCCGGGACGAGAATACGGCAATAGCGACTTCGACATTCGCCATCGACTAACCATGTCGCTTACCTACGCGATTCCAGGTAAGCAGTCATTTGCGCAATTGCTCGAAGGATGGCAACTCAATTCAATCGTGACCGTCGCAAGCGGCCAGCCCTGGGGCGTAATGGACGCGGGAAATGACCTAAGCCAGACCGGGGAAGGCGCGGACCGGTGGGATTTTGTCGGCAACCCGTCTGACTTTAAATCGGGACCGAACCCCATTCCATGTTTTGGTTTTGGTGGAGTTCCTTGCAACCCAACGATTCCCGCCGCTTGTATGAGTGCTGCAACCGCCGCCGGGCCGGGCGCTGTGGCTTCGCTGAACGGCCTGGGATGCTACATGCAAGGCAATTCAGTTCTGATCCCTCCAGCGGCTGGTACCGAAGGCACCATGGGTCGAAACATTTTCCGTGATTCCGGTTTTCGCAACTGGGATTTCTCGGTAGCCAAAAATTGGAAGTTCGGAGAACGGCTTGGCGCACAATTTCGCGCTGAGTTCTTCAACGTGCTGAACCATCCCAATTTTGCCAACCCGTTCGGCGGGCAGAATGGGTGGGCGCACAACGATCCTTCCGTACCTGGACCGGGCGGTTTTGGTTGCGGATGTGCAACTCCCGACGTTGCAGCTTCGAACCCGGTCATCGGATCTGGCGGAAGCCGCGCGGTCCAGCTAGGGCTCAAGCTGCTGTTCTAGCACGTAAATTACAAATCGGGCTTTCTCGTAAGGCAGGCATGACGACAATTCTGAATTGCTGTTTCGTTTTCCTTCTGGCTGTTGCTGCCGCCGCTCAGCAGCATCCGGAACGCACGATCGACGAAATCAAAACCGAAGCCATCAAGCGCGCGGAAAACGGAATGTATCCGCTAATTGGCCTCGATTCCGGCGACGTCAAGGAAGCCTTCCAGGGGATCCACACCAAAGATAAAGACGAATGGGCATCCGCTTTCATGGCCGTTTCAGATCGCTATATGAGGGAGGCAAGATCGCTCGAGAAAAGCGACCCCACGAAAGCCAACGCCGACTACATTCGCGCATGGCGACTCTATTCGTTTGGCCGTTGGCCGTACCCGTCTTCTCCCAAAAAACAAGAGTCTTACCACAAAGCGATTGAAGCCTTTCTGGCACACGCACAATTCTGGGACCCGCCATTGGAAGTCGTACACATTCCATTTGAAAACTCAGAGATCATCGGATACCTGCGGCTGCCCAAGAATGCAAATGGTGCAGTACCAATTGTCATTGCAGTAAACGGCCTCGACAGTCGAAAAGAAGATCTCTCGGAAAGCTTCGGAGCCATTCTTCCTTTCGGTGTTGGCTTTCTTGCTGTAGATGGACCGGGCACGGGCCAGTCGCCGATCAAGGTGAACGAAAACTCTGACCGCATGCTGTCGCGCGTGATTGACTACGTCCAAAGCCGACCGGAGATCGACAAAAACCGGATCGCCATTCATGGCGTCAGTTGGGGAGCTTACTGGGCGACCAAACTTGCCATTGTCGAGCGCGGACGTCTACGCGGGGCCAGTGCGCAGTCACCCCCAATCGACGGATTCTTCCAGAAAGATTTCCTGATGAACTCGCTACTCGGAAATCGTGAGTACCTGTTCGACCAAGTGCCTGCTTTGATGAATATTTTCGACGGAGTAAACAACACGGACGAGCTTGCTGGCGCGCTCGAAAAGATGTCTCTGGTGAAACAGGGCCTGCTCGGCAAGCCAATGGCCCCCATGCTGGTAATCGCAGGCGTCCTGGATACGCAAGTTCCAATTTCTGATATTTATCTCTTGCTTAGTAAGGGCGATACGCCAAAAGATGCATGGATCAACCCGCAGGGCGGACACTTGGGTCGGCAGGTCAAGGTTTGGCCCGACCCGATCATTTTCAAGCAGGTTATCATTCCGTGGCTGGTCCGCAGGCTCGACGTAGAGGCTGCGCCACGCCAGTAATTTCTGTACAACTAGAAATAAACAGATACACTACCGCCGTGCAATGGACGCAGACCTACGATCCTCTCGGCCATTGGTGGCTTTCCACCCTGGTTGCGGCACTCCCCATCATTGTGCTCTTTTCCCTTCTCGCCGGCCTCAAAGTTAAGCCGCACTGGTGCGCCATCGCGGGAGCGCTGACTGCGGTTCTGGTTGCAATTTTTGTTTTCAAGATGCCCCTCACACTGGCATCGATGAGTTTCACTTACGGTGTTGCCTTCGGTCTTCTAAAAATTGCGTGGATCGTTCTGGCAGCCGTGTACCTTTACGACATCTCGGTCGAGACCGGACAGTTCGAGATCATGAAGGAGTCCATCGCCGGCATCACCGCCGATCGGCGCCTGCAAGTGCTGCTGGTCGCATTTTGTTTCGGTGCCTTCATCGAAGGTGCTGCGGGATTCGGTGCTCCCGTTGCAATCGCGGGCGCGTTCATGATCGGCCTTGGATTCAGGCCTTTTCACGCGGCGGCTTTGAACTTGATCGCCAATACCGCCCCGGTGGCCTGGGGCGCAATTGGCACGCCTGTCCATACACTGGCGGCCGTGACGGCTCTGCCCGAATCTGATCTCAATGCGATGATCGGCCGCATCCTTCCCTTCACCGCCGTCATCGTCCCCTTCTGGCTCGTGCGAACTATGGCGAGTTGGCGCGATACGTTTGAAGTTCTTCCCGCGATTCTGGTAGTCGGGGTCTCGTTCGCGTTGACTCAATTTTTCTGGTCGAACCACGTCGATAGCAATCTCGTCGACATTATGGGCGGCATTGTCTCCATCGTTGCCACGGTTGCTTTTTTGCGTCTTTGGAAGCCGAAAAAAATCTGGCGCTTCGATTATGACGCGGACGGTGTGATGGTCACGCCGCCACAGGAAGAAATCTCAGATCAGTTCGGCGGCGAGTGGGGAGCTAAGAACTTCGACGGATACGTCAAGATTCACTCCTACTCGGTGGGACAGATCCTCAAAGCCTGGATGCCTTTCGCGATCTTGTCCGTTTTCGTTCTGATGTGGGGATTGCCCTCAATCAAGCTCGCCATGAATCGCGCCACAACCCCGGCGTTCCGCGTAGTTCTCCCCAATGGCAAGCCACGTCCGGGGCCACCTGGTTGGGACGTTCCCTATCTCCACAATGCCGTCTATCGCTCTGCTCCAGTCGTGACAAAGCCCACTCCGGAGGCTGCGAGGTATGACTTCAACTGGCTGTCGGCCACCGGCACCGGCTGCTTCTTCGCCGCAATCGTTTCCGGTTTGCTTCTGGGTGTAAACCCGATTGGGCTCATGAGAATTTTTTGGAAGACGCTGGTGCGGATGCGGCTCGCCATGATCGCGATCTCTTTCATGCTCGGACTCGGCTACGTAACCCGTTACTCCGGCCTTGACGCGGTGTTGGGCCTTGCATTCACCCGCACCGGTTGGCTCTATCCATTCTTTGGCACGTTCCTTGGCTGGCTGGGGGTGGCTTTGACCGGCAGCGACACCTCGTCGAACGCCTTGTTTGGAAGCCTGCAGCGGATCACCTCACAACAACTTGGGATTGATCCGATTCTTATGTGCGCCGCCAATAGCGCTGGCGGTGTTATGGGCAAGATGGTGGATGCCCAATCCATTACGATCGCCACGGCCGCGACCGAACAAGTGGGCAATGAAGGTATCATTTTTCGGTTCGTGGTATGGCACTCCGTGGCTCTTGGGGCTATCGTCGGCGTTATAGTTTTGCTCTACGCCTATGTCTTTTCAGCTGGAATTCCCCACGGGCTTACATTTGTCAAATGACTTGCCAGAACCTACTCTTCATTTTTTGATAACAGGCTCTCGCGGAAATGGCAGATCTTTGGATTTCTGCGTGACTTCTCGCATGAGATCTCGAGCCTCATCGAGCATAGCTTTAATGGCTGCGACGTCCCTTCCGAGAGTAGCCGCGACCTCAGGAACGCTAAGACGCTGAATCTCGCAGAGGATATAGACCTCGCGGTAGCTGGAAGGCAGCTGCCAGGAATGCATCAGCAGGGCTTGAGCCGTCCCCGAAGAAATCTTGGGGCGGCCATACAGCCCCGACGGAACCCTCTTGCCGCAATCGTCCTTATCTTTCATAAGCAATAAAGTCAACTTGATCCCTCAGTCGTGTTTGGACCCGGACAGTTGTCTCCTGCGTCCTCATAGTAGTGTCGTGCCGATCGATTTCGTTTCAAGCAGGACTCTTTCGTGTTCTGAACAAAACAAAGCTGGCGGTGCCGCTCTTGCGCTTCTTCCTGCGGTGATGCGGGTGTAAAATGACTGCCCTGTGAGGGCTACTTGCAATTCCACGCTTTCGACGGGCCATATCTCGAGCGACTTTGTTCAGGGGATTTCTCGACCGAGCAGCATTTTGTTGATTACTTCAGTGAGTTGATTCGACTCAAACTCCGCTCTCGCGTGCGTTCGCCGCAAGCTTTGGAAGACCTTCGCCAGGAAACTTTTGTTCGGGTCTTTGCGACGCTTCGCAGCCCGGCAAGAATCCGTCAACCTGAGCGCCTGGGAGCGTTTGTAAACTCAGTCTGTAACAACGTCCTTCGTGAACATTATCGGGCCTCCGCACGAGATACCTCGGTCGAAGACGAGGACACTGACAATCTCTCGGATACTTCTGGAGACGTGTTGACCTTTCTGACGCGCAAAGAACTCGACGAACAAGTACATCTCATTCTGGAAGACTTGTCCGAGCGCGACCGTCGTTTATTGCGCGAGATTTTCCTCGAAGAACGCAGCAAGGATGCGGTCTGTCAGGCCTTCGGTGTTGATCGAGATTATTTGCGAGTCCTTCTTCACCGCGCGAAGCAATCTTTCAAGTCGCTTTATTTGAAGAGCATAGGTCGAAAGGTCCGCCGTACTGCCGTTGACCAGGAGGGATGAAACGATTTAACCAAGTTTGCCACTATTGCTAATGGAGTGCTGGCAATTATGAATCACGAAGAAGCAACTCAATTAATGGCAAGTGAAAGATATTTGCTTGGCGAACTAGCACCTGATTTACGGGAGCAGTTCGAAGAACATTTTTTTGAATGCCAGGAATGCGCCTTCGATCTCCGCGCCGGCAACGCATTTATCGCCCATACCAAATCCGTCCTTTCTGCACCCGTGCATGCCACCGC
>Ga0070735_10000980_pt1 | contig 28607 bp, 22 predicted proteins | sample Coa_R1_FD_66443 | JGI IMG/M metagenome (GOLD analysis project Ga0070735, IMG submission 66443) | Surface soil microbial communities from Centralia Pennsylvania, which are recovering from an underground coalmine fire - Coalmine... | ecosystem: Environmental > Terrestrial > Soil > Unclassified ...
ACCGCCCCAGCCAATCCCAGAAATAGCAGCACACCCGTGAGAATTAAAACTGTGCCCATGTCCGGTGTTCCGAGCAAAATTAAGATGCTCAAGTGCACGCGTTACTTCACCGCCATCAGAGATTGATACCACTGCAATGCCGGCGTTCCAAAGAACAGAACCAACAAAGCCCCCGCTCCCAGAAATGTACCAAATGGGAGTTCGTAATTGCGGTCCTTCTTTGAGAGTGCGATTAGAACGATACCGATCACGCTTCCCAGAAGCGATCCGGCAAGCACAGTCATCAGCGTTCGCTTGAGTCCCAGGAAGACTCCCACCGCCGCCATCATTTTTACGTCACCGAGTCCCATGCCTTCGCGCCCTCGCAGCCGGAAATATCCCTCGGCCACCACCCACAACAATCCGCTGCCAACGACGGCGCCCAGGACGGCGTCAGCGAATGAAAGTACCGGCTGTGGAGGAGGGAAGTCGAACCAGCGCTTCGCGAGCCACAACGCGGTTCCATCGGTGGGTTTGGTGAAAAAGCTGAACAGCAAACCTGCGACAACTCCGAACAGATTAACGACGTCCGGCAGAATGCGCTCGCGAAGGTCCGTGATCGTTAACACGACAATCAATGCCGAGAACGTTGCCCATTTGAGCGCATCGACAGTCAGGCCGAATGCGAAATAGCAGGCTACAAACAGTAGTCCCGTCAGCAATTCGACGGCCGGATACATGGGCGAAATCTTTGTCTTACAATTGCGGCATTTCCCGCGCAGGATCAACCAACTTAGGACGGGGATATTGTCGTAGGCGGCGATCGCTTTTCCGCACTTGGTGCAACTCGACGCCGGCAAGACAATCGATTTGTCTGCTGGAATGCGTAGTATGCACACATTCAAAAAGCTGCCGATGACCAGGCCAAATAAAAACACGCCAAGAGGGATCACGCTCTGACTCTGCCACACCAGACTCGCAGCCACAACGCCCGCCCTACAGGGAGTAAGGCAATCAGGCAACAGGAACCTCGTTTGACAGGCTTTCAACCCGCCCCTATATTCGATATCTCATAGATTATGTCCTGGCTTGAACAAAAAATACGCCGCTACGAGCACGCCCGGTGGACTGTGGACGATAACCGCCGCGTCTATCCCTTTGAGTGGGGCCTGGAACACATTGGCGGGCGTCGCGATGAACCCAATCCGCGCGCGTATTTGAATTCCTGGGTGGATGAAACGCTGGCTCATAGCGATGACTGGTTTGCCACGACTCCTGCCGACGATTATGTTTTGCATCCTGCCGAGAGTGGCGTGTCAGGCGGTCGAGTGCTCACATTCACGAGCCAGATTGTGTCGCCTTGGCCCGAAAACAATCTTGTACATGCGCGGTTTTTCCGTGCGCGAACCACGGGCCCCGCTGTTGTGTTGCTTCCTAACTGGAATGCCAAATGGCACGGCCAATTGAACCTGTGCCGCTGGCTGAATGCGCTGGGCATCACGGTGCTGCGGCTTTCGCTCCCCTATCACGATAGACGAGTCGCTTCGGGCCACGAACGCGCAGACCAGCTGGTCGGGTCGAACGTCGGCCTAACGCTGCAGGCCACGCGCCAGGGCATTATGGACACGCGGCGATGCCTGCGCTGGCTTGAACAGCAAGGTTACACGCGGCTGGGCCTGGTCGGCACGAGTATTGGTTCCGCTGTGGGCTCAATCACCATGGCTCACGACCCTGCTGTGCGGGCCGGCGGATTTTTGCATGTCTCCACGTATTTTGCCGATGCGGTGCGGACGGGCATGACGACCATGCACGTTTGGGAAGGCATGAGAAACAAAGTTTCTGAGGACGAGCTTCGCCGCTACTGGACGCCGATCAGCCCAGTGCCGTATATGCACCGACTGCGCGATACCGGACAGCGGCTGTTGATGGTAAGCGGGCGTTACGATCCAACCTTCTGGTACGAATTTACGGATGAAATGTTCAGTAATCTGCGCGACGTGGGAATCCGACTCGAAACGTTTGTCCTCCCGTGTGGTCACTATTCCCTCGAGCTTGCGCCCTTCGCCTTTCCCGCCGCGTTGCGTTTGGGATTGTTTTTGTTCGAGGCATTAGCGTGATAGTTGATGATTGGCTTATTTAAATCCTTGTAAACCGTTTGCAGAAATCCTCTTTTCGTCGTCATTCCGAACGAAGTGAGGAATCTCTCTGGCTTTGAATGCGGAGAGAAAGAGGGATTCCTCGGCATGCAGCGTGCCTCGGAATGACTCTTTGAGTGTTTCGGTAGAGTCTGAAGCCCCAACCTCACAAGACCCTTCTTCAAGTGGTACTTTTACCGCAACAGCTGTGCGAAGGCCCCTTCAGCAATTCGAGCAGCGACGGCTTCGATATCCGGGGCCAGCGAACGATCGCGTTCCACTTGCGGGGAGACCTCGCGGACCAAAGCATGCGCTTTTTGCGCTTCGCCTCCAGTTTTTAGAGGCGCGTGGAAATCGATCCCCTGGCACGCTGCAAGAAGTTCGATGGCAATAATCCGCCGAAGATTGTCGAGCATGGCACGTAATCGGCGCGCTGCGGACATTCCCATTGAAACATAATCTTCCTGGCCGCCGGAAGTTGGAATTGAATCGATGGAATGCGGAGCGGCCAGCGCCTTGTTTTCACTGGTGAGAGCTGCGGCCGTAACATGCGCAATCATGAATCCGGAATTTAATCCCGGCGCGCTGGTGAGGAATGCAGGGAGGAGGCTCGTGTGTGGATTAGTCATGTGCTCGGTGCGACGTTCAGAAATGCCGCCTAAGGTGGCAAGTGCCACGGCTAGCTGATCCGCCGCCATCGCCAAAGGCTGACCATGAAAATTTCCGCCGCTGATGACATCCCCCGAACCCGACACGCCATCGGCTGCGACAAATACCAGCGGATTATCGGTCGCGCTGTTGAGTTCAATTTCCGCAATGGAGCGCACGGCAGCCAACGCGTCGCGCACAGCTCCATGCACCTGCGGTGTGCAGCGCAGGCTGTAAGCATCTTGGACACGCGGATCACGATCCGTCGGACGATGCGATTCGCGAATCTGGCTTCCGCGATTTAATCGCAGCAGATTGCGCGACGTCACCGCGTGCCCTGGATAAGAGCGAGCGGCAGCGATCCGAGGATCGAATGCCGCGGGACTTCCGCGCAATGCATCGAGCGAAAGCGCTGCTGCTACGTCAGCAGTGTCCGCGAGAATCTGTGCCTCACGCAAAGCCGGCGCCAGAAGCGCCAGCATTCCCTGCGTTCCATTCAGCAGCGAGATTCCTTCTTTGGCTTCCAGCTCAAGCGGAGCGATGCCTGCTTGGCGCAGCGCTTCTCCACCCGTCATGCGCTGGCCATTCAAGATGGCTTCGCCTTCGCCGATCAACACGAGCGCGAGATGTGCCAATGCCGCCAAATCGCCGGAAGCGCCTACCGAGCCTTGCGAAGGAATTACCGGATGGACGCGTTGGTTCAACATGGCGCAAAGAGTATCGACAATTACCGGGCGAACGCCGCTCAGACCTTTTGCGAGTGCATTCGCGCGAAGCACAATCATCGCGCGTGTCTCCGGCACGGTAAGCGGCGCACCAACTCCGCAGGCATGGCTGCGAACGAGATTGATTTGAAGCGTTCGAATCTGGTCTGACGAGATTCGGACTTCCGCGAGGTCGCCGAATCCCGTGTTTACGCCATAGGCGGTCGTCTCCGCGGCCACAATTTTTTCAATCACTGCGCGCGACGCCAGCATTCTGGCGCGAGCTGCGGCGGCAAGCGATGTCTCAGCGGCTTTAAGCGACACTTCATAGAGCTGTTCGAGGGAGAGGTCATCGCCGGTGAGTTGGACGGTCATTTCCGGGGCGGCGTGGAAATTTCCGCCGCCTGCGCATCATCCTGAACGTCGTATGTTGGGTGATCCGTTTGAACACTAAAGATGCGACGGTATTTTTCGGGGAGCGTCTTGGGTTTTCCGTGACTGTCGCACACGACGTGGACCGTTTCACCGGTGGCCAGCAGTTCGCCGGTTTCGTCGTGCAGAACTTCGTAGCCGAAACGGATTGTGCGGCGCTTGAATTCGGTCACGCGAGTCCGGATGCGCAGAGGATCGTCATAATGCGCCGGACGGCGGTAACGGCATTTCGATTCGGCGACGACGATGAAACTATCGTCCTCAATTTCCATCTGTTTGTAGTCGATACCCTTGTCGCGCATGTATTCGACGCGGCCAACCTCAAAATAAATGTAGTAATTGCCGTAGTAGACGAAACCCATTTTGTCGGTTTCGGCATACCGCACGCGCACGATGGTGTCGAAGAAATCGCTCATTGGAAACAGAAGTGTACCAGACTGGCTGCCTGGTTGGCAGGCCGAGAGGCTACTTGCCGACCCATTTTGGCGGACGCTTTTCCAGGAAAGAGGCGAGGCCCTCACGGAAGTCTGCGGTCGAGCGGATCCGGGCGCTTTCCGCGATGGCCAAGTCCAGTTCGCGGTCGACTTCAGGCGCTGCCAGATCGCAGAGCAGTTTCTTGGTTTTCAAGAGGCTCGTTGGACTTGATGCCACAAGCGTCGCCGCCAGTGTGTGTGCTGCCGACATCAATTCCTCGGCGGACGCAATCCGCGTAATTAACCCGATGCGCTGCGCCTCAGCCGCATCAATAATTCGCCCTGTGAGCAGCAGGTCCCGCGCGTGTTTCTCGTCGATCTGGCGCATCAGAAAAACCGCGACGTTCGCCGGAAGAAATCCGATACGCACTTCCGGGTAGCCGAATGTGGCTTCAGGCACCGCCAAAGTGAAATCGCAAATTGTTGCGATTCCGCATCCGCCCGCGATTGCCGCGCCGTTGACTGCTGCAATTGTCGGCTTTGGAAAACTCCAGATTCTTCGCAGAAGCCGCGCGAACCGCCGCGCGTCCTCTAGATTTTCCATGGGAGACTGTGTGGCGATTGCTTTCAAGGCTGCAAGATCGATCCCCGAAGAGAATGCCTTGCCCTCGCCGGTCACAATCGCAACTCGCGCGGAACTCGTTTCCACATCGGCGAACGCGGCCATCAGGTCATTTATCATTTCGGTCGAGATGGCGTTGCGTTTTTCAGGACGACTCAGCGTGATCGTCGCGATCTCGCCGGATATTTGAAGTTTTAGGGTGCTGTGAGGCATTTCAGTAGGACCTCTCTACACCAACGTCGTAGTGCGGGCACAAAACCCTCCGGGTCTGAAGTGTGAGAACTGCAAAACCTGACTTCAGCGGCTAAAGCCGCACTGATTTTACAGCGTTTATGTCGTGGCTAAAGCCACGACCCACAAGTATTCCGTAGTTCCCACACAGACTCTGAAGACCGGGCTACAACAGCTTCGCTGCGCCTGCTTTTGTAGCCCGCTCTTTAGAGGAGGGGATTTTGCTCACTGCGTGCGGACCTCGTGCCCATAGGTCGTCCGAATCTCGTGAGTCATCGCAATGACCGGTTCGAGCGCGTCTGCGCGAATTTCAGTTTCTGAACCTCTCGAGGCTAGCGCCGCGATAATCGTTTCTGTTGCGATGTTTCCCACCAAATCGTCACCGGCGAATGGGCAACCGCCGAGGCCGGTCATTGCGCCATCGAAACGCCTGCACCCTGCATCATACGCGGCAAGAATTTTTGCGGCGCCCTCTTCAGGACGGCTGTGAAGATGAACGCCGAGCTCAATGCCCGCAACGCAATCCTTAACCGCATGGTAAAGTGCGCCGACGTATGGAGCAGGCGCCGTACCAACAGTGTCGGCAAGCGAAACCGTGCGAACGCCGATGTCCTTGAGCCAAACTAACGCGTCCTCGACGATTTCCGCGCCCCAGGGCTCTTCGTAAGGATTTCCGAAGGCCATCGAAATATAAACCACCAGACCGTGTCCGGAAGTTTTCGTGACTTGCCTTAATTTTTCGACCAGCACGCGCGATTCGGCGCGAGACATGTTGGCATTCGCGCGGCGGAAATATGCCGAGATGGAGTATGGATATCCGAGTGTTGTCACGCCCGGCGTTTGCAGAGCGCGTTCCATTCCTTGTTCATTCACGACGATGCCGATAATTTCGGGCGCTACTGCTTCAGGTGGAAGTACCGCGAGAAACCCTTTCATCACGTCTTCGCTGTCGGCCATCTGCCGCACGTGCTTGGGTGAGACGAAGCTGACGGCGTCGATGTGTTTTACGCCGGCTGCCGCGAGCTTGAGAAGGTAATTGATTTTTGTGTCCGTCGGAATGATTTCGGTTAATCCTTGCCATGCGTCTCGCGGGCATTCAATGATTTTTACGGTTTCGGCCAAAATGAAGTCCTTATGTTCGAGAATTTAACAACCAATGGTTGTAAATTGATTAGCAACGCCTCGGATAAAAACGAGAATAACAGTTTGGAACGTCATTCCGAGCGAAGCGAGGAATCCCTCCGTGTGTAGCCCCACAAAAAAGAGTGATTCCTCGCTTCGCTCGGAATGACGGCTCACACTTTGGATGCCTCTCACGTTTGTAAGACACCAGTCTTGAATTCCTTAACCTCTGGATTCAAGGCTGCCGCTTCCAGCGCCCAGATCAACGCTTCCCGCGTTTGCGCCGGATCGATAATTGCATCTACCCAGAGGCGCGCTGCCGCATAACGCGGATCAGTCTGGTGTTCGTATGTCGCGCGAATCGATTCTTTCAATTCCTTTTTGTCTTTGTCAGAGAGCTTCTTGCCTTCGCGCTCCAGTTGTTTAATCTTGATTTCGACGAGCGTAGAGGCGGCCGAATCGCCACTCATCACGGCGTAGCGGGCAGTGGGCCAGGCAAAAATGAATCTTGGATCGTATGCTTTTCCGCACATAGCGTAGTGTCCCGCGCCGAAGCTTCCGCCGCAGATGACAGCAATCTTCGGAACTACGCTATTCGATACGGCATTCACCATCTTGGCGCCCGCGCGAATGATGCCGCTCCACTCCGCTTCTTTTCCGACCATGAAGCCGTTCACGTCATGGAGAAAAATCAGCGGCACCAGGTTCTGATTGCAGTCCATGATGAATCGCGCGGCTTTTTCGGCCGATTCGGTATAGATCACGCCGCCGAATTCAATCCTCTTCTCGCCGGTTGCAGGGTCGATTGTCGGAACGTGTTTCTTATTGTTGGCTACGATTCCCACGGCCCAGCCGCCGATTCTTGCGTAGCCGCAAACGACCGTTTTACCGGACTCCGCGCGATACTCCTCAAATTTGCTGCCGTCGACGATGCGTGCGATCACCTCGCGCATGTCATATTGCCGGGCCGGGTCGGAGGAAAAAATGCCGTAGATCTCCTCCGGAGGATATGCGGGGTACTCCGAGTCCTTGTAATCAAAGCGCGCAGTGGGCGGATGTCCCATTTTATCGACGAGCGCGCGAATACGTTTCAGACAGGAATCGTCGTCAGGCTCGCGAAAGTCCACGGTGCCGCTGATTTCCGCGTGCATTTTCGCCCCGCCAAGTTCTTCGGCGGACACTTTTTGTCCGATGGCGGCCTGTACGAGCGCAGGTCCGGCAAGGAAAAGTCCCGAGCCATCCGTCATCAGAATGTGATCGCACATCACGGGCAAGTATGCGCCGCCCGCCACGCACATTCCCATGATGGCGGTGATTTGCGGAATTCCCATCGCGCTCATGACGGCGTTATTGCGGAAGACGCGGCCGAAATCATCCGTATCGGGAAAGACATCTTCCTGCAGAGGTAGGAAGACACCCGCGGAATCAACCAGATAGATCGTCGGGATATGGTTTTCGATGGAAATATTCTGCGCGCGGATTACTTTTTTTGCAGTGAGCGGAAAAAACGCGCCGGCTTTTACTGTCGCATCGTTCGCGATGATCATAACCTGGCGGCCGCAAACGCGCGCAAGTCCCGTTACAGTTCCCGCGGAAGGCGCGCCACCCCATTCCTGATACATTTCGTGTGCCGCGTAAATTCCCAGTTCAAAAAAGGGAGTGTGCGGATCGATGAGTTTCGCGATGCGCTCGCGAGCCGTCAGGCGGCCTTTTTTATGTTGCGATTCTATGGCCTTAGCGCCGCCGCCCTGCTGAATTTCCAACTCCTGGTTCTTGATCTCCGCGACCAAATCAATCATCCGCCGCGTATTGGCTTCGTACTCCGGCGAGTTTCGATTGATCTTTGTTTCGACAACGGAACTCGTCAAGGCCGACTCCTCATAAGATTTTCCGCAGCGATACCATGCGCCGCGGTGACTCGACAGTATAAGCTGATTCCAAGCACTTGTGCATCGCCAGGGAAGCGCGAGCCTCGTTTGGCGGCCGCTCGAATCTACTTGATATAGAAATCCCGGCACAGGCCGGTGCAACATTATCGTATAGTCTTTCGTATAGTCTTATGGACCTGGTTTGGCAATCATTTAGCCACGTCACAAGAAAAAAGGAGATCGCGAATGCGATTAAGTAGAGCGAAATTGGGAGTCTATGTTGCAGTCGCCCTAGGTGTTTGCGCAATCTGTATCGCAACAACACGGGCTCAGGATCCATCGTCAGGGTACGTCGACAAGCAGGCGCCCATGGAGCACATGTCGGGCCTTCTGAAGCTCGTGGAGACCATCCCGATCCCGACCGAAGGCTACATGGACCACCTCACCTATGATTTGGCCAAGCAGCACCTGTTTCTTTCAGCGGAGAATAACAAGAAGATTATCGTCATCGACATGAAAGCGGGCAAGGTCATCCATGTGACCCCGGTTGGCGGAAATCCTCGCAAGCCCTTCTATGATGCGGGCACGAATGAACTCTGGGTGGACCTTGGAGATAACACGGTCGTCGCCCTAAACGGCACGACGTTCGAAGTAAGCAAGACCATTGAATTGACCGGCGGGAAGAACGCTCCGGGCCGTGACCCAGACAATGCGGCTTTTGACGCAGCTAAGGGTCTCTACTATGTTGCCGTCAGGACCAGGACCGAAGGGAGCAAAGAGGGATCGATCGAGATAGTCGACACGAAGGCAGCCAAGCTGATCGGCAGCATCAAGATGAACGGCCAGGAGCCCGCAGGCGTTGTGCTGGACCCAGCGACCAATCGGCTGTATGCGGGTATGGGCGATGTCATAAACGGTGAGAGCATCGTCAAGGTCGTTGATGTGGCAAAACGTACGATCATCGCTGAATGGTCCACAGCAGGCGGCCCACAGCCGCACGTTGCGGGACTGGACGCCGCCAATCACCGCCTGTTCATGGGCAGCCGTCTGGGTGGCGGACACAACGTCGATCCCGGCAAATTGGTGGTCATCAACACAGATACGGGAAAAGTAATTCAGGTACTGGACGCGACGGGCGGCGGAGACGAAATTTTCTACGACGCGCCGACGAAACGCATCTATTTTTCGGGGAGCACTGGCACGCTGGCTGTGTTTCATGAGGACGACCCGGACCATTTCCGGCTTCTCGGGAAAGTTCCCACCGGCGCAATCGCCAAGTCCGGAATCTGGATCCCCGAAATGAAGCGATATTACGCGGCTGTCCCGAAGCACCTGGTTGAGCTGCTGCCGACGACCCAGTACGGGATCCGGGACTGGATTACGGAAGAAGCGCATCTGATGGTGTTCGAGGAGATGCCCTAAGATTGTCTCGAGCATTCTAAGCAAAGCGCGGACGATCATTATTTGCTCCTATTGCATCTAATCAAGGTACATGTACGATAAGCTACCAAGGAGAAATGGAATGATGTCCGCGCTTTGCACTCGTTTGCTGATTCTTGCTTTTGGAATTGCCGTCATGGTCGTGAACACCTCCGGCCAGAGTTCGCCCAAGAAAGCTCCGTCAAAAAAAGGTCCAGTGAATCCAGATACTCCGGACGCGACGAGCGCGGCACAAAGCGATACGCCCACCATCAAGTTTGAGAAATACACGTTGCCCAACGGACTAGTCGTAATTCTTTCCGAGGATCACCGTCTTCCGCTCGTGTCCACAAATATCTGGTATCACGTCGGCCCGGCCAATGAGCTTCCCGGACGCACCGGCTTTGCTCACCTTTTTGAGCACATGATGTTTGAAGGATCGAAGCATGTTCCGGGAAACGGGCACATCCGATTCCTCGAAGGCGCCGGGGCTTCCGATTTGAATGGCACGACGGATTTTGACCGCACCAATTATTTTGAAACGGTGCCCTCAAACCAGTTGGAGCTAGCGCTATGGCTGGAATCGGACCGCATGGGATACCTGCCCGACCAGCTCGACCAGGCCAGTTTGACCAACCAGCAAGACGTCGTCCGAAACGAACGACGTCAGAGCATTGAAAACTCGCCTTACGGCATCGTAGAAGAAGCTGTGTTCCACAACCTTTTTCCCAAGGGACATCCATATTACGCGGATGTAATGGGTTCCCACGCGGACATTCAGGCTGCAAAAATCGAGGACGTCCGCGATTTCTTTAAACTCTACTACGCGCCCAATAATGCCAGCCTTGCCATCGTCGGCGACTTCGATCCGGCGAACGCAAAGAAGCTGGTCGACAAATATTTCGGTCCACTCAAGCGCGGCGCGCCCGTGCCGAAGATCGCAGCGGTAACGCCGCCGATTACCTCAGAACGCCGCGCCGTCATTCACGATCAGGTGGAATTGCCGCGGGTTTATGAAGCCTGGATTACGTCGCCCATCCTCAAGCCTGGCGACGCCCCTGGCGATCTCTCCTCGGACATTTTGGGCGGCGGCAAATCCAGCCGGCTTTACAAGAAGCTGGTTTACGAAAAACAGATCGCGCTGGACGTCACGGCTTCGCAGAATTCATTGATCCTCGGGTCAGTCTTTGAAATTGCGGTGACGGCGCGGCCCGGTCACACAGCTGAAGAAATTGAGAAGGCCATTGACGAAGAGCTTGCTGCGTTTCGCAAGGACGGCCCCACCCCCGCAGAGTTACAACGCGCGCAAAATGGCGTCGAGACGCGAACCATCCAGGGTCTTCAACGGCTCGGTGGATTTGGCGGAGTTGCCGATAGGTTGAATGAATACAATCATTATCTTGGCACTCCGGATTATCTGGAGAAGGATCTGGCGAGATACCGGAGTGCGACCGTCGAGTCCATCCGCGCGTTCGCCCAGGAACAACTGAAGCCCAGTGCGCGAGTCGTTGTTTACGGCATTCCAGGAAAGCCCGACCTTGGACCGGACGTTCCTACTCCCAAGACGCAGGTGAAAGGCCAGAACAAGGGAGGCGAGGCGGTCAACGCAGATGCGCCGTGGCGTGCGAACCCGCCGAAGGCCGGACTGTCTCCGCAGCTCAATCTTCCCGTGCCGGAAATATTCAAGCTCGATAGTGGGCTTACCGTGGTTTACAACTACAGGCCTGGATTGCCGGTCGTTGCGGTCGACTTGGTTTTCAATACCGGCAGCGGCGCGAATCCGATCGATAAGCCGGGGCTCGCAAGTTTCACTGCGAATATGCTGCAGCAGGGCACAACGAAGCGTAACGCTACGCAAATTGCAGATGAAGCCGCGCTGCTGGGCACCACACTTTTTTCCAACGCCAACATGGATGCATCGAGCGTGGGGACGAGTTCGCTGAGCAAGAATTTTTCCGGAGCGCTCGACCTGGTTGCCGATATCGTGCTTCATCCAACGTTCCCGCCGGATGAAGTCGAACGGCGCCGCGCGGCTCGCTTGGCTGCGATTGCCAACGATCGCGGGGAGCCAAATATTGTTGTGTCGCGCACGGGAGTGGCGGCGCTGTTTGGTCCCCGTCATCCGTTCGGCTACGACAATACGGGTACTGAAGAGTCGAACAAGGCGATGTCGCGTGACGACATGATGAATTTCTGGAGGACCAATTACGTTCCGAATAACGCTGCGCTTGTCGTTGCCGGAAATATTTCCAAGGACGACCTGAAGGCTCTGGCCAATGAAAAATTCGGTACTTGGGGCGCCGGGGAAGCCGCACGGCCTAAGATCGGTTCGCCGGAAACGACCAAAGCGAAAATCGTCCTCGTGGATCGTCCCGGAGCGCAGCAGACGATGCTGCGTTTATTGCAGCTTGGCGTGGGGCGGGCAACGCCGGACTATGCGGCTCTTGAAGTCATGAACTCAGAGCTGGGCGGATTGTTCTCGAGCAGGATCAATATGAATCTGCGCGAAGAGCACGGCTTCACCTACGGAGCAAGCTCTCAGTTCGTCTACCGGCGGTCGCAAGGATATTTTGCGGTGGGCGGAGGAATTCGCACGGACGCCACGGCGCCTGCGGTCACGGAAATATTCAAGGAAATTCGTCGCATGCTCGATACGCCGATGGCCGCGGAAGAATTGGCTCTTGCCAAGGACTCGCAGTCGCGCTCGCTGCCGGGCATGTTTGAAGGAGCCGGTGAGGCAGCCGGGGCCCTGGCGGAAATATTTCTGTACGATCTCGCGCCCGATTATTACGCGAAGTTGCCGGAGCGGCTCTCCGCCGTGACGGCCGATGACGCGGAAGTCGTGGCCAAGAAATATCTGCACCCGGAGCAGATGATTCTGGTTTGCGTTGGCGATCGCGCGAAAATTGAGCCGGAGTTGAAGAAGCTTGATTTGGGCGCTATCGAAATTCGCGACGCCGACGGGAAAGTCATTCAGTAGGGATTGCGACGTTTCCAGTGAATGTCGCGCCGCTGGATGAGGTCGCAAACCGGATTTGTAGCGCCGGCATCTTGCTTGTCCTCACGAAGGAAGGGCTCGCAATTTTGCATTGCGTAGTCGGATCAGAAAACCGCCGGCAAGACGCCGGCGCAACGCCGAGAATTCCTCGACAGCGCAATCCAATTCGTGAATTGCGAACTAATGAGCTTTCTGCGCGGCGCGATTACGGACAAACGCGACAATGTCCTGCGTTGATGTGCCGGGTAGAAATATCTCAGCGATACCGGCCTTCTTGAGGGTTGGAATATCAGCTTCTGGAATGGTGCCGCCGAGAAGCACGGTCACGTCGCCCATTCCTTTTTGCTTTAGCAATTCTATTAATTGCGGCGCCAGCGTATTGTGCGCGCCGGACAGAATTGACAGGCCAATCACGTCCACATCCTCCTGGGCGGCAGCCGAAGCAATCATTTCCGGTGTTTGCCGCAATCCGGTATAAATGACTTCCATTCCTGCGTCGCGCAACGCGCGAGCAATAATCTTCGCGCCACGGTCGTGACCATCGAGCCCCGGCTTGGCAATCAGCACCCTGATTTTCTTTTCAGACATTAATTTGTGGTCCTCGGTGAATCTTCCAGGTACACGATAAACTGCCGAACGCCGTGCGACAAGTCGCTATCGTTGCAATTGATCGAGCGAGCTACGTGACGGCGGTTTCTTCGTAGGTTCCGAAGACATTGCGCAGGGCCCCGCAGATTTCGCCGAGCGTCGCGTAGGCTTTCACGGCATCGTAGATTTGCGGCATGAGATTTTCAGTGCCTTCCGCGGCCTTGCGGAGCGCCGTGAGGTGGCGATTGACGTTGTCGCCGAAACGTTCAGCGCGGAGTTTGCGCAACCGCTCGATTTGACTTGCGCGTACCGATTCGTCTATCTGCAGAACTTCGATCGGCTTTTCGTCGCTGACGTACTGGTTTACGCCTACGATGATTTTCTGTTTGCGGTCGACTGCCAGCTGGTAGCGATACGACGCATCGGCAATTTCGCGCTGCGGATACGATCGCTCGATCGCGGGCACCATGCCGCCAAGCGCGTCGATCTTGTGAATGTAATCCCACGCGCCGCGTTCGACCTCATTTGTCAGAGCTTCGACGAAATACGAGCCTCCGAACGGGTCAGCGATGTTAGCAATGCCCGTTTCGTGCGCTATGATTTGCTGCGTGCGCAGCGCGAGGGTCGCTGCGAATTCAGTTGGCAGGGCCCAGGCCTCGTCCAGCGAATTCGTGTGCAAAGATTGCGTTCCGCCCATCACCGCCGCGAGCGCCTGCAGCGCCGTGCGAACCACGTTGTTATACGGCTGCTGCGCCGTTAGCGAGCACCCGGCCGTCTGCGCATGGAATCGCAGCGCTGATGAACGCGGTGACTTCGCGCCGAAACGTTCGGTCATCGTCTTGTGCCAGATGCGACGCGCGGCGCGGTACTTGGCGATTTCCTCGAAGAAATCGTTGTGGGCGTTGAAAAAGAAAGAAAGACGCGGAGCGAAATCATCCACATCGAGTCCTCGGCGAATGCCCCATTCCACGTACTCAATTGCATCACGCAACGTGAATGCCAGTTCCTGAATGGCCGTCGAACCGGCCTCACGAATGTGATAGCCGCTGATGGAAATCGTGTTGAACTTTGGCGTGTGGCGGGCGCCAAACTCAAAAGTGTCAATCACGAGGCGCATCGAGGGATTTGGCGGGTAAATGTATTCTTTTTGCGCGATGTATTCCTTCAGGATGTCATTCTGCAGCGTTCCGCCCAAGATGGTCCAATCCACGCCTTGCTTTTCCGCCACCGCCAAATACATTGCCCAGATTATCGCCGCGGGGGAGTTGATCGTCATTGACGTCGAGACGCCGCCGAGCGGAATTTGGTCGAAGAGCGCTTCCATGTCCGCAAGCGAACTGATGGCCACGCCGCATTTTCCGACTTCCCCCTCGGCTAGTGAGTGATCGGAGTCATATCCCATCAATGTGGGGAGGTCGAATGCGACAGAAATGCCGTTTTGCCCCTGCGAGAGAAGGTATCGGAAGCGTTGGTTGGTGTCCGCGGCGGTACCGAAGCCCGCGAATTGGCGCATGGTCCAGAAGCGGGCGCGATACATCGACGGGTGAATCCCGCGTGTATAGGGAGGCTCGCCAGGAACGCCTAAATCGCGCTTGGCATCCCAATCCGCGAGGTCAGCACCCGTGTAAAGGCGAGCAATCGGATGTCCGGAAATTGTGGTGAACTCGGATGAGCGCTCGGGAGATTTTTCCAGCGCGGGACGAAGCTGCGTTCTCTCCCAATTGCGCTCATGCTCGGAGGGTTTGCGCGCGCCGCTGTCAACAGGCGCTCCGGATTTGGTTGAGTCGGTCATCAGGACGGCTCGGCACGAAACGCCGCACGTTTATTATTGCCCGTTTCCGGTTCCGGTAGCGCCGCTCGTCGGAGCGGGCACGATCGTCGGCTGCTTGACGCGATCGACGAACAATTCACCGGAAGCAGAAGTGCCGGGAATAAGCGTATTTTTTGGCGACTGGCCCGACTTGGCATTGGCGATCGTGATGTTATAGACCTCCAGGGTTCGTCCCATCGCGCGGTCAAAATTCACTTTTGCTTCGGCAAGGTTCATACGCGCTCGCACCTCGGCGCTGGCGGCAGCAGCCAGTGTATTCTGATCCGAAACGATATTGAATAACGTTGAAGCTCCCAACTGATATTTCTTCTGTTCGGCGTCCAGCGTTTGCTGATCGAGGTCCCGCGTCTTCGCGGCTGCTTGCAAAGTCACGCGGGCCTGCTCGAGAACGATTTGAGTATTGTGAACGTCGATGGCCACGTTGTTTACAACCTGGCGGTAACGGGTTTGATCCTGACGCTCCGTCAGCAGGGCTGTTACGTTGTCGCTCTGCGCCTGTCGATTGCGAATGGGAATCGTGAAATTGAGTTGCGCGGTGTACTCAGGATAGGCCCCGGTAAAGATATCGGTGAGGGAGCTGGGCAATCCCGAAGTGATCTGAGGCGGCGGAACAAGGCATGTCGTAGTGTTTAGCGTGCAGGGGCGATTGATTCCCGCCAAGCCTTGCGTGGATATCTCGCCGGAAACGCTCAACACCGGAAGCAGCGCATTTTTGGTGGCGCGCACGTTGATATCGTCCGCTTTGAGCGTGGTTTCTGATTGCAGCACGTCGGGCCGCTTGGTGACGGCTTCCTTGATGGCGTCCTCAAGTGGAATCTTTTCGACTTCGGGCGGCGGCACATCGGCCGTATCAATAGGAACAATTTCGACGGTGCGCAAGCCCTGTGAGGTCGGATCCTTGCTGATCAAGTTGAGCAAGGTGAGTTGATCCTGGAGAAGCGTTGTTTGCGCGACGATCATGTTTTGATTGGCGGTTGCCACTTGCGCTTCGGCCTGAACGATCTCCAGCGGCGCCAGCGTTCCTATATCAACTTGTTTTTTATTGTCGCTATAGAGTTTATTGGCAAGCTCGATCTGATGCTGAGCTACATCGACGTTGCCGCGCGCGAACGCCAGTTCCCAGTAAGCATTGGCGACGGCGGTAATCGATGTAATCACTTGCTGCTGGAATGTCTGGTCGGCCACATATTTATTTAGCTTCGCAATTCGGATATTGCGTTCGTTTGGCAGAAGGCCAAAGCCGTTCAAAAGCTGCTGGCTGGCAGTAAAAATTCCATTGGACGTCACGAAAGGACTGAAGAAATTTTGCGGACTCGACGTTGACCCACGCGTGTTGTTAACTGCGGCAGTAAACGATGTGCCGGTGTGAAATCCCTGAGAATATTGCACGTTGGCAACTGTGGCGTGGGTGTTCAACACCGAGAAATGACTGGCCGTACCTGGTCCGGATATGCCTGAGCCGGCAGTCAGCGGGTTATTTACAGGAAGCGACCGATCGTCGACGCTTATTGTCGACGTCAGCAGCGGGTCGAAGTTTTGCGCCGGAATGCTCCCGAGTGCAACAAGACTCCCGCGAGATGCGCCGCCCCCGAGAGTACGAAGGATATTCGCTTCCGCGAGCCACGGAGCGTATCGCTGAATCGCAATGTCCAAATTATTTTGCAGGGCCAGGTCGATCGCATCCTGCAGGCTGATGCGCAGCTTGCCGTCCTGGATCATTTGCTCGATGCGGGGCGCATTGGTCAGTACCGGTTCCGGAACTATCGTCGGCGTATATGGCGCTATGACGTTGGGAAACCAGCGCTTGCCGTTGGTGTAATTTTGATTCGATAACTGGATGGTTCTAACCGGCGGTTGGGCCGGAGGCGGCGCGGGCGCAGCCTGGGCAGGCGCGACCTGCCCTTGCTCTTGTTGGGCAAACGTTGGCGCAACGGGCGCCAATACTGTTAGTACAGCCAGACATACGGCAAGCGAACTGCGGTAGAGCCGTCCGATCATTTTATTATTATCCTCTCGCGACAAACTCAGCTATGAAATGTTCGTTCTTTGACAAATTATGGCTTGTGAGTGCTAAGTGTATTAAACGTCCGGAAAGCACGCGATGTTTCATCTATTTTCCGCGGAGGTTCTAACCTCGTTGAAACAAAGTGGGTTGGAAGATCCGAAGAACTTCCCCCCTAGAAACGCTGAGCAGCCGTTGCCGCTGCCGAGACCACGCACACCTATCCATGTGCCTGGTTGTGACAGAATCGTGACGACTGACGTATTGGACGTGAGAAATGTCCTAAGGTCAAGGCTAGATATAGGTTACATGGCTCGCTTAATTTTCTCTTACGTCATTTCTTGACATTCGTAGTGGAGGCCGATAGTCTTGGCGCGCGATGAGGCCAGAAGCCATAATACGAATGCTGGAAGATGTGGGAGCGATCCGTCAGGGACACTTTGAGCTGACGTCAGGACTCCATAGCGGGACGTACGTTCAGTGCGCCCTGGTTTTGCAATACCCCAAGTATGCGGAGCAATTAGGGCGGGCGCTCGCCGCGGAATTTCTCGACTTGCGCGTCGATTGCGTGGCTTCGCCGGCCCTCGGCGGAGTCATCATCGGACACGAAGTGGCCCGCGCGCTGCCGCCTCGAGCCGACGGCGCTCCCGTTCGGGCAATTTTTGTCGAACGCGATACGACGGGTTCGCTGACGCTGCGTCGCGGATTTCGAGTTGAGCCCGACGAACACGTGCTCGTGATCGAGGACGTTTGGACGACTGGCGGCTCGACTTACTCGACGATACGGGTGCTTGAAGAAGCGGGCGCGCGCGTCGTGGCTGCGGGAGCCCTGATCGATCGAAGCGGCGGACAAATTGAATTACCCGTGCGCACAGAAGCGCTCATGGAATTGAAAGTCGAATCCTACGACGCGTTGGAATGCCCGTTATGCCTCGGCGGCAGCGTCGCGGTGAAGCCGGGGAGCCGGTTCGCCCGCGCGAACCCTTGAAACCATAACGCCTGGTTTAAATTTCACATTTAATAATGTTGAATCGCCGCTGGCGGGGAATCTTCGCGGACGTGCGATAATTGTATGCAGAGCCTATGCAAAATATCAAAATCACGTTGGCTTATGACGGAACTGATTTTAGTGGCTGGCAAATACAGCCCGGACAACCGACAGTCCAAGGGGCGATCAGCGATGTACTGGAGAACCTCACCCGGCAGCGGCTGCAGATTCAGGGTGCTGGGCGCACAGACGCGGGCGTTCATGCGGTCGGGCAGGTCGCGAATTTTAAGACCGAAGCCGAATTGAGTGCGGATGAGTTCCAGAGGGCGTTCAATGCGTTGCTTCCGTCATCGATCAGGATCGTTGCGGCACAGCAAGTCGCAGCGGATTTTCATGCCCGGTGGAACGCCGTGGCAAAAACCTACCGGTACAGAATTTTTCGCGGACGAGTTGTTTCGCCGTTCCTCTGGCGATACGTGCAGCACGATCCTTTTCCGCTGAATTTCGAGGCCATGGCGGAAGCCGCGCGGAAATTTGAAGGGCAACACGATTTCACTTCATTTGCGGCATCCACCGGGTCGGAAGAGGAAGATCGCGACCGGACGATGACGAGGGTGATCTATCGTTCGGAAATCGCGCGCGTCACCTCCGGAGATTTGCCCGGCTCCGGAGAAGAGTGGGTTTACACGGTTCGTGGAAAATCCTTTTTGCGCTACATGGTGCGCAAAATTGTGGGGACTCTGGTCGACGTCGGGAGGGGAAAACTACAGCCGGAAGATATCGAGGGACTTTTCGAGTTGTGCGACCGCTCGAAGTCCGGGCCTACGATGCCGCCGCAGGGTTTGTGTCTCGCAGAAGTCGAGTATCCTGACGGACCGGGTCACAACGGAAGCAAATGAGCGGCATGGCCCAGCGGGAATGATTCGAGTAGAATAGCCGGAGATGCAACCAATCACATCCTGAAGGGAAGAGGGGACCTGAATGGCCGAGGAAACTGCACCGCAAGGCACGACACCTGCCGCTCCGCCTAAGGCGCCACCCGCGACTCCGGCAGCCACTGCTGCTCCGGCGGAGGACGCCGGGCCGAAGGAAATCAAAATAAAAGTGCGCAAGCCCAAGCAGCGTTCGTGTGACGAGAAAGACGCCAAGGGAAAACTCTGCGCGGGGCATTTAAAGCGCTGGTACGACTACCCGAAAGAAGTAGAAAGCAAAATCGGGAAGGACGCCGAAATTTACCGCTGCGAATTCTGTAAAACATTGTACAAACCCGACCCCAAGCAATTGCCGCACAGTTATACGCTGCGGTACTGATGTATTTTGTGGCTAGTATTTGTGGGTCGCGGCTTTAAGCCGCGACACTCGAATGCCAAGGCAGGGGGCTTCAGAGTCTATGTGGGAACTACAGGATACTTGTGGGTCGTGGCTTTAGCCACGACATAAACGCTGTAAAATCAGTGCGGCTTTAAGCCGCTGAAGTTCAGGCTTTGCAGTTCTCATCCAGACTCTTCAGCCCCTGAACCTCAGGGCTTAGAAGTCCTTAGCAATGGCGTGCAATGGGAACAGATGGACTGATTTACGATTGGAATACGGCGGGAGACTTCCGATTTCCCTCCGGCGGCAAAGTCACGCTGGATGATGAGACGCTGCGTGATGGCCTGCAAAATCCCTCGGTTCACAACCCCTCGATCGAAGAAAAAATAGAAATTCTGCATTTGATGGAGTCGCTGGGAATTGAAATGGCGAACATCGGCTTGCCGGCGGCGGGTCCCCGCGCCTATGCCGATGCAGAGGCGCTGGCAAAAGAGATTGCCGGGGCACGAATGAAAATCCGTCCGAATTGCGCAGCCCGCACGCACGAAAACGATATTCGACCGGTCGCCGAAATTTCACAACGCGCGGGAATACCCATTGAAGTGGGAATGTTTTTGGGATCAAGCCCTATTCGCCGGCAAGTGGAAGACTGGACGGTCGATTATCTTTTGAAGACGACCGAGGCCGCCGTGAAATTCGGGGTCTCGCAAGGGTTGCCCGTGATGTACGTGACCGAGGACACGATCCGTACCGATGCGGACACGGTTCGAGCCCTATATTCGACGGCAATCCGTTGCGGGGCGCGTTCTATCGTGCTTTGCGACACCGTCGGGCACGCCACGCCGATGGGCGCGTACAATCTCGTCAAATTTGTGCGCGAAAGCGTTGTAATTCCTTCCGGTGAAACGATTCGAGTTGATTGGCACGGCCACTGCGATCGCGGGCTGGCCATAGCGAATTCATTCGCCGCGATTGCTGCGGGCGCCAATCAAATTCAGTGCGCCGCAAATTCACTCGGCGAGGGTGGGCAACACGCCGACGGAACTTATGCTCGTCAACATGCGGTTGCTGGGCTTGATCGACCGCGATCTCTCGAAGCTGATGGAATATTGCGAGAAGGTAGCGCGAGCGACTCATACGACGATTCCGCCGAATTATCCCGTGGTAGGGAGGGACGCCTTCCGTACGGCCACCGGCGTCCACGCCGCGGCAGTAATCAAAGCTTACCGCAAGGGTGATCACGGTTTGGCCGACGCGGTTTACAGCGGAGTGCCTGCATCGCTTTTCGGAATGGTTCAGGTAATAGAAGTCGGACCCATGAGCGGGAAATCAAACGTGCTGTACTGGCTGGAATGCCATTCGATTCCTGCAAATGAGAAACTGGCGGCCAAAATTCTGGACGCCGCAAAAAACTCTTCACGCATTCTGACCGATGCGGAAATCCTGGCGCTGTGCGGAGAAGGACAACCTCAATAAATGCCGGGAGCCGGCCAACGTTCATGCCCCCTGCGTCCCGAAGCGCGAGACGGAGAGGCCTCTACAAAACGAACTCGATTGTGCGAGGCCTTTGTAGAGGCCGTCCGTTTCTAGGGCGGGCAGTGTTTCGTTTTCTTGATGAATGAAATTGACCGACTATCATAATCCTTTTGTATTTGACCGTAATGTTGGAATGACGCACACTGGAAACTCTCGCCGCGGGTGAGGGTCTTTACCGGCGCGGCGGTTTAATCCGTGAAACACTATTTTTTATTGTGCGCGATCGGAATTGTAGTGACTGCATTCATCCAGAATCTTACTCGAAAAACGGCCGCCGCCGCGCTTCAGGATGATGTGCGCGTCGCTCACGTCCTCGAATTCCTCAAGGCCAATGCGGCCGCGACCACCGAAGAACAAATCCGCATTACCGAAATTGCCGCGCCGCCTTTTCATGAAGGCGCCCGCGCCGCGTACATGAAAAAGCTGCTCACAGCAGCAGGTCTTCGAGTTGACATGGACGGCACCGGCAATGTGATCGGAGAATTCGAGGGTACGTCGCCGGACATCGTCATGATAACCGCGCACATGGATACGGTATTTCCGGCGGGGACAAACGTAAACGTGAAGCGCGAAGGCAACCGGTTACTCGCTCCGGGAATTTCTGACAATGGCACGGGCCTGGCGGCGATGGTGGCGATTGCGCGGTCATTCCGTGAGATGAAGATCAAGACCAAGAATACCATTCTGTTTGTCGCGGACGTTGGCGAAGAGGGAGAAGGGAATCTTCGAGGAATTCGCGCGCTGGTGGACGCCTACAAGAAGCGCCTGAAATATGTGATCGCCCTCGACGGGTCGGCCACGGAGTACGTCACGACCGCGGCGCTGGCGTCTCGAAGGGTTGAAGTCGTCCTCAGCGGCCCCGGAGGCCATAGCTGGTCGGATTTTGGCGTGCCGAATCCTATCCACGCGTTGGGGCGCGGAATCGCGCGCTTCGTGGCGGCTCGTGTGCCGGAATCTCCGCGAACAAGCTTCAACGTCGGCGAAATAGAGGGTGGCTCGTCGGTGAATTCGATTCCCTCGCACGCGATGATGAAAATTGATTTGCGATCCGAGTCAGAGGCGGAACTAAGTAAGCTGGAAAGTTTCTTGCGTGAATCCATTCAGGGCGGCATCGATGAAGAAATGTCCGCGGCTCGCGAACGCGGCATGGCCGGCGGCACGAGTTTGCTCGACTTAAAGATCAGTGTACTCGGCGTGCGGCCCGCTGGAGAATTGCCTGAGAATTCACCCTTGCTCGCCGCTCTACTGGCGGCTGATACGCGACTCGGAAATCGCTCGAGGCGCGAACGATCTTCCACGGACGCGAACATCCCGCTTTCGGTGGGCATCCCCGCAATTTCGATTGGTGCCGGCGGCCGTAGCGGCGGCGCGCATACGCTCGAGGAGTGGTACGAGCCCACGAACCGCGAGTTGGGCATGCAGCGAGTGGCCTTGACGGTGCTGGCCGTCGCAGGCCTCGAGCCGTAGATTTGATTGCAGAACGTTACGACGCCAATTGTAGAGAACTTGCTTCAAGGCGCATCCCGGAATTCAATCGACACAATCTCCCCGTCCCAATCCTTTTCCTGAACCAGTCGATAACTCACATGCGCGTTTCTTCCTCGAAGCGATGCGCAGACCATGTTTTTAGCGCCTGTGTTCGTACTCGAGGATTTGACCGCCACTTGTGAAAAGTCTCCAGAATGGAGATGCATAACGATTTTCTGGGCCTTCAAAGTCATCTGTATTTGCGGCGCGGACGCGCAATTTACTTCCGTGATCGTTCCGACCATTGAATAGGCACGAGGCCCGGCAGGCCCCGAAGGTAAATCCGTTTCGCCGGTTGAGGCTGTATCGTGATCCGGTTGGGCGGAATTCGCACTGTTTTGCGTCCTTAACTTCAGTACCGGCGCGGCAGATTCCGCGTTCGATTTATTCTCGTGATTGAGAGCCGTTGCAGCTGCGGAATTTGCTTCGTTCATCTTTCTGTACGCGGCGTACTGCTGCGCTTCATCGACTTGCGTCAGAAACTTCCCGGCGATAGAAACGACGTCCGCGTTTCCGGAGGCTTGGAGTTTCCGGGCGATAGTCCGTGCCTCATCGAATCGTTCCATGCGCGCCAGAACGACGGCCAGGTTGTATTGAAAATGCGGCTCGCCGGGCATGGTGTCTACCGCACGTTTGGCAGCGGTCAGCGCTTTTTCCATGGTGCCGCCATTCGCGTACAAGAGAGCAAGATTAGACCACGCCGAACCCAATGACGGATTGAGAGCGACGGCTTTCTCGAGCGCCGTTCTGGCCTCCGCTATTTGCTCTTCATCCGATCCCTCGGACGTCAGGAGCATAGCGTGATAGAAATACGCCAGAGCGCTTTTTGAATCGAGCGCAACGGCGCGCGCAAAATATTTTTCCGCTCCGTACCGCTCGTCCTGGCGGAACAGAAGAAGCCCCATGCTCTCCTGCGCGGCTGCGAGATTCGGATCGAGGCGAATCGCCTCTTCCAACTTTTTGTGTGCCGCATCCAATTGGCCCCGATACAGATCGAAATCGCCCAGTCTGGCTTGCGCCTCGGCTGCGGAAATCGTGCGAACGGAATAGTCTTTTGCGTCCGCTTTGGCCGGGAGCGTCACGCTGTACTCCATGTAAGAAGTTCTGTTGGTATAGGACTGTAGCGCCTTCTGGAGTTGCCCGAGGTCGCCAAATGCGCGGGTTGCAGCTTCCACAGGATCGGCGCCATTCTCGACGTATGAAATGTATTTGCTCAGCGCCTGATTTTTTTGTTTTTCGGGGTCGAGCATCAGGTAGTGAACCAGCGCCCAGGATTCCGCATAAAAAATGGTCGTCTTGTTCGCTTCATTGTAAAAAGGGGACTGGTGATCCACTTTGAACAAGGTTTCCAGTGGCAATAGCTTCGTTTGCTGCAGTAGATCGAGGTCCCTGGAACTGGGCTGTCCAAGTTTCCCGCCTTTGCTCGTGAGCGTGGCAGAGCCGAGGAAATCGGCAAATCCTTCGTTGAGCCACAAGGGAAAATGCTGGTAGTTCAGGTTGATGATCAGGTGGACGTATTCGTGATAGATCGGCAAGTAGGGAAATTCCGCTTCCACATCCGTCCTTAGCGCGATGTAATTCTTTTCCTGCCCCGGAACGAACAGCCCCGCTGGATGTGTATGGCCTTTTTGCGCCCAGTATTCGGGAATGAGTTGCGAAAGTGATTTCTCGTTTCTCACAGCAAAAATCAGGATCGGAATTCCCGGGTCGAGCTTTAAGTCGCGATTGAGGGTCTTGGAGTATAGAAAACGAATATGTTCAAACTGGTCGGCAATGCGCCGCGCAGTATTCTCGCCATCGTTGCTGGCGACAATAAAATGTGGAGTCTGGACCTCGACCCATATTTCGGACTTATCGGCCGGAACCGGTTTACTCCAAGCAACTCCAGCCGCGAACACCGCGACGAGGGCGGCCGACAGCGCACATAGGTACCGGCTCGGTAACATTGACGAAGATGTATCGCAGCAGATTGGCAGGTGTCAAGTAGGGGAGTGCCGGGCGGCTTATTGTATTGCGGGTTTATCAGGGCGTGTCCCGAAGTTCCACAGACTGAATTTCCCCATCCCATTTTTGCTCCGATACCAGTTGATACGTGACGCGCGCGCTGCGCCCGCGAAGCCCCTGGCATGCCGAATTTTTCACGGGCGCGGGCTTGATTGTTAAATGCGCTACATCGGCGGCGTGGAGGTGCATCACGATGGTTTGCGCTTTCAAGGTGATTTGGACTTGTGGAGTATCCGCGCAGCTGACATCCGTGATTGTTCCAACCATCGAGTAGACACGCGACGCAACGGGCGCCGCCGGGAGGGTGGCGGCCGGCGAGGGTGGCGTCGCCGATTCCGCAGTCCTGTTTGAGGCTGACCCCACGGGCTTGTCATCCGGTTCTGTCTTACGCTCCAGGTGGACCTGACGATTATCCGCGGACGTTGCCGGCGCTGCCGCGTCTTTGGACGCGGGAGATGAGGAAGACGCGGAAGAGTGCGGCTGAGAAATTTGCGCGATCAAGTCGCTGGCTTTATCGGCGGCCTTCAGATCGCTCGATGAGTTACGAATTCGCTCGGCGGCCTTGCGAGCGTCTTCTGTTCGCCCCAGGTTTCCGAGAATCACGGCAACCTGATATTGATATCCGGAATCGCCCGGCACGAGCGATGCGGCATGCTGCGCGGCGTCCAAGGCTTTCTGCAAAGTCTCATGCCGCAACGCATAAATCGAGGCCAGGTTGTACCAGGCGGGCGCAAAGGAAGGACTCAGCTCGACGGTTTTCTCAAACGCCACGACCGCGCCTACCGGAACGCCCACAAACCCGCCGCGCGACATCGCCACCATGCCTTGTCCATAGTGGGCAAGTGGCAACTTCGGATCAAGCTCTGCGGCGTGCATGAAATGTTTTTCGGCTTCCTCGAGCTGCTGCACTTGAAGCAAATAAAATCCAAGGCTCTCTTCGGCGCTCGCAAGAGAAGGATCGAGCTTGAGTGCGTCTTCGAGTTTTGTTTGAGCTTCGTCGCGTCTGCCGCGGCTCAAATCCAGGTCTCCGATGCGCGCCTCTGTTTCAGCTGGAGTCAAGGTGCGCGCGCCGGAAATAGATTCGCTGCTGCCGGCGGCCTGAATTTCAGTGGGCGTCGTGGAACTCTGCTTGATGTACGCTTCGAGCTTGCTTTGCAATTGATTCAGGTCGCCAAAGACTTCGCGGGCCGCCTGCAGGGCATCTGCGCCGCTTTCAACCTGGGCGATATACTGCTCCAGGAATTTGATCCCCAAAGGTTGGGCCTGGGTCAAAAGGTAGTGCACTAAGGCGCGCGATTCAGCTGAGTAGACAGTCGTCTGTCCATTGTTGTTGAAGTAGGGCGACGCGCGATCCACATGAATCACGAGGTCAAGCGGCAAGAGCGGGCTCTCCCACAAGGCGCTCAAATCTTCAGGGTCCGGCTTGCCGATTTTCGCGCCCTTATCGGTCAGCACCATGCCGCCGTATACATTGGCGTAACCCTCTTCCAGCCACGGAGGCAGACTGTGGTAGCTCAGCTTCAGAATCAATCGCGCATAGTTGTGGTAAATATCTTCGTAGGGTATTGGTCCGGAAACATTGGTGCGCAAAGCGATGTAATTCTTCTCGGCGCCTGGAATGAATAGTCCTTCCGGCTGAGGGTGCCGCTTGTCGAAGGGATATTCGGGAAGCAGCGTGGCAAAGGATTTCCCATCCTTCGCAGCCATTATTTGGATGGGCATCCCCGTATCGAAATGCGCGTTGGGCATGGTCGCCTGAAAAACCCGGCGGACTTGCTCGAACTGGTCTGCAACGCGGCGCGCCGTTTTTTCTCCGCCATCGCTCATCACGACGAAGTGCGGCGTACGAATTTCAACCCAAGGCTCAACTTTCTCATTTTTCTTATCGGCGGAGCGTGCGGCGGGGCACACAGTTCCAGCGAGCAAAGGCACCAGGAGCCATAGGGAGATTGCGCGAGAATAGCGGCGGGAAGGCACCGTTGTAAGGTGTAGCAAGCGGTTCACCCTCTGTCAACGAAGCAAATTAGTATGAGACCCATCGAAGTGCGTGTCCAAAAGTTGGCACCCAAAACCATCAAAGTTGCGATTCGGTCCGTACCCGGCAGGTTGCCTTTGTTTTGCTGTGCCACTAAACTCGATCACTTGATGAGACGCTTGATAGCGAAATCACGGTTTCGCAAACTATTCAATTTTTTACGCGGGGCGACACGTAAGTCGTGAGCCTACGATTTAAGGCCCACCTGGCGTTGCTGCTTTGCGCGTTTTTTTGGGGCGTCACATTTGTCGTAGTGAAAGACGCCTTAGCCGATTCTTCCGTCTTTGCTTATCTGGCCGCTCGTTTTACTTTGGCAATCCCGCCGCTCTTGTGGTTTTATCGCGCAGACCTGCGCAAACTTTCGGCCGCCGATTTTTGGGCTGGCGTGCGCATCGGCGTTCTGATGTTTGGTGGCTATGCATTTCAGACCGCCGGCCTGGCGGAGACGACGCCGTCGAAAGCGGCATTTATCACCGGATTCAGCGTCGTTCTGGTTCCCGTGTTGATGGCTCTTGTTTGGCGGCGCCGCATCAGCGCGTGGGCGTGGGCCGGCGCTTTTGCTTCATTGGCGGGACTTTACTTACTTACTGTTCCGCGCGAGGGAATCGCCGATCTTAATCGCGGTGATTTGCTGGTGACAGGATGCGCGTTTTGTTACGCGTTTCAGATTATTTTCATCGAACGTTACAGCGCGCAACACTCATTGGCTGCACTTAGCTTCCTGCAAGTTGCCGTGACGGCGGCATTGTCTCTGGCCGCGATCCCGTTACTCTCCATGGCCCATCTGGAAGCTTTCCGGTTTCATCTCACGTCCGGCTTGATTTTCGCCGTCATCATCACGGCTGTTTTTACGACGGCGATTGCGTATCCGCTCCTGGTTTGGGGACAGAGCCACACAAGCGCAGCTAACACGGCGCTGATTCTTGCGGGAGAACCAGTATTTGCCGCTGTCACCTCCTATATCGTCCTCCACGAACGGCTCGGCGCGAGAGCGCTCCTTGGCGCAGCACTCATACTTGGGGGAATTTTGGTTGCGGAATTAAAGGGACCCGCTTAAAAATCGTGAATCCCAAATAAGAGTTTGACGATCCGCGTTGAGCCCGAGTTGAGTAGCACAGGCTTCAGCCTGTGTGGTTTTTTTTGTTCGGGAAGCCGCTAGGGACTCGCACTATTGCTGTTTGGGGGAATACTTCGCGTCCACAGGTTCATACATTGTGGCGCTCGGATGTCTGGCTTGTTCAAACGCGGTGATGGCTGCTTCGTGCTTGAGAGTCAGGCCGATGTCGTCCAGACCTTCCAGAAGAACATGCTTCCGGAACGTGTCGATTTCAAACTTGAAATTCAGGCCGTGCGTATCGCTGATGGTCTGATTGGGCAAGTCCGCCGTGAGCGAGTAGCCCGGTTCTTTTTCGGCGCGCTTGAAAAGTTCGTCGATCTTTTCCTCGGGAAGCGTGACAGGCAAGATCCCGTTCTTGAAACAATTGTTGTAGAAAATGTCGGCATAACTCGGCGCTATCAGCACACGGAAGCCGTAATCGGCAACCGCCCACGGCGCATGCTCCCGGCTTGAACCGCAACCAAAGTTTGCGCGAGCCAGCATCACTGAGGCGCCCTTGTATCGTGGTTGATTGAGAATGAAATCGGGATTCGGTTTTTCGCCGGGAAGATAACGCCAGTCATAAAACAGCACTCGCCCAAAGCCCTGCTTGGTCTGCAGCTTGAGGAACTGCTTCGGCACCATCTGATCGGTATCAACATTGATACGATCGAGTGGCAGGACTAGTCCAGTATGTTTTAAAAAAGGTTGCATTCTTTTCTCCGGCGGGCTCCACGCTTCACTTGAAGCGTTCAGTGTAAAAGTAGAGCCCGCACCCGATCTCCAGCCCGCCCGTGTTATTCCGTCGCGTCCACGTTCCACTCGCGAATGTCCACGAAATGCCCAGCGATCGCAGCAGCCGCTGCCATGATGGGACTCACGAGATGAGTGCGGCTATCTTTACCTTGCCTGCCCTCAAAATTGCGATTCGACGTGCTGGCGGCTCGTTCGCCGGGAGGAAGCACGTCGGGATTCATCGCAATGCACATGCTGCACCCGGCATCGCGCCACTCGAATCCGGCGTCGCGGAAAATCTTGTCCAGGCCTTCGGCTTCCGCCTTGGCCTTGATGGTCATCGAACCAGGAACAACGAGTGCTTCCTTGAGAGTCTTAGAAAC
>Ga0070735_10000982_pt1 | contig 28592 bp, 28 predicted proteins | sample Coa_R1_FD_66443 | JGI IMG/M metagenome (GOLD analysis project Ga0070735, IMG submission 66443) | Surface soil microbial communities from Centralia Pennsylvania, which are recovering from an underground coalmine fire - Coalmine... | ecosystem: Environmental > Terrestrial > Soil > Unclassified ...
CGACCGAGTGGCCCAGCTCGAGGCCGACGAACTGGGCGCGCTCGAGGTCCCTGTGCCGGCGCGACAGCGCATGCACCGCGTGGCGGAAGGGCGCGGCGACGTGCCGCTCCCAGTCCTTGCCCGGGTCCTCCGCCTCGTGCGTGGCGTTCCAGCCGTCGCGCGGAAAGAGAATGTCGACGGCGAGCTCGCCCTCGTCCTTGGCGATCGCGTCGAGCAGGTGACGCGCTCGCGCCGTCAGCTCGTCGCTCGACGTCTGCGGAATGGCGTCGTCGGGCGGTCCGGCCTCCGGGGCGAACGTCGCCCTCGCCTCGGACGCGTCGATCGCGCCGTCGGGGCCGGCGTCCGCCGACGTGCCCGACCGCAGTGAATGGCAGCCCGCGAGAGTGGCGGCCAGCGCCGGGAACGCCAAGCGCGCTAGGCCCAGCCCGCGCATCACGCCAGGATGGGCAGCGTCACGAGGTCGACATGGAGGACCTCGTCGAACGCCTTGATTTCCGCGAGGCACGCCTCGGTCGGTCGGGACAAGAGTCGGAGCTTCGCGCAAGCCGCGACGCCGCCCTCGAAGACGGTGTTCGTCACTTCTTCCACGTTGATCCCGTGTCGCTTGAGCACCGAGAGCACGTTGGCGAACGTGCCGACCTTGTCGAGCATCCGGATGACGAGCTGAAACCGTGACGCCGTGGACGACGAAACGTTGACGACGTTCGGAACCGTCCCTTCGAGCAGGAACGATCGGATGACGCGGACGGCCTCGCTGGCGATCGAGAGCTGGGCCTGGTCGGTCGCCGCGGCGATGTGCGGCGTCCCGTAGACCAGGCCGCCCGAAGGATACGCCCGGAAGAGATCGGTCTCGCCGAAGGTTCGGGCGCCGCGCGGTTCGTCGGGGAAGACGTCCAGACCGACCCGAAGACCACGCTTCTCGACCGCTGCACGCAAGGCCGCCCCGTCGATCAAGTCGGCCCGCGCCGTGTTGATGAGGATGGCGCGCTCCGGCAAGAGCGACAGCGTGTGCGCGCCCACGATGTGGCGTGTCCGCTCGTTGAGCGCGAGGTGCAGGCTGACCACCTGGCTGCGCATCGCCAGCTCGTCGATCGAGGCCGCGTGCATCACGCCGAGCTCCGCGGCTCGCGTGGGGGTCAGCGATCGACTCCAGCCCACCACGTTGAGGCCGAACGTGCGCGCCCGGCTCGCGACCTCACGGCCGATGTCGCCGAGGCCGATGACGCCGAGCGTCTTGCCGTGGATGCCCTCCGCCTTGCTGTATTCTTGGCGTTCCCATCGGCCGGCGCGCAGCGACGCCACGGCGTCCGGGACCCGTCGGTCGAGGCTCAGCATGAGCGCGAACACGAGCTCGGCGACGGCCGACGCGTTCTTGCCCGGGCAGTTGGCCACGTAGACGCCCCGCTTGCTGGCGGCTCGGACGTCGATCGTGTCGTATGCCGCGCCGGCCCGCACGATGAGGTTCAGCTGTCGCGCGCCGTCGAGAGCGCTCGCCGTGACCTCGGTCGATCGCACGATGAGGATCCCGATACCGGTGAGACGCCGCTCGAGGCTTTCCTTGGTGAGCTCCGGCTCGTAGACGACCTCGAGAGGCAGGGCACGGAGCTCCTCGATGGCGCGTGAGTGGAGCTTGTCCGCGATGAGAAGCCGCATGCGGGCGCCGACTCTACCGCAGAAACGTCGCTACCGTCCGCCGATGATGGTGGCGCTTGCTCCGAGGCGCACCGCCGGCCGTCCCGCGACCTCGACCAGGAGCGGCTCGAGCGATCCCTGCGCGTGGCGGCTGAACTTCGCCTCGAAGGGGCCGCCTCTCGCGCGGGCCTTGACCGTCGCATAGAGGGCGCCGTCCGGTCCGGTGCGGGTGCTGGAGGGGTCCCACGCCTCCTCGGTCCCGTCGCTCAGGACGAGGACGACGACGTCCGCGCGCGGGCGCAGCACCGTCACGAAATACGGCGCGTCGTCGACGGTGAAGTACGTCCAGTCGTAGCCGTTCGTCAGGATGTACCGGCCGTCGTCGGGGTGGCGGGAAATCCACCCATGGAGTGCGGCCTTCATGCCGGCGTGCTCTACGAGCGCGCCGTCGTGCCAGAAGCGGCCCTCGGCGTCGAGGCGCAGCGTGCTCTCGCGTGAACGCCCCTCGGGCGCCGGGAAGCGGAAGAACTCGGGATGGTCGCCGGGCTTCACACCGAGAGTGTGACGCCTTGACGCGTCTTTTGGCTGCGCCTAAAAGCTCAGGGCCTTCAAAATAAATTGAAAGTTCGGAGGGCTCCGCAATGGCGTGGGACGGGATGGGCTCGTTTGTTCGTGCGCTGGAGCAGCGCTCGGACCTCGTGCGCGTCCGGCGGCGCCTGGACCCCCACCTCGAAGTCTCCGCCATCGCCGATCGCGTCATGAAGTCCGGCGGTCCGGCGCTCCTGTTCGAGGACGTCGCCGGCTCCCGATTTCCGCTCCTCATCAACGCGTTCGGCTCGCGCGCCCGCATGTCGCTCGCCCTCGGGGTAGAGGACCTGGACCAGCACGCTCGGGCGATTGCCGATCTGGTCACGACGCGAGCTCCCTCGGGGGCTCGCGACCTGATGGATCTCGCGTTCAAGCTCCCGGACCTCGCGCACGTCCCCCCGCGCGCGGCGTCGCACGGAGCTTGTCAGGACTTCGTTCGCGTCGACGATCAGGTGGATCTCGACGCGTTGCCGCTCCTCACCTCGTGGCCCAAGGACGGCGGACCGTTCATCACGTTGCCGCAGGTCATCACGCGCGACCCCGAGACGGGCGCCAGGAACATCGGCTGCTATCGGATGCAGAAGAAGGACCGACGCAGCACCGCGATGCACTGGCAGGTGCACAAGACCGGCGCGCGACACTTCCGACGGGCTCGCGAGCTCGGTCTGCGTCGCATGCCGGTCGCGGTGGTCCTCGGCGGAGATCCGGCGCTCACCTACGCGGCGACGGCGCCCTTGCCGGACGGGATCGACGAGTGGCTCTTCGCCGGTTTCTTGCGCAAGCGCGCGGTCGCCACGGTCAAATGCAAGACCGTCGACCTGGAGGTCCCCGCCGAAGCGGACTTCGTCCTCGAGGGGTACGTCGATCCGCAGGAGGAGCTCGTCGACGAGGGGCCGTTCGGTGACCACACCGGCTACTACACGCCCGTCGATCGCTTCCCGCTCTTTCACGTGACCGCGATCACCCACCGCGGGGACGCGGTGTACCCGGCCACGATCGTCGGCCCGCCGCCCATGGAGGACGCGTGGCTCGGGAAGGCGACCGAACGGCTGTTCTTGCCGCTCCTTCGCACGCTCTTCCCCGAGATCGTCGACATGAACCTCCCCGTCGAGGGGGCCTTCCACAACCTGGTGCTCGTCTCGATCAAGAAGCAGTACCCGTTCCACGCGGCGCGCCTGGCGCACGGCCTCTGGGGCGCCGGCCAGATGACGTTCTCCAAGATGATCTGCGTGCTGGACGAGGACGTCGACGTCCAGGACCTCGGGCAGGTCGCCTGGCGCCTGCTCGCGAACCTCGATCCGAAGCGCGACCTCGCGTTCGTCGACGGCCCGATCGACCAGCTCGATCACGGCGCGAACCAAGCCCTGTGGGGGAGCAAGGTGTGCGTCGACGGGACGCGAAAGTGGCGCGAAGAGGGGTACACCCGGGAGTGGCCGGAACCGTGTCGCATGAGCCCCGAGGTCGCGGCGCGCGCGTCGGCCGTGTGTTCCGAGCTCGGGCTCGACGCCCCCTCGCGCGGGGAGCGGGCCCCGTCCGGGGTCTCCGCCAACGGCGTCCGCGGTTCGCTCGTCAGCCGTGTGCTCGACGTGGCTCGCGAGTTCGTCGCGCGGGAGCGCTCGTGAGCGACGTGCCCATCGCGGACCTCGGCGCCCGGCGCGGGGAAGAGGGCGCCCACGGCAGGGCGGCGCGGGGGATGTTCGAGCGCATCGCGCCCACGTACGACGTCCTGAACAAGGTCATGTCCGCCGGGATTGACCGGCGCTGGCGCGACGTCGCGGTCGCCCGCGTAGGGCGAGCCCCGTCCGGGCCGCTCCTCGATTTGTGCGCGGGGACGATGGACCTCGCCGCGCTGCTGGCGCGCAAGTGGCCGGAGCGCCGCATCGTCGCGGTCGATTTCTCCCCGGCGATGCTCGAGAGAGGGCGGAGCAAGGCGCCCTCGGTCGAAGTGGTCGTCGCCGACGCGGCGGCGCTCCCGCTCGAGGACGACACGTTCGCGGCGGTGGTTTGCGGGTTCGGCATGCGAAACCTGGCCGACCCGGTCCGCGGCGCGCGCGAGGTCCTTCGCGTGCTCCGACGGGGAGGGGTCTTCGTGACCCTCGAGCTGTTTCGGCCCACCCGCCTCGCCACCCGCGCGTTCCACGCCGCGTACGCCCGTGTCGTCCTGCCGACCTTGGGCGGGTGGGTGTCGGGCGACCGCGACGCGTATCGATACTTGTCGAGGAGCATGGAGGGGTTCCTGACGTGCGAGCAGTACGCGCGAGCCCTCTCGTCGGCTGGCTTCGCCGACGTCGCCGGCGAGGATCTCACCTGGGGCGTCGCCTCGGTCGTCACGGGGGTCAAGCCGTGAAGCGGAAGATCGTCCTTGGAATCACGGGAGCCAGCGGCGCCCCCTACGCGCGGCGCATCCTCGAGGTGCTCGCCCGCCGGGACGACGTAGAGCTCGGGGTCTGCGTCTCGCAAACCGCGGCGGACGTTTGGGCTCTGGAGTGCGGCGGCGACCTGCGCGAGCACGTGAGGGTGCCCGTCTGGGGCGCGCGCGACTACAAGGCACCCTTCGCCAGCGGCAGCGCGGGGTGGCACGCGATGGCCATCGTCCCGTGCTCGATGGGAACGGCGGCGCGCGTCGCGCACGGCATCTCCGACACGCTGCTCACGCGGGCCGCGGACGTGATGCTCAAAGAGCGCAGGGTGCTCGTCGTCGTCCCCCGCGAGACGCCACTCAGCGTCGTGCACCTGGAGAACCTCGCGCAGCTGGCGCGCGCGGGCGCGGTCGTGCTGCCCGCGATGCCGTCGTTCTACGGACAGCCGCGCACGCTGGACGACGCCATCGATACGGTGGTCGGCCGAATCCTCGACCACCTCGGCGTCCAGCACGACCTCTTGCGCCGCTGGGGGGCACCGTGAGCACTCTCGTCGATCGTGCCCTCGAGGCGGCCGGGTTGGACGTGGTCCTCCAGGCGAGGCGTGCGGGGGAGATGGGCGCGGAGCATCGACGCCGGCTTCACGAGGCCGACCTCCTCGCGCTCGGTGCTCTGGCCGACCGGGTCCGTTCCGAAGAGGTGGGGCCCGAGGTGCGGATCTACTCCGAAGCAGGGCTCGAGGCCCGCGTGGGCACGCAGGTCGCCCTCTTCCCGCGCGAAGATCGAGAGGACACGGGCCTCGAGCTCCTGCGAGAGGTCGCGATGGCTCGTGTCTGCGGGCCCGAGGCTGCCCGGGTTCGCGTCGATTGGTCGCGGTCGGGGTTGGAGTTGGCGCAGGTCGCTCTCGGCTTCGGGGCGAACGAGCTGGTGGGTCGGCTCGCGAGCAAGCTGGGCCTGCCGATCGCGCCGGGTGAGCTGCTGGGCAGTGGAAAGAAGAGCGCGCTCCTCCCGGCCGAGCTGGTCAAGAGCCGTGAGCTCGCCGCATTCGTCACGCGTGCCGGTCGCGTCCCGGTGTTCGTCCGTCCCGTGCTGCGGGCCAGCGGGACAGAGGAGTCGGTCGGATGATCGAGGCGGTCGCGAACAAGGTCCGCTCCGGAGAACGCCTCTCGTTCGAGGACGGAGTCGCGCTCTTCCGCCACCCGGACGTCGTCGCCGTCGGGCAGCTCGCCGATGCGGTGCGCGAGCGCCTGCATGGGGATCGTACCTACTTCAACCGGAACATGCGGATCGAAGTGACCAACGTCTGTGTCGCCTCGTGCCTGTTCTGTTCGTTCGCGAAGCTGGAGGAGGGGTCCCCCGGCGCGCATACGATGACGCTCGAGGAGGCGTGGCAGGAGCTCCGCGCTCGCATGCACGATCCGCCGTCCGAGATCCACATCGTCAACGGGCTGCACCCGGGCCTGCCCTTTTCGTACTACGAAGATCTCCTCACCGGCTTCAAGCGCATCAAACCCGACGTCCACATGAAGTGCTTCACCGCCGTGGAAATCCACTTCTTCGCGCGCCACTACGGCATGTCGTACGAGGTCGTCCTCGAACGGCTGCGACGCGCGGGTCTTGACAGCCTGCCGGGCGGCGGCGCCGAGATCTTTCACCCCGAAGTGCGAATGCGCATCGCGCACGACAAGGCCACCGCGGACGAGTACCTCGAAGTGCATCGGGTCGCCCACCGCCTTGGGATGCGAACGAACGCCACCATCCTCTACGGGCACATCGAGACGTTCGAACATCGCGTCGACCATCTCCTGCGGCTGCGGGCGCTGCAGGACGAGACCTCGGGACTCCAAGCGTTCATCCCGCTCGCGTTCCACCCGGATGGCAACGGAATGCGCAACCTCCCCGCGCCCACGGCCGTCGACGCCCTGCGGACCATCGCCGTGTCTCGCCTGCTCCTCGACAACGTTCCGCACGTCAAGGCCTACTGGGTCAGCATGACCCCCGAAGTCGCGCAGATTGCGCTTCGCTTCGGGGCGGACGACATGGATGGGACGATCGTGCACGAGACGATCTACAAGGCCGCCGGGTCGCGCTCGCCGAGCGGGCTCACCGTGGAGCAGCTGGTCCGCCTCATCCAAGAGGCGGGCCGCGTGCCCGTCGAACGCGACACGCTCTACAACGTGGTGCGTGAATATCCGCGTGCCGTGCTCCCCGAGTCGGCCCTCAAGGTGCGCGATCGTCACGCGCGAAAGCACCTCGAGGTGGTCTCGTGAGCGTCGACCTGCTCGAGATCGCATCATGACCGTCGACCTGCGGGTCGCCGCCGTCGCCTACTTGAACGCGCGGCCGTTGTGCGAGGGGCTCCGCGACGCGCCCGGCGTCCAGCTCGACCTCGCGGCGCCGAGCGAGGTGGCTCGGCGGGTCGCCGAGGACGAGGCCGACATCGCGCTCATGCCGGTCGCCGCGGTGGCATCCATCGGCGACTTGCGCGTCGCGAGGGGGTGCGCGATCGGTTCGCGAGGCCCGGTCCGGAGCGTCGTCGTCGTGGGCGAGCGGCCGATCGAGACCCTCGACGAGCTCGCCGTCGACCTGTCCTCGCGGACGAGCCTCGTGCTGGCCCGGCTGATCTTGCAGGCGCGGTGCAAGGGCCGCGAACCGCGCTTGGTGGGGCGCTCGGCGCGCGAAGCCATCGATGGCGTCGGTGGTTCGCGCGGGGCCCTGGTCATCGGCGATCCCGCTCTCGAGATCGAAGGTCGCTTTCCCCACGCGCTCGATCTCGGCCTCGCGTGGTGGGAGCTGACGGGCCTGCCCTTCGTCTTCGCGGTCTGGGCTGGACGGGAGGGCGCGCTCTCGGCTGCGGGGGAGGAGCAGCTACTCGCCGCGAAGCGCCGCGGCCTCGACCGTCGCGACGCTCTGGCCGACGAGCACGCGGCGAAGACCGGGCTCGCTGCGACGTCGCTGCGCTCCTACCTGCGCGAGGCCGTGCGGTTCGAGCTGGACGACGACGAGCGGCAGGGCCTCGATCGCTTCCTCGAGTCGGCGGCGGCCGCCGGTCTTCTGCCGAAGGCGCGCGTCCGCTTCTTCGACGACGATCGACGCGGCCGCGCCGCGCAACCCTCGCTCGACACGCTCCTGGACCGCGCCGCCGGCGGGGATCGCCTGAGCGGCGCCGAGGGCGAACGACTCGTGGCCGAGGCGTCCCTCTTCGACCTCGGGATCGCCTCCGACTCGGTGCGTCGGCGCAAGCATCCGCACGGCGTCGTCACGTACATCGTCGATCGAAACGTGAACTACACGAACGTCTGCACCACGAGCTGCCGCTTCTGCGCGTTCTACAGGCCGCTCGGACACCGGGAGGGGTACGTCCTCACGCGCGAGCAGCTTGCGCTCAAGCTCGACGAGGTGGTCGCCGCCGGGGGGGTGCAGATTCTCCTGCAGGGCGGCTTGCACCCCGAGCTCCGCATCGGCTGGTACGAGGACCTCTTCCGCTGGATCAAGCGTGAGTTTCGCCTGGGTCTGCACGCGCTCTCGCCGGAAGAGATCCTGCACATCGCGCGTCTCGAAGGGATGCCGGTTCGCGGCGTCCTCGAGCGCTTGCGCGCGGCGGGCCTCGACAGCGTTCCGGGCGGGGGCGCCGAGATTCTGGTCGATCGCGTGCGGCGCAAGATCGCGAAGGCGAAGTGCACGAGCGAAGAGTGGCTCGGCGTGATGCGCACGGCGCACCACATGGGTCTAAGGTCCAGCGCGACCATGATGTACGGCACCGTCGACACTCCTCGCGATCGCATCGGCCATCTCCTGAAGATCCGCGACCTTCAGGACGAGACGTCCGGCTTTACCGCGTTCTTCTGTTGGGACTTCCAGCACGAAAGGGGCACTCGCATCGAGCCGGGCGACGGCGGGACGGTCTTGTACCTGCGACAGCAAGCCGTCGCGCGAATCCTGCTCGACAACATCGAGCACGTCGGCGCGTCGTGGGTCACGCAGGGTCCCGAGGTCGGTCAGGTGGCCCTGAGGTTCGGGGCGGACGACTTCGGGAGCGTCATGTTCGAGGAGAACGTCGTCTCGAGCGCGGGCACCACGTTCTGCATGAACGCAGAGGCGATCGAGCGGCGCATTCGCGCAGCCGGCTTCCGCGCTGCGCGCCGCAACGTTCGTTATGACTGGCTCACTGCGCCGTCCTGAAGGGTGAATGATCGCGATCCACGCCGACGCCGTCGTCACGGGGGACGACGCCGCCCTCCGAGACGCCGCGGTCGTCGTCGACGACTCCGGCCGGGTGGTCGACGTGGGTGCCGCGGGCGACCTCCTGCCGCGGCACGCGGGCGCGACGCTTCGGCGCGTGCGGGGCGCGCTCCTGCCGGGGTTGGTGAACGCACACACGCACGTCGAGCTCAGCGCGCTGCGCGGGCAGGTCCCCGGCGGCGGCGGCTTCGTCCCCTGGGTCGAGCACATGATCGGCGTCCGCTCCGAAGTCGGGCCCGAGGACGACGCAGCCGCGATCGAGCGGGCGGTCGACGAGCTCGACGCGGCGGGGACGGTCGCCGTGGGGGAGGTGACCAACTCGCTTTCCGCCGTCGGGCCGTTGGCCCGGCGCGGTATCGTCGGCTGCGTCTTCCACGAGGTGTTCGGCGTCACGCGCGAGGCGGCGGACCGTCGCGTGGCCGAGCTCTCCCGCGTCCTCGAAGACCGCGTCGGCGCGTGGCCGTCGACGGACCTCGTGTACGCACCCACCCCCCACACGGTCTACACGACGCATCCGAGCGCGGTGCGGGCGCTGCTCCGGCAGGCCCGAGAGCGGGGCAGCCGAGCCAGCGTGCACCTCGCGGAGCACGCGGCGGAACGGCGCTTCCTCGAGCACGGGGACGGCCCCATCGTCGACTTCTACGGTCGCCTGCTCAAGCTGCGTCTCGCCGATCTGGAGGCCCCCGGCAAGCCGCCGGTCGTCTTCGCCGACGAGCTCGGCGCGCTCGCCCCGGACGTGCTTTGCGTGCACCTGACCGACGCCCGGCCCGAGGAGCTCGTGCTCGCCGCGCGCAGAGGGGCGCCCGTCGTTTTCTGCCCGCGATCGAACCTCTTCATCGAGGGCCGTCTGCCCCCGCTCCTCGGGGCGCGCACGGCCGGACTGGAGCCGGCGCTCGGCACCGACTCGCTCGCGTCCAACGCCTCGCTCGACGTGCTCGCAGAGTGCCGCGCCCTGGCCGATCGATTCCCCTCGGTGCCCGCGCGCGACCTGGTCCAGATGGCGACGTGGAACGGGGCCAGGGCTCTGGGTCGCGAGGACGTGGGTCGGGTCGCGCGGGGATCGCGGCCGGGCCTGTTCGCCATAGAGGGCGATCCGGGAGACGACCCGTGCACGTTTGTCTTGAAGAGCGCGCGTGCGCGCCGGCGCTGGATCGTGCGGCGGACGGGAGCGTCGTCGTGACGTTCGCAGGCTCGACCAAAGGGAGAGAGCGGACGACGCACCCGACCGTCCTCGCACGACTGCGCGCGTACGGCTCGATGGTGGCCTTCGCGCATACCGTGTTTGCTCTGCCGTTCGCCGCCAGCGCGGTCGTGCTCTCCCTCGCGGTCCCCCATGAGCCGCTCGGCCTGGGTCGAATCGGAGCGATGCTCGCGTGCATGGTGTGCGCGCGCACGAGCGCGATGGCGTTCAATCGATGGGCCGATCGCGACATCGATTCGAAGAACCCGCGGACGACCGCTCGGCACCTGCCCGCGGGGATCGTCCGGCCGGCAGAGGCGCTCGCTCTCGCCGCGGTCTCGGGTGTGGGGTTCCTCGTGGCCGCGGCGACGCTCGGGTGGTGGCCCGCGGCGCTCTCCCCCTTCGTCCTCGCGGTGCTTCTCGGTTACTCGTACGCGAAGCGATTCACCTGGGGCGCCCACGCGTGGCTCGGTGCGGCGCTGGCGCTGGCGCCCGGAGGCGCCTGGCTGGCGATGGGAGCGCGACCCGGGCCCGGAATCGCCATGCTGATGGCGGCGGTGGTGACGTGGCTTCTCGGGTTCGACGTTCTCTACTCGCTGCAGGACGAGCATTTCGATCGAGGAGCCGGCCTGCGTTCGATCCCGGCGCGGTTCGGAGCGAGGCGCGCCATGGTCATCAGCGCGTCGTCGCACGTTCTCACGGTGCTCGCGCTGGCGGGCTGCGGGATCGCGCTGCACCGGGGCGTGCCGTATGCGAGTGCCGTCGCCGTCGCCGCGTCGCTCCTCTTCTACGAACACAAGTTGGTGCGCCGTCGCGGGCTCGCGGCGATCGACAAGGCGTTCTTCGACGTGAACGCGTGGGTGAGCCTCGCCTTCTTCGGGCTCGTCCTGGTCGACGAGTGGGTGAGGCGGCGCCCCTGACGTCCCGCGCCCGCCCCCCGGTCAGACCCGTCCCCAGACCTCGCTCGCGACCGAGACCACCAGGCGAAGAATCGCGGACTGCTCGGCCCAGGAGTGCCCCGCGGACGTCGAGAACCCACGGCGCGGGGACAGGCCCAGGCGCTCCGGGGGGACGAACTTGGCCGCCCGCTCGATGCGACCCTTGAGGTCGTCCCGACCGGCCGGCGTCACATCCTTCGCGTCGGCGATCCCGAGCACCACGCGCTTGTCGTGCGGTACGAAGCGGAGGCCCGAGAAGTCGTCCGGCCCGGCATATTCGAGGAGATAGGCGTCGACATCGAGGGCCCCGAACAAGGCGTCGGTCATTCCCTCGAAGCCCTTGCCCCGGAGCCAAGGTCCATCCACCCGGCCGCAGCACAGTCGCAGCGACACCATCATCGAAGGGGGTCTCTCCGATATCGCGGCGTTGATGAGTCGGACGTACCGCAGGAGCATCGCCCCCGGCGCGTCCATGCCCGAGTCCTCCGACTCCCGCAGCGCCGCGTCCGCCAGGCTTGCCAATCGCATGTCGTCCATCTGCACGTACCGGCAGCCGGCACCGGCGAGGGCTCGAAGCTCGGCGCGGTATGCCCGGGCCACGTCATCGAAGAAAGCGTCGAGGCACGGGTAGGCGGTCACGCTGATCGCGTCCCGCGCGCCCGGCGTGTAGAGCGACGTCGGCGACGGCATCGTGACCTTCGGCACGGCCTGCGTGACGCTCCTCAGGAACGCGAAGTCGTGCAACCGGATGGGGGCGACGTGCTCGACCCTGCCGGTCACGCAAAGCGCCGCCGAATCCGGGTCGGGTCGCTGAGCGATCCATCGCGTGGGCTCGCCCGGGCCTCCTTCCCGAAGCAGCGCGTTCAGGAAGTCGAGGTGCGGATCGGCGCGTCGCAGTCCGCCGTCAGTGATCCCGCGGATGCCCACCTCTTCTTGGAAGCGCACCGCCCGGCGCACGGCGTGGTCCTCGAGCGCCCGCAGCGACCCCGCGTCGAGCTTGCCTCGCTGGAATCGCTTGCGCGCGTTGACCAAGACCGGCGGCCGGATCAGCGTTCCGACATGCTCGGCCCGGAACGGAACGGCGCCGACGAACGTGGGCCTGTCGAGCGCGACTTGCACGTAGTCGTGCATGCCACGCTGCAAATCGGCGAGGTAGTTCGCAACGAGCCTTTGTTTAATCGACTACGGTCATCGATGGCCCGCCGGCAGCGATCGTCCCAACATGAGCCGCTGGCCTCCTATGCACAAAAATTGACCCTCGAAGCACGTGGCTTCTGGCCGACTCGGGTGAAGCTTCGTGGGCCAACATGAACGTGACGCCGCTTGCCCCCTCCCGCGATCTCGACCCGAAGCCGCACACCGAGAACCACAGCGTCCCGGCAGGGCTCATCTTCCAGCTCGTCGAGCTGGTCAAGCGATGGAACGTCCCTCCGGCCGAGCTCCTCGACGGCCTCGAGCTGCCCGAAGTGAGCCTCGGAGAGGTGCACACACGCGTCCCTCTGGCCGCGTACGTCGAAGCAGTCGATCGGGCGCGGAGGCTCACCGGCGAGCCCGGCCTCGGGTTCTGCATGGGGCTGGAGATGCGTGCCTCGGCTTTCGGGCACTTCGGATTCGCAGCGATGAGCGCCGCGACGGTGCGCGAAGCGATCGAGCTCGCGGTCCAGTTCGCGCCGATCCTCTCCACGGCGCTCGGCCTGCGCCTGCGTGTCGAGAGCGGCGTCGCCTCGCTCATCGTCGACGAGCATGCGGACCTCGGCCCGGTGCGCGACGTCCTCATCATCGCGCGGCTCGCCGGGCTCTGGCGCATCGCGCTGGCCCTGACGGGTCGTGACCTGCGTGGCACCGCCGAGATGGCCATCCCTGAGCCGGCCTACCACGCCCGTTTCGCACACCTCGTCCCGCCGGCCCGATACGATCAGCCCACGAATCGCATCGTGATGACGGAGGGTGCCCTGGACGTGCCGCTCATCATGGCCGACCCGACCGCCTTTCGGCTCGCGCGGGAGCAGTGCGACGAGGCGATCGAGCTCGAGGCCCTCAGCCTGGGGGGCCGACTCGTCCGATCGGCGCGGCAGCTCATCGGCAAGCCGGAGGGCGGCTTCCGTTCGCTGGATGAGGTCGCGAGCGCCCTGCACATGTCCTCGCGTACCCTCAAGCGAAAGCTGGCCCGGCAGGGCACCTCGATCACGACGCTCTTGCGCGAGGAGCGACGGGACCGAGCGCTGCTGCTCCTGCGCTCCCCCGGCGTGCCGATCGAAGAGGTCGCGGACCGCTTGGGTTACTGGAGCCCCCAGAACTTCGCCCGGGCGTTCCGGCAGTGGACCGGGACGACGCCGGCTGCTTATCGTAGGTCCCACGTGAACCGCGCCGCGAGCTGACGACGGGGGGAGCGGGCGAGGCCTGCTCGTTCACGCTGCCCGGCCGCGTGAAGTCAGTCGATTTTGCAGTAGCTGGGAAAGCCCGCGGGCAGCGCGCTGGCGTACGGGTCGGGCTTGACGCCGTAGGGGTGATCCTGGAAAAACTTGAAGGCTACCGGCTTGAGCCCCGGCGCCCGCTTGCCGAAGAAGTCGAGGTGATTGCCGCCGTCGTTGCAGTCGATGGAGAACCCGCCCGCCATCTTGATGGCCATCTCCCACGAAACGCTCGCGTTGGCGAAGTCGACGACGAGGTTGTCCTGGCCCGGCGCGCCGTGCGCTGCGATCGCCGAGGGGAGGTTGTTGTTCTGCATCGGCGCCTGATTGATGACGGCCGAACCGCCCGAGTAGCTGATCACGCTCGCGAGGTACCCCGACCGCGCATACCACATGTACACGGTCTGGAGCCCGCCCGCGCTGTAGCCGGCGGTGTGGATGTGCGTCGGGTCGCCGTGGTTGTTCTGGATCGCACAGGCGACCGCCTGATCTGCGAACGCGAGGTCGCTCTGATACCAGACCGCGTCGCCGGTATTCCCGTTGGTGGCTCCCGTCCGGCTGTTGGCGTTGAAGCCGACGATGATCCCGCCCGCCGCCGCTACGGCGTTCGTGTCGAACGCGATCGGGATCTCGCCCCCGGGGCTGCTGGCCGTTCCGTGCCAGTAGATGACGATCGGCCCGCCGCCCTGGTTGCCCATCCAGATCTGGGCTTGGATCGACCCGCCGCCCGCGTTGACCGTCACGGTTGCGCCGTTCATGAAGGTAGGGCACGCGCCCATGACCTTCGGTAGGTCGGGAGGCGTTCCTCCCGGGCTGGGAGGGCCGGAGGACACCGGCGAGCCGGTCGAACCCGTCGATCCGGCGCTCGAGCCGGTGCTTGCCTGGCCGCTCGTTCCACCAGGATCGCCGCTCGTGGATCCCGACGCGCCCGTTTGGGAGCCAGTGCTTGCCGATCCGGACGCCGCAGCGGAGCCGGAGGAGGAGTTTTCGCCCGTCGACGAACCGGATCCAGTGGAGCCCGGGTTGCCGGGGTTCGACCCGAGGTCGTTCGAGCCCGACGAGGACGTGCCCGAGGAACCTCCGCCGCCGGAGTGCGACGACTTGCCGCTCGCCGTTCCGCTGTGGCTCGTGACTCCCGCCGAACCGGACGAGGCACCGCCGCCCGCGCCGTCCCCCGGTCCGGCGGTAGCGCACGCGCCCAAGGAGCCGACCAAGGCCCAGATTCCGCCGACGGCGACGGCGCGCGAAGCATGTTCCGCAGAGTGTCGGGGCATGATGGCGAGTCCCTCTCGAGGCGCGCACCGTGAAGCGAGGGCCGCACGGTCACCACCGACGGCCGTGTCGGCTCGTTGGGCGGCAGCGCACCGACGCCGCCGCAGTTATGTCTACCGCTCGCTACGGGCCGAGCTAGCTCACGTAAGGCCACTTAATGAGCCAACATGGCCAAACGGGCCACGCCGGAATGGCCCGTACAGCTTGGCTGACAAAGGACCGTAATGATAGATGATTAACGACATCGGAGGACATCTCCGATATGTGTGGCAAGATTACGGAGGCCATGATTCAGACGCTACGCGACGAGCGCACAGTTCCGGGTTGCCTCATCCTGCAGATTATCGAGCTCGTTAGGGACTGGGACGTTTCCCCGGCCGATCTTTTGAAGGGGCTCAGCACGACAGAGCGGGAGCTCGAGGAGAAACACACGCGCTGGCCGCTGACGACGTACGTCGGGGCGATCGAGCGAGCCCGAATGCTCACGCGCGAACCGGGCATCGGCCTTTGCTGGGGCCTTCAGATGCGGCCATCGGCGTATGGCTATCTCGGCTTCGCCGCGATGAGCGCACCGACCCTTCGGGGCGCGCTCGAACTCGTGGTCGAGTTTGCGGCCCTCATCTCGACGGGGATCTCGCTCCGCCTCGAAGAGGAGGGGACGACGACCTCGCTCGTGATCGAGGAGCTCGCCGACTTCGGCAGCGTTCGCGACGTCGTGATCGGCGCGCGCCTGACGGGGCTCTGGCGCATCGCCTGCGCCATCACCGGACGAGATCTGCCAGCCCACGCGGAGGTCGCACTGCCGGAGCCCGACTACTACGCGCGCTTCGCGCATCTCGTTCCGGGTGTCCGATACGGCCGGGAGGTGACGCGGGCGGTGATGTCGCGCGAGGTCTTGGACTCCCCGCTGCTCATGGCCGACGCAGCCGCCTTGCGGCTCGCGCGTCGGCAGTGCGAACGCCAGCTCGAGGCGCTGGAGGCTGGAGGTCCGTTCGTCCGCGCCGTCAGGCACCTCTTGTGGAAGGGTGAGGCTGGCGTGCGTTCTCCGCTCGAAGTCGCGAAAGCCGTTCACATGTCGCCACGCACCTTGCGACGCAAGCTGGCCTCGCAAGGCAGCTCGCTGTCGGCGCTCCTCGAGGAAGAGCGGCGTGAACGCGCCATGGCCCTCCTGCGCGCGCCGGACCTCACCATCGAGCAAGTCTCGGAGCGCCTGGGGTATCGGAGCGTGCAGAACTTCACGCGCGCGTTTCGGCAGTGGACGGGAGCGACGCCGGGCGCGTACCGCCGCTCCTGCGCCGGCGGCCTCGCGCTTCTTCCTGCGCGCTGATCGCCGGCGATCGGCTACGGCGCGAGCTTCTGGCGAAGCTGATCGGTGCAGCCGGAGGACGGCGGTGTTGCGCGCGGACGACGGGCACAGTGCCTGGGGGGTCCGCGCGGCCTCCTGCCCTTTCGCCGGCCCACAACTAGCGCTTGCGATTGCATGGCCGCCGTGGCAGTGGTCCCGATCGATGATGAAAGTCGTTTTCAATACGCCGCCGGGCCCCGCCCCGGGTCGGGCCGGATGCGTGCGTTCTCTGGCCGTGGCCGCGTCTGCGGGGGTCGGCTGCGTCCTGACTTCGACGGCCATGGCGACCCCGCGGCCGCTGCCCTTCACCTACACGACGGAGACCCTTGCCCCCGGTGAGGTCGAGATCGAGGAGTACGCCGACGTCACGCCGGTCAAGGCGCAGAACCGGGCGACCAAGAACCTGGACTTTTATCTGGCCACCCAGTTTCAGACGGAGTTCGAAATAGGGATCGTCGAGCGCCTCGAACTCGGCCTCTACATCGTCTATGTGCCCACGCCCGCGGGGTACGACGACCCCGCGTCGCTCACCGAGACGACAGGAATCAAACAGCGCCTCCGCTATATCTTCGCGGACCCCGGGGCGTGGCCGATCGACGTGGGGCTTTACGGCGAGGTCGTCGAAGGGGATACGGAGGCGGAGATCGAGGCGAAGATCCTCTTGCAGCGTAGGTTCGGCAAGCTCCGCGTCGCGTCGAATCTCTGGGCCGAGTACGAGCTCTATTACACGCCGGGCACGACGTTGGCGCTCAATCCCACGCTCGGGGCGACGTGGGAGTTGTCGCCCACGGCTCATGTCGGCGCGGAGGGGTGGATGCGCGTCGAGTTCCCCAACCCCGCGGTTCATCCGCGAGAGTTCTCGTCCGGGCCCGTCGGCTACGTGGGCCCGACCCTGATGCTCGATTTCGGCAAGGCGTGGTGGACCGTGGGCATCTACGGCCGCGTGACCGACACGAACCACACGATGGAGCCCGGGGACGCCTTCGGTCCCGTCTGGGGGCGCACGGTGATTGGGCTCAACCTATGAGACGCGCAGGGTGCTGAGAGAGCCAGCCGTGCGGCGGCTGTGTCGACGACGCGCCCCGTCAGTGCGTCGAGCACTTCATGAGGCACATGAGGTCCCCGTTGCACCCGCAGTCGTTGCCCGGCTTCTTCGGCGGGGGCGGCGTGGGCGCGTTGCCGCCGCCCGCCGCGCCCCCTCCCGGGCCACCCGCGGCCGCCGCCGACGGGGCGCTTCCTCCGGTGGGCTTCGCGCCTCCCGCGGGTGCGTGGTAGCTCGGCTTGGGCTTCGCCGCGACCGAGGCCGTGGGCGCAGCACTGGCGGACGCCTCTGCCGTGGCCGAAGTCGTCGCCGTCGGCTCGACCGTGGGCGCCACGGGCGCGATCGACGCGATGGGGACCGGTGCCGGCGCGGTCGTCCCCGCGATCTTCGCGCCGATCACGACGCCAACGACCAAGAGGAGAAGCATCCCCGCGCCGCCGCCGATGTAAAGCGGAAGCTTGCTCTTGGGCTGGGGCTCGGGGCCGCCGAAGGGCGAAGCGAGCGCTCCGAGCGGCGCCGAGATGCCGATGGGCGGCGCAAACGCTCCCCCGTCCGCCGCCATGGCCGGCGGGCGGTTCGACTCGGCGCGCGCCGCGAGCGCCTTGAGGTCGATGAGGCCCGAGTCCTCGTTGGAGCGCGCCGGAGGTGGCTGGCTCGGGGCGCGTTCGTCGGCGTTCTTCGTGAGGACAGCGAGGGAAAAGAGCACCGAGTTCTCGTTGCGCTGCCCGGTGAGCTGCCCTTGTCCGTCCGTTGCTCCTCCGAGCGCTTGCGGCATCGCCGGTGCGCTCGTCTGGACCTCCTCGGTTCCCAACCCTCCGCCTCCTCCGAAAAGATCCCTGCCGCGAGCCCCCTCTCGCCGCACCGCCGCCCGCTTGGCCTCCGGGGCTGCTGCTGCCGCCACGGGGCTGCGGTCGTCGAACGCCGACGAATAGCCCCCGCGCACGTCGAGCGGCCTCGCGGCAGCCGGCTCGGGTACCGGCTCTTCGGGCGGGGCGGCGACCGGAGCGGCATAGGCGGGTTCGGCCGCCGGGGACGCGTTGGCGTTCTCGTGGAGGGCGTTGACGACGACGTCCACCTCGGCGAGAGGCTTCCAATCGTCCATCCCGTCGGTCCAGATGAAGGTCTCCTGGGTGACGAGGCTCGAGTTGTATGCGTCGACGAGCTCCGCGAGAGTCATCGTGCGTTGATCGGTCTCCCCCAGGTTGACGTGCCACTCGCCCTCTGCCGCCAGCGCCGTGCCCGCCGGCGCGACCGGGGCAGGGGCCGGGGCCGATCCGTTCGCCGCCGCCCCCTCGTTCCCGTGCACGACGATCGTGGCTCCGCACTTGCGGCAGCGGATCTTGACGATCTTGCCGCGCACCTTCTCGTCGGCGACGTTGTATTTCGATTGGCAGGACTGGCAGGTGATCTTCATGTGCGCGCGGCTCGTGCCCGTGAGTGTAGCCCGACGCGCCCTTTTTCGCCTGGTTTCCGAAGGGTGTCCACCGCGCGGTTGGCGCGTGCGGCCGGTGTGGTTGCGCACCGCTAGAGCGGCGTTGCCGCACGGTTTTTCCGGCGTCGTTCGCTTGGTGGGTGTGTCGCCCGTTCTCTCGCGTCGCTCGAGCCTGCGGACTTACCGTGGGTGTGTCGTCCGTTCTCTCGCGTCGCTCGAGCCTGCGGACTTACTGTCGCGTCGCGGCCGTCGCTCGCATGTCGTCGCCGCGGACGAAGGTCGCGGAGCTCTGGAATTGCCCGCTCAAGATGTTGGGTTGTGGCCCCTGGCCGGGGGGACCTTGCGATGGGGCCGGACCGGGTGCCTCGAACGCAACGACGGCGCGCGCCTGGATGTCCGACTTCCGGACCACCGCTTCACCGCGGATGAGGTCCATCTCGCCGTGACCGACGCCGCCGAACTGGGCCATCGTCGAACCCGGTGGGGCGCCTTGGAACTTCGTGTCGGCTCCGGACGCGTACGCGCTCACGTCGACGGAAAGGCGGAGTCGGTCCCCGTCGATGCTCTTCACCCGGTACGCGCGATAGACGACCGCATCGATCCCGAACCAGGGCATGCGCGACTCTGCGATCCACTGGGCGCCGACGCCCACCGGCTTGCTAGGCAGAGGGACGGTCGCGAGGACGATAGCCTGGGCCGCCGTGTCCGCGAGGCGGTCGAGCTCCGATTTGGTCCCCGTGCCGAGCTGCGTGCGCACCTCGCTCTCGCGACCGTCCGCGGTCCATCGCACGCGAGCCTGCGTTCCCTCGAGCGTCCCGATTTCCTTGTCCATCCCAGGGGGAAGCTGTCCCGGTTGCTCCCTTGCCGTCAGCGCGCGCTTTACCTCGGCCACGAGCCAATCTGGCCCGCCGTCGTCCTTCTTGGCGGGGCCCAGCGCGAGTTTCATGTCGACGGTCGGCATCACCGTGCGCGGTCCGAGCTGCATCCCAATCTCGAGCAGCGCAGGGCCGTATGCCGCGGTGCGAGCCGCGTCCGCAGCGGCATCCGCGGCCGGGGCAAGCGTGAGCCGCGGCTCCGAGCCGTCGCTCACGACGTCCACCTTCGTCGGGGTGCCGATGGGGTGCCGCTGGTCCGCCGCGCCGGGACTGAACACGCCGTCGGGGGGCGGCCCATTGTCTCCCCCGTCCGCTGAGGTCGCTGCCTGGAGCGCCTTGGCCAGCTTGGGGTCCGCCATCGCGAACTTGTCGACCCGGGCGCTCGCGTCGGGGCTGGGCGCGTCGGATGTCGGCTTTTTCTCATCACACGCGGCGCCGAGCACGGCCGCCGCGCCCAGCGCCAGCATGAGCGGGACGGGCAAGCAGCGATTCATGGCCGCTCCCTTTATCACAGCGCGGAGACGTTCACCGCGCGGGCGTCGCCGCGCCGCGCGCCCTCAGGGGAATTCGCGCGTCGGGAACTCTTTAATGTACTGCTCCTTGTAGGTGTCGTGGCAGGCCTTGCACGCGGCCTTGACGCCCGCCACGTCCTGCTTGGCTGCCGCCGCGGAGCCCGTCTGGCACATGGACACCCACTTCGGGTACGAGCCGGAGGGGGGCGGCTTCTGGCCCACGAGATCGAGCGACTCCTTCAGCCCGGCGAAGTCCTGTCCGGCGAGCTGGGTGCCCATGTGCTTCTTCATCCACTTGCCGAGCGGCGTCTTGCCCTCGCCCGCGGAGGCGACGCCTGCGGCGAGGGTGAGCGCGACGAGGAGGGAAACGGAGGCTCGAAACGGGTTTCGCATGAGGGTCTCGGGTTGGACGGAGGAGTGGACGAGTTGATGCAAGGGAGCCAGAAAGGCGGCGCTGAGTCGAATCTGGAAGAGCGGGGCCCGTCAAGCGGTGCAGTGTGTGGAGAGAGAGCCCACCCCGAAAAATCCGCGCTGGCGCGCTACTTGAGGCCCGCCGGGCACGCGATTCCCGTGCCCCCCAGTCCGCAGTAGCCGTTCGGGTTTTTGGCGAGGTACTGCTGGTGATAGTCCTCTGCGTAATAAAACGGCGTGACCGGAACGATCTCGGTCTTAATGACGTCGTACCCACCGGCGACCAGGCGTTCCTGGTAGAGCTCGCGCGAGCGTTGGGCGGCGGCCATTTGCTCGTCGTCCGACGCGTGGATCGCCGAGCGGTACTGGGTGCCCACGTCGTTGCCTTGTCGCATCCCCTGCGTCGGGTCGTGGTTCTCCCAGAAGACACGGAGGAGGGCGTCGTATGAGACCTTGGCCGGATCGAAGACGACGCGGACGACCTCCGCGTGCCCGGTGCGCCCCGAGCAAACCTCTTCGTAGGAGGGATTCGGAGTGAGCCCGCCGGCGTAGCCGACCTGCGTCGAGAAGACCCCAGGGGTCTGCCAGAACTTCTTCTCCGCCCCCCAGAAGCACCCCATTCCGAACGTGGCGATGCGCATCCCATCCGGAAACGGGGGAAGCGTCGGCGTGCCGAGCACGGCGTGGCGGGGGGAGACGGAGGTCGGCTCGGCGCGGCCCGGCAGGGCCTCGGCCCGGGACGGAAGCGTGAGCTTGCTCGAATCGACGTGTCGCATGTCTTATCGGACGCCCAGCTTGCCATCGACGCAGGGCTCGCGCATCCCCGGTGAATAGACAAGGCCAGGTCCGGGGCGGCTTGGCCATGTCGGGGCTCACGGACAGGTGACATCGGTGTTGGGGGCGTTGGGGGTCCCCAGAAACCCGGGAAACCACGACGAGGTTGACGGTTGCCAGCGCGAGAAGTCCCCGCGGACGCTCGCGTCGCAGTCCGTCGGGAACGCGAGCGAGGTCCCGACCGTCAGGGCCAGCGACGGGTACGTCAGCGTGTCGACGAGCGTGTCGCCCAGGCGAAGGGTGAGGGTGCCTCCCTTGTTGGGCAGGACGTCCCCCTTCTGGCCCACCCACAGGAGGAGCGCCCCGGGAAGGTCGTGATTCACCGCGGGGTTGCGCGAGTCGGCGACCACGAACGTGCCTCGAGCGGGAATCCAGAAGTCGTCGGTCACGTCGAAGGTGGCGACCTTTGCGCCGCGCGGGCAGTCGCCGTGAAGCCCGCGCAGGTCGATGGCGCAATCGACCGTGCTCGCCACCTCGACCCATTCGCCGTTGTCCGACGCGCCGGCGACCGACTCGATCATCAGCTCGTCGATACGAAGGTCTCCAGCGCCAGGCGGACGGCCGCACAGGCCGTCGGGTCCTGCGTCGAACGGGGGGGCCGATGCCGAGTCGGAAGTAGCGGCGGCGTCGTCGGTGGCTTGGGCGTCGGCGAGGTTCGGAGGACCGGTGGGTGCGGCCGATGGGTCGTCGGCGGCCACGGGCGCGTCGAACGCCGCGAACGCCCCGCCGTAGGCGTCGTCGTCCGGCGGGGACGAGAAGGCAGGGGAGGGTGGCGCCGCAGTTTGGCCTCCACAGCCGAAGGCGAGAACGAGAACGACCACGAGACGTCGAGTGCCCATGAGGGCCTCCGAGGGAGCAACCCCCGTTCCGCGCGCGCCATCGCGCGTTTGCGGGCAGTTGTCTCTGTCCCGGACGATTCCTCGCCGTCCGCGGACGCTCGACGGGGCCGCGCCCCAGCGCCCCCGTCACGTTTTGCGCGTGAGGCGGCGAGGGCCTCGCGAACGAGCGCGTCGACGCCCGGGGCGATCCCGTCCAAGGCCGGTTCGAGCTCGACGGGGTTCGACCAGGCGAAGGGATTGGACGCCCGACGAAGATTCGACAGTCGCGTCATCGGGCGGCTCACCTCCACGGTGAACGCCAGCGTTCCGAACTCGGCATCGAGCCCCAGTCCGTCGCCTGCATGACGCGGTAACGCGCCCGTCGAAGCGAGCGCACGAAGGCCCCGCCCGCCCGTTCGTACCGGCGCCGGCGCGGGTTGGGTTTTGCCGTGAATGCCCACGACGATGATGCGCGCGTGGCGCAGGAGCCCTCGTAGAGCAGTTGGGCTGCGAGGTGGGCCGTGACGTCGGCGTGGTCGAGCGCGGGGCAGACCTCGACCAGATCCATCGCGACGAGGCGGATCCCGGCCAACGACCGCAGCAGGGAGATCGCCTCTCGCGAGGTGAGCCCGCTCGGCACCGGCGTGCCCGTGCCGGGCGCGAACGCGGGGTCGACTCCGTCGATGTCGAAGGTCAAGTAAACCGGGTGGGCTCCGATGGTCTGCGCGATCTGAGCGCCCACGGCGACGGCGCCGCGCTCGGCGATTGCCTCCGCGTCGTGAAGGACCGCGCCGTGGTTCGCGGCGAGCGTCCCCTCTTCGGGATATCCCCACGGCGCGCGAACGCCCACCTGGTGGAGCTGTCCGCGCTCGACGAGCCCCTCTTCGATCGCGTGCCGCAGGGGGGTGCCGTGGCGATAGGCGTCGCCCCACACGGCGTCGTCGCTGGTATCGAGGTGCGCGTCGACGTGGATGACGGCGAGCGGCCCATGCTCCTTGGCAACGGCGCGCATGGCGGGCAGCGCGATCGAGTGGTCACCGCCGACCGCGAAGGGAACCGCGCGCGTGCGGACCACGTTGCGGACCTCGTTCTCGATGACGTCGCGAAAAGGGGGGAACGGCCACGTTGCCTCCGTCGGCCGCTCGCAGCGCGGAGAAGACGTCCACGCGGTGCACGGGGTGAAACCCTTGCACAAGCGCGCTCACGCGGCGCACCTCGTAGGGCGCGAAGCGAGCGCCCGGGCGATACGTCGTGGCCGCGTCGAACGGAACGCCGAGGACGACCGCGTCGAGACCGTCGCACGGCGATGCGCGCTCGACGTCGATCGAAGGCAACCGAAAGAATGGCGTCAGGCCGCGCCGCACGTACGCGAGGGCCGGCGTCTGGCTCACGGTTGCCTCGCGCCCGCGGCCGAGAGTGCCAGGGACAGCACGGCGTCGTGGGCGCGGCGGGCGCCCGAACCGCAGCGTCGCGGTGACGCGAGGCAGGCCGGCGAGCCGCGCGTAGTGGGGGCGAACGTCTGTCCGCCGAACCAGGGCACCGAGCGACATCACGGTGTCGAAGTCGCGTGCCTGGAGCGAACGCACGTCGTAGTCGGCCATCGAATCCTCCCGCCCGACACGATGACGATGGCGTTGGCGGGTGTCGGAGCGGTGACGCGTTCGCGAATTTGTCGCCTTGGTTTCGCGGTGCGTTGCGTTCGGGCCCGCGCCTACGCGCGCACGCGCCAGTTGCCGACGTAGGTCTTCCCGACCTCGTCGCACGTCGGATCGGTGACGATGAGCTCGGGTCTCGAGTTCCTGCACACGACGATCGTGTTCTGGCGAAAGACGCGCCCGAAGGCCATCGCCTCTTCTCGGTCCATCGAGTGGACGAGCCAAGATGGCTCGCGCCACGTCCCCTCGGGGTCGTCCTCGTAGCCGACGCACGCCTCGACTCGGTAGACCCCGAGCACCAGAAGGTCGCGCATGACCTGATGCCTTTGCTCGTTGACCTTGCGCGGCAGCAGCATCGATCGGGGGTTATAGGCCGTCAGAAGCGCGAACGGGCGCTGCAGCAGGTCGGCGAGCTGTCCCGTCTCGGGGGTGACGTCGCCGTCCAGCGACGCCCGCAGCGGGCCCGACGGCGTCGAGAACTCGTAGACGGTGGCCAGGTAACTTCGGAGAAGGCTCTGATCCATGGGCTTGTCAGGGAGCGCGCGTGTCGCGCACGGCCCCCGCGCATAGCACGCGCGCACGCCGCCTGGATCAGGCCGAGCTCGCTGCGGTGTCCTGACGCGAGAAATTTGTCGCGCCTCGAGACGCAGTGCGGCACGCGTCGTGCGATGGCTGCCGTCGCAAGAACCTTCGAAAGAAGGAGGAGAACGATGCGAATGAAACAAGCGACCCTATCGATGGCGATCACTGCTTCCTTGGCGGCCCTTTTGCTCGGCGTCGGTCTGGCGGGCAGCAGCGCAGCGCGCGCGGCCACGTGGGACGCCGGCGCCCAGGGCTCGGCCACCGGGTACGAAGCAGGCGCCTCCGACCCCTCGACGACGAGCTCGTGGGAAGGCGGGTCCCTGCGGATGGAGGCGTCCTCGCCCCATGCGTACGAAGGCGGAGCGGCGCACAGCGGCCCGGCGGCCGTGGAGGCAGGAGCGCACACCCTGGGGCAGTTTGGAGACGGCGGCCTCACCCAAGCGTCAGGCGACTACTAAGAACCATCAAGGCTCCGATTCGAAGCGGTAACCAACGCCGCGCACCGTCTGCACGTGGCGGGGACGCTGCGGGTCCGGCTCGAGCTTGACCCGCAGCTGCTGAATGAAGTTGTCGATGGTGCGCGGCGTGCCGTGGTGGTTGGGCCCCCACACGCGAGAGAAGATCGTGTCGCGCTCGAGGGCCGCCCCCTTCGCCTCGATGAGACAGAGCAGCACGTCGAACTCGGTGGCCGTCATGTCGACGCGCGCCCCCGCGCGCACCACCGTCCGGGCCGCGGCGTCGACGGCGACGTCCCCGAACTTGTACACGGCCCGCGGCGGCGCGGTCTCCGCGGCGCGGGGCCCGCGGCGCAGTGCGACCCGCACGCGCGCAAGAAGCTCGGCCAGGCTGAAGGGCTTGGCGACGTAGTCTTCGGCCCCGAGTTCCAGGCCCGTGACCTTGTCCATCTCGCCCGTGCGAGCGCTGAGCACGATGATGGGCATGAGCAGACCTTCGCGCCGCATCGCCTGAAGGACCTGGAATCCGTTCATCCGCGGCAGCATCACGTCGAGGATGACCAGGTCGGGCTTGCGGGTTCGCGAGAGCTCGAACCCCGTCTCGCCGTCCTCCGCCGTGAGCACGTCGTACCCCTCTCCACGGAGGTTGATGGCGAGGCCGAGCGAGATGCTCGCGTCGTCTTCGATGACCAGCACCAGCCGCTTGCTGGCCGCTTCCGCGCCGCCCATGCGTCAGGCGCCCTTTGCCTGGGTCGCGGGGGTGGAGACCGCGGCCGCAGGGGGCGGCGTGGGCAGGACGATGCGAAAGGTCGAACCGACGTCCTTCGACGTGTCGAGCTGGACCCGACCGCGGTGAGCCCTCACGATGTGCTTGACGATCGCGAGGCCCAGCCCGCTCCCCTCGCGCTGGCGCGAGAGGCGATCGTCGATTCGGTAGAACTTCTCGAAAATCCGGCGATGCTCCACGCGCGGGATGCCCTCTCCGTTGTCGGTCACCTCGATGGCGACCCCCTCCGGCACCGCCCGGGCGCTCAGCCGCACGACCGGCGGCGTCCCGCCGTACTTGAGCGCATTCGACAAGAGGTTGCCGATGGCGTCGGCCATCGCGGGGAGGTCGACGCTCACCGGGGGGAGGTCGGGCGCGATGTCCACCGAGAAATCGAGCTGGGGATGTCGATCCCGCAAAGGGCCAAACGCCTCGACCGCCTCGCGGATCACGTCGTTGACCGTGCCCTCGCGGAGATCGAAGAGCTTGCGGCCCGCCTCCATGCGGCCCCAGTCGAGCAGTCGCTCGATGACCTGCGTCAGCCGCTCGGTCTCGCGCTCGAGAGCGTCGAGGCATCGGTCGACCGTGGGGCCGTCTTCGCGCGCGCGGCGCATCGTCTCGGCGAAGAGCCGGATGCTCGTCAGCGGCGTCCGCAGCTCGTGGCTCACCTTCGAGACGAAGTCCGCTTGCAGCTCGCTCAAGTTCGCTTCCCGTCGCAAGAAGACCAGCACGAGCACGATGCCCGTGACGGCCACGAGGACGAAGCTGACCGTGAGCAGTCCGAAGAGCACGTTGAAGATGCTCCCGATGAACATCAGCACGATGCCGACGAGAAGCAGCAGAACCGTCGGGATGATCACCAAATAGACGAGCAGCTGCACGATTCGGCGATAGCCGAGCCGCTGCCGGTTCTTGGCTCTCACCGCCACGAGGTCAACATAGCAAAAACTCTCACTCGATTGCGGCGCGCATCGCTTCGAGCGGCGCTCGAACGCCGAGCCAGAGCTCCAGCGCGAGCGCGCCTTGCCGAGCGAGCATGCCCAGGCCGTTGTCGCATCGCAGACCCCGCGCGCGCGCCGCCCGTAGCCAGGGCGTGTCACGAGGGGCGTACACCACGTCGAGCGCGACGGCGCGGGCCGGAAGCGTCTCCCACGCGACGACGCGCGCCACCTCTTCGCCGGGGTCCGCTCCCTGCATTCCGGCGCTCGTAGCCTGCACGATCGCCAGCGTTTCAGCCTCGTCGTTCGCCGACGCGCTCCAGGGTCCGGTGCGCACCGCCGTGGGGGTCGATCGGGCGAACGCCTCGCGCCGCGTCGCGTCACCGAAGCTTCGCGCACGGACGGCGATGTCGCGAACGCCCAGGTGGACGCCGAGCGCCGTGACCGCCGCTCGCGCCGCCCCCCCCGAGCCCAGGACGAGGGCGCGACCTTCGCGCCAGGGGAGGTCCGGACCGAGGCGCCGAAGCTCGTCGGCGAGGGCCGGCGCGTCCGTGTTGTGGGCGACGACGCTGCCATCGGCCGCGCGCACCAGCGTGTTCGCCGCCGCGGCGACCCGCGCGCTCTCGTCGAGCGAATCGGCGAGCGACAGCACGCGTTCCTTGTGCGGCACGGTCACGTTCAAGCCGGCATACATGCCATCGCGCAGCCTGCGGACGACGTTGGGCAGCTCGTCGGCGTCGGCGCGTATCGCCTCGTACCTGTGAGGTAGTCCGAGGGTGCGGTAGGCCGCCGCGTGCATCGCGGGGCTCCTGGAGTGCGCGACCGGGTCGCCCACGACGGCGAAACGCAACGGCGTCGGCGTCACCTAGGCCTTCTCCGTCCGCCGCGACGGCGACGGCGACGAGGTGAGCGGACGGACGGCGACGACGGCGGCGTCGAGGATCGCATCGCTCACGTGCACGTGCACCGCGTCGCCCGCTCGGACGTCGCCGCCCGATCGAATCGCGCGCCCGTCCTCGCGGCTCGCGATCGCGTAGCCGCGTCCGAGCACCTTGAGCGGGCTCATGGCGTCCAGGCGCGCGCCGGCGCGTTCGAGGCTTGCCACGCGACGCGCCAGGGAAGCCCGGTACGACGTCTTGAGCCGCTCGTGCAGTCGCGAAACGGCGGCGCGGTTTCGTGCCAAGACGGCGCGCGGGTGCAAGTACGCCAGTCGCTGCTGCGCCTTCGAGAGCGCGTCGCGCCGGACGACGAACCATGCGCGCTGCCTCGCCGACAGGCGGGCGACGCGGTCGTCCAGCGTTTGCTGGTGTGACGCGATGACGAGCCGCGGGTCGGCGAGGCGCTGCGCGAGGCGAGCGACGGCGACGCCGCGGCGCGCGAGGCGCGCGTGCATCGCCCGAGCGAGGTGCTGGCTCGTCCGCCGCAGGAGGTCGCGCCGCGCGCTCTGGTCGGGCACCACCATTTCGGCCGCTTGCGACGGTGTTGCCGCGCGCGCGTCGGCCGCGAAGTCGACCAGCGTCACGTCGATGTCGTGGCCCACGGCGCTGACGACGGGCACTCGACACCCGGCCACGGCACGGACCACGACTTCCTCGTTGAACGTCCCGAGGTCGTCGGCGGATCCTCCTCCGCGCCCGAGCACGATGACGTCCACGTCCTGGACCCGTTGGAGCATCGAGAGCGCTCTGCACACCGACTCGGTGGCGCCGGCGCCCTGCACCTGCGCGGGCGCCAGCAAGATTCGCGCGCCGCCGCGCCGGAACGCCACCCGACAGACGTCGTGGATGGCCGCGCCCGTGGGGCTCGTGACGACGCCGACGCGCCGCGGCTCGGCGGGCAGCGGGCGCTTGCGCGCCGGGTCGAAGAGGCCCTCCGCCTCGAGCTTCGCCTTGAGGCGCTCGATCGCTTCGAGGAGCGCGCCCCTTCCGGCGGCCTGGAGTCGGTCCGCCACGAACTGCAGCCTGCCGCGAGGCGCCCAGAGCGTCGGCCGGCCGCGCAGACGAAGTCGGGCCCCGTCGACGCACAGCTGGCGCATGCGCGGGGTGACGTTCGAGCGGTACATCACGACGTCGATGGCCGCCTCTTCGCGCTCGTCCTTCAGGCAAAAGTAGAGATGACCGCTCGGCGCCGGGCGAGCGTCGGCCACCTCGCCCTCGACCCAGACAGGAGTGCCGAACGCGTCGTCGATGGCCGCCTTGAGCGCCCGATCGAGCTCGGCGACGCTCATCGCTCGCGGCGGGTCGTCCCCCGCCTTGGCGGGCGCGGGGGACTTCGGCCACAAGTCCAAGGGCAGCGTACGACCTT
>Ga0070735_10000983_pt1 | contig 28582 bp, 24 predicted proteins | sample Coa_R1_FD_66443 | JGI IMG/M metagenome (GOLD analysis project Ga0070735, IMG submission 66443) | Surface soil microbial communities from Centralia Pennsylvania, which are recovering from an underground coalmine fire - Coalmine... | ecosystem: Environmental > Terrestrial > Soil > Unclassified ...
GACCCCCAGTGGCATCGAATCCCATGCTCACAAACTTAGACTCGATTCTCTGCATAGACCAGTTGTTCGGATTAGGAGCAGCCAAGACAAGTCCGCGCCAGATGGAATTGCTCAACAAAGATTTTACGATTGCTGGGTCACAAGCGACTAGCGTCCATTCAGCGTCGTGGAAGACCTTCTTAAGCTGATTCATGAAGTTCCATGAATCTATGTCTCCGGCAATCTCGGAGCACACCATTACCGTACCAGTATTTGGGTCCTGTTTTTTCATATTCTTTAGAAGGTGAAACAGTTCGTCGCGCTGTTCATCCGTGAGTCTCCTGTCTGGGAGGTAGCAGGCTGCGTTTATGCGCTTTCGCAATCCATTGATCTCAGTCTGTTTCGCCTGTTCGCACCGCTGCTCGGCGTTTCTTAGGACGTCAGATAGCTGGTCGCCCAGTTCTTTGTTTTGCGTTACGAGCCGTCTGTTCGCAGAAACCTGCGATTGGTGATCGCCGTACACGGTCTTAATGCTGAACACGCCCCAAGCGCATAAGACGAGGGCTGCAACTCCCGCCGCGAGAAATATCCCCGGCCACAGAGAGTTCCGGAGGGCTTTCCGGAACGGATTTGTTTCTGTTTTTTCACGCTTAAGCTGAAACCAAGTCCCTGTTAACGAGGCCGCTCAGCCAACGGCGGTAAGTGCGACTGTCCACATGAGGAACCCTAGAGTGTTCGTTGAGGTGGCCGTTACCATATTGCCCCACGAACGACCGAGCAGATGGACGAAGTGATGCCACATAGGGGTAAAGTACTCCCCCACGGTTGGCTTGCCAAACGTAATATGCCCGCGACTCGGCCGCTGGGCAAGATTCGATGGGTCCCATCGATTGCGAAAGATTCATGCTTACGAAAACTTGCATCAACCGACGCCACAGCCAGACGGCATTGTCGCACTTGCCCTAACAGTGCACTTACAAGAAGAGACGAGCTTGAGCCTGGGTGAGTTCCACGGGTGCGGAGCATTCCTCGTCGTCATTCGACACATGATTGATCCGGGTGCTTATGGGATAACACCGCATCTGCTTAGCATCGTAGGGCTTCAGCAGTTTGGACGCCGTAGTCACATCCCTCATTCCAGGATCGAGCCATATGTCGTAGCTATCTGGATCAAGAATGACTGGCATGCGATCATGAACGGCGGAGGTCACAGCGTTCGGGCTCGTGGTCAGAATCGAGCAGGTCTCTACGATGTTGCTGTTCGGGTCCCGCCAGCGATCCCATATTCCTGCGAAGGCAAACAGTTTTCCATCAGCGACCTCAAAGCAATAAGGCTGCTTCGCAATCCGGTTTTTCTGCCACTCGTAGAAACCGTCCGCGGGAATCAGGCACCTGCGGGATTTCAACGCATCGCGGAACGCAGGCTTCGTGCCCGCTGTTTCCGACCTCGCGTTAATCATCTTGGCAGCGCCAGACGAATCTCTTGCCCATGAGGGAATGAGTCCCCAGCGGAGTAGAGACAATTCCCGGACGGGCTTCTTGGGATTCTGCCGAATAATCGGGATAGGCTGAGTAGGGGAAATGTTGTAGCGAGGGTTCCAGTCTTCCTCTCCCGAAACGCTGGAAAAGTGCGCATCGACGATTTGCTTTCTCCTGGAAAGTCGATAGCGTCCGCACATTGGAAGATTATTGCAGATCGGATGAGCGAAACAGGTTATCAATCTTCTCCATGATCCTTTCAGCCCATTGAATTGAAGCAGAAATCAACTTGTCACTCCGCGGACTTCCCTGGGGTCCACCGGTCCACCAAACAGATCATCTGCCGTCTGCATGTGCAGACTGGCGAGGATCGCGGCCATGATTCCGAGCACCCGCTTTCGTCCTTCGTCCATGGTGGAGCATCATACACCTTTCGTCTTTTGTTTGCCCACAAGGAGCACACAATACCCGAGAACCTCCGCCTGGTGCGGGTTTCAGATGCAACTGATTTAAATATTTGTTGGCTCTCGGGAAACTTTTCAGAGCAGGCCGGGTTCCAAGGTCATAACCACTCGTCGCTTTACACGCGCAGATGCAGGACGAAACTCTTGGTGTCACCCAACTCGTGAACGGAGCTTGGAGCCGTGTTCCCCAACGTCGAAGTACGCCACTTGCACGCAGCCATTGCCTTGGGCGAAGAGTTGAACTTTACGAAGGCCGCCCTCAGATTGCACCTCACCCAATCTGCGCTCAGCAGACAGATTACTGAGATCGAAAAACAGCTTAGATTTCGCCTGTTCACTCGTGATAATCGACGGGTTGTCCGTGTGGAGCTCACCGACGCTGGGCGAGTCTTCGTCGCAGAGGCTCGCTCTTCGGTTTTGCATATGGAGCGGGCGTTTCATCTCGCTCGTACCGCCAATGACGGAGCAGAGAACGTTTTGACAATTGGACACTCGCACGAAGCCGATCAAGCCTGGGTGTCGGACCTTCTTGCGGTTCGCCTCCCCCTGTACCCTAAACTCGCCATTCGACTGATCAGTCAGTTCTCAATCGAGTTGGTCCGGAGCGTTCTAGCAGGCGAACTGAATCTGGCCCTGGTGACCGCGCCGCCGGAGGACTCTCAGATCGAGGCCGCGCCGTTCGTTCTCACGCCGCTCTATGCGGCTCTTCCAGAGGGCCACGCGGCTGCCCAAAAAGAACACCTCGCGCTCCAAGATCTGGCAAAAGATGAATGGATTCTGTTCGCGCGCAGAGTTCATCCGGTCGTTCACGATGCAATCATGGCCGCGGCACGACGTGACGGAATTGCTCCGAAACGCGCACACGACATCATTACGCCTCAAGAGGCAATTCACTTGGTATCTGAGCACCTCGGCGTGGCCATCCTCACCAAACCTACGGCCCTTGGCTGTCGCGCTGAGGGTGTAGTGGTAAAGCCTCTGTCTGATGAGTCATTGTCTTTTCAAACGTGTGTGATTATGAGAAAGGACGACGATTCACGATTAGCGAACGAGTTCGCCCGGTCCTTCCTCCGCAGATATGCTTACCAGCGTCGCCCACCAAAGCCAATTGAATTGTCGGCGGCCGCCCGAGTTGTCAGCATGAAAAAGGCAAACGGTCCGGCGCGCCGCTGACAGCACAGGATGGACGGAGCAGGTCGCGTCGCCTATGTAGGAACGGCACCCTCACGAACTAGGATGCTCGTGCCCTCTTGCCGCGTCTCTGCGGCGACAGCCTTGTTTCGTCAGCAATTCAACGAACGCAGCCAGCATCGTTGGCGTCAATGCCGGTATCGTGAACACTATTCCGACTCAAGATCGACCGTGATTCTCTGCGCGCCTCCGCTCAATACTTGAACGGTGCGCTGGTAGGACTTAAAGCCCTTCTTGGAAAGCCTGACCGCCCGTTGGCCTAATGCGAGTGGCAACTCCGCAGGCGTACTGCCCAAAAAAACTCCATCCACTTCAATATCTGCTCCTGCTGGATTCGAAACAAAGCTTATCGTGGCCGTAGTGGTTGCGATACCGGCAGCAGGAGATGTTGATGCCGCCTGTAGTGCGGTTACGCCAGTATTCATAGATGGAACACTCGACGGAGGCGGAACCCCAAAGCGGTTTTGCATCATCTTGGCTAATTCCGTTGCAGCAAGCGCAAAGTTCAATCCCGGTGTGCCAGTGGCTGTGAACGCGAGCGTGTTTATCCCAACAACCTCTCCGGAACGGTTCAACAGCGGCCCGCCGGAGTTGCCGTGGTTTATCGTTGCATCTGTCTGAATCCATAACCCGGCTCGCCCTGGTACAGACGCGGTGGTGTTCTCTGGAAACTCTCGCACTCCGCTCACTACGCCTTTCGTGACGCTGTTCGGTAGCATGAGAGTTCCGTTGACATCGTGTGCTCCGGGCGTGCCAATCGCAATTACGTCTGAGCCGGGCGAGGGTGGTACCAAATTGAGTTTGAGAAACGGGTTGTCTTTAATCGGCACCTTAATCAGAGCCAAGTCGCGTCCCTCGTCTGCATATAGGTGCGTGCTTTCGAACGATCGCCCCGATGCCATTATCACGGTCGCCGTGGATTCGCCCTGCACAACGTGAGCGTTCGTGACCACAACGCCATCGGACGCAATAAAGAAACCGCTGCCGCTCCCCTTGGGTGTCGAGACCGTTACCACAGCCGGAAGAGCCTGACGCACTATCTCCTCTGTAGAGAGCTGTACTAAGGAACTTGCTCCCGACGTTGCCACTGCACTTGGTGAGGGTACGCTACTGGGGATAAAATCCTGGACCGTATCGAGCTGAAAGTTGAATCGCTCAGAAGTCATCAGATAGTAGTCGTAGATATTGTTTCCGTACAAGTTGTGCCAATGTAGCGGACCTGTCGTGAGTTCAACAGTTTTTGGTACGTAGCCATCCTTTGTTAGTCTCACCCGGATCGGTTCTACGCCGTGGGAGCTGAATGCTGTGCGCTTTTTGCCAAAATAGTATCCAGGCACTTTGATGGAGCACGGCGTTGTGCAAGTCACACTACCATTCACTTCCACCTGTGCTCCTGTCGGGATGGTTTCAAGCTGAACCAACTTGTCGCCGGCAAGTGCCGGAATACTGCCGATGGAGAGCGCAACCGATACGACAAATAGGGCACGGCGAAGTTGCCGCATGGTGTTCCTCCAACACGATGATCCTACTAACAGGCCGGTTGAACTATGACGAATCAGCCAGTGGGGAGGGCCTACAATCGTGCTCCTTGGAGCGACAGGCTGTCAAGCTGATGGAGCCCGAGCGGCAGTGTCTTCGTGCGCTATAATCCAGCCGCGCTATGAAAGACAACGGCAGATCGCTCCCTCTCACAAATGCTCCGCTGCAATACGCACCACACGGAGAGATGGGAGTCGTTTATCTCTTTGCGAACATCGCGAAGAAGCTGCAATTCCGTGTCGAAGAAATCCGTGCAGCCTATCCAGACTGCGTCGCGTATAGGCAGGTTGGCGACCGAGAGAGAATGGTCAGGATTGAGTTTGAATACCGTTCAAGTAATTTCAAACTTCATCGTCACGATCCGAAACTGTGCGACTGCATCGTGTGCTGGCATCACGACTGGCATGACGCGCCGCGGCGCATCGAAATAATTGAACTCAAGAAATTCTTCGGCGTTCCGTTTAAGGTCTGGATACAGGGCGCCGTCACGAGCGAACAACACTGGCTTGACGAAGAGGATCGGACTAACTGGGTATTGTCATCCCGCGTCACTGAGGGCGATCTATTGTTGATGTATCGCGCTGCTCCGATTTGCAGCATCACGGATATTTTCCGGTTCCGTGGCACTGGCAAAGTTTACAGAGGTGGGTGGAGAAAGGGTAAATTCTTTTCCGGAGATATCGAACGCGTTTGCGCATTGGACGCACCAGTATTCTTAGAAGAGATGCGGAGCCATAGGGTCTTACGTACATCATCCTTCATCCGAGCCAATATGCGGGGCCGTGGCGGCCTGCTCGTATCGGAGTACTGGCCGCATCTTTACGCCATGCTCTACGCACGCAATCCAAAGCATCGCCGCACGCTGGCGAAGTATGCGCCTGAGAAACTCTTCGCATAGCAGGCTAATCGGAATGCTTCATATTCTCGCTGGAAACGCCGCCGAAGATATTGGCCTCGTCCTAGAAGCCGCCAAGAGCGGCGAAGCCGTATCCTGGATTGTTCCGAAGAAAGCCCGCTCGAATGACCGCGTCTTGTTCCATCTGCCGAGTCTTGGCTTTACGGCGCGTGGCGTAATCGCGTCCGAGCCAGAACACGATGGGCCGGGACAGTATGGAGCAAGCGTCCATGCGGTCACGCTTCTTAGTTCTGCGGTTCCGCTGGCATTCATCCGCAAGAATCACCCTGCTTGGAAGTGGCCTACATATCCAAGACACTATGCGACGATTGACGGAGCCATAGAGGCACGGCTAGACGAATTGCTGGACAGTTATCAGGCATCGTTCGCGGAGCCGCTAGTCGAGGGAGCCGCGAAGGCAGTTTCGGTCACGGTGTACGAGCGCAACCCGATAGCGCGTCGGCAGTGCATCGCGCACTACGGAGCAACCTGCTATGCGTGCGGCTTCTCGTTCGGGGAAAAGTACGGCGAAACCGCCGAAGGCTTCATCCACGTTCATCATCTAAAGGCTGTCGCTGGAGCTGGGGAGCGCAAGGTGAATCCGATCAAAGACCTTCGCCCGATCTGCCCGAACTGTCACGCAGTCATTCATCTCCAGAATCCGCCTCTCAGTATCACAGAATTAAAACTCATGCTGAAACAAGTGCGGTCAGCGGTTAAACTGTGAGAAGCAGACGCAACTATGGCGAAGTTTGGACGCTTTGAATCCGGGGCAGCAAATCCAATCGAAACCTGATCTCGCCCAAACTCAACTCCAATACAGGCCGCCTATCCTTCAGTTCTGACCCAGCTATTCCTGTTGGGAATAGCTCTCGCCCGAGAATTCATTGGACAATTTCAGCACGTGGAATCAAGTTAGTTAACATCCAGCCGCGGTTGGAGTTTGTACCATGTCTGACTCCGCTAGAAGACCAATAGAGCCATCTGACGGCTTCCGTCCCGTTTCCGTCGGATCACCCTTCGGCCCTGTCGATTTGGCGAATGAGAAGCACTACTCGGTGATCGAGATCGCCAAACTTTGGGCGCTCAGTGAGAAGACAGTTCGACGGATTTTTGAACGAGAACCGGGCGTGATCCGCTGGAGCAGGGAAGAGACATTGCACAAGCGCGGATATCGTACGTTGCGAGTGCCAGAAACCGTTCTACATCGCGTACATCGTAGGCTCCGCAAAGCGAGCTGACGGTTTAGACGGTTGCTGCAAAACGCCGAGAGTTGCTAAGCGCGCTTCTTCACGAGGCGCACTGCCTGGAGCCGCCAGCTCTTTTCCACGGACGAAACTAATTGCTCCTGGCGGGCCTTGACGAAAGGAGCGTAATGCCGCTCGGTGGTCTTCACGCTGGAGTGCCCCAGCAGAATAGACACTTGATCAATCGGGACGCCTGCCAACAGGAGTTCTACGGCAAAGGTGTCCCGGAGCATGTGGGGGTGCGCCCTTTTTTCGAGTTTTGCCCACTTGAACAGGCGCTGCAAACTGGCGTGCCAGCAATTGCTCGCGCGATAATGCAGCCCATTCCCAGTCCAGAAGAAGTAACGCGAGTTGCTGTTCGGCAGCGTGCCCAAAAGCTCGACTACGTGAGGCGGCAGCGGTACGTATACTGGCAGTCCTGTTTTCTGCTGGTACAAAAATAGCCGATTTTCCGTTAGGCGCGCCCGCTCCAGCGTTACCGCATCATTCAGGCGCAATCCGCTGTAGCGCATGAGAAGCAACAGAGCCCTCACCCGCTCCCGGTGACCTGGGTTCGTGCTCCAATGAGACAAATCGTGAGTTACGCTCACCAACTTCTGAAACTCTTCTTGCGAAAAGTAATCAGTGGGCACCGGTCTTACCTTGATTGCACCCAATTCTTCGACCGGGTTCTGTTTCAGCCAGCGTTTACGCACACAGTAGGAGAAAAACGAGTGCCAACGTTCCTGCCGCTTCTGGGCGGTGATGGGTGCGACCTTCCAGGATCGACTGAGCAGGCCAAGTTCGTCGTCCGTGAATTCGTCAATGTAGGTCAGACCTCGACCCTGCGCAAAGCTAACGAGCTCACGCTGCATCAGCGTGAACTTGTAGAGCCAGCTGTGCGAGAGCCGCTGGCCCTGTTTCCTTGCGATGAATGCGTCGAGCGCGTCCGCTACGGTCACGCGTGCCGGCGAGGGGTCGGCCGCCTCCGCGTCCATCAGCCGCGCCTTCTTTTCTGCCTTCTCCCAGGCGCGGGTTCGTGCGCTCAAGCGCACGAAGGCGCCTGTCGTTTCGACAGTACCCATGATCCACTTCGGGCAGTGGCAACGTCTGTAATAGGGATCTGACTGCGCGCAAGGAGGGTAGTGACGAGTGTAGACGCTCAACATAAATGCCTCCAGGAGAAGGTGGGCCCGCCGGAAGCATTGTACGATAATTGTACGAAACTAGGTAGCTGCCTGTAACCTCTTCAATCTACAGCCTTAAAATTGGTGCGGAAGGGGGGATTTGAACCCCCACGCCTTTCGGCGCCACCCCCTCAAGATGGTGTGTCTGCCAGTTCCACCACTTCCGCATGATCGCAAAATCTAAGCCCACCGAGCAGCAACTCATTATAGCAAAGAGCCTTCGCCGGACTGACGGAACGGCCAATTGATCGCGCACAGCGCTTTTCGTCATAATGACCGCTCCCATGACATCGTTCGAAGCCCTCCGCCACGAATTCCGGCCCACACTCCGGCTGGCGTTGCCGCTTGTGCTGGCCGAAATCGGCTGGATGAGCATGGGCGTCGTCGACACCATTATGGTCGGGCGCTTGCCCGACAGCGCGGTGGCAATCGGCGCCACCGGCCTCGGACAGAGCCTATATAACAGCGTAGCCATTTTCGGAGCAGGATTGTTGCTCGGGCTTGACACTTTCGTCGCTCAGGCGCATGGCCGCGAAAATATCCAGGACGCGCGGCATTCGCTGGTGAACGGATTCTTCCTCGCCCTGTTTCTAACGCCGATCCTGATGTTGCTTATTTCGTTCTGGCCGTGGCTCATGTACCAGTTCGGGGTCAGTAGAGGTCTCATCGAGCCGATGCGTCCCTTTTTGCAGGCGCTGAATTGGGGAACTCTGCCATTGCTGTGCTATTTCGCGCTTCGCCGTTATTTGCAGGCGGTGAATGTCGTTCATCCGATCATGTTCGCACTGGTCTCAGCCAATGTCGTCAATTTCGTTGGCGATTGGGCGCTGATCTATGGCCATCTCGGCTTTCCTGCGATGGGCATCACTGGATCGGGATGGTCGACCTGCTTGGCGCGCATCTATATGGCGCTCGTGATGTTTGCGACGATCCTCTACGCGGAATCAAAACGCGGGATGCGCGATTGGATCGGTCAGATGGGCTTTGACCTGCGCCGCATCTGGGATCTGCTCGTGCTCGGCGCGCCCGCAGCCACGCAGATTCTGGCGGAGATCGGTGCATTTTCCGCGGCGACTGCACTCTGCGCGAAACTTGGGCCGGTACCGCTCTCGGGGCACGAAATCGCGCTCAACTGCGCTGCGTTCACATACATGGTTCCATTGGGAATCAGTTCTGCAGCGGCTGTCCGGGTCGGGCAGCAAATCGGGCGAGGTGATTCATCGAAAGCACATCTGGCGGGATGGTCTGCGATCGTGCTCGGCGCCGGCTTCATGGCTTGCATGGGATTGCTCTTCGTAACGCTGCCACGGCCGATTGCCCGCATCTTCAGCCCCGACCCGGTGGTGATCCGCGTTGGCGCGCGGCTGTTGCTGGTGGCCGCTGCATTTCAGTTATTTGACGGAGTACAGACCGTCGCCACCGGCTCGCTTCGCGGCAGCGGAGACACTCGAACTCCGATGTGGGCCAATCTTGTGGCCTACTGGTTCATCGGACTTCCCGCAGGCGCATTGCTGTGCTTCCGCTTCGGATGGGGAGCGCTGGGAATCTGGATTGGGCTGTGCGTCGGCTTGATCCTCATTGGCAGCGTTCTGCTCTGGACGTGGCACACGCGACTGCGTTCGGGAAAACTCGCGGCTCTCAACTCCAACCTCCGCTAGAAGTGTCGGAAGGGGAAGCCTCGTACATTTGTACTTGACGCACCTGCATCCCGCCCAATATCGTTATTGCTTCGGGTAGCAATGCCCGAAACTCCGTATCTCATGCAGAGTGGCCGAGGGTAACGGGCCCGACGACGCCACGACAACCGGATCAGGAAACAGCCTGATCACATGGTGCCAATTCCCGCCCGGTTCGCGGGGGACATGAGAAATCGGTGAGCTTTTGCCTCATCCCCAAAAATCCCGGATGAGGCATTCGTGTTTTTAGGCGCGCAGGCCCGAGCGCAGCCGCTTGGAGGACACTCATGCATTCGCGCATTTATCTGGATCATTCCGCAACGACCCCGCTCGATCCTCGGGTACTCGAAACGATGTTGCCATACTTGAGCGGAGAGTTCGGCAATCCATCCAGCTTGCATCAGGAAGGTCGTGGGGCACACGCGGCCGTCGAGATCGCTCGCGCACAGGTTGCATCGTTGATCGGCGCTGAGCCGGAAGAGATCGTTTTCACCGCGAGCGGCACCGAGGCCGACAATCTCGCGCTGATCGGCGCGGTTCGGGCCAGCGGTGTACCAGGACACATCGTTACCAGCTCAATCGAGCACGCCGCGATTCTGGAAACATGCCGCTTCCTTGCGAGCACGGGAACGAAGATCACCTATCTTCCAGTTGATCGCGACGGAATCGTTTCGACGACTGATCTCTTGCGGGCTCTGCAGTCGTGTGTGACGCTCGTCTCGGTGATGGCGGCGAACAATGTCGTGGGAACAATTCAGCCGATCGAAGAACTAACTCATCTGACCAAACTACATGGAGTGTTATTTCATACGGACGCGGTTCAAGCCGGAGGGAAGATTCCTCTCGATGTGAATCGGTTGTCCATCGACCTGCTCTCGCTCTCAGCGCACAAGTTACACGGCCCCAAGGGCATCGGTGCTCTGTACGTGCGAAAGGGAACGAGCTTGTCGCCGATCATCTTCGGCGGCGGCCAGGAGCGCGGCCTGCGCTCGGCTACCGAGAACGTGGCTGGAATTGTCGGCTTCGGGGCGGCCGCGGCGATTGCAAGGGACCGACTGCACGAAGAATCCGTGAGCCTGCTCCGTTTGCGCTGTCACGTCGTCGAGGAGCTGAGACGCAGAACTCCTAACTGCTATTTCTTCGGACACGAGACTCAACGCTTGCCCGGGCACTTGAGCTTCGGATTCCGCGGACAGGAGCACGACCTCGCCCGAATCCTCACGCAACTCGATCGGGCCGGTGTAGCAGTTTCAGCAGGCAGCGCCTGCAGCGCTAATCATTCCGGAAAGCCTTCGAGCGTGCTGTTGGCGATGGGATACGATCCAGAGCAAGCGCGAGGACTGATTCGAGTGAGTTTGGGACGCTTCAATACGGAGGAAGAGATCAATCGTTTTCTGGATATTGTGGTGCACCTGATTAACGCGGCATCCTGCGCAACGCGATCCGAGGCAATTGCTAATGCGGAAATCGTTCTCACCTAAATATTGTGATCCCGACCGGAGCTTACCGTTCCCTGAGGGAATGGCAGGCGGAGTGGAGGGACCACCCTTTGTTCTGGATTCGAGAGCAAATAAAGGCCGGCCTGAATCGGCCGGCCTATCAGTTTTTGACGAAGAAGAATTTAGTCTCCCGACGGGAGCAACATCTCCTCTGAACCGAGATCAATCGTGACGGGCGTGTGCGGGCAACTCCCGAGGATGGGCTGACAAGCCGCATCCGGACCTCTTTCCGGATGCGCCTGCATCTGCCGTTCCGCGAACTGCTCCGCTTCGGTCGAACCAGTCAGCGCGGTCGTCGAAGCCAAGCCTCCGCTGATCACCTGCTGTACGCGGTCGAAATAACCCGTGCCGACGAAGCGCTGGTGCTTGACCGCTTCATATCCGTACTCGTTCTCGCGGCTGAATTCTTTTTCCTGCAGCCGGCAATACGCCGTCATGCCCGACTGTTTGTAGCCCCGCGCCAGTTCGAACATGCTGAGATTCAGCGCGTGGAAACCCGCGAGCGTCACGAACTGGAATTTGTATCCCATACGTGCCAGTTCGGGTTGAAAGCGGGCAATCGTTGCGTCGTCGATGTTCTTGCGCCAGTTGAAGCTCGGCGAGCAGTTGTAGGCCAGCATCTTTTCCGGATACCCGGTACGGATCGCATCGGCAAACTGCTTCGCTTCTTTTAAATCCGGATGCGACGTTTCGCACCAGATCAAATCCGCATACGGAGCATAGGCCAAGCCGCGCGCAATCGCCGATTCGATGCCACCGCGTATGCGGAAGAATCCCTCGGACGTGCGCTCGCCCGTGCAGAACGCGCGGTCCCGTTCGTCGAGATCGCTCGTCAGCAAGTTCGCACTGTCAGCATCCGTTCGCGCCATGATCAGCGTCGGCACACCCATGACGTCCGCCGCCAGCCGTGCCGCAACTAACTTCTGAATCGCCTCAGGAGTGGGGACAAGGACTTTTCCGCCGAGATGTCCACATTTTTTTGCCGATGAAAGCTGATCTTCGAAGTGAACGCACGCCGCGCCTGCTTCGATCATCGCTTTCATCAGTTCGAATGCGTTCAGATTCCCGCCGAATCCTGCTTCCGCGTCGGCCACGAGCGGCGCGAACCACGTCTGTCCGGGCGCCACCTTGCCTTCGACGTGATGCACCTGATCTGCGCGCTGGAGCGCTTTGTTGATGCGGCGGCAAAGATTCGGCACGCTGTCCGCCGGATACAAGCTTTGGTCGGGATACATCGTGCCGGCGTTATTCGCATCGGCTGCGACCTGCCAGCCGCTGACGTACACCGCCTTCAGTCCGGCTTGCACCTGCTGCACCGCCTGGTTGCCGCTCATCGCCCCGAGAGCATGGACGTAAAACTCGTTCTGCAGCAGGTCCCATAGTCGCTCCGCGCCCATGCGGGCCAGAGTGTGCTCAATGTGAATCGATCCCCGCAGCCGCAACACATCTTCCGGTGTATAGGGACGCTGCACGCCCTTCCATCGCGGATTGTTTTCCCAGTCGTGCTGAATCGCTTCCTGTGCCAGAGCATATTGCGACACGCGTTCCTGCTCGCTCAGCGGATGCTCTCCGCCATAGTTTGTGGTTTGCCTGGTGCTGTATTTCTTCGCCGACATACTTTCTCCTGAATTCCACTTAGGGTGAGTGTTGATTAGACCGGGTTGAATTGTCCGTTGATGATCATGGCTTCACTGATTTCTCGCGCTCGGCGCAGGCGCGTTGTTTCTTGGGGATCAGAACCGGCAGGAAGTTCCGCCAGAAGCCGATTCAGTTCCTCATCGAAAATCTGTGTAATAAATTCTGGAGTATGTTTCACCGCCGTTCCGGACTCATCGTGAATCGAAACCAGGTCGCGATGCAGTACGCGCTGAGCGATCATCAGGCGGTAAATGCGATCGGTTGCAAGATCCTCCATGTAGCCATCGAGCAGGCTGGCGCCCCTGCCGCTCAGAACACCGTGGCGATAGCGAATGACCGTGCGCACTGCGGCCCGCGTACCTTTCGCCGTGCGGCTTCCAACTCCTTCGGGACGCGGCCGCAGATCGGGATAGTGAGTCCCATTCTTCGGCCTCTTCTGCAACTGGTTTGGAAATGGAAACTGGGCCACCGCGATCGCGTTCTGGTCGGGATGCCCCGTCCATGCGCCGTCCATCAGGCAATCGGCCTCATTCTTTTTGTCTTTCTCGAGCACCGCGAGCGCGCGTGCGTTTAGCTCGGCATCTTCGCGGCTCGGATAAAGCGCCGTCATCCCGCCGATCGCCAGGATTCCCCGGTGATGACAGATCTCCGGTATCAATTCGCGCAGATTCTGGAAGAACGCTACGTTATAAGGAATCGTGTTGCGATCGGGCAGCACCCACCCGGGATCGTCGAGATTGAAATGAATCAGGCTCGCCATGTAATCCCAGCGGCCAAGGTTCAGGCCGATGATGTGGTCGCGCAGATTGTAGGTGAACTCCTCCATCTGAAACGTGAGCGGGTGCGATTCCACCAGCGCCATGCACTTGATGTAGTCGTGCGGCAGCCCTCGCCACTTCGCCAGCGCCTGAAACAGATCGCGCCACCACAGCGCCTCTTCGGCCGATTCCGACTTCGGAATGTAAATGCAAAGCGGATGCTTCAGTTCGCTAGGTTCGATCGCGTAGAAAATTCTCGCTACATCAAAGAGCGAGGCCGAAACCATTTCACCCGGAATCAAGCCGGCTTGATTCAGATGCAGTCCGCGGGGACGCGTGAAAATCACGGTGCTGCTGGGCTGAATGGTGACAGTTCGCTCACGCTTCTTGTCGTAATAGGTGAGAGCGCCGCGCAGGCATGCCAAAATGTTCTCAACTCCCAGCGCATGATGGGACCATTCGTTGACCGTGGAGTCTTCCAGATCGAGCATTACTCCGGGAGCGCCCGAGTTCAGCATCTTGACGCAAAGTTCGGCATCGTCCGCCGGGCCTGTCATCTGATTGCGCTGATCCTGGCACCACTGCGGAAGCGTGATTCGCCAGCCGTTGCGCACGGTGTCGGATGGGAAGCGATGCGTCGGCTTTTCGCCTTCGAGCGACCGCTGCAGGATATCCACCCTCTTTGCGGCGAGTTCCTGTTGTCGCAAGCTAAATCTCCGGTGCAACGGTAAGAAGAACTCCATGAAGCCCGAAGGAAGATCGCGGGCAGGATCGAAATCCGGTGGTGCGCTGTTTACAGGGTTGATAAGGGTTCCCATCTCGGGCGAGGCGGTTGCAGTCGGCGTCATGAACAAATTCCCCAGGGGTTGAACTAGTCTCGTGCGTGTTCAAGATACCGAACACGCATTCATAAGACTGGACGATCCTAGGGCGGTCCCAAAACGCCGTCAAGGGGGCTGTTCAATATGTGGAACATACATTCATTTTGTTGTACTGCTACCGGATTTGCTACGATAACGTTTTGGTATGAAAACAAAGGACGATTCCCCTTCCGTTGCGGTCGAGCGTGCCCTCAGTATGTTGGAGGCAGTAGCACACGAACCGAACGGCCTTAGCAATGCAGAAATCAGCCGTCAGCTGAAAGTTCCCAAGAGTTCGGCCAGTTACATCCTGCGTACGCTCGAGAAACACGGGTACGTGAAGCGCGATTCAGCAGATGGAAAATATCGCGTGGGCCTGAAAATCCTGAGTCTCAGCCGCGGCGCTCTCAGTGGTATTGACGTGCGTGAGGTCGCGTTGCCGATCATGCGGCACCTCATGGAGAAGACAAATCTCACCTGCCACCTCGCAATTCTCGATGGGCCCGAAGCGGTCTACATCGAGAAGGTGGAGCCGCAAGGATTCATCCGCATGGATACCTGGGTGGGACGCCGCATGCGCGTTCATGCGACCAGCGTCGGCAAAGCCTTGGTCGCACACGTCCCGCAGGAACAACTGGAAAAAATCTTGGCGAACAGCTCAATGGAGAAGCGTACTCCCAAAACCATCACAAGCGTCCCGCGCCTGCTGAAAGAGTTAGAGAAAGTTCGCGCCGTTGGATATGCGGTCGATGACGAAGAGAATAATCTCGGCGCGCGATGTCTGGGAGCACCGGTTTTCAACCAGCAGGGCATCATCGAAGCGAGCCTGGGACTAAGCGGAACGATCCATCAAGTCAATCCCGACACGATGCCTCGGATTCTCGAGGCACTCAAGGACGCGGCGCGGCATCTCTCCATGCAGTTGGGATATCGCGCTCCTCACCGGCGCGCGACTGGGGCCTAGGCGCGAAGTTTGCCATTTACTTCAGACTATCCATCGATCCTATCCGTTCAAGCTGCTGCTGCGCGATGTTATGTCAGTTCGTCCACAGTAGGATTCACCAGCCGCATCATGTCTCGCCAGCTCATCCGCACCAACTCTCGGTGAGTTCCTGCGCTGAACGTGATCTCTTCGTGCTCGGCGAGGCTCAGGTCGGCGTAAACCGGCATGTCATACAGATTGCCGAAAGGAGGCATGGCGCCGGTCTCGCAGTCGGGGAAGGCATCTTTGAACTCCGTCTCTGATGCGATGTCGACAAGTTGTGCGCCGGTGAGCTTCCGCAGGCGGTCCGGGTCGACATGAGCGGCTGCGGGAATCACGGCCATTGCGAGTACTCCGTCAATTTTGACGATTACCGTTTTCGCCAGCTTCTTGCCGGAAATGTGCGCCAAAGCGGCGATGCCCTGTGCGGTATAGGCCAGCGAATGGGAGATTACGAGGTATTTCACATTGTGGGAGTCCAGAAACTCGCGAAGCTTAGAGAGCGTCATACGACCTCCTCTGCTGGGAACAGAATTGAGGGGCCAGTTGCAGGTTGGCTCTGAGGAAGAAGTTAGCTCCGGCGCAACTGGAATTGCAGTGCGCCGGATCACGATTGCGGATGAGGAAGGACTTCAGTATTTTACGATTGCCGCCAGCGATTTCGGATCGAGCGAGGCTCCGCCGACCAGCGCGCCGTCAATCTCTTCTTGCGACATCAGCGCCGAGACATTTTCCGGCTTCACCGATCCGCCATAAAGAATCCGCAACTGCACGGCAAACTCCGCGCCGAAGATTTCGGTGGCCTCCTTGCGGATCACCGCATGGGCCTCCGCTGCAATTTCTGGCGTCGCAGTCTTGCCTGTACCGATCGCCCAGACCGGCTCGTAGGCGATGATCAACTTGGCTGCTTTCTTTGCGGAGATCGCGTGAAATGCACGCACGCACTGCCGACGCAGAACATCGTCCGTCATGCCAGCTTCGCGTTCCTGAAGAACTTCGCCAATGCAGCAGATCGGAGTGAACCCCGCCGCCAGCGCGGTTTTCAGGCGCAGATTGACCGTGTCGTCGGTTTCGCCAAAATACTGCCGCCGCTCGGAGTGCCCGATGATGACGTGATTCACGCCTAACGCCAGCAACTGGTCAACGGACGTTTCGCCAGTGAACGCGCCCTCTTCCTTCCAATGAACATTCTGCGCGCCGATTGCGACGTTCGATCCCTTAGCTGATTCCAGTGCCGCCGGCAGGTCAAGGAAAGGAGGGCAGACCACGATTTCGTCCCGCGTGTGCCCGGAGACCATCGGCAGGAAATCGCGAAAGAAGTCGCGGGTCTGATCGGGAGTCTTGTACATCTTCCAGTTTGCGGCCATTACTTTCTTTCTCATGAGTTCGCCTTTTGAATTTGAATTAAAGGATTCGACTTCTGAAGTTTTTCGGCGGCGCGTTCGAAGGCCCGCACTGTGCTTACATCGAAAAGGACGAACCTGCAGGTTCGTACGCTCGTCGCCCGAGTAAGCGCTTCGGCCGTGGACGACAATGCAATCGGCGCCGCCTCGTGCACGGGGTAACCGTACGCGCCGGTGGAGATCGCTGGAAATGACATGGAAGCGATGCCGTGTTCGTCGGCGATACGGATCGACTCCCGGTGACAGCTGGCCAGCGCCTCAGCATCGTTCGGCCGGCCGCCCGAGTAGATCGGTCCGACCGTGTGGATCACGTGCTTTGCCGCGAGCCTTCCGCCAGTAGTGATGACTGCTTGTCCGGCGGGCAGGCTGCCGGTCTTCGACCGAATTTCACGGCATTCTACGAGAATTGCGGGACCGCCAGCGCGGTGGATCGCGCCGTCCACCCCGCCACCTCCCAGCAGAGACGAGTTCGCCGCATTCACGACCGCGTCTGTCGTCTCTTTAGTGATGTCGGCCGGGCCGTCGATTTCGATGATCTTTCCTCGTTCAAGCAGAAGTCGCATGGTGAAAGGTTTGGGAAGGGCACGGCTTTAAGCCGCGCCGCCATGGGTCGATAAATCTCCCGGCTTCAGCCCCTGAGGTGTCTAGCTCTCCTCTTCGTTAGAAGGTCACTACTGGGAACTGACAACTGACCACTGGCAACTGCTTTTACTTGTCCGTCAGCGCTTCTACCCCCGGCAGTTTCTGCCCTTCCAGGAATTCCAGCGACGCTCCGCCGCCAGTCGAGATGTGCGTGATCTTGTCGGCCACATTCGCCGCCTTCACCGCCGCGACCGAATCTCCGCCGCCGACGATCGAAATTGCCCCGGCATTGTCCGCGACTGCATGTGCGATCTTGAACGTTCCCTTGGAAAATCCGGGCACTTCGAACACGCCCATGGGCCCGTTCCACACGATGGTGCGCGCCGTGGAGATTTCTTCCGCGAACAGCTCAATCGTCTTGGGCCCGATGTCGAGCGCCATCTTGTCGGCAGGAATCGCCTGACCTTCGCCGATCTGCTGTATGACGGCGTTCGCCTCCGGTTTAATCGCGACAACATGGTCGATCGGCAGCAGAAACTTCACATTCCGCTTCTTTGCGTCCGCCAGAAGCTTCTTGGCGAGATCGATCTTGTCCGCTTCGAGCAGCGATTTTCCGATCTCCTGTCCCTGCGCTTTAAGGAAGGTGTACGCCATCCCGCCGCCGATGATCAGCGTGTTGACCTTCGTCATCAGATTCTCGATGACGCCGATCTTGTCGCTGACCTTGGCGCCGCCGAGAATGGCCACGAACGGCTCCTCCGGATGCTCCAGCGCCTTGCCGAGATACTTCAGCTCTTTTTCCATCAGCAACCCGGCCGCGCATTGCTTCATGAACTTCGTGATGCCGGCCGTGGACGCATGGGCGCGGTGCGCCGAGCCAAACGCATCGTTGACATAGTATTCGGCAAGCTTCGCAAGTTGGCGGGAAAACTTCTCGTCGTTGGCTTCTTCTTCCGCATGGAACCGTAGGTTCTCGAGAAGTAGTGTCTGTCCTTTCTCGAGTTGATTGGCGACTTCCTCGGCCTCGGGACCAACGCATTCCGGACAGAAGCCGACGTTTTCGCCGCGGGCTAGTTCTTTGTCGAGAAGCATGCGCAAACGCTCGGCCACGGGTTTGAGACTCATCTTCGGATTGGGTTTGCCCTTTGGGCGTCCCAGATGCGAAGCCAGGATCAGCCGCGCCCCGTGCCGCAGCGCGTACTCGATTGTCGGCAGGGTTTCGCGGATGCGGGTATCGTCCATAACGCGTCCATCATCGAGCGGGACGTTGAAGTCGACGCGCATCAACACACGATTGCCATTGAGGGGGAGATCACGAATCGAAAGCTTGGACATGGATGGAGTCCTCTATCAGCTGTTTGGAAGGTAACGCGGGTACCCATCCTAGCCGCGTTCTTTTGCGGCTAGGATGGGTCCGCTGTCTTACAGGCCCTTGCCCGCGATGTAGTTGATCAGGTCGCGCACGCGGCTCGAGTATCCCCATTCGTTGTCGTACCAGGAGATCACCTTCACGCAGTTGCCGCCGACCACCATCGTCGAGGGAGCATCCACGATCGACGAACGCGAGTCGCCCTTGAAGTCGGACGACACCAGTTCGTGCTCTTCGTAGCCGAGATATCCCTTCAACGGCCCGGCTTCCGAGGCCTTCTTCAACGCTGCATTCACTTCTTCTTTGCTCGTCTTCTTTTCGACCCACACGACCGTGTCGACAACCGACACGTTGGGCGTCGGCACGCGCATGGAGAAGCCGTCGATCTTACCTGCGAGTTCGGGAATCACCAGCTTCAGCGCCTTGGCCGCCCCGGTCGAAGTCGGAATCATGTTGAGTGCAGCCGCGCGGGCGCGCCGCAGGTCCTTGTGCGGAAAGTCGAGAATCACCTGATCGTTCGTGTAAGAGTGAATCGTTGTCATGGTTCCGCTAACGATCTTGAACTCGTCGTTGATGACTTTGGCGACCGGCGCGAGGCAATTCGTGGTGCAGGACGCATTCGAAATGACGTTGTGCTTCCCGGCGTCATACTTCTCATGATTCACGCCGAGCACGACGGTCACGTCCTCGTTCTTCGCAGGAGCGGAAATGATGACCTTCTTCACCGGCCCGCGCAGATGCTTCTTGGCTTCATTCGCGTCCGTGAATCGCCCGGTGGACTCGATGACAACCTGCGCGCCGACCGACTCCCAGGGCAGCGCCGCCGGATCCTTCTCTTTGAATACCTTGATTGTCTTGCCATCGACAGTGATGCTGTCGGCGCCAGCCGATACCTGGTTCGGCAGATTGCCCAGAACCGAGTCGTACTTCAGAAGGTGAGCCAGAGTTTTCGGATCCGTCAAGTCGTTGACCGCGACGAATTCCAGGTTCGGGTCTTTCAGCGAAGCGCGCAGTACGTTGCGGCCGATTCGTCCGAAGCCATTAATGCCAACTTTAATTGCCATGTTTCCTCCGTGGATTTATGAGGGCCTGTACAGATCTCGTTTACGGTTGAGTGGTAAACCTATGATCTTAACAGGGAAGAGGAATCGTCGTAAACGTTTCCGCCATTACTTTTGGACGATCTGGCTCGCATCACGGCACGGAGTGCGCCGCATCATCTCAGTTTCTGAACATTTGTCTATCGGGTTTACGGCGTGATCTCAAATATCACGCCGGCGTTGCTCGTCCCTCCCTCGTTGGCCGTGCCAAAAATATTTCCCTTGCTATCCAGGGCGAGACCGTCGTAAGGAGTACGGCCACTGTTTCCGCCGACAAAGTCATACAAGTCCGAGAATGTCCAGCCGCTGGTGCCATTCGTTAGTTTGAACACCGAGCCGAGACTCTCCGGACCATCACTATTCGTGGCGCCGTAAAGGTTTCCGTTCGCATCGAAGACAAGTTTGTTGTACGGTCCACCAAAGCCGCTGAAGCTGTATATAGTCGTGAACATCCAGCCCGCTCCCGATGGAGACAATTCATAGACCGTGCCGCCGCCGTTCGAGCCGCCAAGAAAAGTGCCGCCATACAAATTGCCCGCTTTGTCGAGGACTAATCCGCCAACCGGATTCTGACCGTCGTTGAGTCCTTGGAAGCTGTACAAAACTGTCTCGGTCCAACCCGAAGCGGAGTGCGACAACTTGAACACGGCTCCGTAGCCATAAGCGCCTCCGCCGGGCGCCGTACCATAAAGATTGCCCGCGGAATCAAGAGTCAAAGCCGCCACAGGATTAATGGCGTCGGTGGTGGACCCGCCGAAACTGTAGATCACGCTTTCGGTCCGGTTCTGTCCGGAACCCGTAACTTCGTAGACAGTACCGTTCGCGTAGTCGCCTCCGAGCAAAGTTGTTCCATAGAAATTGCCTGCCGTATCGAAAACGACTCCGCCGATGGGCTCCCCGCCATCCGTTCCATTGCCAAAAGTGTGGACAACGGTTTCGTGCCATGTGCACTGCGACCCGGAACATCCATTGGGAACTTTCCCCAACGCAAAAGCTGTGCCGAACACGCCACCGCCCTCAGTCGTTCCATACAAAATGTGACCGGGACCGAACGCCAGAGTTCCAAACCCAGGCCCGAACCCCGTCCATGCCAGCCCGAAAGCTATACAGAGACGTGTAGCTCCAGGAAGAGCCATGCGGCGACAAACGATAGACGCTCCCCGAACCAAAGGTTCCGCCCGCATAAGTTGTTCCATACAGATTTCCAGAAGCGTCCAGCATTGGCCCGCTGTAAGGACTCTCGCCGTCGCTACCTTGCCCGGTGAAGTTGTAGATGACCTTGTAGTGTTGGCATTGCGCCGGCACGGATAGCGTGGCAAGAGACACCAAGATGGTGATGACTGCGAAGAGAATGCCGCTTCCAAAAGTGGAGCCATTGTATTTGCCCGGCATTGAGGGAAGCCTCCTTGAGGTTTGGTTTGGCTGGGAATCAGGCCGAAACCGAGGCATCCATTATGCATGAATCGCGGAAACCCGCATCCAGCACCGGGTTTGCTGGTCTTATGCGACCGGCCGTCATCCTCTGTAGATAACGCGAGCGATTTCAGATTTGTGCGTCTTTTCTGATAATTTCAGGCTCTGTGATCCCAATCACAATCTCCCGCGACCTTTGTCACTGTCCCGGCCTGCCCCACGTCGTTCTAATGGACCCAGCGCGGAAAGCCGCGGCTGGGACCGGCGCGTTTTTCGCTGCGTTGATTCCCCCAAACCGAGGGTGACCATGGTGAATGACGACGTTGTCAAATGTCCGCTGTGCGGCGGATTCACCCACATCGAGAAGCCTGACCTGCTCGCTGTTCTGAAGGAGCCTCGCATTCGCGAGCAGGTGGAAAAGTACGTTGCCGAACTGCTGAAGTCGCCGGTGGAAGAACTGAGCACAGTGGGAGCGACTCAGGCGGGCCGCGACTTCGAGAAAGATGTCCATAAATGGAACCCATGCGTGCCCATGTGGCGGCGCAGTCCGAAGGAATAATTTTCCGACTTCATCCACAGGCGCCATTGGCAACGACCCTGGACTCACCACAGAAGGTGATGGCAATCACTGCTCCACGGCGAGGGGACGCATATATCCAAAAAGGTGGATTCTCTCTAGCGGCGCCACGTTGCGCTGCGAGGAGGTATGCCATGCCCGCCCTCGCGCAAGTTTCGCGCCTCTCCTTGAAGAACATTCTTTTTCCAACCGATTTCTCCCCCGCGTCCTCCGCGGCTTTGCTCTATGCGGAGCGCCTGGCGCAGATTTATGGATCGACCATTCTGATCGCTCATTCGATCCCGCCGGAGGTGCGCCAGACCGTCGTCACCGATCGTTACCTCGGTGTGGATGATCGCGAGTGGCAGCAAGCCCGTCAGAAACTCGACGCTCTCTCCCACGACCCCATGCTGCGCGACATCCCGCACAAAACACTGCTTGATCGCGGTGACGTGGGCGATGTCGTGCCGGCAATCATCCACGAGCACGAGGTCGACCTCATTGTTCTGGGCACACATGGATACCGCGGTGTCGCGAAAATCCTGATGGGCTCCGCTGCGGAGAAGATCTATCGGACAGCCGCATGCCCGGTTCTCACCGTCGGGCCGAAAGCCACACGGGACGAGTTGTGGAACTTGCGCACAATTCTTTGCCCGATCGATGCGGTCGAAGATCCTGCCCCGGTTCTGCGCTTTGCGTTGTCGTTGGCCGAGGAGAACCAATCTGAGTTGATCCTGCTGCAAGCGATCCCCATGGTTCCGTGGCAGCACCGCTCCGCCGTTGAGATGCAGGCGCGCCTTGGACTCGAAAGCCTGATTCCTGCACAGACGAAGGATTGGTGTTCGCCACGATTCGTCGTTCGTTGGGAGCATCCGGTGGAAGCGATCTTGACCGAAGCAGACGAACTCCATCCCGATCTGATCGTAATGAGCGTTCATAAATCGCGTGCTGCGATTCTGGCTTCGCATCTGCCGTGGCCGGTCGCGTCGGAGGTAGTCAGCCGGGCTGCGTGTCCGGTGCTGACGGTACGAGTTTAGGTTCGAACGCTGCCGCCGATTAAGCGACAGCGCCAAAAGAAAATGGAGGAACCATGTTGGTCAGCAAGCAGCAAGCTCTCGAGTATCACCAGGGGGCTCGTCCCGGCAAGATTGAAGTCACTCCCACTAAGCCGTGCCGCACGCAGCGCGATCTGAGCCTCGCTTATACGCCGGGTGTTGCCGACCCCTGCTTGGAAATTCAGAAAAATCCCCAAGACGCTTTCAAGTACACGGGCCGCGGCAATCTGGTCGCCGTCCTAAGCAACGGAACCGCCGTGCTCGGCCTCGGCGACATCGGCGCCCTTGCCGGAAAGCCGGTCATGGAAGGCAAGGCTGTCCTGTTCAAGCGCTTCGCCGACGTTGATGTTTTCGACATCGAAGTGAACAGCCACGATCCGGAAGAAATCATCAAGCTCTGCCAGTTGCTGGAGCCCACTTTCGGCGGAATCAATCTGGAAGACATCAAGGCGCCTGACTGTTTCCGCATTGAAGAGGAGTTGCGCAAGACCATGAAGATTCCGGTCTTTCACGACGACCAGCATGGAACGGCCATCATTTCCGGGGCCGCATTGCTCAATGCGCTTGAAGTCGTCGGTAAAGACATCAGCAAGGTTCGCGTCGTTTTCAACGGAGCGGGAGCGGCCGGCATTGCTTGCGCCGAACACTACGTTCGGCTCGGCGTAAAGCGCGAAAACATCGTTCTTTGCGACACCAAGGGGGTCGTTTACAAGGGCCGCAAAGAAGGGATGAACAAATATAAAGAGCAATTCGCGCAGGAAACCGATCTGCGCACGCTCGCTCAGGCCATGGTCGGAGCCGATGTTTTCGCCGGACTCTCCGTCAAAGGCGCGATCAATGGCCAGATGGTCTGCACCATGGCGAAAGATCCCATCGTATTCGCGATGGCGAATCCCGATCCCGAGATCACCTACGAGGAAGCGAAAACCTGCCGCAGTGATGTGATCATCGCCACCGGCCGTTCGGACTATCCCAACCAGGTGAACAACGTTCTGGGATTCCCCTTCATTTTCCGCGGAGCGCTCGACGTTCGCGCCACCGCGATCAACGAAGAAATGAAGCTGGCGGCCACGCATGCGCTGGCTGATCTCGCGAAAGAAGATGTCCCCGATTCCGTATGCCGCGCCTATGGAGTCTCGCGGCTGCAGTTCGGGCGCGAATATCTCATTCCGAAGCCGTTCGATCCGCGCGTCCTCATGTGGGAAGCGGCGGCCGTAGCTGAAGCTGCAATGAAGTCCGGAGTGGCGCAAGAACCCATCGATCTCACAACATACCGCGCTCAACTCGAGCGGCGGCTGGGCAAAGCTTACGAAGTCGCCCGAACGATGATTCACAAGGCCCAGGCCAATCCTAAGCAGGTCGTGTTTCCCGAAGGCGACAACGAGAAGATCCTGCGCGCATGCCACGCGCTCGTCGAAGAAAAAATCGCGCAGCCGATTCTGCTGGGCGAAGCTGCCAAAATTCAGGCGCGCGCCCGCGAATTCGGAGTCAATCTCGAGGGCATGCAGATCGTCGATCCCTCGATCTCGGAGCACCGCGATCTTTATGCGCAGGAATTGTTTCGTTTGCGCCAGCGTCGTGGTGTGACGCTGCAAGAGGCGGGCACTCTATTACAAAACCGGAACGTCTTCGGCTCGATGATGGTCCACATGGGCGATGCCGAGGCTCTCGTCTCCGGTTTGACACAACGCTTTCCAGACACAATCCGGCCGGCGCTGCAGATTGTGCGCATGCGCGAGGGATTGCATCGCGTCTCAGGCTGCTATGCCGTCATCACGCGCAAGGGAGAAGTATTCTTCCTCGCCGACACCAGCGTAAACATCGACCCCACCGCAGAAGACCTGGTTGAAATCGCGCTCTGCACCGCGCACATGGCGCGCCGCTTCGACATCACTCCCCGGGTCGCAATGCTTTCGTTCTCGAGCTTCGGCGGTGTCGATCATCCGATTTGCACCAAAGTCCGGAAGGCGGTCGAGCTGATCAAGTACGCCGACCCAACCCTGATTGTCGATGGCGAAATCATGGCGGACGAAGCTCTGTCTCCCGAAATTATCGAGGAACTCTATCCGTTCAGCGCGCTGAAAGGTGGAGCGAATGTACTCATCTTCCCTGATCTGACATCCGCCAATATCGCATGCAAGTTTGCGACGAAAGTGGGCGGCGGAGAACTGATCGGCCCGATCCTGATGGGAATGAGCCGTCCCGTCCACGTTCTGCAACGGACTGCAACGGTCGAAGAGATAGTACATGTCGCCGCCATCGCCGTAGTCGATGCGCAGGAGAACGATACCTACTCGCATCCTCGCGGGCACATGCCGGTCGAACCGGAATTGATCGGGGAGGACTAGGAAATGAAAGTTTCGAAGTTTAAAGGTTTCAGAGTTTCGACCTGGCAATCTTGAAATTGCGACGCTTTGAAACCTTGAAACGTTGAAACCTTGAAACGCTGGAGCTCTATCCATGTCGACACTCTGGAAATCGCGCTACGCTAACCGTACGCTGGGAGTAAAAAGCTCTGCCATCCGAGAGCTGCTAAAGGTCACGGAGAGGCCCGAGATCATTTCCTTCGGTGGCGGACTCCCGGCTCCCGACGTTTTTCCCGTACAGCGCTTTGAAGAGGCATGCCACAAAGTCCTAAGCGAGCACGGCTCCCAGGCGTTGCAATATGGCACCACGGAAGGCTATCAGCCTCTTCGCGACATGATCGCCCACAACCTCGCGCGCTACGGCATCGTCGCCAGTGCCGACAACGTGCTCATTACCTCCGGCTCGCAGCAGGCTCTCGATCTCATCGGCAAGCTTCTCATCAATCGCGGAGACCGCATCCTAGTCGAAGCCCCAACCTACCTTGGAGCTTTGCAGGCCTTCAACGTTTATGGAGCGCAGTATGTCTCCGTGCCCGTTGACAAAGACGGACTGATCACCGAGCAGCTCGAGCCCTCGATTCGCTCCGGCGTGAAGTTCATGTATGTGCTGCCGAACTTCCAGAATCCGGCCGGAGTGACTCTCTCCGAAGGACGCCGCCACCAGTTGATTCTGCTGGCGGACAAATACGGCATCCCGATCGTCGAGGACGATCCCTATGGTCAGCTTCGCTATGAAGGCGAGCACATCGCGCCGCTCGTCGTGCTCGACCGCGAAAATCTTCGCCGCGACAACGGGTTCACTCTGGGCAACGTGATCTATCTGAGCACCTTCTCGAAGACACTCGCGCCGGGAATCCGTCTGGCATGGATCGTCGCTCCCGAGGATGTCATCAGCAAGCTGGTGCAACTGAAACAGGCGGCCGACCTGCACACTTCAACGTTCAATCAGTACGTCGCATACGAGGTCGCGCGCGACGGCTTCCTCGATCAGCACGTCAAGCTGATTCGCCAGGTTTATCGCGAACGCCGCGACACTATGCTGCAGGCACTGCATCAGTATTTCCCGCACGAGGTTACCTGGACTCATCCCAAGGGAGGCCTCTTCCTTTGGGTCACCATGCCCGAGGGCACTGACTCGCAAGCACTCTTCCATGCGGCATTGGCGGAGGAGGTGGCATTTGTGCCCGGCGACAGCTTCTATGCCAATAACGGCCACGAAGGCGGACGCCACATGCGCCTGAATTTCTCGCACTCCCAGCCCGAACAGATTCGCGAAGGCATTCGCCGCCTTTCAGTTGCCGTCAAGATGCAACTGCGCTCGAACCATGTGATGCACTAGAGCCGCTTATTTCTTGCAACAGTTGAGCTTTGGGTGGCGCAGCGCTTAGCGCTGCGATTGAAGGCCCCTTCCTAAGCCGGCTTCAGCCGCTGAGGAAGACCACAAGAGACATGCAGCTTAGTCGTTTGTGATTCGAATCACACCCGCGCGTGAGATAGGACACCGCCTTTCCAGCCCACTCCTCCCAGACTGGAACTGTCAGTCGGACCAGCCAGTCTCGCCCGACGCCCTGGGGGTGATTTATGACAATCTCCGTACTTTCCATTGTCATCGCCGTTCTCGTCCTGGCGGTGGCGCTCTTCGTACTTCGAGCCGTTCCCGGCGTCCGCGCATATTTCAAGTTTCGCGGCAAGCGTCTGGTCACCTGCCCGGAGACGAAGGCGCCGGAGGCCGTCAACGTGGCCGCAGGAGAAGCCGCGCTCGGCGTGTTCTTTAACGAGCCGACGATCCGTCTGAATCAATGTTCACGATGGCCCGAACGGCAGGGATGCGGCCAGGATTGCCTGCAGCAGATTGAGGCTGATTCTCAGAATTGCCTTGTCTGGAATATTGTCTCGAAGTGGTACGAAGGGAAGAGTTGCGTCTTCTGCCACAAACCGATCAACCGTCTTCAGCATGTGGATCATGCCCCCGCGCTGTTGGGACCGGACTTCCGGACCACGGAATGGAAAGACATCCGCCCGGATAAATTGCCCGAAGTTTTCTCCACCTACCAGCCGGTCTGCTGGGATTGCCACGTCGCCGAAACCTTCCGTCGTCTGCACCCGGAGCTCGTCACCGATCGTGCGCCCGAACCCCGCCGCACCATGTAATTTGAACCGGTTCGGTGAGAGGAGCGGTCTTTTGCTACGGCGTAGGAGAGTGCCCCTGCCCGTTCTGGGCTAGACCTTCATACCGAGTGAGACTCGCCTTCAGCCGTCCAGCGAGTGCGTCATTATGATGCTCCGTCGCCAATTCCAGCGCCTGCCGCGCAACCTGAACCGCCTCGGTATACCGCCCGGTGTCGGAATAAGTGGCGGCGAGCATCTCGAGAATGGCCGGCTCCTGCATATTGGAAAGCTTCGCAGCCTGCTCGAACTGCGCCGAAGCCTCCGGAATCGATCCCTTTGCCGCGAGAACGCGGCCAAAGTTATAGTGATAATCCACCGACTGCGGCATCAGCGTCACCGCTTTGTCCATATGGATGACGGCATCATCGAGCCGTCCAGCCCGCGCCAGCGCGACTCCAAGCCCGTTCTGGCCGTTGGCAGCCCCGGGCGCCATCTCGACCCCCTTGGTCAGTTCGTCGATGGCTTCGGCCAAATGTCCGCTTTCGCTCACCAACGCATTGCCGAGGTTCACGTGCGCTGCGGCGTTATCAGGATTCAATTGCACAGACTTTTGGAATTCCGGCAGAGCGTCATAGATGTCTCCCTTCTCGGCCAGTGCACTGCCCAGATTGTTGTGAGTCTGCGAACTATTCGGATTCAACTGGATCGACCTTCGGTATTCCGCGATCGCATCGTCGATCTTTCCGACCTCAAATAACGCAATTCCCAGATTGTTATGCCCACGCGGGTCTTCCGGAGCCAACGCAAGCGCGTTCTTCCACGCTGAAATCGCGTCATCATATTTCTTCTTGTCCGCAAGCTGCACGGCAACGTCAAACAGCCGGTAGAAATCTGTGGCCGGTGCCTCAATCTTTTCCAGCCCTCCGGGCGCGATATTAATGAACTCCGGAATATTGACCGCCCGGTTCGATTCCGTCGCATGCTCGATCAAAACCGCCGGACTGTCATTCCCATTCTCATCGATGTGCGTCAGGTACATCTGCGTGTAAAGCGACGGCGTCTTCGACGAAAACACCAGCCAGCGTCCATTCGGCGAAAAGCTATGCCACGAGTTCATCACCGCCAGATTGCAGTTGAGCTTGCGTTCTTTCCCGCCTTCGAACGGAACGATATAAAGGTTGCTGTCAGGACGCATCAGCAGACCGTTCTTGTTTCGCACGAAGATGATCCACTTCCCATCAGGCGAAACTTTCGGG
>Ga0070735_10000984_pt1 | contig 28579 bp, 28 predicted proteins | sample Coa_R1_FD_66443 | JGI IMG/M metagenome (GOLD analysis project Ga0070735, IMG submission 66443) | Surface soil microbial communities from Centralia Pennsylvania, which are recovering from an underground coalmine fire - Coalmine... | ecosystem: Environmental > Terrestrial > Soil > Unclassified ...
GTTGCTTTGAGCGAGGTTACGAGCAGGCTAGGCCTAAAGTTCGGGATGAGCATGGACAGTGACATGAGCGATCTCTTTAGCTCGGCTGAGCCTCCGTCTTCAAAACTTCCCACTTCTGTTAACAAATCGGACCAGAAGCGACTTACGCGCTACCAAAACGAGCCATCCCATTCCCTTTGGCGCCTTTCCGGTGTGTGCCCTCAGAGGGATAGTGCGCTGGGCACCAGGAACGTTTCGCGGAGTAACGGAAAATCCCCACCCTCTCCGCAGAATTCGCGAGAGGGTGGGGCGGCCCGCTCTCCCTCCTTATTGCGCGGGCGTTTCCGACGCGGCTGCCGGAGCCGGAGCTTCGGCGGTCACTTCGGGCGCGGCGATCGGATTGATCTTCACGGTAGCCAAGATCTGCTGCAGGCGATTGAAAACCTTATCGCGGTCGACGTGCTTGACGATACCTTCGCCGGAGGCGTCGGTCGTGACATTCAGGGCGAACTCGTAGCAGGCTCCATTCTGGAAGACATGGAAGTACTTGGAGTCGCTCTGACGGGAACCTTCGCCGGAGACAGCTTCGGTCGAGCGAAGTTCCATATCACCAAGGATCAGCTTCGCGTTCGAAGCGGAGTCGGTGGATGGCTTCGTGGTGTTCGATTGACCAGAGGTTGTCTGATCGGAGTTCGTTGCCATCTGCGACGTGGCGGACTGCGCTTCAGGTTTAGTACCAGAGTCTTGTTTCGCAACTTCGCTCGACGACACAGCAACTGCTGGCGCTGATTCGGACTGCACGATCACTTTGGGCTGAGGAACGGCGAACTCGGTGCATTGATCGGCCGTGAGAGCCTTGTTAACGCTCACGTTGAAGAATGCAGAGGAGAAGTCGGTGTTCTGGAATCCGGTCTCGGGCAGTTCGACGGCCGCGAGGGCGACTCCACCGGGCTGTACGAAGTTCATCGGAATCGCATTGGTCTGAACCAATTCCGATGCGGCGTTACCGGTCTCGATCGCATACCGACGTGGATACTCGAACGTCACGCCGGAGCTCTTGTCGGTGTAGTTCACGGTCGCGGGCTTGCGATGAACGACTGGCTTCTTTGGAGCCGGTTTGGTTTCGGCCTGCACGATGGGTGCAGGCATCGGCTGCGGCTGCAATTGCGGTTGCGTCATGGAAATCTGGTTGTCGGCGGTTACGGGCTTCGGTTTATCGCTGGAACATCCGACGCTTACCGAGCAGATGATCAGCACTGCGGCGAAGACGAGGGCGCTGGTGTTGCGTCCCCAAGTCAGAAAACTATTTGCTTCGTTGTTGCGAATTGCATTGATGCGGGTCATTGTGGTTGCCTCCTGCCGGGTCGCGGCGACCTGAGAGAGTGCATGGGGCAGGCCTTTTGGCGGGGCATTGATTTGGCGGGATTTAGAAGGAATGGACGGTGCGAGGAGCGTGGAGCGCGGAACACGTTGTGGACATAGCGACACATTTCAAAGGCTCTCACCACAGAGGGCACAGAGGAACACAGGCAAAATCAACACCCTCACCTCTGGCAGAACCGGCCAGAAATGGGGCACCCACCTGGTGGGACACATAGATGGCTGGAGTATTTGATATCGTTATCGGCTCGGGAGAGGACGAACAATGAATCGTAGTATGTGGCGAGTTGTGGCGTGTGGGCTATTGTGCCTGGTGTCGGCTGCGACATCGGCGCAGGCGGTGCGGGAGAAAATCATCATCGATACCGACATTGGTGATGACGTGGACGACGCGTTTGCGCTGGCTCTGGCGGTGAAAAGTCCGGAGCTTCAGGTTCTCGGGATTACGACCACTTTCGGGGAGACGGATGTAAGAGCGCAGATTGTGGACCGGTTTTTAGGAGAAGTGGGACGGGTGGAGATTCCGGTGATGGCGGGCAAGCCGACGGGCAAGACTCCAATGTCGCAGCGTCGCTATGCCGAGGGTGGACACTTCGGGAAGAGTTCCCACGGCGATGCGGCGGATTTTATCCTGGAGCAGATTCGGAAGTTTCCGGGCGAGATCACGCTGATTGGAATTGGACCACTGATGAATGTGGGGGCGGTGATCGACCGGGACGCGGCGACATTTCGCAAGCTGAAACGCGTCGTCATTATGGGAGGATCGATCCGGCGTGGATATGGAGACTACGGATACAACGAACACTTCCCCCCGGCACCGGAATGGAACATTCTGAATGATGTGCCGTCAGCGCAGAAATTGTTTGCGTCAGGAGTGCCGCTGTTTGTGATGCCGCTGGATTCGACGCAGCTGAAGCTGGATGAAGTGAAGCGTGCGTTTCTGTTCACGCGCGGTACGGCGGTCACGGATCAATTGGCCATTCTCTATCACTTATGGGCACAGGAGACGCCGACATTGTTCGATCCGATGGCGGTAACGTTCGTGCTGCGGCCGGATTTGTGTCCGGTAACCGCGCTGCACATTCGAGTGGATGACAAAGGCTACACGCGGGAAGAGCCAGGAACTCCGAATGCGGAGGTTTGCCTGAATTCGAATCCGGAAGACTTTTTTCAGTTCTATTTGAGGAGGGTGGGGGAGAGATAGCGCTGCGGGATGCAGGGTGAAAATCCCCCCTTCTCGCGCAAGAGGCGCGCGAGAGATGGGGCACCCAGACACATCTGGTAGAGAAGGGAAAATGAACAGACTACTGACAGTTTGGATTTCGTTCACAACGCTTTTAGTGCTTTGTCCGCCGAGCCTGGCGCAGCAGCAGAACGTCGATCTGATTGTGAGTCACGGCATTGTCGTGACGATGGATGGGCCCCGTGCGATTTATCAGGATGGAGCCGTCGCCGTGCGTGGGGACCTGATCGTGGCCGTCGGCCCGCAGAAAGAGGTTGAGTCTCATTTTAAGGCGACGCAGGTGATCGATGCGCGTGGCGGGTTGGTGCTGCCGGGATTCATCAACGGGCACACGCACGTCCCAATGACGCTATTTCGCGGATTGCATGATGACGTCACGCTGAATGACTGGTTGTACAAGTACATCTTTCCGGCGGAAGCGAAGAATGTGAACGAAGAATTCGTGCGCTGGGGTACGCGACTGGCGGCAGCGGAACAGATTCGTGCGGGTGTGACCACGTTTGCGGACATGTATGACTTCGAGGACGCGATTGCAGAGGAGACGAAGGCGGCGGGAATGCGCGGGGTGCTGGGCGAGACGTTCATCGATTTTCCCGCGCCGGATAACAAGAGCGAAGGGGAGATGCTGGCGTACACGGAAAAGTTTCTCAAGAGGTGGCAGGGGGATTCGCTGATTCACGCGGCTCCGGCTCCGCATTCGATTTATACATGCTCCAAGAAGACATTGCAGGATGCGGCAGCGCTGGCGAGGAAATATCATGCGCCGATCCTGATTCACGTGGCCGAGATGAAAAAAGAGCGGGACGATTCGGAGAAGGCGAACGGAATGTCTCCCGTGGCTTATCTCGACAAGATTGGCGTTCTGGGGCCGGATGTTGTGGCGGCGCACTGCATTTTTGTAGATGAAGCGGACCGTAAGCTGCTGGCAGAGCGCGGCGTGGGATGTGTGCATAATCCGTCGAGCAACATGATGATTGCGAGTGGGGTGGCACCGGTTCCGGAGGAACGCGCGGCCGGAATCGCAGTGGGACTGGGGACCGATGGGCCGGCGGGAAGTAATAACGATCTGGATTTGATGGAAGAGATTGATCTGGCCGCGAAGCTGGCCAAGATTTCGAAGATGGATCCGTTGGCGCTGAATGCGAAGAGCGTAGTGGAGATGGCGACGATCGATGGCGCCAGGGCGATCCATATGGAGAAAGAGATCGGATCGCTGGAAGCGGGGAAAAAGGCGGATCTGATCGTGCTCAGCCTGAATGAGCCAAATGCGGTCCCGATGTACGAGATCTATGCGCAGATCGCATATTCGCTGAAGGGGAGCGATGTGGAGACGGTGGTCATCGGAGGAAAGGTTGTGATGCGCGATCATCGATTGCTGACGATCGATGAGCCGAAGGTTCTGGAGAAGGCGCGAGAGTATGGGAAGTCGGTAAAGGCATCGTTGGGGATAGAGTGAAAAAACTGTACCCGGTACTCAGTACTCAGTACCTGGTACCCAGTACTCGGTGTTTGTGATGACTTCCGGTTCCGACTACGATCATGAAAATCCTTTTTGCGAACGTGTTGCTTGTCTGTGTGAATGTGTGCACCGCACAGAGAGTCGCGATCACTTTTGACGATTTGCCGCTGAATGGCGATCTTCAGCCTGGAGTCACGCGTGTGCAAATTGCTCGGGATACCTTGGCGGTTCTTAAGGCGCGGCATTTGCCGCCGGCGTATGGGTTCGTCGTTGCGAAGGAGCTTGAAGGAGACGCGGATGCGGCCGAATCGCTGAAGTTGTGGGCAGCAGCGGAGCCGTTCGGAAGTCACACATATGGACACATGGATCTGAACGCGAACCCGGCGGAGGCGTTTGAACGGGAGATCGACGAGAACGAGCCGACGCTGGAGTTGCTAGCCAGGAAGGACTCCAATTGGCATTGGTTGCGGTATCCGTATCTGCGCGAGGGAGAAACCGTGGAGAAGCGGCGAGCGGTGCGCGCTTATCTGCAAGCTCATGGATATCGGGTGGCACAAGTGACGCTCGACTGGGAGGACTACTTGTGGAACAGCGCCTATGCGCGGTGCGCGGCAAAGAATGACGCGAAGTCGATTACGTGGTTGAAGTCGAGTTATCTGGAGATCGAAGGTTCGTACCTGGATCTGGGCCGGGATCTGGCGAAGCTGGTTTACGGACACGATATCAATCATGTGCTGTTGCTGCATCTTGGGGCGTTCAGCAGCACGATTTTGCCCGACGCATTGGATCTGATGGAAAAGAAGGGCTTCAAGTTCGTGACTCTGGAGGAGGCGGAGAGTGATCCGGTCTACATGGGGGATCCGGATGTGGGGTCCAAGTATGGCGGGACGCTGCTTGAGCTTTGGATGGAAGCGAAGGAGATAAAGTTCCCACCTGTGACGGCGAAGCCTTATAAGGAATTGGAGGAGATCTGTAAGTAGGGCTGTTGTTCGTCGTGAGAACAGTCAGAATCCCCACCCTACGAAATTCGTGTAGGGTCCACCCTCCAGTTCTAATCAAAAATGACATCGTCAAAGTTCGGTCTCCACGGGCTGTTCTGAGGCCAGTCCCTTATAATCGAGAGATTCTCTATGGCTGCAGTTCTTGACACGATTGTGGCGGCTACTCGGGCGCGAGTGGAGAAATCCAAACGCGGAGCGGATTTGTGCGAACTCGAGCGCCGGGTGGAACGGCATGTCCCGCGCGGGTTTCGGAGGGCACTTCAAAGTCCCCACTTCTGGCAAAATCAGCCAGAAATGGGGCACCCAAAGATCGCAGTCATTGCAGAGTTGAAGAAGGCATCGCCGTCGAAGGGACTGATTCGGGAGAAGTTTGATCCAGTGGAACTAGCGCTGGACTTGGAATCGGCAGGAGCCGCAGCGCTTTCGGTGCTCACGGATGAGGAGTTCTTTCAGGGATCACTGGAGAACCTGCAGAAGGCGTCGGTAGCGGTTTCCATTCCCTGCTTGCGTAAAGATTTCATCGTCGATGAATTCCAGTTGATCGAGGCGCGGGCCAATTCGGCGGATGCGGTGCTGCTGATCGTGGCGGCCTTGACTTCGGGAGAGTTGACCGGGTTGAGCCGCGCGGCGCGCTCGCATGGATTGGATGTGTTGTGTGAAGTGCACGATGAGGACGAGTTGCAGCGTGCTGTGGATGTTGGATTCGATTTGATTGGAGTGAATACACGCGATCTGAAGACATTCAAGGTCGATCTGCAGACGGCGTTCGATTTGGCGGAGAAGATTCCGGCTGGCGTGGTGCGCGTAGCGGAAAGCGGGATTCATTCGCCGGACGATGTGGCGAGGCTGTGGGCGGCGGGATATAACGCGTTTCTGGTGGGCGAGTCGCTGATGCGGGCGGAGCATCCGGGAGAGGCGTTGCGGGAGTTGATGCGAGTGCCGAGCGGACGTTAGTTGGATTCGTGCAAAGAACGTTCGCCTTCGCCACTGACTGTTAGCTCCCGCAGATTGTTACAAGGTAGGGATCCTTCGACTGCGGTTTTGCTTCGCTGGTCGCGAAGCAAAATCCTCGCTCAGGATGACAGAGTGCTTGATGAGAATCAGAGATGACTTGGGTGAAGATTTGCGGGACGACGAATCTGGAGGATGCGCTCGTAGCCGTGGACGCCGGGGCGGATGCGGTGGGGTTTGTGTTTTATAAGAAGAGCCCGCGATGCGTGACTGTGGAGACGGTTCGGGAGATTGTGGCCAAACTGCCAGACAGCGTAGAGAAGGTGGGGGTTATCGTCGATACTCACCCGGCTGATTTTCTGGCCGTCATCCAGCAGACCGGGCTTACTTCATGCCAATGGTATTTAGACGGCTCGCCCGCTATGCCGAAAGGTTCGGAATTCTCGGGTCCGACCGGGGAATTCAAACTTCACCGGGCAGTACCGGCGCACTGGTTTATCGGGAATGAGGCCCGGATGCGTGATTTTGCCGCCAGCTTTGCCAAGGTTGAGAAATCGTTCAGCTCTCCGGAACAAGGGAAGAAGGCTGTTGAGCGTCTGCGGATAATCTTTCTTGATTCCGGCACACAGCAGCGGCCGGGGGGCACTGGCAGAGCTTTTGACTGGCAGGCGGCGGCGGGCGCGATCCAGTTTTTGCAACCGACGGTACGAGTGGTGGTTGCTGGCGGATTGAATCCGGAGAATGTTGGCGAGGCGATCGGAATCATGAAGCCTTGGGGGGTCGATGTGGTTTCGGGAGTGGAGGCATCGCCGGGCAGGAAGGATCCGGAGAAGGTGCGTGCGTTTGTGAAGGCTGTGCATGCGGCGGATCGGAAAGCGGGCTGATGTTTGCTGCCCCAAAGCAGATTCCTCACTGGTTTTGCCGGTCCGGAATGGCGAGAGTTTAAAGATGGCGACGGTTCCGAATAATACGAAAGTCAAAATCCCCACCCTAGCCGCAAAGAACGCGGCTAGGATGGGGCACCCTCGAGTTTCGTCTATCTCCAAACATTCTGCTCCTGTGAATGAGCCCGGGCGGTTCGGAGTTTACGGCGGGCGGTATGTGCCGGAGACTTTGATGGCGGCGCTCGACGAACTCGAGCGCGAATATGAGAAGGCGAAAAAGGATCCGCAGTTTCGGGCGCGGCTGGATGGGTTGCTGAAGACGTATGCGGGGCGTCCGACGCCGTTGTTTTTTGCGCGACGGCTTACGCAGAAGCTTGGCGGGGCAAGAATTTATTTGAAGCGCGAAGACTTGCTGCACACCGGGGCGCACAAGATCAATAACTGCCTGGGTCAGGCCCTGCTGGTGGAGCGAATGGGCAAGCATCGCGTGATCGCCGAGACGGGTGCGGGGCAACACGGAGTAGCGACCGCGACGGTATGTGCGCTGTTCGGGTTCGACTGCGTCGTCTACATGGGCACCGAGGATATGCGGAGGCAGGAGTTGAATGTGTTCCGCATGCGGTTGCTGGGAGCCGAGGTACGCGGCGTAAATTCGGGATCGCGGACGCTGAAAGATGCGATCAACGAAGCGATGCGCGACTGGGTCACGAATGTGCGGACGACACATTACTTATTGGGGAGTGTGCTGGGCGCCCATCCGTATCCGACGATGGTGCGGGACTTTCATCGCGTGATTGGGCGTGAGGCGCGCGCGCAGATTCTGAAGGCGGAAGGAAAATTGCCGACTGCGGTGATTGCGTGTGTCGGCGGCGGATCGAATGCGATTGGAGCATTTTACGAATTCCTCAAGGATAAGAAAGTGCAGTTGATCGGTGTTGAGGCCGGTGGACGTAGCGACGCGCTCGGAGATCATGCGGCGCGGTTCCGGGGAGGATCGCCGGGTGTGCTGCAAGGAACATATTCTTATGTGCTGCAGGATGCGGGCGGACAGATCGCGTTGACACATTCGGTGTCGGCGGGACTGGATTATCCGTCGATTGGACCGGAGCATGCGGCGTTGCGCGATGCGGGACGAGCGGAGTACGTGCCGGCTTCCGATACAGAGGCGTTGGAGGCGACTACGCTGTTAGCACGCACGGAGGGAATCATTCCGGCATTGGAGTCGGCGCATGCCATAGCCGAAGTGATGAAGCGCGCGCCGAAGATGAAGAAGTCGGAAGTTGTGATTGTGAATGTGTCGGGGCGAGGAGATAAGGACATCGGGATTTTGCGCGAGAACCTCAAGCTGGATTGACGAGCAAAAAACATTAACCACGGAGGACACTACGGTGCACGAAGGAAATCTTAGGCGCCCCTGTGGCTGGTGCTGGAGGGCGGGCTTTATGAGAGCAATCCTTGGTTGGATGTTGGCGGCCTTCACTGTGCTGTCGCTGAGTGGAGTTTCTAGCCCGCAGTCGGCTGAGAGGTCGGACGCCGGGTCAGTAAAAGAAAAGTTGATTGGGGCCTGGGGTCTGGCCTGGACCGAGGAACAGAGCGCGGATGGGAAGACGAACAGAATTATCGATCGAAAGGGCACGATCGTGTACACGCGTGACGGGCACATGTCGGTGCAGATCATGTTGCCCAAGCGGGAAGATAGTCCGCAGGGCAATCCGGTGCAGTACGACCGAGGCGGCTATGAGGCGTATTACGGGACCTATGACATCGACGAGCAGGCGAATACAGTGACGCATCACGTGGAAGGGGCGCTAGTGCGCGCTCTCGTGGGGAAGGACCTGACTCGAGTGTACCGTTTCACCGGCGGGGAACTGATCTTGAAGTCATCACGGGCTGACGAGCATTGGACCATCGCATGGAAACATTACTGAGCAAATCACGATGCCTCTGACCTTTTACAAGAAGCCGGCGCTGGTGGCGTATGTGACGTGCGGCGATCCCGATCTGGAGACGACTCGGGAGATCGTGCTGGCGGCGATTGAGGCAGGCGCAGATGTCATCGAGTTAGGTGTGCCGTTCAGCGATCCGGTGGCAGATGGTCCGGTGATCCAGCGGGCGAGCGAGCGGGCGCTGGAGCATGGAACGTCTCTCGCGCAAGTTTTGACGCTGGCGGCAGAGATCCGGCAACAAGCGCAGTCGACGGGGCTAATTGTCTTTTCTTACCTCAATCCGATTCTGCGGATGGGCATGGAGAAATTCTGCAAAGTAGCACGGGCGGCAGGAGTGGACGGAGCGTTGGTGGCGGACCTGCCGGTCGAAGAAGCGGGGGAGTATTTGCGGACGATGCGGGAGTACGATCTGTCTCCAGTGTTTCTGGCGGCGCCGACGAGTCCGGATGGGCGCCTGAAGCTGATTGCGGGAGTGTCGCGAGGATTTGTGTATGCCGTTTCGCGGACGGGGGTGACCGGACAGCGGCAACAGTTGGCAGAAGACGCGCGAAAACTGGTGAAGCGGTTGAGGCGCGTGACCAAATTGCCGGTTGCGCTCGGGTTCGGGATTTCGACTGCTGAGCAATTTGCGGAGGTCGGGAAGTTCGCCGATGCAGTTGTGGTGGGCAGCGCGATTGTAGAGACGATTGAACGGAATCGCGGTCGGGAAGCTGCGGCGGTGGGAGATTTCATAAGAAAGTTGACCACCCTGAGTGCGGAAGCGACCGTAGCCGTTCGTTAGCTGTCTAGAAAGAGTCCCTCTGCTGGCAAAATCGGCCAGAAATGGGTCACCCATTGTGGTTTGGTTCACGGGATCATGGATATCGAAGATTGGCGTAAGAAAATTGATGAGTTGGATCGTCAGCTGGTGACGCTGATCAGCGAACGGGCGAAAGCTGCGATTGCCATCGGAAAGCTGAAACGCGATACGTCGTTGCCAATTTATGAGCCCGACCGGGAGCGGATAGTTTTTGAAAATGTGCAGGGAGCGAATTGCGGGCCGTTGCCGGGGCGCGATCTTGTACGGATTTATGAGCGCATCATCGACGTGATGCGAAATATACAGAAGGAAGAGATTGTGGTTTCGCCGCAGCCGAACGAGACAGAGACGGAGTTGGATTCGGAAGTGAACGATTGAAATAGCTTCTAGCTGCTAGCTCCTAACTCTAGCCGAACCGGCATTAATGGGAGCGCGCACAAGATGTGCCAACGATGAAGAAAGAAATTCCTCGCGGCCTCAGCTAGGAGCTAGTAGCCAGGAGCTGGTTTCCATGATTGTTGCCATGCAAGAGGGCGCCGATGAGGCGCTGATACAGCAGGTGATTGAGCAGCTCGTGAAAATGGGGTTTGAAGTGCACCGATCTACCGGGGCGCGGATGACCGTGCTCGGAGCTGTGGGCTCCGGAATTGACTTCGATATCCGGATCCTTGAATTACTTCCAGGGGTTCAGGAAGTCCACCGAATCAGTTCGCCGTACAAGCTGGCGGGGAGAAGTTTTCGTCCCGAGGGGACGATCGTTCAGCTGCGAAACGGGATCGGCGTTGGCGGGAATGAGATCGTTGTGATGGCCGGGCCATGTTCGGTGGAAACACGAGAGCAGTTGTTTTCGACCGCTGAGGCGGTGGCGAAGGCTGGAGCAAAAGTCTTGCGGGGCGGGGCGTTCAAGCCGAGAAGTTCTCCGTATTCGTTTCAAGGGCACGGGGAAGACGCGTTGAAGTTGCTGCAGGAAGCCGGCGAGAAATATGAGCTACTAGTGATCAGCGAGGTGATGGAAATTTCGCAGATTCCGCTGATGCTGCCATACGTTGACATCCTGCAGGTGGGTGCGCGCAATATGCAGAACTTTAATCTGCTGCGCGAACTGGGCAAGGTGCGGAAGCCGGTACTGCTGAAGCGCGGAATCGCGGCAACACTAGAAGAGTTGCTGCTTTCGGCTGAGTACATTATGGCCGGCGGGAACTACGACGTGATTCTGTGCGAGCGCGGGATTCGGACGTTCGAAACCTACACGCGGAACACGATGGACATTTCGGCGATTCCGATCATTCATAAGCTGTCGCATCTGCCGATGACGGCGGATCCATCGCATGGAACGGGGCGAAGGGATAAGGTTCCTCCGATGGCACGGGCTTCGGTGGCGGCGGGCGCCGATGCGTTGCTGATTGAAGTGCACTGCACGCCTGATAAAGCCTGGTCGGATGGAGCGCAGTCGCTGGCGCCAGAGCAGTTTACGAAGTTGATGGACGAGCTGCGGATCATCGCGCCTGCGGTGGGAAGAAAGATCTAGTTATAGAGTCATTGGGCGATCGGGTGATTGTGTGATTGAATTTTGTCGCTGATTTTGCAAGCAAAGGAAAAAGAAGAAACCGAAGTCACAGTAAGCAGATTATTGCAGTTCAATCGCCCGATCCATCAATCACCCAATTACTCAATGTTTCTATGTCAATTCGGCAAATCACGATTATCGGGACCGGCCTGATTGGCGGATCGCTGGCGCTGGCGCTGCGGCGGAAGAAGTTTGCCGGGAGGATCGTCGGCTGCGATCGCGAGGGAACGCTGGAGCGAGCCCGGAATCGGAAAGCAATTGACGATGGAACTGTAGACCCCGGCGCTGCTGTGCGCGGGAGTCAGCTTGTGGTGCTTGCTGCTCCGGTGCTGGCGATCGTCGATTTGATTGAGCGCGTGGGCCCGGTGCTTCCCACGAAGGCCTTGTTGACCGATGTGGGCAGCACGAAGGGTATGGTGGTCGAACGGGCTCTTAAGGTATTTGGGAAGGCTGCGGGAAAGCGGTTTCTGGCTGGGCATCCGATGGCGGGGAAGGAACTGAGCGGCGTCGATTATGCCGATCCCGATTTGTTTCAGGGTGCGGTGTGGTTCTTGTCGCCACTGCCGGACCAGAATCTTAATGATGGATTGATCGCGGAGTTTGCAGGCTGGATTGATGCGATCGGTGCGCAGATTGCAATGTTGCCGGCCGATGAACATGACCGACTTTGCGCCTGGATCAGTCATGTACCGCAAATGATGTCGACGGCGCTGGCGGCGGCTCTGGTCGAAGAATATGGGCCGGAGGCTCCGCTGCTTCCGGCGGGCGGGCGCGCGCTGCAGGAGATGACGCGGATTTCGGCGAGTCCGTATTCGATGTGGCGGGATGTGGCGATCAGCAACAAGAAGAATTTGCAAGACGCGCTGTGGAAGGTGGAGCAGCGGCTGGCGCACATCCGGGAAAATCTCGCTACGCGGGAGCTGGCAGCGGAGTTTGAGCAGGCACATGAGCTGCGGAAGGCGCCGGGGAAAAAAGGATGAACGAGATTTCGTAATTGTGTAATTTGGTAATTGGGTAATTCAAAAATCGTGTTGAGCGCGGCACAGTTTCCAATTACTCAATTACCCAATTTCCCATTTACTCAATTAGAATTCTCCCGCTATGAATAAAGTTGTGGCTAATGCGGATGAGGCGATCCGCGACGTGTTTGACGGCGCGACCATCATGATCGGCGGCTTCGGCCTGTGCGGGATGCCGGAGAACCTGATTCGCGCGCTGGTGCGCAAAGGCACGAAGAATCTGCATACCATCAGCAACAACGTGGGAATTGACGGTGTAGGAAACGGCTTGCTGCTTGCGGCTGGCCAAATCGTGCACCACATTGGGACTTACGTCGGCGAGAACAAGTTGTTGGAAGAGATGGTGCTGAACGGAAAGATCAAGCTGGAACTCGTGCCGCAAGGAACGTTCTCAGAACGGATTCGAGCTGGAGGCGCGGGAATTCCGGCATTCTACACGGCGACGGGTGTTGGAACGGTAGTCGCGGATGGGAAAGAGACCCGCGAGTTTAACGGACGGCTTTACGTCATGGAGCGTGGGCTGACGGCGGACTTCGCGCTCGTCAAGGCCTGGAAGGGCGACCGGCAGGGGAACTTGATCTACCGGAAGACGGCGCGGAATTTTAACCCGATGATGGCGACGGCGGCGAAGGTGACGATCGCAGAGATTGAGCATCTGGTCGAAGTCGGAGAACTGGATGGCGACGCGATTCATACTCCATCGATTTATGTGAAGCGGATCTTTCAGGGTGAGCTTTATGAGCGGCGGATTGAGCGGCGGACGGTGAGGAAAGTGGCCAGTGGTCAGTGATCAGTGGCCAGTCCACCATTCTCAGTGTTCACTGGTGTAGGGATCCTTCACAGCGGTTTTACTTCGCTGTCGGCGAAGCAAGATCCTCGCTCAGGATGACAAGGCGGAAAAATGATGAACAAGGTTGGCAAGGACGTCGACAAGCGTGAGCGGATTGTGAAGCGGATTGCGCGGGAATTGCGCGATGGGTTTTATGTAAACCTTGGTATAGGAATGCCGACTTTGATCGCGAACCACGTGCCTACCGGGATGGAAGTGACTCTGCAATCGGAGAACGGGATGCTGGGTATTGGGCCGTATCCGATCGAGGGGGCGGAGGATCCGGATCTCATTAATGCGGGGAAAGAGACCGTGAGCGAGATGCCGGGAACTGCGTTTTTTTCCAGCGCGGATTCTTTTGCGATGATTCGTGGGGGGCACATCGACTTGAGCGTGCTGGGCGCGATGGAAGTGGATGAAACTGGAAGCATTGCGAACTGGATGATCCCCGGAAAGATGGTGAAGGGAATGGGCGGCGCGATGGATCTCGTTGCGGGCGCGCGCCGTGTTGTAGTGGCGATGGAACATACGACGCGCGAAGGAGCTCCGAAGATTTTGAAGAAATGCACTTTGCCGCTGACTGGCGTGCGCGTTGTTGATACGATTGCGACCGAAATGGCTTACATTCGCGTCACGAAGGATGGGCTGGTGCTGGAAGAGATTGCGCCGGGATTGAATCCGGAAGACGTGCAGAGGGCAACTGAGGCGCGGCTCATTGTGAGTCCCTCGCTCAAAGTGATGGAAAACTGAGCTAAAGGCCCACCCTTTACGGTTGGGCGATACTTGACGCTCGGTGCAAACCTCAAAGTCAAAATCCCCACTTCTGGCAAAGGCGGCCACGAGTGGGGCACTCATTCTCGTCCAGATCGAACCGCAGTCTAGGCTGCGGCGATCCGGCGGATGAGGTCTTCCTGTTCCTGCTTGCTTTCCGCACCGATCGTGAACGCATCGAGCAGGCCTAGCGAGAGTCCGTACTTGATTCCTTCGTCCTGACGGTTGCGCAGCGCGCCCTGGCCTAAAATCTTCATTCCCACGATCGCTTTCCCGGACGCCTTCATCTCTTTCAGCACGCTGACGACCGTGGCGGGGTCGGCATCCATCGCGGCACCGATGGGATTGATGCGGGCGAGGTCGATTTCTACCCATGGCGACTTTGCCGCGGCGCGCAGCGCTTCGATGGAATGGCAGGAACAGCCGTGAGCGCGGATGATTCCTTTCTGCTTGGCTTCAGAGAGCACGTCCATCGCGCCGCGAAAGCGGTCGGTCCAGTCCGCCTCGGTAACGCAATGCATCAGGCAAACATCAAGATAGTTGGTGCCGAGTTCGCGGCGGAAGCGATCAAGATCGGCACGCATTCCCGCGGCATCGCGAGCCCACGACTTAGTGAGTACTGTGACCTGGTCCCGTTTCACATGTTTCAGCGCTTCGGCGACGTGAGGGTGACTCCCGTAGGAATCGGCGGCATCAAAGAAACGCAAGCCATGGTCGTATCCGTTCAGAAGAAGATCGGAGAGGCCTTTGACGCCGAGTGCCGTCTGATGCGAGTGATGATCGACGCCGACCGTTCCTGTGCCCATGGCAAGGCGGCTGGTCTTGATCCCAGTACTGCCAAGCGTGACAACGTCCGACGCAGAGAACTTCTGAGGCAGCGTTTGTTGTGCGATTGCTTTGAAGATGGTTCGAGAGGAGAGCCAGACTGCCCCTGCAGTGGTAGCCGACCGGACAAGAAATTCACGACGACGCATGGGGACCTCCGAGGACAGCGTTCTTAGAGGCTACATCAAACGGGGTGGAGTGCGAAAGTCCTGGCAGGATGAAGGCATTGTTCAAGTGGGGAACCCGGGCGCGCGGCTTTGCCTGGCGATTCGTGAATAAAAATCTCTGATCAGGTGAACCTTTCAGATCCGGAATGGAGCGGCCAACAGGCGGAACGGGAGCGTGATGGCCAGGAAAATCACTTCGAGCACTCCGTGGACAGCTACGCCAATGATCCGAAATGGAAGAAGAAGCAGCCAGATAAATGGATAGGCAACCAGTGCCAGGAGCGCGAGAGGCCAGCAGAGAACAAACAAGATGCACCACAGCAGGAATGCGAACATAGGCTGAGACCTCCTCCTAGATCATTGTACGTGTGGTACGACCGACAAGTTCCTGCTAGTGGCGAGTGCCGTCGAGCTTTGCTCGACTGGACAGCCGAGGGCGGCTGTCCCCACATATCTTATTGATTTCCACTGTCGTCTCTTACTCGAACTGCTTGCGGAAAGTGGCGAGTTGCTGCTGTACTTCGATCAGTTCGGCGCGAAGGCGCGCGACTTCTTCTTCGAGTAGGGAAATACGGTCGGATGTCGGGGTGCTGCCGGTATTCGCGGGCGAGGGCGCCCGCGCCACATCGGTCTGCGCCGGTGCATCCCCGGAGAACAGGTGCATGTAGCGAGACTCTTTTGTGCCGGGCTGGCGTGGGAGGATTGCCGCCAAGGGAGGCTCGCGATGCGCGAGGCGATCGAGCGTCGAGACCACGTCTTCAAGGGCTTCGAAATGATACATGCGATCAGTTCGGCTACGGAGCTCCCCGGGAGTCTGAGCGCCGCGGAGAAGTAAGACACATAGGACGGCAGTTTCGCGCCGATCGAAGTTGAAAACTTCCTGCAGGCGATGCTCGTATTTTGTGACGCGGCTATCGGCACCGCTGGCCGGGCCGGCGAGACGCTTTTCCTGAAGCGTGCTGAGCGCTTCGCGAACGGCGGATTCGTCGAGCGTCATCACCGGGTCGCGGTTGTTCTTCTGATTGCAGGCGTTGACCAGCGCATTAAGCGAGAGCGGGTAGTAGTCGGGCGTGGTGATGTCTTTTTCGATCAGGGAGCCGAGAACGCGGGTTTCGATTTCGTTGAGGATCACGGGACTGGTCTGGATGCAATTTTAATTCACCACAGAGGGCACGGGGAGAACGGAGAAAATCTAGAATCAAGAATCCCCACTTCTCGCGCAAAAAGCGCGCCAGAAATGGGGCACCCATCGATTGAATCTTTCGATTAAAACAGCGCCGTCGAACGACGTTTCCAGGACTTCCCTTTCTCTTTGGCCCTATTTTCCATGTCAGCCACGTAGGCTCCCGCCTGGGTAAGGACGTGGTGCAGGTCATTGCCGATGCTGATGAAGGTGAACCCTTTTTCGAGGAATTCGCCGACACGTGCAGTGCCGAACAGGAATAAGCCGAGAATGACGTTGTTCTTGCGGGCATGCTCGATCAGCTTTTTGGTTGCGGCATCAAGCTCAGGCGATGTGTACATGTGTGGGAACTCATATTTGTTGTAGAGGCCCATCGACATGCAGAGATCGTTTTGTCCAAGGAAGAGAATGTCGACGCCAGGGACGGCTGTGATTTCGGCGATGTTCTCAATGCAGGAAGCGGTCTCGACTTGCAGAGCGACGATGCCTTCGTTGTTCCAGTTGCCGGCATAGCCGAGGAGTCCACCCTTGTTCATGCTTCGCTGGGGAAAGTAGACGGAGCGAGTGCCGACCGTAGGATACTTGGCGCAACTGACGGCCTCGCGAGCTTCTTCGGCGGTGTTGATATAGGGAATGAGGACTCCATCGGCACCCATATCGAGGGCCTGTTGAATCCCCGGACGGTCAGCATATCCACCGACTCGGACGAGCGACTTTGCGCCACCGTTGGCGATGCCGCTAAGCATGGCGGAAAGCCTCTCGTAACCCATGGGGCCATGCTGGGTGTCGACGAGCAGCCAATCGTAGCCACTGTGGGCGAGTTGCTCGGCGACGGTGGGACTATGCGCATTGAGGAAGAGACCCATCTTGGGCTGTCCGGCGCGCAGTTGCTTTTTAAATTCGGATCCGCTGAGTGCGGGGTCTGGCATTGGTTTTCCTCCTGAAAAATCGAATTGCGTAGTGTACCGTACCTGACCGTTGAGTCTGCGAATCTTGTATTAATTTTGTTGTGACCCGGGGATAGGTCGTTCCTCCACCTACTTACAAGGATGGCGCCAGTGGAGCAGTCGGCAAACGGCGCGCAAGAAATGGGAGACGCCCGAGAGTAGAAATGACAGACGTGGTAATTCCGCCATATAGTGTGATGAGTTGCGGAGTTTGATATGCGACTGCTTTTGAACTGGGTGTTGAGCGCGCTGGCGGTCTGGATTGTTTCCCTGCTCGTCAGCGGAGTTTATGTCAGTGGCTGGAGGAGTGCCCTGATCGCCGCGCTGGTCATTGGGTTCATCAACGCAACGATCGGGCTCGTGCTGAAGGTGATTACCTTTCCCCTAACGCTTGTCACGCTGGGTTTGTTCTGGCTGATAATTAATGCTCTGATGCTGGAACTCGCTTCGGCGCTTCTTTCACCTGGATTCCAGGTGCACGGATTCCTCGCCGCATTTATCGGCGCAATCGTGCTGAGCCTGGTGAACATGTTCTTAAAGGCAATCGTGATGCCGAAGAACGAACAGAAATAGTTTCCCGGTGTTCAAATACATTCACCACAGAGGGCAAAGAGGAACAAAGGGTTTTCTAATCCTTTGCCGGGCCTGACTTCTTGGGCTTAAGGGCCTGCCAGTCTTCTTCTTTCAACATGCGGCCGAGGGAACTGAATTCTCCTGCGCCTTGCAGGAATTCGCCGCCGTCCATGCGGATGACTTCGCCGTTAATGTAGGCGGAACCGTCACTTACCAGAAAAGCGGCGAGATTGGCGAGTTCTTCAACCGTTCCGAAGCGGTGCATGGGATGGCGCTCAAGCGCGAACTTTTCGAGCTCAGGGCTCGGCAGCACGCGGGAGAACGCTCCTTGCGTAGGAATCGGGCCGGGAGCGATGGCGTTCATACGGATGCGGCGGTCCCCCCATTCGACGGCGAGACTACGCGTAAGCGCTTCGACTCCGGCCTTGGAGACGGCGGAGGGAACGACATAGGCCGAGCCAACCGGCGCGTAAGTTGCGGAGATGCTGAGGACGGTGCCGGGATGTTTCGACTTGAGCCAGCGGCGTCCGCAGGTCATGGTGCAGTGGAGCGTCCCCATGAGCACGATGTTGATCACAGACTCAAAAGCACGCGGGGAGAGGTCTTCGGTGCGGGCGATAAAGTTTCCAGCGGCGTTGTTGACGAGAATATCGAGCGGGCCCTCGCTCCAGATGGAATCAATCATGGCTTCGACGGCATCGAGGTTGCGGACGTCACACTGGATGGAGTGGATGGGGCCTTTGGCAGAAAGTTCGGAGGCGGTTTGCTTCAGCACTTCTTCGCGGCGGCCGCAGATGTAAACGGTTGCGCCGAGTTCGAGGAAGCGGGTGGCCATGCCCTTGCCGAGGCCGGTGCCTCCACCGGTGATGAGGATGCGTTTTTCGCGAAGAAGATCGAGAGCAAACATGGGATTGAATGATTGGGCGATTTGGCCATTGAGCGATTGAAAAGCCCATGGGCTTGACATCTGATCTTTCAATGGCTCAATCACTAAATCACACAATCGCTCGATCGCACAATCTCTCAATCGCACGCGACTCGGAAGCCGTAATCGGCATACTGGAACTCCGGCGGAATACTGGAGCGGGCAGAGCAGCGGGCGACTTTGATGTGGTGGCGCCAGGAGCCTCCGCGGGAGGATTTGCGAGCAGGCGTCATCGGGCTCTGGTCTGGTCCGCGAGGATTGCGTTCGGGCGAGATGGCGTAATAGCTCGGGTCGTACCAGTCGCTGCACCATTCGTGGACGTTGTCGCCAATGTCGTAGAGTCCGAAGGCATTCGGAGCGTACCGCGCAACGGGTTCAGGCCCGGTTTGCCAGCGGCCGGCGTAATTGGGCAGAGATTGTGGCGGATCGTCTCCCCAGGAAAATTGTTTTTGTTCGAGGCCGCCACGGGCGGCGCACTCCCATTCCGCTTCGGTGGGAAGACGGAAATGTCGGCCGGTTTGTCGACTTAGCCATTCGCAATATTGAATAGCTTCGTGCCAAGAGATACCCGCGACTGGCTGTTGTGGATGATTGAAGTTTGGCTCATTCCAGAACGGCGGAGGGTTAGTCGATGTTGCGCGCAGGAAGCGGCCATACTCTTCATTTGTCACTTGCGTGGCGGCCAGAAGGAATGAGTTGATCCAGACGCGGTGGACGGGGCGCTCGCAATCCTGGCCTTTCTCGGAGCCCATCAGAAACGACGCCGCGGGGATGCGCACCAACGTTGGTTCCGGCGCAAAGGCGACGATTTCTGAATGGGCCGGAAGAAGGTTCATGGCTGTTGCCGCGCGTTGTCCACCGAGGTAAAGTTTACCAGCGCGCAGGAACCGGAGGACCTCGATGGTGGATAAGAAATTGCGATTTCAGGCGAGGATCGAGGGCAAAGAAGCAGGTGTCGTGGCTGCAATTACTCCGCCGGTGGACGTGATCGAGTGGTTTGGAACGCGCGCCCGAGTACCCATTCGTGGGACGATCAACGGTTTTCCATTTCGCTCGTCACTCATGCCGTGCGGCAACACTCGCATGATGCCGGTAAACATGAAACTGCGAGAGGGCGCCGGGGTGAAACCAGGGGACATGGTCGAAGTGGTCATGGAGCGCGATTTGGAAGAGCGAACGGTCGAGGCGCCTCCGGAATTGGCGAAGGAACTGAAGAAAAGCAAGACAGCGCGAGAGCGGTGGGAGCAGCTGGCATTCACCCACAAGAAAGAGATGGCGATTTCGATCAGCGGGGCGAAGCAGGAAGAAACGAAGAAGCGACGACTGTTGAAAGTGATGGAAGTTCTGAAGACCGGGGCGAAGTGGATGGGGTAAGAAACAGTGGTCAGTGATCAGTAATAGCGCGACTGGCCACACTTCGCTTCATAGGTCCTCGACGCAGGATATCCACAGTCTTTGCCACATCGTTTTCCTGAAACAGGCGGATCGCGGCGATGCCAGCCGCCCCAGCCTCGATACAATCCTGCGCATTTTCCAGAGTTATTCCGCCCAAAGCCAATACAGGGATGTTTGCCTTGCAGGCGGCATGGAGTTGAGTAAGACCTGCGGGATTTGTTCCCGGAAGCTCCTCCTTCTCGAACACCGGGGCAAAGACCACAAAGGTGGCCCCCGAGGCTTCGGCTTGCGTCACTTCTGCTGGCGAGTGACAGGAGACTCCGATCAGCGGTATTCGTGGGGCGGCCTCGCCGGTGGAGTGGGTGGCTGTCCACACATGTGCTTTTCTCCAGACGGCTTCGACTTCCCATGGGCCAATATCGTTCGAGCGAAGGTGAACCCCATCGGCTCCCACCGCGAGAGCGACGTCCGTGCGGGAGTTGATGAGGAGCGCGGTGGTCGATGGCCGATGGGCAGTGGTGAGCGTCTCGCGAATTGCTTTAATCGCTTCCCGCGCTAAGGATGCCAGTTCCCGTGTCGGAAGATCTTTTTCTCGGAGCTGGATGTAGTCGACTCCTGCGCGGGCAGCCTCCGCGATTTTTCCAAGAAGATGACGGCGGCGGGTCGGTTCGTCCAGGGAGAATGCGGTGCGGTCGGTGATGTAATAGAGGAGGCAGTCGTCAGCCATCAGCTATCAGCCTCTGGTGGATGTTCCCACGACCCTTGTTGTCTGAACGACATAGGTACAATTCTTGCCTTTGTTGACCTGTCTTAGCCTAGCCGCTTCCTCCTCGGCGAATTCTAGCGAGGATAGTACTTTCACGACGGTGGCGCTGTGCTCGATGCTGGTAGGTGGCACGTCCATATCAAATCTCACTACCGCGTAAACGTGCGGGTACTTTGAGTGGGGCATTTCCGTGGCGGCCGTCATCCTCACGGTCTTGTCTTCGCGATCTCCGGCAAGACGTCGCCTTGTTTCCTGGGTGTTCCGCCGAGATGGTATTTCGTCAGGCCGTCGCGCAGGTATTCGAAAGCTTCGTTGGGATCATCGACGACTTTGAAGAGATCCAGATCCTGCGGTGAGACGGAGCCCGCATCCACGAATGCCTGGAAATTGATGATCTTGTTCCAGTACTCGCTGCCATAGATGATCACGAGAATTTTTTTGGCCAGCTTGTCAGTCTGAGCGAGAGTAAGGATTTCGAAAAGCTCGTCCATCGTGCCGAAGCCGCCTGGGAAGATGACTAGCCCCTTCGCCAGATAGGCGAACCAAAACTTGCGCATGAAGAAATAATGGAACTGGAAGTTGAGCGACGGAGTAATGAACTGGTTCGGGTGCTGCTCGAACGGAAGTTGAATATTGAGTCCGATGCTCTTGCCGCCTGCTTCAAAAGCGCCGCGGTTGGCGGCCTCCATGATGCCGGGCCCTCCGCCGGTGGTCACGACAAAGCGGTGACGGCGGGCGGGGATGGTGATCGACCACTTGGTCAGCATGTGAGCGAGTTTGCGCGAGTCTTCGTAGTAGCGGGCCATGTCGACGTTGGCTTGAGCGCGCTTCAGGTCCTGTTCGAGCTGAGCTGGCGAAACAGACGAGTCGGGATTGTCGTTTAATTTGGCCAGATTCTCAGCCGCATCCTTTTCTCCCTGGAAACGAGCGGAACCAAAGAAGACGACGGTGTCCTGGATTTGCTCGCGGCGGAAGCGCGCCAAAGGCTCCTGATATTCGGCGAGCATGCGCAGAATGCGCCCATCGGGGCTGCTGAGGAAGGGCTCGTTCTGATAAGCAACCGGCGCGGATTTTAGGTCAGTCATGTGTACTCGAGTTCTAGAAGTCAGGTCCTACAGCGGGTTCCAATCTCTGATGCAGGTCTACGAATGTTCGTGGTAGTGAAGCGCCTCCCAGAAACCGATCCAGATGTCGAGCAGGCCCAGACCGCTGCAGATACCCCGGAAAAACCCACTGGACACCAGTGTGCGAAGCGAGGGAAATGATAGCAGGAGGTAGTTATCGGTCCACTCAGGCGTCCATGGAAGGATGATGAGCAGCACGCCGGCGACCGCGCTGATCAATACGAACAGGAACACAGAGATGCGATGCATCCAAAGATGGATAGCTCGCGGAGGCGCGTCCTGGTTCGACTCGAGAATCGTCGTGTGAATCTCGGGGGGAGGGACAGGTTCGGGCGCTTTACCCGGCGCGCTGGAAAAAGTGGGATCGTTCATTCAGGAATGCTCCGACTCCTAGACAAAAGAGCTGGGCGAGAGGCGGATCCCGGTAAGCAGGACTTAGACACAGCCATCGGGTTATTTTACGACTTCAGGGCCTTAATGCGCTCGGAGACGTCACGATAGTCGATGTTCGAGCCGTAAACGTCCATGAAGTGTTTCAGAGCAGAGGTCTTGTCGCCGGCCGTTTCGTAAGCCGACGCGAGTTCGTAATTCAGGGCGGTGCGGGTTTCCCCGTCGATGTTGGGAACGTTCAGCGCCTTGTCGTACCAGCGGACGGCAGCCTCAGGTACGCCTTTTTCGAGGAAGCACTGTGCCAGCCAGGTGTATGTCTGCATGATCTGTTGGAAGGGATGCCCGCGATCGAACGACTGGCAGGCCTTCTGGAGCTCTCCGATCGCCTCGTCGAGCAGTCCCATTTCGCGGAAGGCGATACCGAGGTTGTAATGTGTCTCGGGATCCTCGTCTGCGGAGGCTACGTCGGCTTCCAGATCTTTTTTCAGTTCGCCAAACATGTCGGCGAGATCGATTCCGGCATCCTCACCGAAGGGCGACGCTTTTGCAGCCGGCGCAGGAGCTGTCGGCGGAAGCACGGGGGCAGGCGCCTGCGGTTTCGGAACTGCAGGGATCGCCGAGGCAACGGGGATTGCAGGAGCCTGACTCTGCTGCACCACGGAGGACGCGACCGCAGATGACGGCGATGCCGATGCGGCTGCACCCGCGGCCAGCGGACTGACTTTCTTCGGCTCAACTTTGGTTTCAACCGGTACAACAGACTTCGGCTCCGCTTTCGCAACTATGGGCTGACGCTCCGGAACAGGAGCAGCCTTTAGGAAATCCTGTCCCAGTGATGCTTCGATATCGGCAACGAATTCGCCCAATACTGGGGCGGCCTGGGTTGGCGCTGACCTGGTCTGTGCCACAGGACCGGGCGCGGGAGGCGGCGTCTGAGTTACCGTGCCGGGTAGGAATTCCTCGCCCAGGGAGGATTCGAGATCGGAAACAAAATTCTGCAGCACGCCCGGATGCACCGCCGGGTCGGGTACATGCGCAACCACCGCGGGCTCGTGAATCTCGGGCTTCTTGGCCGCAGGCTTACGAAGAACAGGCTTATGAATAACCGGTGGCTGGGGTTCCGGCTCAGGTTCCGGTTCAGCGACGGCTTCTTCGACAGGAACTTCTTCCACCGCTGCGTGCTCAGGCTCGATGGCGGCGGGTTCCTCTTCCACAGCGGCGACCGGAGCTTCGTCTCCTGCAACCTCGCCTTCTTCAGCAACCTCGACTTCCGCCGCAACTTCGGCCGAAGGAACATCTTCGACAGTGATTTCCTCGATGGCCGGTTCAGGGTCAGTGGCGAGGTCCTCGGCGGGCTGCATAGCCGCGTCCACCTCGGCTCGTAATTCGTCGATTTTGGCCTGATCGTGGGTAAGGGTCTGGAGTTTGGCGAGAGCGGCCAAAGCCTGCGCCGCCATGCCGTGTCCAACGTAAAATCGGATTTCTTCGATCGTTTCAGAAACGCGCGGATCTTCTGCGGGCTCTTCGGCCGCTGGTTCCTTGATAGCAGCGGCGGGCGCAGATTCTGCTTCGGCCGGCTCCTCGACGGCTGCGGGCGGAGTATCGTCGGTCTCGATGGTGATCGCGTCATCCCATTCGGAGGATAGATCGATTTCCTCAGACGCGGCTGCAGCCTCGGCCACCGGAGCGGCAGATTCGTCGACCACAGCAAACTCGGGCTCTTCGGAGACAGGTTCCTCAGCCGTGGGTGTGGGCCACGGAGAAGCGCTTTCGACTGGCGCTTCTTCCTGCGCAGCGGCTGCCTCTGGTTCTTCGATCGCGCTCTCTGCGGGAGCGTCTTCGATGGAGAATTCGGCTACTTCTGCTTCTGGTTGCGCTACTTCCGCTTCGGTCTCTTCGGCGACAGCTGCGGGCGCGTCGAGGAATATGTGCTCCTCTTCCCCTGAGGCAACATGATGAGCGCCGGTGGAAGAACGTTCCTCATAGCGCTCGGCAAGCTCGGCATAGCGTGAGGCCTCGTCTGGGTGATCGGCGTCGGAGTAAATCCTTTGTAAGGTGCGGCAGCATAGGGCCGCCTCAGCGAAACGTCCAGCGCGGGTGTGCAATGCAGCCAGGCGCTGGTTGATGCGCAGATCATCTGGCGCCAGCGGCAGCACGGAGTTCAAAGGTCCAAGCGCCTTGGCGGGCATGTTGTAAGAAATGAAGAGTTCCGCGTCCGTCAGCGCGGAGCGAACGGCCAGTGCAACCTCATCCGAATAGTGTTGGTGGATCGAAGGAGCAGTGGCCTCGAGATCGTCGATGAGAACCACGGCTTCTTCGGGAGTGATGAGTTTGTTGCCCGAGGTTCCGCCGAGCTGGCTGACCACCTGCTGGTAATTCTGCATGTGGAGCGTGTTCTGCGGCTCGAGTTGGGCCAGCTTTTGGTACAGATCGCGAGCACGGGCAAGCTCTCCGGCCTGAACGCTGGCATGCGCCAGTAATTCCGTGACCTCGGTGATGTGGGTGTTCTCGCCGGCCTTGTTGAACAGGTCAAGCAACTTCTGCAGCGAGTCCGGATTGTCGCGCACATGGCCGATGATCTGGTGCAGGCTCTGCAGGATCTTGTCGGAGTTTTCGGCCAGAAGCCGTTCGGCATGCTGATCGAATACCTGCAGGGCATTCTCGTATTGCCCAGCCTGCATCAGCGCGTCAGCGAAAGTTGAGATCGAGGCCAGATCGTTGTGGACCGTCAGCAGCTTGTTGGCGATCGTTCCAGCTTCCGAGAGTTGACCTGTCAGCAGATAGGCTTTCAGCAGATCGCGAAGTCCATCAGGATTCGAATCGATGTCGGTGATCTTCTGCAAAGCAGCGACCGCGCCGGCACCATCCCCCGACTCGAGCATGTTCTTGCCCTGCATCAGCAAGGCATAGGTGTTGCCCGGGTCGAGCGTCAGCATACGCTGTAGAACTTCCTCGGCGCCGCTGAGCGATCCCTTGGAACGCATGCTCTCGGCGGCGGCGGAGAAAATCTGCCAGGCCTCAGTCTTCTTGCCGAGGCGCACATAAACTTCCGCCAGTTTGACCCGCATCTGGCTGTTTTCCGGATCCATCTCCAGAATCTTCTGGAAGATGCGGACCGAATTGTCGAGTTCGCCGGCTTTGAGGAATTCTTCTGCGACTTGCAGGTACTGCGCGCGGGCGTCGTTGAACAGGCCCTGCTGGGTGTAGAGTTCGGCCAGCTTCAGCAAGCTCTCGAGCGACGGCTTGAGCTTGCAGATCTTCTTGTACATGGCGATGGCCTTGACCGTGAAACCCTGGCTGGCATAGGCATCGCCGACCGCTTTGAAACACTCAGTGGCCTTGTCGCTCTCGCCATTGCGCGAGTAGAGGTCACCAATGGTGTTATTGACCGTCAGGTCCTTGGGATCATTCTTGAGAATCTTCTCGTACTCGGAGATGGCATTCTGAAGCTTGCCCTGCTGGACGTACTTCTCCGCACTGGCGAGAACCTTCTGCTTGTTGAAGCCGAACAATGCCATAAGAGCGTCGAACTCCAGACCCTGGTCTTCAGATCACGAATTCAAAACCGAGAATTCAAAAACCATCCTGCGACAGAACCCGCTGAACGCTGGGGGCTGCTCCCGGGTACGGGTCACGGACGTTCATCCCAAATATCGGCAGATGACCGACCGGACAAGGCCAATTGTACGTCTGGAAGTCATAGAAGGCATGGTTACCAAGGGTTACCGAAAGGGAGTGTACCGAAGGTTACCTCGGGGGCGGGGCGGTAAATAGGTAGGAATCGCGTCCGCCTTAGGCTATCGCGGCTTACGCCATTGGCAGGGGCCCGTCAAAGTCTCTAAGGTGTAAAACGCCTCTTCTCTGTGAGAAAAGAGGGGAAAGAGGTTCCCTTCAATGAGTTCCATCAGCCGGCGAGAATTCGCAAAAATCGCAGTCGCCTGTGGGGCGACGGCAGCCTGGAGTAGTTTGTTCGGGGCACCTTCTCGAATGGCGTGGCGGGAGCGCCGTGATCTGTTTCCCGAGGGAGTGGCTTCCGGGGATCCGAATAGCGAAAGCGTGCTGTTATGGACGCGATGTCCGCAAAAACATGACAAGGACGTTGTTCTGCAAGCCGAGATTGCGGAAGACGAAGCCTTCCAAAATGTGGTTGCGACAGCGCGCTCGCGAGTTTCAGCGGCCTCGGACTGGACCTGCCGTGTGCTGGTCGGAAATCTGAAGGCGTCGCATGTGTACTGGTACCGCTTTGTGGACAAGGCGGGGAACGGTAGCCGCAAAGGTCGCACCACAACGGCACCCGATGAAAATGATCCCAGGCCGGTCGCCTTCGCGTTTGTGAGCTGCCAGAATGCGAATCAGGGAGCGCAGAACGCATACCGCAGGATGATCTTCGAAGATGAGCGTGCCGCCGAGGCAGATCGCCTCGGTTTCGTTCTCCACCTCGGCGACTTCATTTACGAGATCGTTTGGTATCCCGAGGATCGGCCGCAAGGGATGTACGACCGGCGCCTTCGCGACATCGTCCGCTATCCGCATGGCGAGAAGATCCGCGACTTCCACGTACCGACCACGCTTGAGGACTATCGCGCAATCTATCGGGCCTATCTGCATGACGCCGACATACAAGACGCGCGCGCACGATGGCCCTTCGTCAATATGTGGGACAACCATGAATTCAGCTGGCTGGGATGGCAATCATTGCAGAAATTCCAGGGAGAAACCCGGCCAGCCCAGACCCGCAAAGTCGCGGCCAACCAGGCATTCTTTGAATTCCAGCCCGCGCGGATGAGACGTCCAGGCGAACCTTCCCTGGACGAATTTCATTCTCCAAGAGTTGTGGATGCGCCAATCGCCAAGTTCGATGATCATGGACTCGGCCAAGAGCCAAACAATCTGGCGGCCATTGGAAGCCTGACGGGGTATCGTGCTTTGCGATGGGGGCGCAACGTAGAACTGATCATCACGGACCAGCGGAGTTATCGGTTGGAAGAACCAACAGACATGCAGGAGGCGAAGGCGCTCGCGAGCGACGACTTTCCGGAGATGATTCCTCAGAACGCCATGGAAGTTCTGGATGCGGCGCGCACCTACAACCATGGAAATCCGCCCGCGACGATCCGTTCGGTCGATGGAAAGGTTGAGATTCCCAATATCTGGCGAGAAAGGCCGGCGCAGACGGTTCTTGGAGCAGAACAGAAGACGTGGTTTCTCGACCAGATGAGCCGCTCTACTGCGACTTGGAAAATTTGGGGTAACACCACTGCAACTCTCGACATGCGCGCCGATCCTCAGAATCTACCGCTGGGACTTACGAAGCCATGGCCTTGGGCCGGGTACGCGGGCTTTGCCATGGGCGATTGGAGCACGGCTTATGTGGAACGGGGAGAGATCTACGACTATGTGCGTGAGCATGGCATTACTGGGTTCGCGACCGTGGCCGGCGATCGTCACAGTTTCTGGGCGGGGTTGGCTGCGAAGCAACTTCCTCCCGATCTGTTTGCACCGGTGGGAATCGCGTTTGTCACGGGCTCGATTTCAGCACCTGGAATCGTCGAGGCTTTGGAGCACGGGCTTCCGAAGGATCATCCTTTGCATGCGTTTTATGTGGGACAAGCACCGGCCGACGCTAAACCGCAGCCCATCGTCAATCTGCTATTGCGACATGGTGTAAGGTCTTGCGTCGAATATCTGAAGAGCGGGGACATACAGAAAGCGCGACAATTTTCGAATCCCGATTTATCGCCGCATGTTTCATTTGTCGATATGGGAGGACACGGTTATTCGGTGGTTCGAGCGACGTCGCGGACAATCGAGACGGAGTTCGTGTGCATTCCACGACCGGTGGAATCAAGCGGTCGCGATGACGGTGGACCGCTCAATTACCGCGTGCGATTTCGTACTCCACTTTGGGCGCAGGGCGAGTCGCCAAAAATGGAGGCGAAGGTAGTCGAAGGTGATCCGCGATTTTCGATCTGAGGTTTCCTCAGACACAGGGAGTCTCAGCTAATTGACTGGCGGCAAGCCGACTTTGGCGAGAAACTGCTGGAAAGCGGGCACGGAGTGCAGACCGTTGAAGGCAGGGTCAGCTGCGACGTTCACGGTCTCCTCAGCGTGGCGGTCATAACAAGCATCCAGATACTTGAGTGCCTCCTCCGTGTTCCCCAGAAGTGAATAGGTTTCGGCTAAAAAGAACGGAGAGAGCTTGCCCTGGGTGTAGACCTTCTTCTGCTGATCAGCCTGACCTTCGAGCATGCCTCTTGCTCCGTGGGCGGCGAAACCTTTTCCGGCGGCCTCTGCGATTGTCGAGAGTGAGGCATCGTGAAGCAAGAGCGATTCCTTGTTCATTTCTGCCAGGTAGCCGACATTATCTCCGATTTCAAGGTCGACAAATTTCAGGTAGCGACGCGGAGAAAGGGCATCCGGATCAGCTTGTTCGAGTTGGTGCAGAAGACGCAGTGC
>Ga0070735_10000985_pt1 | contig 28537 bp, 30 predicted proteins | sample Coa_R1_FD_66443 | JGI IMG/M metagenome (GOLD analysis project Ga0070735, IMG submission 66443) | Surface soil microbial communities from Centralia Pennsylvania, which are recovering from an underground coalmine fire - Coalmine... | ecosystem: Environmental > Terrestrial > Soil > Unclassified ...
GCTCTTCGGCTACGAGCGCGGCGCCTTTACCGGCGCCCACGTGAGCCATGCCGGCAAGTTCGAGCAGGCGCAGGGCGGCACACTGCTGCTCGACGAGGTGACCGAGATGCCCATCGGCCTGCAGGCGAAGCTCCTGCGGGTCCTGCAGGAGCGCGAGGTCGAGCGCATCGGCGGGCGCGGACCCCTGCCCCTCGATGTGCGCGTGCTGGCCACCACCAACCGGCGGCTGCGCGAGGAAGTCGCGGCCGGCCGCTTCCGGGAAGATCTCTACTACCGGCTCAACGTGTTTCCGCTGGCGATCGCCCCGCTCCGTGCGCGCCGCGACGACGTGCTGCCGCTTGCCATGCAGCTGCTTGCGGCTCGTGTGCGCCCCGCAGCTCCGGTGCCGGCGCTGAGCGCCGAAGCCGCGCATCTGCTCCTCACCTACACCTGGCCCGGGAACGTCCGCGAGCTCGACAATCTTCTGCAGCGCGCCCTGATCCTTCTCAACGGCCCGGTGATCCTGCCTCAGCACATCCAGTTCGAGCTCGCGGGGGATGCCGCCCCTCAGGCACAGCAGCCCGCGACGCCGGCCTCGCTCGCCGCCTCACTCGATGAGCGCGAGCGCGACCTGATTCTCGATGCGCTGCGCGCCGGCAAAGGTAGCCGGCGCGAAGCTGCGGAGTCACTCGGCATCAGCGCGCGCACGCTCCGCTACAAGCTGGCGCGGCTGCGCGAAGCCGGTATCGAAGTTCCGACCGCCTGAGGTTTTGGGAGCGAGACGATGAGTCAGATGGAAATCGACCGCGTGCTGGCGCAGATCCGCGAGCTCTCCGCGCAGATGCGCCCCAGCCCGACGCCGGCCAAAGCGGCACAGACGGGTGGGGTGAGCGAGTTCGCCAACATCATGCGTGCCGGCGTCGAACAGGTGAACACCCAACAGCAGCGGGCCGGTCAGCTCGCCGATGCCTTCGAGCGCGGCACCCCCGGTGTCGAGCTGCCCCAGGTGATGCTCGAGCTGCAGAAGGCCAGCGTCTCGTTTCGCGCCCTGAACGAGGTGCGCAACCGGCTGGTCAGCGCCTACCAGGAAATCATGAACCTCTCCTTATGAACCTGAGCCCATCAATCTTCGCGAGCGCGCCCTACGCGCGCCGGATGAACGCCCATGGCCGCTGAAGCTGGTGTCGTCGTATCGCCCGGCCTGCCCGCGGGACTCAAGCCGCTGCTGCTGCTCGTGGGGCTTGCGGCCGCCGTGGCCGCGGGCCTCTCGATCGCGCTGTGGTGGCACGGCCCGAGCTATAGCCTCCTCTACGGCAATCTCGCGACCGAGGACCAGGCGCAGATTGCGCAGGCGCTCGATGCCGCGCAGATTCCCTACCGCCTGCAGCCCGGCTCGAACGCCATCGAGGTCGCCACCGAGCGCCTCACGGATGCACGCCTCAAGCTCGCCGGGCAGGGCCTGCCCGAGAGCGGCGGCGGCTTCGCGGCGCTCGATAAGGACCCGGGCTTCGGTGTCAGCCAGTTCGTCGAGAACGCCCGCTACCAGCACGCGCTCGAGACCGAGCTCGCGCGCACCATCGCGAGTCTGCGACCGGTGGAAGCCGCGCGCGTGCACCTCGCGGTGCCGCGCCAGTCCGCCTTCGTGCGCGAGCACCATTCGGCGAGCGCCTCGGTGTTCGTGCAGTTGAAGGCCGGCCGCCGGCTCGATCAGCAGCAGGTGCAGGCCATCATCAACCTGGTCGCCTCCTCGATCCCCGAGCTCGAGCCCGGACAGGTGACCGTGGTCGACCAGCAGGGACACCTTCTCTCGACACCCGACGGACACGATGAGTTTTCGCTCCGCGAGCAGCAATTCGACATGGCGCATCGCCTGGAGGATGACTACCGCTCGCGCCTCGAGGCCCTCCTCGCCCCGCTGGTCGGCGCCGGACGCGTGCGCGCCCAGGTCGTGGCGCAGATGGATATGTCGGTCACCGAAGAAGCGCGCGAGCAGTACCGCCCGGATAGCCAGATCGTGCGCAGCGAGCAGACTTCCGAGCAGACGACGCGCGATGGCGGTGGCTCCCAGGGCGTGCCCGGCGCGCTCAGCAATCAGCCGCCGCCCGCCGGCATCGCCAGCACCCCGCCGCCCGCCAATGCCCCACCCGCCAATGCGCAGGCCGCTGCGGGCGGCACCAGGCCGCCGGCCGGCGCGGCCCCCGCGGCTGCGGGAGCCGCTGGTGCCATGAGCGCGCCGACGCCCGAGAGCAGCTCCAAGGAGACCACGCGCAACTACGAGATCGACCGTACGCTCGCCTACACGCGCCAGCCGGGCGGGAAGTTGAAGCGCCTGACGGTCGCCGTGCTGATCGACGATGCGCACGTCCTCGACAAGGACGGCAAGTCCCGCGCGGTGCCCATGAGCGCTGAGCAGCTCGAGCACATCACGCAGCTCGTCAAGGACGCCGTCGGCTACGACGAGTCGCGCGGGGACGTGGTCAACGTCGTCAACTCCTCCTTCACCGAGGAGGCCCCGGCTCCCGCGGGCGACCTGCAGATGCCTGCCTGGTGGGAGAAGCCCCTGTTCTTCGCGCTGCTCAAGCTCATCGCCGGAGCCGTGGTGCTCATCGTGCTCACGCTGACGGTGGTACGGCCGCTGGTGCGCACGCTCCTCGCCTCGCTCCGTGCGCCACGCCCGGTGGCGGCGGAGGCCGCGCCGGCGCTCGATAGCCCGCAGGCCGCCGCCGCCGCCGTGATCGAGCACGAGCAGCAGCTCGCGCAGGCTCGCACGCTGGTGAACCAGGATCCCAAACGCGTCGCGCGTGTGGTGCGCGACTGGGTGGACCAGGATGCCTGACCGCAACGAACCCGTTCGCAACGGCACCGAGCGTGCCGCGATCCTGCTCCTCACCCTGGGCGAGCAGGAAGCCGCGCAGATCCTCAAGCACATGAGTGCCAAAGAGGTGCAGCGCGTCGGCGCGGCCATGGCCAAGGTGAAGAACGTCTCGCGCAGCGAGGTCGAGAAAGTGGTCGCCGACTTCCACACCAACGTCGAGGCGCAGACCTCGGTGGGTGTCGGGTCGGACGAGTTTCTGCGCAAGGCGCTGGTAAACGCGCTCGGCGAGGACAAGGCCGCCGCCATCATCGACCGCATCAGCATCGGACGCTCCACCAAGGGGCTCGAGGCGCTCAAGTGGCTGGACGCCCGCGCCGTCGCCGAGCTGATCCGCCTCGAGCATCCGCAGATGATCGCCATCGTGCTCGCCTATCTCGACGCCGATCAGTCCGCCGAGGTGCTGTCGCTCCTGCCGGCCAATCTTCGCTCCGACGTCGTGGTGCGCATCGCCACACTCGATGGCGTGCAGCCGACGGCTCTCACCGAGCTCGACGACATCATCGAGAAGCAGTTCTCGGGGAATTCCGCCGCCAAGACCTCGCTCCTCGGCGGCCCGAAGGCTGCGGCCGACATCATGAACGCCCTCGAGCCGAGCCACGAGAGCGCCATCATGGAGCAGATCACCAAGACCGACGAGCAGCTCGCGACCCGCATCCAGGATCTGGTCTTCGTGTTCGACGATCTCATCGAGCTCGATGATCGCAGCATGCAGGAGCTGCTGCGCCAGGTGCCGGCCGATCAGTTGCTGCTCGCGCTCAAGGGGGCCGACGAGCCGCTCAAGGAGAAGATCTTCAAGAACATGTCGCAGCGTGCTGCCGAGATGCTCAAGGACGATCTGGAGGCCAAGGGCCCGGTGCGGGTCGCCGACGTGGAAGCGGCGCAGAAAATCATCCTGCAGACGGCGCGCAAGCTCGCTGCCGCGGGCACCATCGCCCTCGGCGGCAAGGGCGATGAGTACGTTTAACCGCCGCCGTTACCGTTGCGCGTGATGTCCATCGATTCGGCGAGCGCACAGAGGCGCGCCGCGACTTTCCCGAGCGGCAGCACTTCCGCAGCCGCGCCGAGCGCCACGGCCTCGCCCGGCATGCCCCAGACGACGCTCGTGGCCTCATCCTGCGCGATGGTGGGGCTGCCCGCCTCGCGCATTTCCTTGAGCGCCACCGCACCGTCCTTGCCCATGCCGGTGAGGATCACGCCGATCGCGTTGCGTCCGACCTGCTGCGCGACCGAGCGGAACAGCACGTCCACGCTCGGCTTGTGGCGGTTGACCGGCGGCCCGTCGTCGAGCCGGCAGACATAGCGTGCACCGTCGCGCTCGATCAGCAGGTGCTGGTCCCCGGGAGCGATGTAGACGTGCCCGGGCAGGATCATCTGGCCGTTCTGCGCCTCGTACACCGTCATCTGGCAGCACGAGTCCATGCGGCGCGCGAACGGCGTACTGAAGGCCTTCGGTATGTGCTGTGTGATGACGATGCCCGGCGTATCCGCCGGCAGCTGTACGAGTACTTCCTTGATCGCCTCCGTGCCGCCGGTGGAGGCACCGATCGCGATGATGCGGTCGGTGGTGCGCAGCTGGCGCCGTGCCGGCGCCTTGGCGAGCACGGCATCGACCCCGAGTCGCGGCGCCACCCCGCCCGCCCCCCCGGGAGTCACGGCGCCGGTGTAGGGTCGCACGCGCGCAGCGGCGGCCGAGCGGATCTTGGCGCGCAGCTCCTCGGCGTAATCGGTGAGGGTCGCCGCGACGTCGATCTTGGGCTTGGGCAGGTAGTCGACGGCGCCGACCGCCAGAGCATCGAGCGTCACCTCGGCGCCGTGCTCGGTGAGGGAGGAGACCATGACCACCGGCATCGGCCGCAGCCGCATCAGATTGCGCAGGAAGGTGACGCCGTCCATCTTCGGCATTTCCACATCGAGCGTCAGCACGTCGGGATTGAGCTGTTTGATCTTCTCGCGTGCCACGTAGGCATCGCTCGCCGTTCCCACCACCTCGATCGCCGGGTCGGCGCCGAGCACTTCGCTCAGGATGCGGCGCACCAGCGCGGAATCGTCCACGATCAGCACGCGCACTTTCCGCTTCGGTTGGATGTTGCCCGCGTGGGGCTCGGCTAATGGCACGACATACCTCCCTGTCAATCGAACAGCTCGACATCGCCGCCGCTGCTGTTGCGCGCCAGGTCTCCCTGGTAGCGGCGCTCGCGGTCCGCGATGGCGGTGGCTTCCAGCGGCTGCAGCCGGCGCACGCGCACCTTGCCGCTCTCCGGGAAATAGATGATGCGCCGGGGATAGATATCGCCGAGGTCCTCGGCGGCGATCTTCAAACCCTCCGACTCGAGGAACTGGCGTACGAACGCCGCATTGCGCGCCCCGACATCCGTCATCGAGGCGAGGATGCGCCCGCCGCCGAAGAGCTTTATCTCGAAGTGCTCGCGACGGGCGCCGAGTTTCAGCAGCTCGTTGATGAGACATTCCATGGCGTGCGTGCCGTAGCGCGTCGCCAGCCCCGAGGCCGGATCCATCCAGCGGTCCGGCGCCGCGCCGCCGCTCGAGTCCTCCGGCAGCATGAAGTGATTCATTCCGCCGCAGCCGAGCCGCCGGTCGCAGATGCAGGCGGCGATGCACGAGCCGAGCACGGTCGAGATGGCCTCGTCGTTGCGCGTGACGTAGTACTCCCCGGGAAGCACCTTGGCGGTCCAGCGTGCCGAGACCGGATCCCAGAAGCGATGCACGCCCTGGAAGCCCGGCACGGCGGGCGGACAGGGCGTCATGCCGGCATGGACCGCCACCGGCATCTCAGTTCCTCCGGTAGATGGTCTTGCCGACCAGCGTGTAGGCGTCGGAGACGCGGAACAGGCTCTCGGAGTGGCCGAGGAAGAGAATGTCGCCCGGACGCTGAAGCTGCGCGAAGCGTGCGAACAGCTGGCGCTGCGTATCCTTGTCGAAATAGATGACGACGTTGCGGCAGAAGATCGCATTCAGCGGGCCCTTCATGGGCAACGCATGCATCAGGTTCAGCTCGCGGAAGGTGATCATGTCCTTGAGCGCCGCGCTCACCGCGTATCTGCGCGGGTCGTCGTCCGCGGGGCTGAAGAAACGCTCGAGTCTCTGGGCGCTCAGGCCCCGTACGCGCTCCTCGTCATAAACACCGCGCTGCCCCTTGCCGAGCACCTCGGTGTCGAGGTCGGTCGCGAGGATCCTGATGTCCCAGCGCCAGGCCTCCGGGAGCGTTTCCTGGATGGTCATCGCGAGGGAATAAGGTTCCTCGCCCGAGGAGCAGCCGGCCGACCAGAAGCGCAGCCGCCGTGCGCCGCGCGCATTGGCGGCGAGTGGCCGCAGCAGCTCATCGCGCAGGTACTCGAAGTGATGCGCTTCGCGGAAGAAGGAAGTGAGGTTGGTGGTGATGGCGTTGCAGAACTGCACCAGCTCATCGCCCTCGCCGCGCTCGAGCAGCTCGCGATAATCGCGGAAGCTCTCGAGTCCGAGCGCGCGCAGCCGCCGCGACAGCCGCCCGTACACGAGCTCGCGCTTCTGCTCGCTGAGGTGGATGCCGGTGTGCTGCTTCACCAGCGCGCGCAGCGCTGCGAAGTCGTCCTCACCAAAGCTGAGCCGGCGCAGGCGCAAGGTTTCCATTGAAACTCCGTCAGAAAAGCTCGCTGGTTCCCTCGGCCTGCTCGGCAATCGCGCCCGGGGCGACGCCGCCGGTGCGCAGCAGCAGCTCGAAGAGCTCGTGGTGCGAGTGCTCCGCGAGGCGTTCGCGCAAGGCCGTGAGCAGCTCTTCCCAGCGCATGGCGCCGAATCCGGCCATCTGTGGCAACGGGTGATCGGTGAGCCGGGTGAGAAGGTTGCGGATCACGGCGAGCTGTTGAATGAGGCGGTCGTGAAACTGCAGCGCACGCACGCAGGCGGCGACATCTTCCGCCAGCATCTCGCGCGCCACGCCGCCCTCGAGCGGGCGCAGACCCCTGCTCAGGCGCTCGAGCGCACCGCCGAGCTCGACCGCGGGAGCCTCGCTCTCGCGCATCGCAAAGCTCAGCAGGATCGAAGCCGCCTCCGCCGAGACCTCGAGCGTCTTGCAACGGCTGGGCGGCTCGGGAGCCGCGGCGCACATCAGGTGAGTACCTTGGCGACGATCGACAGGAGACGGGCGGGATCGAACGGCTTCACCAGCCAGCCGGTGGCCCCCGCCTCTTTGCCCTGCTGCTTGCGCTCCGAGGTCGACTCGGTGGTGAGCATCAGCAACGGCACGAAGCGGTAGTTGGCCAGGCGCCGCAGCTCCCGCACCAGCGAGATGCCGTCCATGTTGGGCATGTTGACGTCGGTGATGACGACGTCGAACTGCTGCCGCTCCGCAACCTGCAGCGCCTCGACGCCATCGGTCGCCACATCCACCTCGTGGCCGCCGGAGGCCAGCGCCAGCTTGACCAGCTGCCGCATCGAGGGTGAGTCATCCACTGCCAGGATCCGTGCCATCGTTCCTTACTCCGTATCGCCGTCGGCCACACGGGCGCGATGCGGCTGCGACAGCAGCCGCACCGGCCCGGTTTCGCGGACTAGAAGTCCTTCCACTCCGTCTCGCCGTTGGCTACTTTGGCCGGAGGCGGGGCTTTCACGCCCGCCTGCTCGGCTGCCGGCGACGCGGCCGCCTTAGCCTGCTTGGCTCCACGCTCGCTCCACGGCCGGCTCGCCTTGCGCCGCTCGACGGCACGCTCGGGCGCGGCCGCCGCGGGTGCCGGCACCTGGCCGCCGTCGGCGATCCGGTAACGCTCCATCAGAGTGTTGAGCTCTCCAGCCTGTTCGGCCATCGACTGCGACGCTGCGGTCGCCTCTTCGACCAGCGCGGCGTTCTGCTGCGTCATCTCGTCCATCTGCATGACGGCCTTGTTGACCTGCTCGATGCCCGAGGACTGCTCGCGCGAGGCCGCGGCGATCTCGGCGATGATGTCCGACACCTTCTTGACCGAGGCGACGATCTGCTCGAGCGTCTGCCCCGACTGGGTGACGAGCGCCGACCCGTCCTCGACCTTGCGCACCGAGTCCTGGATCAGATCCTTGATCTCCTTGGCAGCGGTCGCGGAGCGGCCGGCGAGGCTGCGCACCTCGGTCGCCACCACCGCGAAGCCACGACCCTGCTCGCCGGCGCGGGCGGCTTCCACCGCCGCATTGAGCGCCAGCAGATTCGTCTGGAAGGCGATCTCGTCGATGACGCCGATGATGTCGGCGATCTTCTTCGAGGACTCGTTGATCTCGGTCATGGCGCTCACCGCCTTGCCGACTACCGCGCCGCCCTTCTCCGCCTGATCGCGTGCCGCGGTGGCAAGCTGATTGGCCTGGCCGGCGTTGTCGGCATTCTGCTTGACGGTCGAGGTCATCTCCTCCATGGACGAGGCGGTCTCCTCGAGCGATGAGGACTGCTCCTCGGTACGCTGCGAGAGATTGGCGTTGCCCTGGGAGATCTCCTCGGCGCCACGGTGGACGGCGCTGGCCGCCAGCTTGGCCTGGCGGACCATCTGGCCGAGCGACTGCTGAGTCGCCTGCAGTGCCGAGAGCACCTGCCCGATCTCATTGGTCGAGTCGACGGTGATCTTGTCCGTGAAATCGCCGGCCGCGAACGCCTCGAAGTGCTTGATGATGCGCTGCATGGGGCTGGACAGCGCCTGAGCGGTGACGAAGGCCAGCACCGCTCCGATGATCAGCGCGCTGCCGCTCAGCACGAGCAGCAGCGTCATGCTCGAGCGATAGGTCGCGGCGAGCTCATCGGCCTTGGCTTTCAGCGCGGTGTTCTCAAAGTCCTGATAGGGCTTGAAGACTTCGAGCAGGGTGTGCTCCTCGGGGCGCATCTTGGCGTCCATCAACGCGATGGCATCCTCCCTGCGCCCAGCCTGGAAGAGGTCCACGAACTGTGCCTCGAGCGGTACGGTGCGCTCGGAGGCCTCGAGCAGCGGCTTCAGAGCCGCCTTCTCCTCCGGAGTGACCGCGGCCGCGACCGCAGCCTCGCGCAGCTTCGTGCGCTTCTCGAGGCTGTGCCGCGCGCCGTCGATTTCCTCCTGCACGTGATCCTTGTCGCGGGTGAGCATGCTGCGCGTGCGGCGTGCAGTGTCCATGATCGCGGTCAGCCAGCCGTCGCTATTCTCGACGTTCGGCACCGTTTCCTGGGTGAGGGTCTGCACCGCCCGATTGAATGCGGCGAGCCGCGTGACGGCGAGCGCGATCGCCGCGCTGAATACCAGCGCCATGACGCCGAACGTCAGGAGCAGCCGGGGCTTGAGTTTGAGGTTGCGAAGGTTCATGGGTCTGTCCTTAGAAAAGTGAATGCACTTGAAGGAGAAGCTTGAAAACTGATTGGGACACGGGGCTCAGGCGGCCACGGTTTCCGGCAGGCTGCCCGCCGCTTCGACCATCTCGGCGCCGATCAGGCGGTCGAGGTCGAGCAGCACCACCATGCGGTCATTCACCGGCACCAGTCCGCGAATGTGATCGGTCGCGGCGCGGCAGCCGAGATCGGGCGTCGGCCGCACCTCGCTCGCCTGAACGTCGACCACGTCGGAGACGCCATCGACCACCACGCCGAAGTCGCGCCGCCCGGCCTCGTTCCGCACCGACAGCACGATGATCACCGTGACGGCCGTGTACTCCGCCTGTTCGAGGCTGAAGCGCTTGCGCAGGTCCACGACTGGTACGATCGAGCCGCGCAGATTCAGCACGCCGAGCACGTGCGGCGCCGAGTTCGGGATCTTGGTCACCGCCGACCAGCCGCGAATCTCCTGCACGCGCAGGATGTCCACCCCGTAGGTCTCGTTGCCGAGAACGAAAGTGAGGACCTGGTAGGACTCGGCTTCTGCTGGGCTCTTGCTGGCATTGGTGCTCATGATGATTTCCTGAGTAGCTGAAAGGGTTGGCGGGCCGTTAGGCAGCCTCGCGTCGCGAGGAGGTGGAGCGGATGAGACCCGGCACATCCAGAATCAGAGCGACCGAGCCGTCGCCGAGAATGGTGGCGCCCGAGACGCCCTGAACATGTCCGTAGTTGCTCTCGAGTGACTTGATGACCACCTGTTGCTGGCCGCGCAGGTCGTCGACGAAGAGCCCGACGCGCTGTCCGTCGCCCTCGACCACCACGACGAGTCCGTCGTGGATCGCGCGCGAGCGCGGCTCGATGCCGAACAGGTCGTGCAGGCGAACCAGCGGCAGATAGGCGCCACGGAAGGAGATGACTTCACCCGCCATCGACAGGCGGTTGACGCCGCTCTCCTTGGTCTGCAGCGACTCGACGATGGATACGAGCGGCACGATGTAGGTCTCGTCCCCGACGGACACCGACTGTCCATCGACGATCGCGAGCGTCAGGGGGAGCGAGATGGTGAAGCGCGAGCCCTTGCCGCGCTCGCTGCGGATATCAATCTTGCCGCCGAGGGACTTGATGTTGCGCCGTACCACATCCATGCCGACACCCCGGCCCGAGAGGTCCGTCGTCTGCTCGGCGGTCGAGAACCCCGGCAGGAAGATGAGCTCGTGGATCGCCTCCTGGCTCGGGGTCTCGTTGGGCGCGATGAGGCCGCGGGCGCGCGCCTTGGCGAGGATCCTGTCGCTGTCGAGTCCCTGCCCGTCGTCGCTCACCTCGATGATGATGGCGCTGCCGCGATGGAAGGCCTCCAGGTGCACCGTACCCGCGGCCGGCTTGCCCGCGGCAAGACGTGCCTCGGGCTTCTCTATGCCGTGATCGATGCTGTTGCGGACCAGGTGCACGAGCGGATCGCCGATGCGCTCGAGGACCGTCTTGTCGAGCTCGGTCTGCTCGCCCGTAAGCTTGAGCTCGATCTGCTTGCCGAGGCGCTGGGCAACGTCGCGCACCAGGCGTGGAAAGCGGCTGAAGGCGAAGCCGATCGGCAGCATGCGCACACGCATGACGCTCTCGTGCAGCTCGCGGACGTTGCGCTCGAGCTGCGCAAGGCCGCTGCGCAGCCGCTCAGCCGAAGGACCCTCGGCATCCGCGCCCAGCTGCGCCAGCATCGATTGGGTGATGACGACCTCGCCCACCGTATTGATGAGCTCGTCGATCTTCTGCGTGCTGACCCGGATCGAGGTGGCATCGCCGCCGCTCGCGGCGGGCGCGGCCTCGGTCCGTGCGGCAGCGCGGCTCGCCGCCGGCGTCTCTGCGCTCGGGGCGGGCGTGGCCGATTGAGCCGGCGCCGGCTCGGCGAGCGCCGGTGCCGGAGGCGGTGCCTCGGGGGCGGCCACTTCGGCGACCGCCGGCTGCGGCGCGGGCGCCGCGGCGGCTGCCCCGTCGGGAGGTGCCGCGCAGGTGATCCGGTAATCGCAATCGCCCTCAACCCATTCGAAGGCCTCACGGATGCGCTCCTTGCCGACGGCGCTCGTGAGCCGCACCTGCCAGCTGAGGTAGCAGCGGTGCGCTTCGATCGCCTCGAGCGCCGGGAGCTCGCGCAGGTCGACTGTGAGGGTGAGCTCGCCGTGCTCGGCGAGAGCGGCGAACAGTGCCAGAGGCTCGTTGCCGCGCGAAAGCATGTTCTCGAGCGGCCGCACGCTGATCAGCCACTCGGTGGGTGCGGATGGAGGCGCGGCAGTCACCGTCTCGGTGGCGCTCGCCGCGGCTGGCTCCGCCGGCGCCGGTGCGGCCGGAGCCGGGGCCGCCGCGGCGGCGGGTGCCGCTGCCGCATTGTTGGCAACGGCGACCTCGAGATCGAACTGCAGGTCGGCGACCCGCTGCGGATCGAAAGTCTCCTTGCGCTGCGCGCCGCGCAGCATCTCGCGCATCACGTCCACGGACTTCAGCAGCAGGTCCATGATCGCCGTGCTGAGGCGCGTGCGCCCGGCGCGCACCCCGTCGAGCAGTGTCTCGAGCGTGTGGGTGAAGGAGGCGATGTCGGTGAAGTTGAACATGCCGGCGCCGCCCTTGATGGAGTGCGCCACGCGGAAGATCGTATTGATGGTCTCGGCGTCGGGAGCTGCGACGTCGAGCTTCAGGAGCGATGCCTCCATCGACTCGATCGCCTCGAAGCTCTCTTCGAAGAAGGCCTCGTGGAATTGTGCGAGATCGACGCCCATGGGACTTCAGCTCGCCGCGGCCAGGGCCAGGGCGCCGGTGAGGCCAAGTGCGCCCGCGGCGCGCATCAGCCCCTCGCTGCACTCGAGCCACACCACGGCGCGCCGCCGCGCCTTGCGGTCGGCGAGGAACGCCACCAGCAGCTGCAGCGCCGCCGTGTCGATGCGCTCGACTTTGGCGGCGTCGATGTACACGGGCGCCGAATGCTCGAGGCGCAACATCAGCTGGCCGAGCAGCTGCGTCGCGTCACGGATGGTGCACTGCGGCGGCAGACGCAGCACCGCATCGGGGGAGAGCGCGACCGTTCCGATCGTGGTCGCGGAGCTTTTTTCGACTGCATCCATTTCATGCACCTTTCATCGCCACACCCATCGCGAGGAGCTCGTCCACATCCTGTTGGCCGTCGACGGTGCCGGTACTCACTCCGGGAACCACCGGACCGAAGCCACGGCTCAGATCCTCCTCCGCGGGCGTCCGGCGGTTTTCCGCCGCTCCGGGCCCGTTGTCGTGCACGAGCCGTGCCAGCTCCGCTTCGAGCTGCGCGACGAGCTCGATCACCCGCCGGATGATCTGGCCACTCAGGTCCTGAAAGCCCTGCGCCATCAGCACCTCGACCAGATTCGTCTTGACGGTCTCGCCGTCGGCGTGAGCCGCGGCGAAGTGGCTCTCGAGCCGGGCCAGCAGCTCCAGCCAATAAGGCGACGCGGCGCCGCTTTCGCGTGCCTCTTTGCATTCCGCGCCGAGCGTCGCCGCCGAGGCGGCGGTGCGCGCCACCAGCGGCGTCGACTTCTCGACCAGATCCATGGTGCGGTGCGCAGCTTCGTCGGTGAGGCGCAGCACGTGATCGAGCCGCGCACGCGCATCGGGAATGTCGGTGCCCGCGAGCCGCAGCAGCCGCGGATCGAGGCGAAACTGATCGAGCGCGGCGCGCAGCCGGTGATCGAGCTGGCGCAGCGAGTCCCACAGCCCGCGCTCGCGCAGCCCCGTGAGCGCATCCACGGCGGCGAAGAAACGTCCCTCGTCGCCCGCCTCGAGCGCCGTCAGCAGGGAGACGCAAACCTCACCCCACTGCTGCTGCAGTGCCGTGCTCATGGGCGTGGCGCTCATGCCCCCGCGGCAGCGGGAGTCAGGATTTTCTCGAGCTTCTCGGCCAGTACCTGGGCCGTGAAGGGCTTGATCACGTAGCCGTTGACGCCGGCCTTGGCCGCTTCGACGATCTGCTCGCGCTTGGCCTCCGCGGTCAGCATCAGCACCGGGATCTTGGCGAGCTTGGGATCGGAGCGCACCGCCTTCAGCAGGTCGAGGCCGGGCATGCCGGGCATATTCCAGTCGGTGATGAGCACGTCGAAGGATTCGGCCTGCAGCAGCGGCAGGGCCGTCTTGCCGTCGTCCGCCTCCTGCACGTTGGCGTAGCCGAGATCATGCAGCAGGTTTTTGACGATGCGCCGCATGGTGGAGAAGTCGTCCACGACCAGGAACCGCAAATCCTTTTTCATAGCGTCCTCACAGCCAGTACGCGGCGCTGCGGTCGTCACCGAGTCTGTGTGTGACGCCGTTCAAAAAATCGCGCGGCCGCAATGTCGCGCAACTGTAAGCATCGGCGTGGGGTTGGGATTCTTGAATTGTCATGAGGGCGCGGCCGGCATCGGAGTGCGCGCCCTGTGACGCGCTCCCGCTGCGTCGCGCGGCCGCGCCGGTGGCGGCAGATGTTTGCCGCGGGCGCGGCACGCCGCTACCGCGCCGCGGTAGCTCCTCACGAAGACAGCGGCTCGGCGGCCGCGGCGCTTTCTTTAGGCTCAGGCCAAGATGCGCGTCACAGTTCTGCGCCCGGGGTTTCCCGCACCATCGGGACAACTGGACGATTTGTGACGCCGCCTTCCCAGGGAAGCAGGGTTCGGACTCGAGTGAAGGAACACAGGCATGTCTGATTCACGGGCGCGAAGCGCGCAAGCGCGCGGCGCCATACCCATCGAGCGCTGGGCGCTGCCGGCCGTCGAAGGCCCGTTGGCGAGCTCCGCCCGCGAGGAGCGCAGTCGCGGCGCACCCGCCACGCGCGGCTCCCAGGAAGCTGCCCGCGGCTATGAGGCCGGAATGGCCCGCGCGCAGGCCGAGATGCAGTCGCGACTCGAGGAGCTCAGCAATCGCGTGCGCCGGCTGGATGCGGTGCTGCAGCTCCTGGGCAGGCCGCTGCGGGCTCTCGACGATGAGGTGGAAAAGCAGCTGCTGGAGCTCGCTCTCGCGGTGGGCAAGCAGCTGGCCCGGCGTGAGCTCGCCGCCGACCCGGCGCAGATTCTGGGCGTTCTGCGCGAATGCCTGGAGCAACTGCCGCTCGCCGCCCGCGAGGTGCGCGTGCATCTGCATCCGGAGGACGCCGCGGTGGTGCGCGAGCGGCTGGCGGCGCCCTCCGAGGAGCGCGCCTGGAGCCTCATCGAGGATCCGACGCTGGCGCGCGGCGGCTGCGTGGTACGGAGCGACGTCTCCCAGATCGACGCGCGCTTCGAGAGCCGCGTCAACGCCGTTCTTTCCAGTGCGCTCGGCGAGCAGCGCGCCTCCGGGCGTGCCGCCTCCGCCCCTTCCGGTACACCCGCGTGAGCGGAAGCGAGGCCACCGCCGAGCGCATGAGCGCCTGGAGTGAGCGGCTCGGCCGGCTCACGCGGCGCGTGGAGCGCACGCCCCCGCCAACAGTCGAGGGCTCCCTCACGCGCATGGTGGGTCTCACGCTCGAAGCCGTCGGCTGTCAGGCCTCGATCGGGGACCAGTGTGAGCTGATTGCGCGCAACGGCTCACGCGTCGAATCGGAGGTCGTGGGCTTTTCCGGCGACCGTCTCTTCCTCATGCCGACCGGCGACAGTCACGGCCTCGGGCCTCAGGCGCGCGTCATTCCGCGACCCGGGGCGGGGTTCGTCCCCGTCGGGCCGCAGCTCCTCGGGCGCATCATCGATGGCTCCGGTCAGCCGCTCGATGCGCTGGGGCCGCTCGACTGCGAAGCGCAGGTGCGCCTGGCGGGGCGCCCCATCAACCCGCTGGCACGCGCGCCGCTCTCCGAGCCGCTCGATGTCGGTATTCGCTCGATCAACTCGCTCCTCACCATCGGTCGCGGACAGCGCGTCGGGCTCTTCGCCGGGAGCGGTGTGGGCAAGAGCGTGCTGCTCGGGATGATGGCCCGCTACACCAAGGCGGACGTCATCGTCGTAGGCATGATCGGCGAGCGCGGCCGCGAGGTGAAGGAATTCGTCGAGCGCATCCTGCAACCAAAGGATCGCACCCGCGCGGTCATCGTCGCGGCTCCCGCCGACAATCCGCCGCTCCTGCGGCTGCACGGCGCCTGGCTCGCCACCGCGGTGGCCGAATATTTTCGCGACCGCGGCATGAGCGTACTGCTGCTCATGGATTCGCTGACCCGCTTCGCGCAGGCACAGCGTGAGATCGGACTCGCCATCGGCGAGGCGCCGGTGACCAAAGGCTACCCGCCGTCGGTCTTTGCCCGCATGCCCGCCCTCGTCGAGCGCGCCGGCAACGGCGCAGCCGGCGGCGGCTCGATCACAGCCTTCTACACCGTGCTCACCGAGGGTGACGACCAGGCCGATCCGATCGCGGACGCCGCGCGCGCCATTCTGGACGGCCACATCGTCCTGTCGCGACGCATCGCCGAGACCGGGCTCTATCCGGCCATCGACATCGGCGCCTCGATCAGCCGCGCCATGCATGAGATCACTTCGCCCCAGCACGCGCAGCTCGCGCAGCAGTTCCGCCGCAGCCTCTCGATCTACGAGCAGCACCGCGATCTCATCAGCCTCGGCGCCTATGCACGCGGGAGCGATCCGCGGGTCGATGCGGCCGTGACGCTCTGGCCGCAGATGCAGCAGTTTCTGCAGCAGGACATCGGCAAGCGGGTGGATTTCGGAGCCAGTCTCGGCTCGCTCCAGACGCTGCTGGCCGAGCCTGTCGCCGCCAAAGAAGCCTCGGCGGCCAAAGGATAAGCCGTGCCACGCATCCGGCAGTTGAAGACCGCCAGCGGAGTGTTCGAGAACGACGAGCGCCGCAAGGCGGAGAGGCTCGCGAGCAGCGAGCGGGCGGTGCGCGACGGCGAGGCCAAGCTCGCCGAGCTGGGTAACTATCGCAATGCCTATCTGCGGGACTTCGCCAGCCGTGCCGGCGGCGGTATGACGGCCGCCCGAGCGCGCGACTATCAGGCCTTTCTCGCGCGACTCGAGGAAGCGCTGCGCGAGCAGACCGAGATCGTCGCGCGTGCCCGGGCCCAGCGCGAGGAGCTGCTCGACAAGTGGCGCGGCGCCGCGCGGCAAGCGGCGGCGGTCGACCGCGCTCTCGAGCGCGGCCTCACCGAGGAGCAGCGCCAGCATGAGCGGCGTGAGCAGTTCGAGTGCGACGAGCGCGCGCAGCGCAACTGGTCCTCCGGAGCCCGCCGTGTCCCCTGACGCCGTTCGTGCCGTGATCCCGGCGAGCGCGACGAGCTCTCCGGCGGCCGATCTTGCCGCTCTGCGCGCGGCGCCCAGCCGCGGCATCGGCACAAACCAGCCAGGCGTGCAAACCGCGCAGACCCCGACCGACTCGGGCGCAGGAGCCGCCGCGGCTCGCGACCCGACAGCGGCCGACAGCGATCCCACGGGCCCCGCCGGCGGCTCATCGGCGCCGGCACCGGCGACCTTCGGCCAGACGCTCGCGGCTTCGAGAGCCAGGCCCGTGGCGGCCGCGCGCGGCCCAGCGCGCAAGCCGACGACCCCTCCTCCGGTCCCCCCCGGGTTGGTTCTGGCGAGCCCGCCGGGGGCGAACAGTGCTGCGATGACGGCGGACCCGAAGTCCGGGAATGCCCCGCCCGACAACCGCGCGTCGCCCGAGGCGCCAGCCACCACGAGCTCGGCGAGCGCCGGCACGGCAAGTCCCGCATCGGGTGCCAACGCACTGCAGAGCCTTTCCCTGATGCTAGGCGAGGAGCCCGCATCCGAGCCTACGACTCCTCAGGCTGAGGACGCCCCCGGCAATGCCTCCGATTCCACGAGCGCCCGCAGCGGCGATACGCTATCCAAAGCGGCCGCCCTGCCGACACCCTCGCCAGGCGCACCCGTGCTCATGCCGCGCGGCTTTCAGACTCCGGGCAATCCTTCCGCAGGAGCTTCAGGACAGGATCTCTCCGCGCCGGACACTGACACCCGCGCGCCGCTTCCTGCCGATTCCGCCACTCTCGCGAGCGAGGCGACTCGCCCGAAGATCGAGCAGCTCGCGGTGACGGCTGCGGGCCCGGGCAGCTCCAATGACGGCGCGCCCAGCGCGCCTCCTGCTGCCGCTGCGCTGACCGCGGCAGCCTCGACTCCCGGGGCGGCGCAGACGACTGCACCCTCGGCACCGCAAGCACCCGCCGGCCCCACCGTGCAGGTGCAGGCGCCCGTAGGCAGCAGCGGCTGGGCACACGAAGTCGGCATGCGTCTTCACCTCCTGGCACAGCAGGGAATCAGCTCCGCTTCCCTGCGTCTCACGCCCGCGCAGCTCGGACCGGTCGAAGTGAAGATCTCGATGCACGAAAATGCCGCGAGCGTGTGGTTCGGTGCCGCGCAGTCCGAGACCCGCAGCGCGCTCGAGCTCTCGCTGCCGAAGCTGCGGGAGCTGTTCGCCTCGCAGGGACTCAACCTGGCGCACGCCGGAGTGTCGGATCAGTCGGCGCGCGGCGCGCGGCGCGAGCCGCAGCCACCTGCCGCCGCCACGATCGCACCGACGCTCTCGCGCGCAGCGAATGCGACGCAGGTCACATCGTTGCAGCCCACCCGCCAGGGTCTCGTCGACACCTACGTTTGACCGGAGGAAAGGCGCGGCTTCGCGCCCCTCGCCCTGTTGCGCCAAGTTTCCGGCGCGCGCTGCGCGGTGCGAACTGGCTCACGCTCCGCAAAACCGCGAATTCCCTTGGCCGGCCTCCACTTAGCTCATCGCAGCTGAGTGTGGCATGCGCGTTGCACTGAAACCTGCGGCGCTGACGAGCGCTTTTGCAGGAGTGATACGCCAAGATGGCCGCAGAAGTCCCGGTACTAAAGGCCGCCGATAAGGCCGCACCGCCTCAGTCCAAGGGCAGCCGCAAGCTGCTGATGATCGTCGGCTGCGCCGCGCTCGCTCTGGCGAGCGCCGCGGTGGGGGCCGCATGGTGGCTCACCGCTGGCTCCCATAAGGCGGACTCGCCCGCATCCGCCTCCAGGCCGGTCGCGCCCGCAGGTCCCCCGCTCTTCCTCGCGCTCGACCCGCCGTTCGTCGTCAATTTCGATTCCGAGCAGGCGGTGCGCTTCCTGCAGATCGCCGTGCAGCTCGAATCGCGCGACCCGGCGACGATCGAATTGCTCAAGACCAACGATCCGGTCGTGCGCAACGATCTGCTGCTGCTCTTCGGTAACCAGAAGTACGCACAGCTCGCGACCCGTGAAGGCAAGGAAGCGCTGCGCAACGAAGCGCTCACCGACGTGCGCAAGCTCCTCGAAGCGGCCGGCGGACATGGCGACCGGCTCGAAGCGGTGTATTTCACCAGCTTCGTGATGCAGTGAGCTGACCGCCATGGCAGCCCCTTCCGAAAAAGTACTGGACCAGGCCGAGATCGACGCCCTGATTCACGGGGTCGACAGCGGCGCGGTGAATACCGACCCGGGGCCGGCCCCGGGCGAAGCCCGCAATTACGACTTCGCCGAGCAGAAGCGCATCGTGCGCGGCCGCATGCCGACGCTCGAGATGATCACCGAGCGCTTCGCCCGGCTCTTCCGCGTCAGCATCTACAACCTGCTGCGCCGCTCGCCCGAGATCGCGGTGCATCCGCTGCAGATCAAGAAGTTCAGCGAGTACGTGCACACGCTCCACCTGCCCACCAGCCTCAACATGGTGAAGATCAACCCGCTGCGCGGCATGGCATTGCTGGTGCTCGAGCCCAAGCTGGTGTTCGCGGTGGTCGACAATTTCTTCGGTGGTGTCGGACGGCACGCCAAGATCGAAGGCCGCGAGTTCACCGCCACCGAGCAGCGCATCATCCACATGCTGTTGCGCAGCGCTTTCTCCGACCTGCGTGAGGCCTGGGCGCACGTCGCCAGCATCGAGGTGGAATACCTGCAGTCGGAGATCAACCCGCACTTCGCCAACATCGTCTCGCCTTCCGAGATCGTGGTCGTGACCTCCTGCCACATCGAGCTCAACGGCGGCGGCGGCGATCTGCACGTCACCATGCCCTACTCGATGATCGAGCCTCTGCGCGAAGTGCTCGATGCCGGCATCGCCAGCGATCGCATGGAGAAGGACTCGCGCTGGTCCAACCTGCTGCGCCACGAGATCGAGGACGCGGAAGTGCAGCTGAAGACGCTGCTCGGCCGGACCTCGGTGACGCTCGCGGACCTCCTCAACTTCAAGCCGGGCGACATCCTGCCGTGCGATTTCGGCGGCAAGGTGACACTGCTGGCCGAGGACGTACCGCTGTTCCGCGGCAGCTTCGGCCTGTCGCGCGGCCAGCAGGCCGTCAAGATCGAGAACCGCGTGCGCCGCATGGGCGCCCCTCCCCCGGATTCCCTGAACTTCAAACCCGAGAGTCGTAAATGAACGCCAATGCCGAGGCGGCCCAGGTCGCCGAGTTCGATACTGTGCAGGACGAGAGCCAGCCGGCGAGCGGCGACGTCAACCTCGAGGTCATCCTCGATGTGCCGGTGACGCTGTCGATGGAAGTCGGGCGCACGCGCGTCCCGATCCGCAATCTCCTGCAGCTGAACCAGGGCTCGGTCGTCGAGCTCGACCGCGCGGCCGGTGAGCCGCTGGATGTATTCGTCAACGGCACCCTGATCGCCCACGGCGAGGTGGTGGTCGTCAACGAGCGCTTCGGTATCCGCCTCACGGACGTCGTGAGCCCGGCCGAGCGGCTGCGCAAGCTGAAGTAAGCCGATGTTCGCCGCGCCGCAAACCGCTCCCGCTGCCCACGCCGGGGGCCTCGGTGGCCTGGGCGAAGTGACCCTCGCGCTGCTCGTGGTGCTGGGCGCGGTATTCGCGCTCGCCTGGGTCCTGAAGCGCCTGCGGGGCTTGCGTCCGCGCGCCGGCAACGGCCTCGAGGTGATCGCGCACGTGCCGCTCGGACAGAAGGAGCGCGCCGTGCTGCTCAAGGTCGGGCCCAATCAGATCCTGCTCGGAGTGGCGCCGGGCCGCGTCAATACTCTTTATGTGCTGCCCGAGCCGCTCGAGGCGGCGCGCACCGCGGGGACGCCCGCGACTTCAGGCGGCGCCAGCGCCTTCGGCGCGCTGCTGAAGAGCCTCACCCGATGAGCCGCAGCCGCGCAGCCATGCTGCTCGCCGCGCTCGCGCTCCTCCCCGCCATCGCGGCGGCGGCCGGTGCGCCCACCGGTATTCCGGCCGTCACGGTGACCGGCGCCGGCGGCGGCCAGACTTACACGCTCTCGCTCCAGGTGCTGGCGCTGATGACGGCGCTGACCCTGCTGCCGGCGATCGTGCTGATGATGACCGCGTTCACCCGCATCATCATCGTGCTCGGAATTCTTCGCCAGGCCATCGGCGCGGGCCAGACGCCTCCCAATCAGGTGCTGGTCGGACTGGCGCTCTTTCTGACGCTGTTCGTGATGAGCCCGGTGGTGAACCGCATCAACGAGGAGGCGTTGCAGCCCTACTCCGCCGGCACCATCGAGGCAAACGTCGCGCTCGAGCGCGCCGTGGTTCCCCTGAAGAAGTTCATGCTCGATCAGACGCGCGAGTCCGACATTGCGACCTTCGTGCGCATCTCGGGCGGCAAGGGCTTCGCGACCCCGCAGGACGTGCCGCTGACGCTGCTGGTGCCGGCCTTCGTCACCAGCGAGCTCAAGACCGCGTTCCTCATCGGCTTCCTGATCTACATCCCCTTCGTGATCATCGACCTGGTGGTGGCGAGCGTGCTCATGTCGATGGGCATGATGATGCTCTCGCCGGTGCTGATCTCGCTCCCCTTCAAGCTGATGCTGTTCGTTCTCGTCGACGGCTGGTCGCTGGTGATGGGCACGCTGGCTGCGAGCTTCTACTCATGAGCCCGGAAGCCGTGATGTCGATCGGCGGCCGCGCGCTGGAGATCACTCTGATGCTCGCGGCGCCGATGCTGCTGGTGGCGCTGATCACCGGGCTCGTGGTGGGCGCCTTCCAGGCGGCCACCCAGATCAACGAGATGACGCTCTCTTTCATCCCCAAGCTGATCGCCATCTCGGTGGCGCTGATGGTCGCCGGCCCCTGGATGCTCAAGGTGCTCATCGCCTATACGCGCGAGCTCTTCGAGAGCATCCCGCAGCTCATCAACTGAGCCGGACGCCGCCGCATGATCGCCCTGAGCGCCAACGAGCTGCAGAACTGGGTCGCCGAGCTCTACTGGCCCTTCGTGCGCGTCGGCTCGTGCCTGATGATCGCGCCCGCCTTCGGAGCCGAGACCGTGCCGGCGCGCGTGCGCATCGTGCTGGCCGGTTCGCTGACACTTCTCATTGCGCCGCTCCTGCCGGCACCGCCGCCGGTAGCGGCTTTTTCAGGCGCGGGCGCGCTGATTACCGTGCAGCAGCTGCTGATCGGGCTCTCGCTCGGCTTCTGCGTGCGGATCCTGTTCGACTCGGTGACGCTCGGCGGCCAGATGCTCGCCAACAGCATGGGACTGTCCATGGCCTACAACGTCGACCCGCTGCATGCGAGCGACGCCAGCACTCCGGCGCTCGGACAGCTCTACACGCTGCTCGTGATGCTCACCTTCCTGTCGCTCAACGGTCACCTCGCACTCATCGAGGTGCTGGTGCAGAGCTTTCACAGCCTTCCCGTCGGCACCGCAGGACTCGGCGTCGCGGGGCTGCACACGATCGCCGGCTGGGGCTCGCAGCTGTTCGCCGGCGCCCTCAGCATCGCACTGCCGGGCGTCACGGCGCTGCTGATCGTCAACCTTGCCTTCGGGGTCATGAGCCGCGCCGCCCCGGCCTTCAATCTTTTCGCCATCGGGCTGCCGGTGTCGCTGGTGTTCGGCCTGGTCATCACGGCGCTCGGGCTGCCGGCGGTACAGGCAACCTTCATGGAGCTGATGGCGCGCACCTTCGCAACGCTCCAGCTGCTCATCTCGGCGCCCTAGCCCATGGCCGACACCGACAACCAGGCGGCTCGTACCGAGCAACCGACAGCCAAGCGGCTCGAGCAGGCGCGCGAGCGCGGCCAGGTCGCCCGCTCGGCGGACTTGAGCGCCGCCGCGGTGCTGCTGGCGGCCGCGGCCGGACTGCAACTGATGGGTGGCTGGAGCGGCAGGCAGCTGCATGCGCTGATGCGTGCCGGACTTTCGCTCTCACGGGAGCGCGCGCTCGATGAGGGTGCGGCGCTGGCCGCATTCGCGGGTGCGGCGCTGCACGCGCTCATCGCCTGCGCACCGCTCTTCGCACTCACGGTCGTAGCGGCGCTGGCGGCGCCGCTCGCGCTCGGCGGCCGCGGCTTCCATCCGCAGGCCCTGGTCCCCGATTTCTCGCGCCTTGCGCCGGGCGCCGGCTTCGCCCGCATGTTCTCCCTCGGTGGCGCGGTCGAGCTCGTCAAGGCATTCGCGAAGTTCCTGCTGCTCGCGCTGATCGCCGCCATCGTGTTGTGGCAGCAGTCGGGCCCGCTCCTGGCACTCGGCGCGCAGGCGCCGACGGCCGCGGTTGCGCATGCGGCATCCCTGAGCGGCCACGCGCTCATGCTGCTGGCACTGGGCATGGGGCTGATCGCCGCGGTGGACGTTCCCTGGCAGCTGTGGCGCTACCTGCAGGGACTGCGCATGACGCGCGAGGAAGTCCGCCAGGAAATGAAGGACAGCGAGGGTGCGCCCGAGATCAAGGGCCGCATCCGCAAGCTCCAGAACGAGCGTGCCCGCCGCCGCATGATGCGCGAGGTCCCCAAAGCCGACGTCGTGGTGGTCAACCCGACGCACTACGCCGTGGCGCTGCGCTACGACGAGCAGCGCATGCGCGCGCCGATCGTGGTCGCCAAGGGCCGCGATCTCATCGCCGCGCGCATCCGCGCGATCGCCGAAGAGCACAGGGTGCCGATCTTCGAGGCACCGCCACTGGCGCGCGCCCTGCACCGCTACGTCGAGATCGGCGGCGAGATCCCCGCCTCGCTCTACGTGGCCGTCGCCCAGGTGCTCACCTACCTCAGCCAGGTGCGCACCGCGCAGCGCGCCGGTGCTGCGCCACCGCCGCCGCCTGCCATCGAGGTGGCGGTGGACGCCGACGGGAAGCTGCACTGATAGTCCATGGCCGACACCAACCCGCAAGTCAGCCACCCGAGCCTGCGCGATCTGCTGCGCGTCGGCATCGGCGTGCCCGCCGGCATGCTGGCGGTGCTCGCGATGATCGTGCTGCCGCTGCCGCCGATGGCGCTCGATGTGCTGTTTACTTTCAATATCGCGCTCTCCATCGTGATCGTGATGGCGGTGTTCTACGTGGCGCGCCCCATCGAGTTCGGGGTGTTTCCCACCGTGCTGCTGCTCGCCACGTTGCTGCGGCTCGCGCTCAACGTCGCCTCGACGCGCGTGGTGCTCCTCAACGGCCACACGGGCGCCCAGGCCGCCGGCCACGTCATTCACTCCTTCGGCGAGTTCGTCATCGGCGGCAACTTCGCCGTCGGCGTGGTGGTGTTCGTCATCCTCACCATCATCAACTTCGTGGTGGTCACCAAGGGCTCCGGGCGCATTTCGGAGGTCAGCGCGCGCTTCACCCTCGATGCCATGCCCGGCAAGCAGATGGCCATCGACGCCGACCTCAACGCCGGGCTCATAACCCAGGACGAAGCGCGCACGCGTCGCGCCGAGGTCCGCGCCGAGGCGGATTTCTACGGCGCGATGGACGGCGCGAGCAAGTTCGTGCGCGGCGATGCCGTCGCCGGCATTCTCATCCTCTTCATCAACATGATCGGCGGCCTCGCGATCGGCACGCTCGGGCACGGTCTGAACCTCTCGGCCGCGGCGCGCACCTATACGCTGCTCACCATCGGCGACGGGCTGGTCGCGCAGTTGCCGGCGCTGCTGCTCTCGACCGCGGTCGCCATCATCGTGACGCGCATGTCGCGCCCGCAGGACATGGGCGGCGAGCTGCGCAGGCAGCTCTTCGGCAACCCGCGGGCCATCGGGGTCGCGGCATCACTGCTCGGCGTCATGGGACTCGTGCCCGGCATGCCGAACCTCGTGTTCCTCACCATGGCCGGTATCGGCGGCTTCGGTGCCTGGATGCTCAAGCAGCGGCGCGCCGCCCCGGTCAAGCCGGCAGTTGCGGCTGCGCCCCCGGCGGCGGAGAACCGCGAGCTCAGCTGGGATGACGTGCAACCGGTGGATCGGCTCGGCCTCGAGGTCGGCTACCGCCTGGTGCCACTCGTCGATGCCAAACAGAAGGGCGACCTGCTGGCGCGCGTGCGCGGCGTGCGCCGCAAGCTCTCGCAGGACCTCGGCTTCCTGGTGCCGGCGGTCCACATCCGCGACAACCTCGAGCTGCAGCCCAATGCCTATCGCATCACTCTCGGCGGCGTGCCGATCGGTGAGGGCGTGATTCACCCCGAGCGCGAGCTGGCGCTCAACCCGGGGCGGGTGTTCGGACCCGTTCAGGGCATTGCAACGCGCGATCCCGCCTTCGGAATGGAGGCGATCTGGATCGAGCCGGCGGCGCGCGATCATGCGCAGACGCTCGGCTATACGGTGGTGGACCCGGGCACGGTGATCGCCACGCACCTCTCGTCGCTGATTCAGGCGCACGCCCACGAGATTCTCGGCCACGATGAGGTGCAGCAGCTGCTCAACCTCGTATCCAAGTCGGCTCCGAAGCTGGTCGAGGATCTGGTCCCGAAGGTGCTGTCACTCGCCGCGCTGGTGCGGGTGCTGCAGGGGCTGCTCGGCGAACAGGTCCCGATCCGCAACATGCGCGGCATCCTCGAGGTGCTCGCCGAGAACGCTCCACGCTCGACTGATCCGGCGGTCCTCCTCACCCAGGTGCGCATCGCGCTCGGCCGGCAGATCGTGCAGGACATCGCCGGCGCCGCCGCCGAGGTCCCCGTTATGTCACTCGATGCCGACCTCGAGCGGCTGCTCACCGGAGCCCTCGCCAATAGTGCGGCAAGTCCGACCCTCGAGCCCGGTCTGGCAGAGAAGTTGCAACAACGTCTGGCGGAGTCGGCGCGCCGACGCGAGATGGCGGGGGAACCCGCCGTGTTGCTGGTACCGCCGCCGCTGCGGGCGCCGCTCGCAGGATTTGCGCGAGCGAGTGTGCCTGGACTGCATGTGCTCGCCTGGAACGAGATTCCGCACAACCGCAAGGTGCGCCTGGTGACCACTGTGGGTCGCTGAGCCTTCGAGGAAGTACTGACGGAGAGAATGGATGAGAATCATCAGACACACCGCACCCGACACGCGTCAGGCGCTGCGCGGCATTCGCGAGCAGCTCGGCGATGATGCGGTAATCCTGTCCTCGAAACGGACCCCGGAGGGGGTCGAGGTGACCGCCGCGGTCGACTTCGACGCGGCGCGCCTGGAGAACGCGAGCGTGCCGCTCGAGCCCGCGCCCACCAGGCGGCCGGCCGCGCGCGCGAGCGAGCGGCGCAGCGCGCCGCCTCCGCAGCTCCCTGCGAAGGCAGCTCCTGCGGCGACTTCCGCCCCCGCTGCCGTCTCCGCCGCCGCGCCCGCTGCCGCGCCCCCGCCCCCCTTCGCCCATCTGCTCACCCCCGCGAAGCCCGCGAGCGCACCGGCACGCGGGGCGAGCGCCCCCACGGTCGCTTCGAAGGCACCGCGCGCAGACGCCAGAGAGCGCCTCGCCGCGCTGCCGCCCAAAGCCGTGCCCGCGCCGGCCGTCAGACCGCTGAGCCCGCTCGCCCCCGCGCCGGTCGCGGCCGCGACGAGCGCTGCGACCGCCGCGCCGAGTGCGCCCGTACAGGCTGCAGCCATCGACAACGTCAATCAGGAGCTGCGCATCATGAGGCGGATGCTCGAGTCGCAGCTCGAGCAGCTCGCCTGGAACGAGCGCACCCGCCGCACGCCGGTCATCGCCGAGATGCTGCGCGAGCTCACCGAGATGGGCATCTCGCAGGAGCTCGCCACACGGCTCGCCGAGCAGCTGCCCGAAGGAATCGACCTGGCGAGCGCACGGCGCTTCGCGATCACCGGCCTGTCGCAATATCTGCGTGTGGCCGGCCCGCGCTGGCAGGAAGACGGCGGCCGGGTAGCGCTGGTCGGTGCGACCGGTGCCGGCAAGACCACCTCCCTCGCCAAGCTCGCGGTGCGCTGGGTGCTGCGCCATGGGGCGCGCGACCTCGCGCTCGTGGCAGCGGACTCGGTGCGCATCGGAGCCCAGGACCAGCTGCAGTCGCTCGGCCAGCTGCTGGGTGTGCCGGTGTTCGCGCCGGACGGCTTCGGGGGGCTTTCGGTACTGCTCGCGCAGCTCACACGCTTTCGTCTGGTACTCATCGACACGCCCGGCACCAGCGTGCGCGATCCGCAGCTCGCGGCGCGACTCACGGTGCTCGCCAACTCCGCCTCGCGGCTCGAGACGGCGCTGGTGCTGCCCGCCAACACCCAGGCCGGCGCCATTGAAGAAGCGGTCAAGCGCTTTGCTCCGGCGAACCCGAGCTGTTGCCTGCTCACCAAGGTGGACGAAGCCGCCAGCCTCGGGGGACTCCTCTCGGTGCTGATCCGCCACCGACTGGCCGTGGCCTACGTGAGCGGCGGGCAGCGCGTGCCCGAGGACCTGCAGCCGGCGCGTGCGCTCGAGCTGGTGTCGCAGGCGGTACAGCTTGCGAAGTCGACCGAGGCCAGCGCGGATGAGGATTTGTTACGCCGGCGATTCGGCAGGAACCACCATGGCCGCACCTGAGCTCAACGTGATTCATAACACCCGTCTCGATGGCCTCGCTCAGCCGGTGCAGGTGATAGCCATCACCGGTGGCAAGGGCGGCGTCGGCAAGACGAGCGTCGCGGTCAATCTCGCGACCGCACTCGCCGCAAGAGAGCGCCGCGTGGTGCTGCTCGACGGCGACCTGGGTCTTGCCAACGCCGACGTGTTTCTCGGCCTCTCGCCCCGCTACACGCTGGCACATGTTCTCTCGGGCGAGCGCACTCTGGATGAGATCATGGTGCAGGCGCCCCAGGGCTTTCAGCTGATACCGGCCGCGGCCGGGGCGGCAGACCTCGCACAGCTCGGTGTGGCCGAGCATCTGGGACTGGTGCAGGCCTTCAGTGCGCTGGCGACCCGCCTCGACGTGCTGATCGTCGACACCGCCGCGGGACTTTCGCACAGCGTGCTGCAGTTCTCGCAGGCCGCGCAGCAGGTTCTGGTGGTGATCTGCGACGAGCCGGCGTCGATTACCGACGCCTACGCGCTCGTCAAGGTCCTGAGTCGCAATCACGGCGTGCAGCGCTTCCGCGTGCTCGCCAACCAGGTGCGCTTCAGCGGCGGGGGCACCGAGCTCTTCCAGCGCTTTCAGAGGGTAGCCGCCCGCTTTCTCGACGTAACCCTCGAATATGCCGGAGAAATTCCGGATGACGAGTGCCTGCGCCGCTCGGTGCGCGGCCAGCGCCCGGTGATGGATGAGTTCCCCGGGAGTCCCGCTGCAAGAGCATTCAAGAAACTGGCCGCGCATGCCGATACCTGGCCGATACCAGCCGGACCACGCGGCAACGTGGAGTTTTTCGTGGAGCGGCTGGTACGCCGTCCGCTCGTGCGGCCGCAGGTGGTGCGATGAGCGCCGCCGGCGCCTATGGCGCGCTGCCGGGCGGGCGCGCGGGAGATGAGCTGATCGTCCGCCACGCGGAGCTGGTGAAGCGCATCGCCTACCACCTCGCCGGACGGCTCCCCCCGTCGGTGGCGGTGGACGATCTGATCCAGGCCGGAATGCTTGGACTCATGGAGGCGGCGGCCAATTACACCGCCAGCCGCGGTGCGAGTTTCGAGACCTACGCGGGAATCCGCATCCGCGGGGCGATGATCGATGCACTGCGGGCGCTCGACTGGGCGCCGCGCTCGGTGCACCGCAAGGCGCGGGCCGCGGCGGCCGCGATGCGCGAGATCGAGCGCAGCACCGGCCGCGGCGCACGCGATGTGGAGGTTGCGCAGCAGATGGGCGTGTCGCTCGAGGAGTACCACTCCATCGTGCAGGACGCGGCCAGCTGCCGCCTGGCGAGCCTCGATGATGACACCGGCGGCAACGTCGAGGCGCAGGCGGACCCCTTCCGGGAGACCGCGGATGAGCAGATGCGCGCCTCGCTCGCCAAGGCGATCGAGACCCTGCCGGAGCGCGAGCGGCTGGTCATGTCGCTGTATTACAGCGAGGGACTGAACCTCAAGGAGATCGGCGCGGTGCTGAAGGTGACCGAATCGCGTGCCTGCCAGCTGCACGGCCAGGCGCTGGTGCGCCTCAAGGCGCGCCTCAGCGACTGGCGCGAGAACAAGGACGAGTCGAAGGACAAGGAATGATGCGGTGGATTTTCGAGACCATGGAGCGCCGGCGGCTCCAGGGCCGCGCGTGCTGAGGGGCTGCTCGTGGACTTCCTGAGCATCCTCGGCATCGTTCTGGCCCTGTGCGCCGTGCTGGTCGGCGCGGTGCTGAAGGGCGCCGGCGTCATGGCGCTGGTATCGGCGGCCGCCTTCATGATCGTCGTGGTC
>Ga0070735_10000986_pt1 | contig 28507 bp, 23 predicted proteins | sample Coa_R1_FD_66443 | JGI IMG/M metagenome (GOLD analysis project Ga0070735, IMG submission 66443) | Surface soil microbial communities from Centralia Pennsylvania, which are recovering from an underground coalmine fire - Coalmine... | ecosystem: Environmental > Terrestrial > Soil > Unclassified ...
GCCGAAACTGCCACTGTTCCGCGCCCCTCGGGTTCGGGCATCAGGTCCCATTCGGTAACGATCTCGCGCGTCTGGTTTCGTTTCCAGGTAGGATCGAATGGCGCGACCATCAATCGACGGTCGGTATCCTCGGCGCTCTGCGGGGAGACTTCGTGGCCATCAATTGTCATGCGCAAATTCCGGGCGCCGAAGCTTGGCCCGTCTGGCAGGCGAACTTCAAGCGACCGCAGCGGTCGGTTGCCTGCGTTATTTAGAAAATCGACAACCTTGATATGAAGGGCAGCATCGGGTGTTGCATTCGTGGGCGCGCGAATTTCGGTGTGACGATCCACTAAAAAGAAACCCGGGCCCAAAGGTTCCACGCAAGCCGCCGCTAAAAATGACCAGGCACAAATCGCAATAGGGAAAAAAACGCGGAGTCGAGTTTCCTTAGCCAAGATCAAACGATTCTACCGGGGACCTCGATGCGGGTCAAAATTTGGTCCGGGTAGGACAGGCACTCTTGCCTGTCCGGTTTATATGCGAGCGCAACATGGCCACGATCCGACAAACGCTACTGCGACTTAGCGAGTACAGAGGACAGGCAAGAGTGCCTGTCCTAACTGCAATTCACAATCAGAAATTCGGAGCCGCGAGTTGCCTGCTGGAATCGGCGAACAATTTCTCTATTTCGCCTCGATTTCGTACGCTTTCTTGATTTCGCTGATCGGCTTCCCTTTCCAGAATCGGGTCCAATTGTCGAGCGACGTAAACGATCGGCTCTGCATGCGATCGATATAGAGAATCCCATGCAGGTGATCGATTTCGTGTTGCAGGATGCGTGCGTACCATCCCGATGCTTCAAGTGATTGTTTTATGCCGTGCTCATTCAGAAATTCCACGGATATAGTGCGCGCTCGGGGAACGAGCGCGGAAAAACCTGTGACGCTCAGGCAGCCCTCAAAAAATTCCGCAGTGTCATCGCTCTTTTTTGTAATTCGCGGATTGATGATGGCGTGAAACGGCACGGGCCGCCTCTCACGTTCCCGAAGCTGCTCCTCGGGGACCTCCTTGTGGTATTCCGCGCGATCCTCAATTACGGCCAGTTGCACGGAAAGGCCGATTTGCGGTGCCGCAAGCCCCACACCCGGCGCTTCGTACATGGTGTTCTGCATCGACTCAATCAATTTCTGAAGTTCCTTGCTGGCGATTTCGGCGGGCGTCAACTCGCGCGCCCGCTGGCGCAGCACCGGATTGCCGGCTTGCACAATTTCGAGGAGTTCCACACCGATCTCGATTCCTGCGCACACCCATCTTCGGGGTCGCTATTTAGCATTTTAGAATCTAAAAGTGGAAGTTAGCCTAATTCCCGGCTCCCGCAAAAGTATTTCCGAAATTTTCAGTGTCTTCCGCGCGAGCGTCTCTGATATACCCATCCCGTTCCGCCGGCGCTATGTTCGCGTTGCGCAATATATTCGGAAGCCCGCTCATCGCTGAGGCCCTTGTGGATAAAATCCAGAATCACAGATTCGCTCGCGCCGGAATTTTTGAGCTGGCCGAGCGTTTCTCCGGACAACACCGGCAAGCCCTGCGAACGGCGCTGCGCGACGGCTAAAATCACTTTGTCGGAAAGACCTACAAGGCGCAACGCTTGCGCTTCCCCCGCCCACAGTCCTAATTGATCGAGACTCGCGAGTTCCAGCACCGTCTGCTCGGAGGCTCCCGCCGCAAGCAAATCAGCGATCGGCTGGCCACCCGAAAATGGCTTCTGCCGCCGGCGGGCAAGCTTAATCAGCTCCACGCACGACGGATCCGACATGCCCCCCTGCCGTACTTTGGTGAGCTCGCCGATCTCGGCGTTGGAAACATTTAAAGCCCGCAGTTCGTCGATGCTGTTGGACCACATGCCCGCTTCATCGAGAGCCTGGGTATTGCTTTGTTGCTCGCCATGTTTACAGGCCGCCAGCGGCAACAGCAGAATCAGTAACAATCCTCGCAACAGACGTGGTTTCGCAAAACCTGGAAATCCCCAACGGAAAGGCATGCTTCTATTGTAGCCGCCCCACGTGGCAGTGGCACAGCCCTGTGCCGGGAAGATCAATGGGAGAAAGCGCAGGAGAGGATAAGGATAGACTCTGGGCAGAACTTCAAACTTTGTAGAGGCGTTCGACCCCGAAGATGCCAGGGATCTTTCGGATGTTGGTCATGATGTGTTCCAGGTGCTTGCGATCGGTAATTTCAAGTGTCAGGTCGATACGTGCATGCAAATTGTCAGGGTGACTGGCAAGGGTGCGGATATTCGAGCCTGTGTCGCTGATAACGCTGGTGATATCGGCAAGCATTCCTGGCCGGTCTTGTGCGCGAATCAGGAGATTTACGGGATAAATCGATCCGGCAGCTCCTCCCCATTCGACGTCAATTTTTCTTTCCACCTGGTATAGCAGATTCTGGACGTTGGGACAGGATTTGGAATGAACGGCGACGCCGCGGCCGCGCGTGACGTATCCCACGATGTCATCACCGGGAATCGGATTGCAACATTTGGCCCGGAAGACCATCAAGTCATCGTGGCCGCCAACCTGTAATGCCGTTTCACCGACCCTCAACATCCGTTTAACCGTGGAGACCAGCCTCGTTGGCGCTTCCTCGGTCTTTGCGGGCTTTTCGCCGAGCGGCTCGCCCAGGGCGTTGGAAAGAATTTGCCGCGCCGAAAATTTGCCGTAACCCAAATCGGCGAACAAGTCCTCCAGCTTCGCGCAGCCATATTCCGAAGCCACGCGGAGAAGATCGGCTTCCGGAATTTTCTTCAAGCTGCGTCCCACCTGCCGCGCTTCGCGTTCGAGCAAGCGTCGGCCGACTTCCGTGGCCTGGCTGCGCTCGATGAAGTTGATGTGATGGCGGATCTTGCTGCGCGCGCGAGAAGTGCGCACGAAGTTCAGCCAGTCGCGGCTGGGGACGTGGCCCTTCTGCGTAAGAACCTCGACGACGTCACCGTTGGTCAGGCGATGCCGCAACGGAACGATCTGCCCGTTGACCTTCGCACCGATGCATTGATTGCCCACTTCGGTGTGAACGGCGTATGCAAAATCCACAGGCGTGGCGCCACGTGGAAGCGCGAGCACCTTTCCCTTGGGCGTGAAAGCGTAGACTTCTTCGGGATACAAGTCCACCTTGAGCGTGGACATGAATTCCGACGGCTCTTGCATTTCCTTGACCCATTCGATCAATTGCCGCATCCACAGAATACGTTGATCGTCGGCGTCAGACACATCCTTGCCGTCCTTGTATCTCCAGTGCGCGGCCACGCCTTGCTCCGCGATGCGGTGCATTTCGTGCGTGCGAATCTGCACTTCGAACGTCTGCCCAGCATGGATCACCGTCGTATGCAGCGACTGGTACAAGTTTGGCCGGGGCATGGCAATGTAATCCTTGAACCGCCCAGGAACGGGGCGCCAGACCTGGTGAATGACCCCCAGAGCCGCATAACAGTTGCGAATGGTGTCGGTGATCACGCGGAGGGCAAGCAGATCGTAAATCTGGTCAATCGTGCGATGCTGCCGAAGGCTTTTCTGATGGATCGAGTACAGACGTTTGATCCTGCCTTCCACTTCGGCGGCAATTCCGTTTTCCTCGAGGCGCTTTCGAACCGTGTCCTGCAGTTCGACCAGAAATGCTTCGAACTCTTTTCTCTTCGAGACGACAGTCTTCTGCAGCTCCTGGTAGGCTTCGGGCTCGAGATAGCTGAACGCCAGGTCTTCGAGTTCGCCGCGAATGAGCCCCATTCCCAGGCGGTGAGCGATCGGTGCGTAGATATCGAGCGTCTCCCGCGCAATGCGCTGCTGCTTCTCAGCGGGAAGAAATCCCAGCGTGCGCATGTTGTGCAGCCGGTCGGCAAGCTTCACCACGACGACGCGAACGTCGTTAACCATGGCCAGCAGCATTTTGCGGACATTTTCGGCTTGCCGCGCCTCGGGAGCGAGCAAATCGAGGCGGCTGATTTTGGTAACGCCTTCGACCAGTCGGGCGATGTCGGAACCGAACCGCTCGACGATGCGCGCCGGAGAGATACGCGTGTCTTCCACCACATCGTGCAGGAGGGCGGCGCACAGCGTCGTGATGTCCAGCTTCATGTCCGCCAGGATGTGCGCGACTTCAAGAGGGTGGGAAAGGTAAGGGTCGCCGGACTTGCGCAATTGCGTGCGGTGCTGTTCGGCGGCGAATTCAAAAGACCGTCGCAGCAGTTCAATATCGCCTGCCGGACGCGTCTGCCGGACTTTTTCGACCAGCTCAAGAAAGCGTGCCTGCAGCGCGCGCGTCGTCCGCTCGGTTTTGCCGGGGACAAGTGAGGCCAGCCCGCTAGGCTTTTCGACCGAAGACATTGTTCTCTATCTTAAAACTATTTGATGCCGCCGGGGAGAAAAGAGTTCCGCGCGTGCGCAGAACGAAGGAACGCCTAATGGTTTACGCCAGTGGAGCCCATTGGCAACCGGTCGCGGGACAACAGATGGGAACAGCAAGACCACCCTTGGTTTTTCCTACGCACTCATACCGTTGCTTCAGGAGATGGCTTGCCGCGAATCGCGTTTACAAGTTCTCGCGCCGGAATCAAAATCAAAACCAACGACCACGTCAAGAATAGGATTCCTACCGCGATGTTGCCTGTGTAATTGTTCCATCTCCCAGGCGAGCGAAGCATCTCGACGCTTGAATAGAGAAGCCAACAGCCTAAAGCAACCACGAAGAAGTTCAGAAATAATTTGCCTAACGTCGATTTGCCTAGCGTGGATGTTTTTTCGCGTAGGAAGCACCGGTCCAGCATTCGCCCAACTAAAGACCAAACTACGATCACGCCACCCAGAAACGCGAAATCTGTTGTGCCAAGATGGAAAAGCTTAACATCGGGTATTGGAATCAGTTCCAAAAGAAAGCTCAACACGAACGCCGGCGCGTTGAGACCAAGACAAAACAGTCGTTGGGTCGGCACCCATAGTTCGTCGCCCCCCCTCGGAAACGGAGAAGGAACTCGATATCCCCATTCGAGTAAGAGCGCGGCGATGACTACCTGGACCGCCGGCAAGAGGTGTGTAAATTTCAGTTTTGGGGTGGGTGGCCCGGCGTCCGGTATTTTCGCAGGTCGATTCACCGACGAATCATACCACTCCGATAAGGACACTTTGAGTTATGGTATCGGATTTGTGGGTGTACCGCCCTTGACGCGCTTCAAGGACAGTGCAAGGAGAATTAACTTTTTCCCAATTTGGAGCTATCTTGTCGCGGTCGTTGCCGATGCCGACGGGTCGAGCGACGCCAGATAGGCCGCAATCGCCGACATATCGTCGGTCGTCAGTTTCGATACCACCGGCAGCATCAGCTTGGCCCACTCGCCCGCGCGCAATCCGTGCTTCATGTCGTAGAGTTGGCGCACAAGGTAGCTGGGGGAGCGGCCTGCAAGTCCCGGCACTGGGCCCATGCCCATGAGGTCCGCGCCATGGCAGACTGTGCATCGAGTCGTTTTCCCGCCTCCGGTCATGACGAGTGTCGCGCCTTTTTTGATGCTGCCCTCGGGCACGTAGGCGATAAACCCAGAGCGGGCGTCGCGAAGGACTTCCATCGCCTCCACATCCTCCGGTGTTTCAATGATGCGATTGCCGATGGGCTCTCTCTCGTCACCTTTCACACGCAGAAAAATGCCGTTGGCGATTCGCGTCTTCGGCACCATATCGGCTTCAACCACCCTGATCCAGGGGGTCCATTTCATGGAGCTGAAGTACTGGGCGGCGTCCTTCATCTCATCGTCTGTCATGGACTTGGCAAAACCAATCATCACATTCGTGTTGGATTTTCTGGGGTCCGTGCTCTTGCGCGCGCCGGTTTTGAAATCGTTAAGCGTCTGCAAAATATAACTGTAAGGGAGCCCCGCGAGATTTGTGTTTACCGGACGTCCTTTGCCGTTGGGGTAGTGGCAGAACGAGCAGGCGACTACGGTCGGTTTGTGACCGTGAGCGACAATTTCCGGCATCGCCGGGTGATCTTCCGGATACCAATCAGCAGGACCGGAATTGTCGCGGATTTGAGTAAGAGTAAAAGAACGCGTACTTCCGGGAAGATGCCGTAGAGTGCCGTCATCTTTTCCTCCGCGCGCTTCAGAATCGGGACTATCAGGCCGCGGACCCTCGGTGGTGTTGTCGAAGCCATACGCCCAGGCAGGCAGATCGCTGGCCGTATCTGGGTTTTGTTCTGAGACGGTAGATTTTCGCAGCGCGGACGATGGCTGCGACGATGACTGCTGAACCCTTTGATGGGAATCCTGCCCCGGGAGAGCTGCCGGAAATATTCCTATACACGCTAAAAGCAAGAAACACGCAACCCTCTGCCGGAAATTCACTAGGAACCTCCTGATGGCCTGAACTCGATATAATCATATCGTTCTTTTTATTCCAATTCCGCTACCAAACAACCTTCAGCGCAAACTGGACCTGCCGGGAAGTCGTCGTGGTTGTATCCAACGCACCAGCGCCCTGAACCGGAATTCCGCTCCCATCCAAAATAGTGCTGTTCGTAATGGGCGGACCGAAATTGGGGCGATTGAAAACATTGAAGGCCTCCGCCCGGAACTGCACGTTGAAGGTTTCCGAAATTCTCTTTACCGGATTATTTTTGAATATTGACATGTCAACGTTTACGAGACCTGGTCCGATAATTATATTCCTGCCTCCCTGAAGCAGATTCACGGGATTCGGAAAAGCAAAACATTGGAGCTTGATATAATTATCGGCATTCTGAGGATTCACAGCCGTTTGACAGCCGGGTCCGTTTAGTCTTTTCGGGAAGTCTAGGCCGCTGTTGCCGGTCTGGCCGAGTACGTCGCCACCGAGGAGCGGTGTGAAGGGAACGCCTCCTTGGACCGTAACGATACCGCCCAGCTCCCAGCCACTCAAGGGCCAAGCGAGTAGGCCCGTAATCGACCGAGGATTAGGAATGTTCCAGTCATAGTTAACCGAGAGGTTCTGGTCCACGTTGAAGTCGGATGGGCCGCGCCTGATTCTTGAGTTAAAGAAAAAATTGTCGCCAAGGCCATTCGTGAACTGGTCAGGGTCCGTCGTGCCTGAACTCGTGTCGATGGACCTCGCCCAGGTGTAAGAGGCTTGAACCTGCAACCCGTGGGACATCCTCTTCACGAACTGTACTTCCAAAGCATGATAGTAGGCATCCGAATTAAAAAACGTGCCTGAAATCTCACCCACGTTGGGATTGAGGAGAGGGGCTGGTATGGGATTGGCCTGAGTGCCGGTCGGCAAGAAGCCCGTGGCGCAAGGGTTGCCCGTCCCATCTGGTCCGCAGGGCCACACAAATCCCGCTGGCGTAGCTGTAGGAATAACACCGTTGATGTCGCCTGTCTGAAGAATGTTGTGTACGGTTCGGGAACCGACATATGCGATCAAAATCGACGTGCCCGGGGTTAGCGCTTGCTGGACGCTTAAATTCCATGACATCACGTAATTCCGCGGCGGATTTGGATCGAGCCACTGGACGCGTGCGCTGCTTTCCCCTGGTGTCAGGTTCGAAAATGCAGCGATTGGAAACCCTCCCGGAGCCATGGGTTGCAATGCTCTGGCCCCATCGGCAAATGGCCACACAGCGAAGACAGTGCCTCGTAGCCCGATGGGCATAATCAATACATCGAAAATCCCGAACCCGCTCCGCACTGCCGTCTTGCCGTTGTGGAAGGGGTCCCATGCAAACCCGACCCGGGGTTCGAAGTTGCGAAGCGTTGGATTTTTATTAAAGATAGGGTTGCCAGTAAACAGGTCGGATCCGGTTAATGTGACTAGTCTCGAGAGCTTGCCATTCACTTCGGAAGGAATCGTGGCCATTTCATAACGCACAGCTAAGTTGACCGTCAAGTTTGGAAAGAGTTTGATGTCGTCCTGAACGTACGCACCGACGATAGTTTGACGCATACCCCGGCCAGTTGAGAGACTCGGAATAGCTACTCGGAGGCTGAGAGGTTGGTTGGTAAAAAAGTCTTGGATAGAATTAAAACCGAATGTCCCGCCAGCCGATGATACCGCGAAGCTGTTATCCCGCATTTCCTCATAATTTGCGCCGAACCGCAGCGAATGAACGCCTCGCGTAAGGAAAATATCGTCACCTGCCTGGAACGACGTCCAAGCCCATCGTTGCGGTATTTGTGTGCTCAATCCCCCGGAGAACGGCGTCAATCCTGGCACATTGATGATGCCAGCGCTTTCACCGGGCGCGAACCCCAACGATGTGTTTGTCACAAGCGGGTTGACCGCAGTTGCGTCCAGCGGAGCCGCGCCAAATGAGCGGTTGAAACCTGCCCGCACGGAATTAAGAAAAGCAGGTGTGAATAAGTGGTCTTCCTGAATCGTCCCAATCTGGTGCCGCGCACGGGCGTGGATTATTTTATTGTCGAACTCATCGGTTTGGCTCAGGTTAGAGTTGTCGAACATATAGGTACCATAAATGTTGTCTCTTGATGAGAACGTATGATCCAGTCGTACCGTGAAAAAGTTTTCTGTCGTAATCTGGGAGCCGGCGAACTGGAAAATTCCTGTGTCGCCGTTTCCGATCAAGCCGGCATTCGGCAGGGGATAGAACCCGAGGAAGGGCAAGACTGCTTGATCTATGTGCGTCACCGGATCCGAAACACAGGTGTTGGGGGGACATGGGCTTTCGACGGGGAGCGGTGTATTTGGGGTGCACTGAGTACCGGAAGGCGAATTCGGAGGCAGATAACATATCTGTGCGACCGTCGGTTGCCCGGTGGGACCGATGCCGCGGGCCGCAGGCGAAGGCACGAAGTCAAAGTTACTTACGCCCAACGATTGACGGAGGCCCTCGTAATCACCAAAAAAGAAAGTCTTGTCCTTCTGCATCGGACCCCCTTGTGAGGCTCCGAATTGGTTGCGGCGGAAAGGTGGAATTACCGGTCCGTCAAAGAAGTTTCGCGCGTCGAGAGCGCTATTCCGAAGAAACTCGTACGCGCTTCCGTGGAACGCATTCGTCCCAGACTTTGTGACGGCACTAATGACCCCGCCCGAGGTGCGGCCATACTGGGCCGAAAAATTCGATGTTAGCACCGAAAACTCCTGAATCGCATCGACCCCTAAGTTGCCGCCTACCATGCTGCCTGGCGCTCCATTGGTGTAATCGTTCATGCTAATGCCGTTGATTAAATAGTTGTTCTGTTGAGGGCGACCACCCGAGATGGTCAACTGATTTCCCAAACCGCGTCCTAACCTGTCAGGACTGGTAACGCTCGGCAGTGACTTGATACTCACGACTCCGGGAGTCAGGGTCGCTAAATCCGTCCAGGATCGGGCGTTTAGCGGCAAGCTGAGAACCTCTCGATTATTGACACTCCCGCTGATCGTTGACGAAGCCAACTCCACATTGGGCGCGTCCTCGGTGACCTCCACCGTCTGGCTGACTTGGCCAACCTGCATTGTGAAGTCGAGGACCTGCTGAACGCCGACTGTCAGCGTGATATTAGTCCGCACCGCTGTGGTAAAACCAGACGCCGTAACACTCACCGCGTAGTTTCCGGGAGGCAGACCGGGAACTGTATAAAGTCCGGCACTATTCGTCTCACTACCTCGGATTACGCCGGTGGCGGCATTTTTGGCCGAAATTTCAGCCTTCGGGATAACGGCGCCGGAGCGGTCGGACACCGTGCCGGTGAGCGTCGCCGCCACGCCCTGCGCGTACGCCCGATTTGTCCAGAGAAGACAAAGGGACAAAATGATCGATACCAAGAGCGCAGCACTAACTTTTCTCCCCAACACCCAGCGTTGCATACGTAGCCTCCTTAGCCCAGATCCATCCTGATTTGTTAAATAACGTTCCAGGGAAAGTGGGAGACGGTGCCGCTAGATGTCGATCTTGAAGTAGAAACGCCGAGACATGCCACGCCAAGAAAAATCAAGCCGGCGAAAAGCACTAACCGGACGCGAATGAAGCGCATTGCGTGGCCTCCCGGCTTTTCAGGGCACCCGTAAATCTGGCCGATGTGCACTTCTTTAGTGGAGTCAAAAACTGCAGGGCTTAATAGTTCATATTCCAAACGAAGTCAAGATAATTGGAAGTGTTGGTCGGTTGGGAAACTTTCGGTTCCGGGACAGGTTAGGAGGCATGCGACGAGTAATCAGCAAAAAAACGGGCGGCCCGTTGTTCGGCCGCCCGTCATCGGATGATTAAAAGTAAGCTTCGTTAAGATTTTGCCGGGGCTTCCATCTTTTTCTGCTTGATTTCTTTCGCCTTGTCGACCAACGCGTCGGCTTGCTTCAGCAGGTCGGCGCGCTCGGCTGGCGTCGCTGCTTCGTCGGCTTTGCGGCGGAGCAGGAGGTTGAGGTAAGCCATGGCGTCGTCATATTCAGGACGAAGCTCCAGAGCTTTGCGCAGCTTCTCGATGCCTTCATCGATCAACTGGCCGTTTTCCTTGGTGTACTCGTCGCGAACCTGCGGCGGCATCGGATCGTCGTCCTTGAGCGTCTTGGTGGTGTTCGCCAGGCGCCACTTGCCGCGCATCTCCAGGTTCGAGCGGTACGTCAGCGTCCAGTCGATGACGCCGATCCAGTAGTAAGGCTCGGGATCTTCCGGCTTCAAGGCGATATGCTTCATGTGATACTTTTTCGATTCCTCGAACTTCTCGCGGCTGTAGGGAGTCCCAGCCATGTTGTAGAGAATCGAACCGATTCCATCGATCGCCGAAAGATTGTTGGGATCCGACGTCAGAACTTCCTGAAATTCCTTGATAGCCTGATCGCCCATGCGGATGTTCTCTTCCGAAGGCGCGCCGGGAATGTATTGCGTGGCATAGGCCGTGGCGAGATACAGGCGGGCATTCATCAGCGTGGGATCGAGGTCTTTAGCTTGCTTGAAATCCTCGATGGACGCATCGAATTTGCCGTCACGATAGGCGGCCACGCCTTTGTTGAGAAGGTCGCGCGCCTTGAGCTTGTCACAACCGCTCGCGCCGAATGCGGCGACGAACGTGGCGGCAAGAAGAAACGCCAATGACTTGATATTTTTGGAGTGCCGAAAATGCGCAAAAGGGTTCATGGCAGACAATCCATCCCTGCGATAATTTTGTGTTCCCCCGAAAGGGCAGTGAAATTTCTGATCCTTACGCTGGCGTTCGTTTCGCTTGCAAGCCAGATTTCCAGGCTCCCCGCGCTACCCATTTATTCTGACTATCCTATTCGCGCAGGTTACAGCCGCACACTCTACACCAGCATCGTCCCGGAACAAAGCAACATTATTTTTAAAAATGAGAGCAGAGAAAAACCCACACCAATCCTGCCGACGGCCCGTCCCGAAAGCCGGGCCGCAGTTACTTTCCGGCTTCAAGATTGGCCGTAATCAGACCCACCTTATCGATGCCGGAAGTGCGCATGATGTCGATGGCTCTGGCAACGTCAGCAAAACGTACCGCGTCATCGCCTTTCACAAAGGCGACTTTCTCGGCGCGTTCCTTGAAAACATCCGACAGGCGGGGACCCAGAGAATCCCAGGTAGCGTCTTCTTCATTGATCTTCAGCTTCCCGGTATCGAGAATCTGAACGACAATCGTCTTCTGCATCGTCTGTGGCTGTTGCTGCTGGTTTGGCGGCGCGGGTTGCGGAACCAGCGCGTCGAGACCTTTCGGCGTCAGCGGCGTGATCACCATGAAAATAATGATCAGCACCAGCAGAATATCAATCAGCGGCACCACGTTCATCGTGGCCATCTCGCCGCCGCTCTTTCCTCCAACGTCCATTCCCATTGTCGTCGCTCCGTTTTTCAAACTTCCTCGCCGCGAACAGAATCACCGCGGCGGATGCGCTGCAAAGTCGATCACTGGGAAGCGCGGACCTACTTCCTAAGACGCGCTTCCCGGTGAATAGTTAGTCACCCGCTGGTGGCGGTGGCGGAGCTGCCCTGCGGTTCTGGTCGGACTTGTCGGTCAACAAGCCGACGTTATCCACTCCCGCGGCGCGAATCTCATCCACCACTTTAACCACGACACCGTACTTGGCGCGACCATCGCTCTTAACGAAGACAGTCTTGTCCAATTTGTTGGAGATACGGTCGCGGACCTGATCCGCAATCTGTGAAATATCAGATTTGGTGTTTCCCAGGTAGACGTCTCCACTGGAGGAAACGCCCACGATGACGGCATCATCCTTGTCGGCATCGGGCATATCGCTGGGGCTGGTGACCTTCGCCAATTCCACCGAAAGACCCTTGGTGAGCATGGGCGTGACCACCATAAAGATGATCAACAGCACGAGCATAATGTCGGCCATGGGGATGACATTTGGCGCCGACATCGTTGCACCGACTTTTGGCTTGTAGGCCATGGTTACTTCTTTCCGCCTGCGCGGCGCGTGATGAAGTAGTTGACCAGCTCCATCGAAGAGTTGTCCATTTCGACGTCAAACGCTTCGACTTTGTTGGTGAAGTAGTTGTACGCCCACACGGCAGGCACAGCCACCAGCAGACCGAGAGCGGTGGTAACCAGCGCTTCAGAAATACCGCCGGCAACCGCGGACAACCCGGTAGCTTTGGTGCTCTCAATGCCCTTAAACGCGTTGATGATGCCGACCACGGTGCCGAACAGTCCCACGAACGGAGCAGTCGAGCCGATGGTGGCGAGACCTGAAAGGCCGCGCTTCATTTCCGCGTGCACGATAGCCACGGAGCGATCCAGACCGCGCTTGGCGGCTTCAATCACTTCCATGTCGGCAACCTGGGAGGATGCGGATTGGAATTCAGAGAGCCCGGTGGCGACAACCTTGGCGATGTGGCTCTTCTTGTTCCGCTCGGCGATGGAGATCGCTTCGTCGAGTTTGCCTTCGCGCAATGCGCCGGCAACCTGCTGCACGAATACACGGGACTGTTTGCGAGCAGCGCTGTACATCAATACGCGGTCGATCATAACGCCGAGCGACCACGCGGACAGAAGAAACAGGATTCCCACTACAGCCTTCGCGATGATACTCATATTGCCCCACATCGTCCTCAGGTCCCACTGGCCCTGCAGGATGATCAGGTTCATTGCCGCAACCGATAGATTCGCAAGCATGTCATTCGCTCCTTTTTATTTCGTTCCAAACTTTATTCGTTTGAGATTCTATAAGACGCAAGCCCGGGATCATCATTTCGTCGTTCCCGGCCGACTCCCTGATTGGCGGCCTGATTTTCTATTCGGGCTCCGCCAAACAGGAGGAGCCCGACCCCCTCAAGCCGTCACACTGCCTTAACCACCCATAGTAAACGTTACGGTAATCGTGGTATCGACTTCGACCGGATCGCCGTTCAACTGCGTGGGCTTATAGCGCCACTGCTTCACCGCGTCCAGCGCGGCTTGCACCAGCAGTGGATGCCCGGACATTACTTCGAGTTGCGCGACTTTGCCTTCCTTGTCGATGATCGCGTGGAGAACGACGTTGCCCTGAATGCGCGCTTGCCGTGCCAACGCGGGATAAACGGGACGCGTCTGCGTGATGATGGACGCCGCCGTTACTTGTCCGCCTTGCTTGATGCGCGCTGGCGTGGCCGCCTTTGGAGGAGGAGGAAGCGCCGGACCGCTGTTCGCGATAAGTCCCTGACCAGGAATTCCGCCGAACACGCCGCCCTGGTTTGTGTTATTCACCACATCCGGGGGAAGTTCGGCTTCCTTAAACACAGCCACTTCCTTCGGAATCGCGCGCGGCTGCATCAGCTTGCCGGACTGGATCAAGCGAGCCACCGGCTTGACGACAACCTTCACGGGCGCGGGAGGAGGCGGTGGGGGCGGAGGCGGCGGCGGCGCGATAAGTAGCGTCGAGAGCATCGCCTTCGGGAGCGCCTCTGTGTAAATCAAAGGAATCAGAATGAGGATCCCCAAAATAATCGTCTGAACCAGACCGGAAACAATAACTGCCCAACCTTTATTTGTCTTTTTCTTTTCTACTGTTGATTCGACTAGATCATCAAACATTGCTTTTCCTCCTGCCGAAGGCCTCAGGATTGCCCTTAGGTCTTTCGGAGCTTATTGCCGGCTGCGGGTCCGGTTACTACTGCAGTCGCGCCTTGTTGACCTCTCCACTCATTCCAGGCCACAACGAGAGGCGCGGCAATTCCAAAACTTGAGTACGTTCCTACCAAAATTCCGACGACGAGAGCGAAAGAGAAAGCGCGCAGAACCTGGCCGCCCATAATGAACAGAACGAGCACGGTCAGGAACGTCAGCCCGCTGGTCAGGATCGTGCGAGAAAGAGTTTGATTGATCGACCGGTTAACAATGACCCTGAACGGCTCCCGGCGCATAAGGCGCGTATTCTCGCGTATACGGTCAAAAATCACGATCGTGTCATTCATCGAATAACCAACCAAAGTCAAAAGCGCCGCGATCACGGTCAGCGAAATCTCAAAATGGAATATCGAGAACAAACCCAAGGTGATGAGCACGTCGTGAAAGACCGCCAATACAGCGGCAGCACCGTACACCCACTCGAAGCGAAATGCAATATAAACTAACATTCCCATCAGCGCGTAAAGCGTGACGACGACCGCCTGCCGCCGAAGTTCGGCTCCGACTTTGGGACCGACGATCTCCACGTTGACGATGGCGAAGTTGCTGGTATAGAACGCGTCTCGAAGTGCGGCGATAGCAGCCGGGCTAATGCCTGCAGCCGTCAGATCGTTGAGGCTCGTGATGACGCCGCCACGATTTTTGTCACGGAAGTCGACTATCTGCTTCGCCAATTGCGTATAGCGATCACCGGCGTTTGGGCCCAAGCCCAAGGGATCCTTGCGCACGAGTACGTCGGCGATTGCGGAGGGTCCGACCGCGTTAAAATCCTGTTTGCCAGCCTCGCCTGAACCCAGAGTGACATGCAGGGCGTTCAGGATTGCAGCTTTCCCGGCGTCCAACGCTTCCGAGCCCTGCCCCTTTTCCTCAAGATTGATGAGCACTTCATTCGAATTAGGTTTCGAAATATCGGTGACCGGAACAATCGTGGCGTTGACGATTCCCTGCTGGGTCAGCCCGTTGCGAATTGTGTCGATCGGCGGAGGACCTGCGAATCGCACATCCACGACCGTACCGCCTTTAAAATCAATGCCATAGTAGGGGCCGCCATGCGCAATCAAGGAGGCTCCACCAATCAGAAGCAGGGTCAAGGATAGCGCGAAGAAATACTTCGCCTTGCCCATCCAGTCGAGATCTACCTGTTTAAAAAATTCCATGGTCACTCTGGCCCGTTAGAGTTTGACACCAACCTGGCACGATTTGTTCCCGATACGAAGGCATTTATTTTTGACGGACTCAACCATCTTTCGGCTCAGTAAAGCCGCACCCAAGAGCCCACTATCATCCGGCAGGCTCCAAGTAGAGCCCGCACCCGTTAAATGCTCAGTTCTGCGTCCCGAGGCATCTTTGCCAGATGCCAGTCAAAAATGACGCGCGACACGTACACTGACGTAAACAGGTTGGCAAGGAGTCCTATCACAAGGGTGATAGCGAACCCCCGTACCGGTCCTGTCCCGAACAATCCCAAAAACAATGCTGAAACTACTGTGGTTACGTGCGTGTCAATGATCGTCAAAAAAGCGCGCTTGAAGCCCATGTCAACGGCAGAGGCCGGCGCTTTCCCTGCGCGCAACTCTTCCCTGATGCGTTCGAAAATCAGGACGTTCGAATCTACGCCCATACCGATCGTCAGGATCACGCCTGCAATTCCGGGCAAAGTAAGCACCGCGCCGAAATAAGCGAGTGCGGCAAGCAGGATGACGAGGTTCAAGATCAACGCAACGATCGCGTTTACGCCTGCAAGGCGGTAGTACACGACCATGAAAATCATCACCACCAACAGGCTGACGATTGAGGCTTGCACGCCGTGACGTATTGAGTCTGCTCCCAACGAGGGGCCGACCGTGCGCTCCTCAAGGTACTTGATGGAGGCCGGCAGCGCGCCGGAACGCAACACAAGCGCCAAATCGTTGGCTTCCTGCTCGCCAAATTGACCTTCAATTACACCGGTGTCATCGATTCGGCCATTGATGGTGGGCGCGGTCTGCAGGCGATGCTCCAGAACGATTCCCAACTGTTTTCCGATGTTTTGTTCTGTGAACGGACCAAAGCGGCGGCCAGCATCGGTGGAAAGCGTGAAATCGACGTCGTAGAAGCCGATATTTTTGGTGCTGCGAACAGCTGTGGCGCTACGAAGGTCGCGGCCTGTCACGACAGGAACGCGATCGACCACGTACCAGCTCACCGGCGACGCCTGGCCAGTGGATGAAGCCGAGCTTTTGCCTTGCACTAATTGCGAATTTGGCGGCAAGACCCCACCGTGCGCGGCCATTGCTGCTGCTTCGGACGGGTAAGGCGTGCTGTCCAGAACGAGGTGCAGCTCGAGCTGCCCCCCCGCCTGAATCACGCTCTTGGCGCGGTTCGGATCGCCTTCGCCGGGCAACTCCACGATGATTTCGTTATCGCCCTGGCCGTAAGGGGCTACCAGAGGTTCCGTCAAGCCGAGCGCGTCAATGCGGCGCCGGATGGTTTCCTCGGCCTGATCCATTGTCCGCTGAGAAATATCGGCGACGTGCGACGCCTTCATCGTCAGCAGATAGCCGGAAGGCTCGCCTGGAGCGGGAGCAATATCCCAATCAGGAAACTGATCAGCAATGATATTGCGGGCCGTGCCGGCTTGTTCCGGAGCAATATTGTGGACCAGGATCTGCGTGTCGCTCAGCTTGCGGACTTCATCGTAGCGGGTATTCTTATCGCGGAGCGCTTTAGTGATATTGTCCAGGACTTGGTCGGTCTCCTGGCTGATGGCTTCCTGCACCTGCACTTGCAGGATCAAGTGCGTTCCGCCCTGCAGGTCCAACCCGAGCTTGATGCGGTTGGCGAAGTTCGACTTCACTGCTGAAAGAGATGTCGGCGGATTAGGAATTCCAACTAAACCGATAACACATACGAGAATGACAATGACGATGAAAATTGCTTTCCACTTAAGATTGGAACTCATGGCTTGGGCTGGCTCAGGACTCCGCGGGTGCGGGCTGTACTTTCAGCCCGCCAGATTTTAAGACTGCGGCGTATCCGGTGGCTTGGCTACTCCTCCTTGCTTTCGGGCTGGAGGGCGGCCACCGCGGATCGTAATACTTTTATTTTAACCTGGTCGGCGATGCGCAGTTGGACCGCATCACCCTCGATCCCCACGATAGTGCCAAAAATCCCGCCGTTGGTGACGACTTTGTCGCCATTCTTGAGGGTGTTTAACATTTCCTGGGTTTTCTTCTGGCGCCGCTGCGCGGGAAGAATTAACAGCACGTAGAAAATCACCATGATGATCAGCAGGGGCGCGAAGGCCATCAGACCACCCGGGCCTGTGGCTTGAGCTACCAGGGATAGAGTTGCGAGTGAAGTCATCATGGACATCAATTTGACCTTATTTCCTCGATGCGACAGTTTCCGGACTTAATTTACTGCGGGCTACAAGTAAAGCCCGTACTCGATTACCGTGGGCTCCAAGTCGAACCCTCACCCACATCGCCTTGCTTCAGGGTTGACCCGCTTCCATGCGAGCTTGCAGCTCAGAGGAGAATTCGGCTAGTTCCCCAAACGCGATAGCCTGTCGAATCTTAGCCATAATGTCAAGAAAAAACGCAACGTTGTGGTGGGAGTTCAGGATCGAGGCCAATATTTCATTGGCCATAAACAAGTGCCGCAAGTAGGCGCGCGAGTACGTGCGGCAAACCATGCAGGAGCAGTGCTCGTCAAGAGGCCGCGAGTCATCCGCGTAGCTGGCGTTCTTGATGTGGATTCTGCCGCCGCTGGTGAACAAACATCCGTTGCGGGCATTTCGCGTCGGTAGCACGCAATCCATCATGTCGACGCCGCGCGCAACGTAGTCGGCCAGCTGCTCCGGAAACCCGACGCCCATCACATAGCGGGGACGATCCGCGGGAAGTTCCGCAGTGGCAGTCGCAGCCATCTCGCAGGAGAGTGCGTGCGGTTCGCCGACGGCCAGTCCTCCGACAGCGTACCCCGGGAAATCGAGGTCCACGAGCTGGCGCGCGCTCTCGCGGCGCAAATCCGCGTGCATGCCCCCTTGCACGACGGCGAACAAAACTTGCCCCGGAGTGGTGGAGGCTTCGGCATTCGTTTGCTCCGCCGAAAAAGGAGCGCGGGCATAATCGCGGCAGCGGCGCGCCCATGCGGTTGTCCGCTTGACAGCGGCAGCGGCGCGTTCGTGTTCGGCGGGATACTCGATGCATTCATCGAGAACCATGGCGATGTCCGAACCAAGCGCCTGCTGAATCTCGATGGATTTTTCCGGCGTGAGGGAATGCTCGGATCCATCGAGGTGCGAACGAAAAATGACTCCGTCATCGGTTATTTTTCGTAGGTCAGCAAGACTGAACACTTGAAATCCCCCGGAATCGGTGAGGATCGAGCCTGGCCAGGACATGAAACGATGCAGCCCGCCCAGTCGGCGGATTCGTTCGTGGCCCGGCCGAAGATAAAGATGATAGGTGTTGCCCAGCAAAATCTGCACGCCCAGCTCGCCGAGCGCCTGCTGCGCCAAGCCCTTCACCGTGCCCTGTGTGCCGACAGGCATGAACGCGGGCGTGTCAATAACTCCGTGCGGAGTCGTGAGACGCCCGAGGCGCGCGCCCGTCGGGTCAGTTTTCAAAACTTCGAAATGAAATTGCATCGAGTGAGTTTAGCAGGACGCCCACCTTAAACCCACTTCACTCCGCGTCAAACCCACCTCGAACCCACTTCACAACCCACGTCAAAGCCACTTCACACTCATTTCAAAAGCGCTTCGCACCCTACGAAGAAATCAGTATTACCGACTGACATCCAGCATCGCGTATATGTTCGTCGTGAGGGCACGGCAACGCCGTGCCCCTACAAGCCCTTATTCAATTTTGACGGGAAACACAGGAATCGCGGCGATCAGGGATTGCGTGTAGGGATGAACGGGCGCGCTGAGTATCCGTTCTGCTGCGCCCGTCTCCACGATGCGGCCGCCCTGCATGACGGCAATCCGCGTCGCAAGTTGCGCTACGACAGGTAGGCTGTGAGAAATCAGCAGATAGGTGAGGGAAAAATCTCGTTGCAAATTTTGCAGCAACTCCAGAATTTGTGCGCCGACGGATACGTCCAGCGCGGAAACAGGTTCGTCGGCGACGACCAAGCGCGGGCGCAATACTAATGCCCGTGCGATGCCGATGCGCTGCCGCTGGCCGCCGGAAAATTCGTGAGGGTAGCGCGTGAGCGCGTCCTCGCCCATGCCGACCGCGCGCAAAATTTCAGCGACGCGGTCGCGTCGCTCAAAGCGGCCGAGACGCGGCTCATGGATCTCGAGCGGCTCGCCCACAATTGTTCCGACGCGCATTCTCGGATCGAGAGAGGCGAACGGATCCTGAAAAACCATTTGCATTTCGCGCCGCAGAGCGCGCAGGCCGGCGCCGCTCGCGGCCAAAAAATCGCGGCCCTCGACGCGCAGCTCGCCCGAGTCCGGCTCAATGAGGCGCAGCAGCATGCGCGCCAGCGTAGTCTTGCCACTGCCCGATTCACCGACAATCGCGAGCGTTTCGCCGGCGGCGAGTTCGAGGCTTACATCGTCGACGGCCGCAACGCGGCCGCGAGCACCCATGGCGAACGTGTCCCCCGGCGCGGGAAATGTCTTCCGCAGGTTTCGAGCTTCGAGAAGCGGCGGTGTATTCGTCGTCGAGGACGGCTGCATGGGTTTTAAGAAAGCCTTGTGGGTCGCGGCTTCAGCCGCGACATAAAAGGAATAACATCAAAGTGGCTTTGGCCACTGGCGTCTGAGATTTCGCGTCACCGATCATATTTTTGTCGAGCGCCTCAATACGTCAGGGCTTAAAGAGTCTGTGTGAGAACTGCAAAACCTGAACTTCAGCGGCTTAAAGCCGCAGTGATTCTACAGCGTTTATGTCGTGGTTAAAGCCACGACCCACAAGAATTCCGTAGTTCTCACTCAGACTCTTAAAGCCCTTCGTCGATCCGCTTATTGTCGGACCTAAAGGTCCGACCCACAAAACTTTCGCCAGGATAACTTTACTCTGGTGTTTTGCATCGACTCTCTCCGGTTTTGCATCGGACGATGTTGCCTCGTCGCTACTCGGTCACCAGTACTCTCCGAATCCTCGCACTCGCGGAGAATTATGGATCATTCCGGCTTCTCCGCGACGAGCAACAAAACGGTGTGCAGGAACTCGAAATTTCCTGTCTTGTCCGAGTAGCGCGGACTTAGGCCCGAGATGTCATTCGCCATGATTTCTTCCATCATGCGGCGAACCCGAATGTAATTCGCATCGCCGGGGACGCTGCCTGCATTTCGCATCCACAGATCGAAATCGTACCAGTGTGGGTGCAGTTCTTCGGAAACCAGACGCAAGCCGGCCTTCTGGATCAGGCCGCGAAATTGCGAAACAGTTTGAGCGTTTGTGTGCGACGGGTCGCGAGCGCGTTCAATATTGTTTTGGATCTCGGCGCCCGGGCCCTCCGCCGCAATGAAATCGACAATCGCAACGCGGCCGCCGGGCCGCAACACGCGCGTCATCTCGGACACTGCGCGCGCCGGTTCCTGCATGTGGTGAAATGCGTAGCCGCACACCACGATACTCGCAACACTATCCGCGAAAGGCAGCGCATAAATATCGCCGTAAATAAATTCAATGTTTGTGAGGCCTGCCCGCGCCGCTTCGGCACGCGCCTTCTCAATCATCGCCGGAGTCAGATCGACGCCGACAGCGCGGCGCACACGCGAAGCGAAGGGCCGCGTGAACGTGCCGGGACCGCACGCAGCGTCAATCGCCAGCGAATCGGAATCGAGGAAAAGACCAGCAGTGGCGAGTTCCACTAAACGATCGCTCTCCTCCACGAGCATGGTGCGCACCGATTCCGCAAAAACATCCGCCGTGGCTGTGAAGCGCTTGAGAATTTTGTCCTGGTGATTCAGTTCGGAGGTCATCGTACGATTTCCTCAAGAATATTTTCGACCAGGATACAACGCGCGCGGTGCTCCGGGCCGGCAACGCGCAGTTCCGGCATCGCAATAGTGCATTCTGCTTGGCGCAACGCGCAGCGGGGTTCAAACGCGCAGCCGGATGGCAGCGCCGTGAGCGACGGCACGTTTCCGGGAATGGGCTCGAGTTTTTGGCGCACCAATTGCGGCGAGGCGCGCAGCAGTCCGGCAGTGTAGGGATGCCGCGGGCGCTCAAGAACTTCCAAGGCCGGGCCCTCTTCCACGATCCGCCCGGCGTATGTGACCGCGATGCGATCGGCAACCTGCGCGACGACGCCGAGATCGTGCGTAATGAATAAAAGCGTCAGGCCAAGATCGCGCCGCAATTGCGCCAGCAATTCGAGAATTTGTTTTTGTACCGTGACGTCCAGCGCCGTCGTCGGCTCATCAGCGATTAACAAGCGGGGAGCGGAGCCCGGACTTTTTCCTTGCGGGCTCCAAGTAGAGCCCGCACCCGCTTCCGGCGGGCTCAAAGTGGAGCCCGCACCCGTAGCAAGAGCCATTGCGATCATCGCGCGTTGGCGCAATCCCCCGGAAAGCTGGTGCGGATATTGACGCGCACGCAAAGCAGGTTGCGGAACGGCGGCGCGATCAAGTGCGGCCAGCACACGGCGCTCGACTTCCGCGTTCGTTAAGCCCGCGCTGTGAGCGCGGATGGCCTCGGCAATTTGCGCGCCCACGCGCATCACGGGATTCAACGCAGTCATCGGCTCCTGAAAAATCATAGCCACATCGCGCCCGCGCGTAGCGACCCTCTCGCGCTCAGAGAGTGCAAGCAGATTCACGCGTGAAGACGCGGCCCCATTCGCGCCCGTAAGCCATGCTTCGCCACGCACTCTTGCACCCGGCGGTAACAACCCCATCAGCGCAAGCGCCAGCATAGATTTTCCGCTGCCCGACTCGCCAACCAGTCCGAGCGACTCGCCGGGTTCCAGCGTGAACGATATGTCGTCCACCGGACGAATCCATCCCGCGGGCGTGGGAAGCTCGACGGTGAGACCGCGCAGCTCGATGAGTGGCACCATTATCGTTCTCGCAGGCTACCCTTTGGCACTCAGGGTAAACAAGTACAGCCCGCTATCACTTTTTCCGGCGGGCTGTAAGTACAGCCCGCTATCTGTTTCTCTGACGGGCTGTAAGTACAGCCCGCACCCGTACATCATAAGACGGATCGTGCGCGGAGTGGCAAGAACGGCATATAGTGGTGCCATGCCATCCACAGAATGTCCCCAATGCCACATGCCTACGTCGAGCGGCATGGGCAAGATGTACTGTCCGCAATGCGGTTGGAACCGCGGAGCGGCGGAAAAACAGACGCGCCTGTTGTTGAAAGTGCTGCCAGTCCTGGTGATGGTTTTCGACGCACCGCTGATCGTGTGGATCTTCATCGGACACGCCGAGGTGTCCGTCCTTGCCGTGCTAGGATTCCTGGCGATTGTGCCGGCGATTCTGGTGGTGTTAATTGTGCGGGGCAAATTACGAATCGGGGCGTGACCGGCGCAGAGCGCGCCGGAGAAATTTATTAGTGACGCGCGAAAAAGATGAGTAGTGAAAAGATGATGAGAGGAATTGTCGCAATCATTACGTAATAAGCGAGTCTTCTGCGGTCGGGCGAACGGCGGTGCGTCCAATCCTGATGTTCTTCCCGATCCGCGGCTACAACCTGTTCGGGATTTCTCAAATCCTTTGCAAATTCTCCTGCCGCGGCATAGCGCTTCATAGGATCCCGTTCCAGGGCACGATAAATTATCTCCTGCATCCCGGACGAAACCTCGGGATTCGCTTCGCGCGGAGGAATGGGATGGTTGAGCAACCGGCTGTTCATCACCGCGAAGGGGTTGGGTCCCTCAAATGGCACTTTGCCCGTCAGCATTTCGTAGAGAATGACTCCCAGCGCGTATACGTCGGAGCGCGCGTCACCTCGTTTCCCCCTGACCTGTTCCGGAGAAATGTAATCGGGCGTGCCCAAGGTGCTCGAGAATTTTGAAAACGTCAGCCGGCGCGAACCCGCGTTGGCGGCGATACCGAAGTCGATGATTTTAATGTTGTCATCCGCGTCCACCATCACATTCTCGGGTTTCAAATCGCGGTGAACAACGCCCTTGCTGTGAATGTATTCGAGCGCCTCGCAGATACCAAGCGCGATTCGTGTGGCGCGCTCTGCGGGAAGCTTCCCCTGTTCTCCCAGAATTTGCCGCAGGACTTTTCCTTCCGCCCATTCCATGACGATGCAGACGCGGCTCATGTCGCCATTCGAGATAACTTTCGCGACTCTCGGATGGTCCAGTTTCCTGCCAATTTCGGCTTCGCGCTGGAAGCGGCTAAAGAAAGCAGGATCGCATTCCATCTCAAAATGTGGAACCTTGATGGCAACGGAATGACCCGTGCGAAGGTCCGTGCCACGATAGATCGTAGTCATGGAAGTGCGCATGGCCAGCGCTTCAATCCGATAGTGATCCAGCTGATCGCCGGGTTCCATGGGAGTCATCATGGTGTGCGAATACGTTAGCCATGGGGCCCTAAGGAAGGCATAAGCAAAAGATTCGTTGCTCGTAAATGAATTTATAAACGAACATAAACGCGCCTATATCTTCTTCAGCGAGCTCCGCGATTCATGGCATAGTGGGCAACCCCATGTTGTGTTGGTCAAAGCCTGATCGAGAAAAGATTCGCCAATTTCTTTCCGCACAAGGAAGCAGGGAATTTTCCTACGCTCACGTTGGAGCGTCACGCGAACGAGCACCCGATGGATACAACGTCGATCACAACCGCATTCAACTCGGCGAAGGCGCCGATATGTTTGACCGGGCAAAGTGCGCAATCAGGCAGTGGAAAATGTTCGACATGCCGTGGATCGAACTGTGCTGGCCGGACACGCCCATTAAAGCCGGCGCGACGGTGGCCGTGCTCGTTTCGCATTTAGGATTCTGGTCCCTGAATGCCTGCCGCGTCGTTTACGAAATCGAGGAACACGGAGATTGCGAAAGATTCGGCTTCGCTTATGGGACTCTGCCGGAACATGGAGAGCGCGGCGAGGAGCGTTTCAGCGTGGAATTCAATAGAGCTGATCAGAGCGTCTCGTACGACCTTTACGCATTTTCCCGGCCTGGTCCCGCGGCGCGGCTGGCCTATCCCTTTACGCGGGCTTTGCAAAAGCGATTTACTCGGGAATCGAAAGAAGCCATGCGAAGGGCAATGCAACACGCCGGAGATTCCCATCGACCGTAACCGGCGCCGAAAAAACTTCGCTCCTCGATATCGTCTCGCAACTCAAATCCATTCTTCATTGAACGCGCCGCACCATACCATTACACTGCTAGCAGCATATTGGAGCGCGAGTGGCTCGAATCTGAAATGGCCTCGGACCCTACTTCCACCCTGGATTGGAAAGCGTTATTCCGTGTACCAGGGTTCTCATTTTTTTTCTTCGCGATGTTCGTGTCGCTGTTCGGCACAGGGATGAATTTCGCGGGTGTGACTTGGTACGTTCTTGGCACGACGCATCAGACGGTGAAGGTCAGTCTTATCGTTATCCTCGTAACGCTCCCTGGATTGGTGGTGCCGCCGTTTGGCGGTGTGCTGATCGATCGAGTGGACCGGCGATACCTGGGAGTAATACTCGACGCGACGCGCGCGGTGATCGTTTTGGGCACGGCAGCGCTGGCCTATGTGGGCCGCCTGGCAATGTGGGAACTGTACAGCATGGTTTTTCTGCTGGGCATAGGATTCGCGGTGTACTGGTCGACAACAAATGCCCTGGTTCAGGAGCTCGTGCCAAAAGAACAACTTTTGACCGCGAATGCCACGGTGCTGATCGCCGTGCAGGGGGGCATGGCCGCCGCAGGCGCGCTCGTTGGATTCATTTACGAACGCGCAGGTCTGGCGGGAATTCTGGGAATTGACGGCACCACCTATTTGATTTCTGCAATATGTTTGCTGCTGTTGCGGCACGGATATCGGGCTCCACGGGACGTGCACGATGCTCGTCTCTTGTCCGCTGCCCCCACGATTGAAGCCGCTCCGGATATGGCCGAGCCCTCGATTCTGCGCGCGGATGAGGACACATTCTCGGCAGCGGGCGTCTTCGCCGACATCGCCGAGGGTCTGCGATATTTGCAACAGCAACCTCGCGTGCTGGCGCTCGGAATTACATATGCGTGCATGATGGCCGGGGTGATCAGCGCGAATGTGCTGGTGGTGGCACTTGCAAAGGATTTGCTCGCGGTGGGTCCCCGGGGATACGGATACATCGAGTCCGGGTGGGCCATCGGCGCGGTGGCCGGAGGATTGATTGCCGGCCGTCTAGCGCGAAAGGATCCGCATACCGTGCTGGTCCTGGCGTTGGCTACGCTGGCCATCGGTCATACTTTATTTCCCTATGCGCGTATGCTGGCCACGGCGGTGGCAATGAACGCGCTGTTCGGTGTGTGTCGCGCACTGGGTGGCGTACTCACGCAGTCCTCGATTATGGCGACGGTGCCGAGGAGACTCATGGGCCGGACGCAATCCGCATTTTCAGTGATTGCGACTGTGCTGCAGGTGATCATGAGTTTTGCGCTGGGGTGGTTCGCGCAACACGTGGCGCTGTCCGCGGCATTTCTGTTGCTCGGCGCGATCTATGGCGGAGGCGTGGTGGCGGCGCTGCGCGCCCGGACGCTTTCAATGAATGCACGAGAAACGCCGACACCGGCGCCAAGTTGAGACCTGTTGAAAGAAGATACCCGCTTGAAAGCGGGCGCTACATGGACTGCAACTCTGCTGCCGCAAAAACTAATTAAGAATGCGCAGGAGTGATTCATGAAAGTGTTCATCGCGGGCGCATCCGGCGTACTCGGCAGGCGGCTGGTCGGGCAACTTACGGCACGAGGCCACTCCGTAATTGGGCAAGTACGCAGCGCGAAAGCGGAAAGCGTGGTTAAGGCGGCAGGCGGCGAGCCACGGCACGCGGATCTTTTTGACGCGGAATCGCTCTCCAAAGCAGCGGAGGGCTGCGACACCGTAATTCATGCGGCTACGGCCATCCCCACGAAACAAAAACCAGCTCCTGGCGATTGGGCGATGAATGACCATATTCGCCGCAAGGGTACGCGATGCCTCACCGAGGCGGCCGCGAAAATTGGCGCGAAAGCGTACCTGCAGCAGAGCATTACGTGGGTCGCGCGCCCGAAAGACGATTCCGCGTTCAATGAAGATTCCCCGGTAGTGCCTGATCCCCCGATTCAATCGGCGATCGATGCGGAAACGATTGCGCGTGAAGCGGGATCGCTGGACGGTTTTACCGTCGCAATTTTGCGCGGCGGCTATTTTTACGATTCCGAGTCCGCGCATACGCGGATGATTGCCGATGGGTTGCGAAAACGCCAGATGCCTATTGTCGGAACCGGCGATGCCGCCTGGGCCATGATTCACAGTGACGATGCTGCGAGCGCGTTCGTGGCCGTCGCCGAACAACCAAAAAACGGTGTATGGCACGTCGTCGACAATGAACTTGTTCTCGTGCGCGCCTTCCTTGCAGAATTTGCGGCGCGGCTGGGCGCGCAACCCCCGCGCCGTCTTCCGGTTTGGCTGGCAAAATGGCTCGCAGGCGAACAAGCGGTGGCCTACTTTACGCGATCGACTCGCACAACAAATGCGCGTCTGCGGCGCGATTTCGCCTGGACGCCGCGCTACCCTACGTATCGCGAAGGACTCAACCAGGTTATCGCTGCGTGGAAAGCCGAATCCTCAAGCGTGGCCGCTGCATCTGTCGCCAGCACATGAAAGAATTTGAGATGAATTCGTGCGCAGATCCAACTTCCCCTCAACAACGGAAATTGAAAACGTGCGAAGCCTGCGGTCAACAATTCTTGTGCAAGGCCATGGCCGCAGGATGTTGGTGCGAGGAAATTCATCTTACGGCTGAGGCTCGCGAGGAAATTTCACGCCGTTACCGCGATTGTCTGTGCCGCAATTGTCTCAGCGCATTTGAACTCGATGCTGGTCACATGCCTGCGCAATAATCGAGTAACGACTGAATCAGGCAGGAGTTGGTTTCAGAGATAATCGCGCGAAGAACCTTCCAGGAAAGCGCGCAGCTTGCGCGAACGCGATGGGTGACGCAACTTGCGGAGAGCTTTGGCTTCAATCTGGCGGATGCGCTCGCGCGTGACGGCGAACGACTGGCCGACTTCCTCGAGCGTGTGCTCGGAGCCGTCGTCGAGGCCGAAACGCATCTTGATTACTTTTTCCTCGCGCGGCGTCAACGTCTTCAATACTGAGGCGGTTTGTTCCTTCAGATTGAGATTGATGACGGCGTCCGAGGGCGAGACGACAGCCTTGTCTTCGATGAAATCGCCCAGGTGCGAATCTTCTTCTTCGCCGATGGGCGTCTCCAGGGAAATCGGCTCTTGCGCGATTTTCAGAATCTTGCGCACCTTCGCCACAGGAATGTCCATGCGTTTGGCAATTTCTTCGGAGGTAGGCTCGCGGCCAAGTTCCTGAACGAGTTGCCGGCTGGTGCGAATCAGCTTGTTGATCGTCTCGATCATGTGCACCGGGATGCGGATGGTGCGGGCCTGATCGGCGATGGCGCGAGTAATGGCCTGGCGAATCCACCAGGTCGCGTATGTCGAAAACTTGTAGCCGCGGCGCCACTCGAATTTGTCCACGGCCTTCATCAAGCCGATGTTGCCTTCCTGAATCAGGTCCAGGAACTGCAGCCCGCGATTGGTATATTTTTTCGCGATGGAAACAACAAGGCGCAAGTTGGCTTCAATCAGCTCTTTCTTGGCTTGTTCGGCTTCGGCTTCTCCCCGAAGTATCACCTGGAGCATGCGCTTCAGGTCGGTGAGGCCCGTTTCACTGGAAACTTCAATCTCGCGAAGTTCCGTGCGGCGCGTGCGCAATTCCTTACGCGCCTCGAGCGCGTGGTCACCCTTGGAGGCGTCAGCGCGGCGCTCTAGTTTTCCTGCCTCGCGCTCCAGAGACTGCAAGCGCTCGACGGTGCTGCGAATCTTTTCGATCAGACGCTTTTTCTCAAACAGGTGATATTCGAGAGAGCGCGCCAGTTGCGACATCTCGATGCGCATTCGCGCCACGCGGTATTTCAGATGGATGTAAGGAAGCTTCTTCGACTTCGGCAACCGCTCAAGCTTCGCGGCTTCCCTTAAACAATCCAGGTACAGCTTCGCAATCTTGTCGAGAACCTTGAGCGTTTTCCTGGTTTTATTTTCAATCTTTTCTTCGGTGAGTTCTTCATCGTCGAACTGGACAATTTCCTTGATCGAGCGCGTGCCCTTGCGAAGATCCTCGCCAATCGTCAGCAGCTCTTTAAGGATGATAGGAGAGCGAGTGATCGTTTTGAGCACCAGCAATTGGCCACGCTCGATACGCTTGGCGATGGCTACTTCGCCTTCGCGGGTCAGCAACGGTACCGTGCCCATTTCGCGGAGATACATGCGAACCGGGTCGTTCGTCTTTTCGAGCAT